>Ga0209480_10002208_pt1 | contig 13545 bp, 11 predicted proteins | sample JI61114C2DNA_FD_187501 | JGI IMG/M metagenome (GOLD analysis project Ga0209480, IMG submission 187501) | Wastewater effluent complex algal communities from Wisconsin, to seasonally profile nutrient transformation and Carbon sequestration -... | ecosystem: Engineered > WWTP > Effluent > Algae...
ATGTCCACATTGCGGTAATGTGAACCCTGAGCAGATATTCAATATTATAGAGGCAAAGGTGGTTGACGAATATGGCAATGAAACGGAGCATCGGAAAGTTGCACCGAAAGAGTGGAATAACTTTTTCAACGTCATTATCGGGAACCACTTAAAAGGAAAAGAAAAAAAACTGGATACTCCGCGCAGTGCGTTCAGCTTGCCTGGTGCTTGGGAACAATTTAAAGTATTTGTGGTGCGTGATGTTCTTAGCAAATTTGCAAACACGCAATACATGTTGATCAATTTCCTGGAAGCGCCTGTTCTCGCGCTAGTCTTGGGATTGTTTATCAAATTTTATCCAACGGCTCGAGGCGGTGAACAGGTTTATACCTTCCGTGAAAATTTGAATTTCCCTCAATACCTCTTCATTTCAGTGGTAGTAGCAATTTTTCTTGGTCTGACGGTGAGCGCAGAAGAAATCATCAAAGATCAAAAAATTCTGAAACGTGAAAAATATCTCAATCTTAATAAGCTCAGCTATGTGACTTCCAAAATTGGCATCATGTTTCTTATATCACTGATACAAACGATGTGCTTTACGCTTATTGGAAATAGTATTCTCGAAGTGAAAGGCATGTTTCTACCTTTTTGGATGGTTCTATTCAGCACAAGTTGTTGTGCAAACGTGCTTGGACTGAATATTTCAGCAAGTTTTAATAGTGCCAAAGTCATTTACATCATCATTCCAATTCTGATTATTCCTCAATTGCTATTTAGTGGCGTTATAGTTCGATATGACAGATTGTATCCCGCTATTGCAAGCCAGAGTAGAGTGCCACTCATCGGCAATGTTATGATTTCTCGATGGGCTTATGAAGCAATGGCTGTTTATCAGTTCAAAAACAATGAATTTGAAAAGCAGTTTTTTGAGTTTGATCGCGATCGCAAATACTATGTATGGAAAAAGGATTATTGGATAAAAGAGCTTAAAACCAAAAGCGCAGATATTCGAAAAATGCTTCATGAAAGTGTACCAGGTAAACAAATGGAATACAATCTGAATGTCCTATTTAACGAACTCACAAAAGAATCAGCTCGAATTCCTGATCTAAAGATCAATAAACTGGAGTTATTGAAGCCAGGAATGGTAACTGATGATGTTTTAAATAATGTGGACGTGTCTCTGGGCGAATTGGACAAGTACTACATCACTTTAAGCAACGATATAAATCAGAAAAAAGAAATTAAGATCGCGGAATTGACGGCAACACCAGAATTACGTCAGCAATATTTAAAACTTCAGGATGAATGTTACAATGAAAGTTTAGAAGACTTTGCGACTAACAAATCAGATCTTAAAAAAATTGTTGAGGATGAAGAACAATTGGTTCAGAAACACAATCCAATCTTTTTGAATCCTGAAGGCGGATTTTTCAATGCGCAATTCTACGCTCCCTCGAAAAATCTTTTCGGCATGCAAATCACAACACTCTCGGCAAATCTTTTGATGATTTGGTTAATGACAGCTGGACTAGGTGTCATTTTATACTATGATGGATTCAAAAGATTTTTGGATTGGATACAGTATTTTTTCGAAATGACTTTTCAAAAATTAAAGAGGAAGACTAACTAACGCCACTTGCGGCTCACTTTAACTCTTCTACTTCAATCATCTTGAACGGCACATTGATAATGGCTTCATAGTCCTCACCCGCTTCAAGCATATCTTCATCATCCACTTCATAATACCAGTGAATCGTTACCTTACTGCTGATGCCCTCCAAGCGTTTGAAAAAGTCAAGCAGGCACTTACTACTGCTTGTATTGAAATATTCTAGTTGAACATGAACATTCGTTTCTGGAGCACTTTGCTTCGAATATGATTCAAGCCAATCAATCAATGGCTTGTAAAATTCCAGTGAGTTTTCTGGTATGGAACGACCTTTTAGTTCGAGATGGCCATTGGCAGCAAAAGTGACCGATGGTGTTTTTGGTGTAGGGGTTAATTTGATTTCTTCCATGAGAACAGGAGTTAACTATCTTTCAATTTCTTTGCAAGGATGAATCTTTCTTTTGAGATATTTTCATTGATCTGAGTTTAAGTATTAACAAAGCTACCGTTTATATCTTCGCACCAGTTGTAAAAAAATGTCAGAAAATAAGGTTGATTTCAATACTGAATGGTTCCGCGAATGGTTCGACTCGCCCTATTACCATGTGCTGTATAGCCACCGTGACGAAGCCGAAGCAAAAAATTTTCTTGACCGTCTTGATACTCATTTGAATTTGCCACTTGCTGCTTCAGTACTTGATCTGGCGTGCGGTAAGGGACGTCACTCCGTATACCTCAGCAGTAAAGGATACGATGTTCATGGAATTGACCTTTCTATCGAGAGCATCCAGTACGCAAAACAATTTGAAAATGACTTATTGCACTTTGATGTTCAGGATATGCGATACTTCGATTTGTCAAAACAATTCGATTGTATTCTTAATCTTTTTACGAGCTTCGGCTATTTCCAGAATATTGAGGAAAATCTTACCGTTCTGAAAAGAATTAAAACCCACCTTAATAAAAATGGCATTTTTGTTTTGGACTATTTCAACCCCAAGGCCATTTGCGCGAAAATGGCACCTGAACATCAATGTAAAAACTCAGGTGTCTTATTCGATATCAAAAAAAGCATTCGTGATGGGCAAGTGATCAAAGAAATTCAAGTAACAGATGGCAACAAGAAGGAATATTTTGTAGAAAGAGTGCAACTTCTGGAATTTGAAACTATGCAATCGATGTTGCATGCCGCCGGCCTTACTTATGTGCATGCGTTCGGAGATTACAATTTGAAAGTTTTTCAACCAGAATCTTCTGAACGCATGATTATTATTGCACGCAATTGATGTCACAAGCTCCGATTTTTTACGCAGCCGTCCTGTTTATCGCCGCCATGGTGGGAGGTGGTTTGTTTATTCTTACACATAAACAAACCAGCAAAGGATTGAAGTTGCTGCTTTCCTTCAGTGCAGCATATCTGCTCGGTCTCACATTATTGCATCTTTTTCCAGAGTTGTTTAGTTCCGAAATTGAAAATGCGGGCTGGTATGTACTTGGTGGATTTATGCTTCAGGTTGTACTTGATTTTTTCTCGCATGGTGTTGAACATGGCCACGCTCATACCAATCATCAGCATAATTACAGTACGAAGTTTTTATTTACAGTCATGGCTTCACTTTGGATACATGCATTTATTGAGGGAATGCCGTTCGGAGGAGTTTCAGCAGGCCATATTCACGATCATGCCCATGGTGCCATTGGCCATATGCATACCCATGACCATCGCGACTCACTTCTGATTGGAATATCTCTTCATAAGATTACAGAAACTCTTGTTTTCACTGCGCTTTTATTCAGCACAGGAATGAGTAAGTCACGAGTGCTCTTCTGGATGGTTTTGTTTGCACTCATTGCCCCTGCTGGCACTTTTGTGCATTACCTCATTGGAGAAAATGGTATTGCTGATTTGGCTACGCTCACTCCAAAAGTTACTGGCATTCTCATCGGAATAATACTTCATGTTTCAACCATCATTCTTTTTGAGAGTGAAGAAGGTCACAAATTCAATTGGATGAAGTTCGCTTCTATCCTTGTGGGAATTGCTTTTGCAGTATTGGTATCGTAACAGATATTTATTCCCAAACAACTTCCAACGTTACAGATTCACCGTTTCGATCTACGATACAGGTTGTTTTTTGGCCTTTTTCAAATTTCCCCAACGCTTCCATATACCCATAGATATCCTCAACATCAAAGTCACCAAGCTTCATGATCACATCTCCTTTTTGAAGTCCTGCTTTAAATCCAGGTTTGCCGTCCTTTGCGCCGTCTATTCTCAGACCTTTACCTGAATAAAGATAGTCAGGAATGACGCCCAAAGTCACCTTGAAGTCTGCAGATGCCGGTGTTGCATCTTTCGTTTTTGTAAACTCCAATTTCCCCTTACTGTCCAATTTCAAAATGACTTGTTGCATGAATTGTACAACGGAAACTAAACCTTTAAAATTTACCTTTTCCACATCATCAGTGGGTTTGTGGTAATCTTCATGTTGCCCTGTAAAGAAATGCAGCACGGGCAGGTCGACTAAATAAAAACTCGTATGATCACTTGGCCCTACTCCACTTTCGCTTGTCACAATTTTAATGGCATCCACTTTTATTTCTGGAAGAATTTTCATCCACTCTGGACTAGTTCCAACTCCATTTACAGCTAATGCCTTTTCAGCATTCAAGTGACCAACCATATCCATATTTAGCATGTAACTCACCGATTTTAAATCCACGGTCGGGTTTTTAGTAAAAAAATTACTGCCCCACAATCCCTTTTCTTCACCACTGAAGGCGATAAAAACATAGTTATGGCCAGTTGTACCCGAAGGTTTTGAAGAAAGCCACTGCGCCAATTCTATCATGGCGGCAATACCACTGGCATTGTCATCCGCTCCGTTGTGAATTGCCTTTGGTCCTGTCCAGAGAGAATTTTCATCTCCCATTCCCAGATGATCGTAATGTGCACCAATAATGACTGTAGAAGAAGCTTTATTATCTAAGAAAGCAATGACATTTCTACCATGAATTTCTTTGACAAGTGCCATTCCTAATGAAGCACTATCTCCAGTATGATGCACCTGTGCAGGAGCGTGAGGTACAAAAGTGAATTTTTGAAACCAACTGCTATCACCTTTGGCTTGAAGATTCATTAATTTAAACTTAGCCGCGATATACTGACCAGCTTTCCATTCACCTTGACTTCCTACAGCGCGCCCTTCTAAGGCATCTGAAGCAAGAAATGTCAAATCTGTTCTCATTCGCCCCTCTTCATTTGTAATTACGACGCCTCCCTTTGGTGAAGAACATGAGCAAAAGGTCGCGATCAACACGGCACATATGAATAACTGAAGATTGGTTTTCATTTTCGATTCTGAATTTTGAGCAAAAGTAACCCATTGCATAAGTGACGCATTGATGACAAAACTCAATGTTTTGTCAGTGGTGAGAATTTTAATTTTGCACACAATGAAAACAATCAATATCGCGGCATTAGTAATGGCTTTGTCCATTCTCAGCTGTATGGAAAAAAAACAGGTGATAGAACAGACTACGCAGCATGTCGCACAGCCAACTGCTGATGGCGAATACATGCATTATCCGAACGAAAAACACTTTGCGAATGTGCGTCAACTCACCTTCGGAGGAAACAATGCTGAGGCATACTGGAATTTCAGAGGTGATCAATTGATCTTTCAAAGTGATAATAAAAACTGGACAGCGGGGTGCGATCAGATTTTTGTTTTAGACACGAAAATGGAACCTGATAGCAACAAACGCAAATTGATCTCTACTGGCAAAGGAAGAACCACATGCAGCTTCTTTATGCCCGACAATAAATCTATTTTATATGCAAGCACACACTTATACATGGACTCTTGCCCGCCTGTTCCGGTGCGTGAAAGCGGCAGATATGTTTGGCCAATTTATCCTGAATACGACATTTTTCAGGCAGACTTAAATGGAAATATCATAAAACAATATACGAATGAAAAGGGTTATGATGCAGAAGCTACTGTCTCGCCTAAAGGAGATAAAATCATATTTACAAGCACTCGTTCAGGGGATCTTGATTTATGGATTATGAATATCGATGGCAGCGATTTACATCAAATAACCAATTCACTTGGATATGATGGTGGAGCTGCATTCTCTGCAGATGGCAAACACATCGTCTGGCGAGCCTCTCGTCCTGATAATGTTGAAGAAATCAAAAAATACAGAGAACTGTTGGCGCAAGACCTTGTTGAACCAACAAATCTTGAAATTTTCATGTCAGATGTAGACGGCAAAAATGTGAAGCAAGTAACAAAACTCGGTAATGCGAATTGGGCTCCATATTTTCACCCTGATGGTAAACGAATTTTATTCTGCAGTAATCACAAAAGCAACATCGGATTCCCTTTCAATATTTTTATGATCAACATAGATGGCAGTGGGCTTGAGCAAATTACCTACGACACGCAATTTGACTCATTCATCATGTTTTCGCCCAATGGCAAAAAAGTGGCTTGGTGCAGCAACAGGAACAATGGCAGAACGCGAGATACCAATGTTTTTGTAGCAGACTGGATAGATTGAAAATATTACTCTTTGATGAACCTAAAAAGTTTCTGGTCACATAGCATAAAATAGACGCCTGAATCTAACATTTCTATGTTTATGGTGATTTGTTTTGAATTACTCTGATAAGATTGCACGTTCACTATTCTGCCGGAAACATCGGAAATTGTTATTTCATTAATTTCATACGCAGAAGAAACAACGATAATATCATTTGCTGGATTCGGGTAAACAAACATTTTCTCTGAACTGTAATTTTCCAAACCCACAAGCTGAACAGCAAATTCAAAAACATCAGACCAGGAACTTGTTCCGCACTCATTGATTGACCGAACTCTCCAAAAATAAGAGCCGTCAGGCAAATCAAAAGTCATTAAATAATTTGTTCCATCCGTAATTTCCACCTCAATTGGGTCAGCAAAGTTCTCGCTTGTGGCCAATTGAAATTCGTATTGATTGGCAGAACTCAAGGCCTGCCACTCGAATAAAGTAGAATTGGCCGTATTCGAAACCGAAGCTCCATCCGGCACATTTATCAAGACTGGCGCTTCTGAAACACCATTTGCAATGTGTATTTCAAATGGGACCACATATGACTCATTAAAATTGGTTCCTAATAAAATGTCAGGATAATAAGTGCCGGAAGCAATCTGGGCGATGCCAGAAACTGCAACAGAAGTAACACCTGCTTCAGAAATTGTATTGCCCGTAATGATTGCACCTGGCAATCCATCGATGCTAATCTCCAAAGGAAATGCAAGCTCTACATTGACACTCAAATCGAATATGATTTCATCTGTGCCGCACAAATCCCAACTCTCCTGACTTAATTCAATTAACGTTGGCTTCATTACAAAAAATCCATCATACATGCTTGTTGCGATATTAATTCCACTTGGGAAATAGGGATAGTTGCTCCACGTGCCGCTGAATTGAGCAAAATCATTCATTGGAAATAAATCGAAATAGGCAACTTCATTCAGTATTCCATCAGAAACGTGAACAGCATCTAAAACTCGAATTCCACTTCGATAATTACTCTCGTAAACAAATTGATCTAATACATACAAATTATGATCAATTGAAGTGCTTGCTCCTTCATAGAAACCCAAGTAAGCAACATTTTCTATTTGTTCTATATCAAAAATGTGTGTGCGAGTGCCATACGGCTCTTGATTATTTCCCAAGGCAACTTCATCCAATTCATCATCAACTAAAAAGTGTTTTTTGTCTTTCGTAACCCATCCTTGGTGAATGTATCCAACCTCTGTTTGACCTTCGTAATCGTATGCCGCCACAAGATGGCAATCAGATTTATCAGTAACATCAACAATCGAAAGTTGATCCTCATTGCATGCAAACATCAACTCTTTGCCAAGAAAAGAAAGATCAGGTCCATCGTATGACCAAACAAATCCATCGTGCGTGTAGCCATCAGCGCTAAAACCGCCTGCAAGCGATGGAGACATTGGATCGCTTATATCCACGATGTGCAGACCACCATCAAACGTATTCGTGCCCATACAATAACAATATCCTGTGGTGGTATTTATATTTAATGTATGACAATGTCCAAATTCTCCGTAATGAGCGCTTTCAGAAAAAACGACTGGCGCATTTTGCACTAAATCCAATTGCAGCAAATCAAATATCTGGAGTCCATGATCTGGAGCCTCACTTACGATAAAGCAATAATTACCATACGTTTCGAGATCACGCCATAAACTATTGACAGTATGAGTTGGCAAGGTTCCGAGATAAACTGGATTAACAGGATTTGAAAGATCTAAAAATGCAGTACCGTTAGAACAACCAAGCAACGCATACTCTTTTTGTGTAACTGGACTAACCCATCCCCAGATATCGTTGGTATTTGCCGGTGATCCCACATCAGACAAAGGCACAAAAGATAACAAATCGATTTCATTGCATGGATAAATACCAGCCAATCCATCAATACAAGGTGACTGTGCAGAAATGCGAAACGAATAAACAAGCGCAAGAAGAAGGAAAATAAACTTATACATGAGTGTGACCAATAATTTTGAGTTCAATTTAGCTTTAAAGTGACCATTTGTATTTTCACAAATTCACCAACGATCGGAATCTTGTTCAAGGCTTTCGAATGAAACCACTTGATTTTTCTCAATTAAACGCACAGATTCGGCAATACGTTCTTTTAATTGAGCCATTGTGACTTTGGCGCCCTTATGGCGATATCCGACCACCTTCGCAGAATCAGTGGATTCTTTGTCCAATGATTCTATAAATGTCGCAACTGCCTTCAATTGTTGAAGTTTATCCTGTTTTACAATCCAATCGATCAGAGATAGTTTTTCTTTCGCGTTATCCAATGGGTTCATACTCTTCCAAACTTTTTCACAAAGAAAGGATGAATCTGGTCTTCAATCGCAAGTGATTTTGTGTCATTTATCATTTGTCTGAAGTCTACATAAATACCAAATTTTCATACTCCCATCCAACGCTTATCTTTGCCACGTATGACAAAAAAAGAAAAGAACATAAGATTGATAGAAGTTCCGAGTGAAGTTGGTGCGGGTACTCGGGGAGCGAGCTTAGGTGTAGAAGCCGTTAAAATTGCAGCGCTTGACTTCAGATCTCAGTTTTTCAAAAAATATAAAAGTATCATTATTCCAAACGACAATCAGGCTTTGCACAACAATCCTGGAAGTCGTTACGCAAGAAATATCAGAAGCGTTCTTAAAATTTATGAACGTGTTGGAGCGGCTGTGCGTGATACCCTTCGTGATGGAAGATTTCCACTATTGATTAGTGGCGATCACAGCAGCGCAGGCGGAACCATAGCTGGTATAAAGATGGCGTATCCAGAATCCAGGCTTGGCGTAATTTGGATAGATGCTCACGCGGATTTGCATTCCCCTTACACGACCCCAAGTGGCAATATGCATGGCATGCCAATGGCAACAGCACTGAATGAAGACAACATTGAAGAAAAGGTGAATGACCTTGATTACGAAACCATAGAACTATGGGAAATGTTGAAAAACGTTGGAGATATTTCTCCAAAAATTGAATACCGCGATCTCATTTACATTACCCTCCGGGATTTTGAAGAGCAAGAAGCAGCACTCATCAAAAAGAACAAAGTACGTGTTGTTACCACCAATGAGGTGCGAAAAACCGGCGTTACAAAACTGAGTCGTGAATTACTAAAGTACTTGAGCCATTGTGATAAAATTTACATCAGTTTTGATGTGGATTCGATGGACCCAAGCATTTCCAGAGGCACCGGCACACCGGTAAAAGGAGGAATAAATGAGCGTGAAGCTGCCGACATAATTCTAGAGTTTCTTCAGAATGAAAGAACGTGCTGCCTCGAGTTCACTGAGATAAATCCTACTCTTGATAGTGAGAATGTAATGGCAGAAACTGTATTTGAAATTCTGCAAAAAGTAGCTAGACAGGTTGAGATGATCTAGTGATAAGCTTCTTTAAAGCTCATGATCGCTCTCGTCATCTTCAGCATGCGGGAAGAAAGATCCGACTTGAAATGTGACGCCTTCATCTGCTAGATATGCATTTTCGAAAATGGCAGAGGCCTCTTTTAAAAACTCCGAATCATCTGAGTATCGGGAACTATAATGTCCCAAAATCAGCATCCCCACTTGTGCTCTTTTTGCAACTGTTGCGGCTTGGGAAGCTGTGCTGTGAAATGTGGTTTTCGCACGCTCCTTTTCACTTTCCAAGAATGTGGATTCATGATAAATACAACTTGATTCAGATATATAATTTATCACTTTTTCGGAGTATGCTGTATCAGAACAATAAGCATAACTTCTTGGTTCATTTGCCGGAGTGCAGACATCTGTGGAAGCAAGTTCACTGCCATTATCAAGAATAATAGATTTTCCATTCTTCAAGTCTACGATTTGGCTTGGTTGCAAACGAAACTTTTCGATATCTTCTTTCTTTACTTTTGGCTTGCGTGCTTTCTCCATAAATTGAAAACCACAAGTTTCAATTCGGTGTTTTAAAGGAAAAGAATAAACCTGCAAAGATTTATCCTCGTAGATCAATTGTTTCTCAAGCTGACTAGTTGCAATGAATTCCACTTCATAATCTAAAAAAGTTTGTGAAGCTTTCAATTGAATATCTATAATGCCTTTTAAGTCTTCATGACCATACACAACAAGCTTCGTTTTTCTTCCTAACAAATGCATGCTGGAAATAAATCCCATTAATCCAAGATAGTGATCGCCATGCAAATGAGAAATGAAGACATGATTAATTCGCTGCATCTTCACTTTGAATTTTCGCAATTGCATTTGCGTGCCTTCGCCGCAATCCACGAGAAAAAGTTTATCATGCAGATTCACCACCTGTGCGGACGGATTGTGCTTTCCTGTGGGTGCCGCAGCGCCGCAGCCAAGTATAGTAACTTCAAATGTCATAAAAAAAAGACCGTCTTGAAAACAAGACGGTCAAAGATGCATTATATAGTTAGAACTATCGTTGTACGATCATTCTTTTCGTCATTTTTTTGTCTCCAGATTGAATAGAATACAAATAAACACCTGTTTGAAGACTTGAAGAATCGAAGCGAATCAGATTATCCCCTTTTTTGCCTTTCACGGATTTAGAATATACAACTTCACCCAACAAATTAATAACTTCAAAATTGGTATCTTCTGAGCGAGAAAGGTCAAAATGAATGTTGGTGAGAGAAGATACAGGATTAGGAGAATTCTGCTGTAGATTCAGAGAAAAAACTGTCGATTCAACAATTTCATTTGGCCCATTGATCACCAACGTATATCCCGGAAAACTGTAAGGAATCGCAAACGCACTTGCAAATAAATGTGCGTGAGCTGTTACCCAAATTTGAACATCAAAAGTTCCAGAAACTGTTGGTGTTCCAATTATGTCTCCGCAATAAGCGTTACCCGGATAAAACATACACGGATTTGGTGAGTCACCATTGTTATTGCATGTTACATTGAGGCCAATGGTTGCCATTTGCACATCAGCTAGTCCGTTGAAAATGGTGATGCTATCCAAACTGATAGAGTCAATAGCCAGCGTTGCGAAAGGATTTTCAGGATCAATATCTCCAACCGTAGTTGGACATTTTACAAAAACGATGTCAGCATAAGGCTGTCCAATTTCGGCAATCTCAAAATTTTCACCAAGCGTTGGGTCAGGAGAAACACCGAATGCTGCAGATCCCCAATCATAAGCATCTGGATCACATTGTGCCATCGATGCCAATGATAAAAAACCGAAAGACACAAAACAAAGTAAATTTATTTTCATAGTGAGTTTAAATATCGCGTTCAACTTCCTCCATGTACACAAGATCCACTGCTTCATTTTGTGTAGGAGTTATCTTAAGTACAGTTTCCAGCTGAGAAATACTGATGAGCTTCTTCACATTGTCTTGCAATCCGCAAAGCACAAAAGAGCCATTGGAATCACGGCATATTCTGTTACCAACGAGTAAAGCGCTAAGACCGGATGAGTCGATGTATCTGGTATCGGACAAATCGATAACGATGTTTTTAATTCCATCTTTATTGAGTAACACGATTTCACTCTTCAACTCCGGTGCATGAATTGCGTCAAGTTTTTCAACTTTAGTACCGATAACTGAAACTTTATCTTTATGTATAACTTCGAACTTCATTGTTTAAGGGTTTGCGCCAAAAGTAACGATTTTCTATCGATTGACCAAAGTCAATTCTATGGATACGAACATTAAATAGTGGATACTGGTAACTTCAATGAGCTACAGCAAATTTTTTGGTGACAAAATTTCCATTGTATCCAACAAACGTAACATAGTATAAACCAGCAGCATAATTCGTAATGTCTACTGATTCACGCGCTGATTTTAAAGCTGTTGAAGACAGAAGTTTACCACTCTGATCAAATATTCTGATTTCTTCGACCTCGGCATAACGAGCGGTTGAAATAGTGATTGCTTGGTCAGCAATAGAAGGGAAAATCTGCATGTCCTCAAAATTGAACTCGTTTACATTAATTGCTGCCGGGTCACAAGGAAATGCAGCATTCTCAATTTTATAGGAACCACCGAATTGGAAAAGTCCGGTATCTTCAGGATCTAACCATTCTTTCAATTTTTGGTCTGATGTATTCGGGTTTGCAGTCCAGTGCTTAGACATTTTCCCGTACCAATCACTTCCGTTTGGAGAGTCGCAAAACGAAACACCACCAGTGAGCGTTCCTACAACAAAGTGATTTTGATCGAAAAGAGGCGAACCGGAAGAACCAGGTTCAGTAACACCCCAATTGGTAATGGTTTCCATCCATTTCACTCTCCAATGAAAACCAGGAGCTGAATAGGTGCCAGAGATAATGTCATCCGTGGTGGAAATTTTCTTTTTATCACCAGCAGGATGATGGATACTTACGCCAGTGTTTGCAGCCGATGTAGATGCATTCCAACCTGCGAAAAAGGGTGTCCATGAAGCTGGAATTTCGTCTTCCATTTCCAACAATAAAAAGTCAGAACCTGTTTGACCACCACCGTCATTGCTATCTGCCAAATGCAGAACACCAATTTTGTTTCTAGTTGTAGTAGTGCTTCCCGATGCACAACCCGAAGACTCATAGTTAAAACGTACAGAACAATCGAGCCAATCAGCATCGCTTACATTTTCACCGCAGTGCAAGGCAGTCAGAATATATTTTCTGCAATCTTTGGCCGTTGTATTCATAAGTGTTCCCGAGCAAAATCCTACAAGCGCACCTTCTGAAATTGTTAATCTAACCACTGCATCTCGTTCACTAGTCCACTCTGCTCCTTCTGGACAATTAACATCCACTTCGCATGGTTCGCTTCCACCTCCGCGGCTTTCTTCTTCAAATTCCGGAACAAAACGATACAAATGGGCAATACCCCTAATTCCAATTCTTGCTAAACCAACAACATCGGCAGGTTCATAGTATTCTAGGATAGCTTCATCGCCGGCCACCTCACCAGCCACGAAATGACCATGTGTATTGCAGTCTTCATTTGAAAAAGGACCAACAAAATACTTACGATTGGCAGGATATAAATAAAGAGTTGAACCAATTGGCAAAAAGAGATCATTGAAGTAAACACTCACGCCTTTTGCGTTTTCAGTGTGAAAACGAAATTGCCATAATCTGTCTCCATTTGGCAAAGTGGTCCACTTTCCTTCACTTTCTTGATTCACTTCCAAAGGAATAATCCGGCCGAAATTTGAGCGTTGTCCAAGTTGTTCTCTCCTGGTATCTTCTTCAAGCAGGGTGGCATGATCAAAAGTAGAGAGTTCTTTCGTGCTTAAATTTTCCAGCATTTGTTCAGACAGTGAAAAACCGAAAGGTTCATGCTGGGAAATTGAAACAAAGGACAATAAAGTCACATACGTTGCGAC
>Ga0209480_10002209_pt1 | contig 13543 bp, 8 predicted proteins | sample JI61114C2DNA_FD_187501 | JGI IMG/M metagenome (GOLD analysis project Ga0209480, IMG submission 187501) | Wastewater effluent complex algal communities from Wisconsin, to seasonally profile nutrient transformation and Carbon sequestration -... | ecosystem: Engineered > WWTP > Effluent > Algae...
AGGCTTCAGGAATACTTTTGATGATGAACATTATTAACCACCAAACAGGTAATACATACACTACATCTTTCTTTTTGCTAAACGCTTTCCAAATAGCATCGGCAACCTGCTCTGCACTGGCCGTAATAGGTTTAGGTGTTGGTGGCAAATCGGCCACCATTTTTGTTTTGATAAACCCCGGAATAACCGTTGCCACATGCACATTTGAAACAAACATTCTTCCGCGTAATCCACTCAAGAAGGCTGTTAATGCAGCTTTTGAAGCCCCATAGAGATAATTACTTTTCCGTCCGCGCTCTCCGGCCACCGAAGAAACACAAACAATACTACCATGCTTTCTAGCTTCCATTGCATTAGCGATAATGCCCAAAATAGATACATTGCCCGTGAAATTGGAATCAATAATCAGTTTAGCTTCTTCGAATTCAGCCAACCCCTTTTCATGATTTCCTAAATAGCCAAACACAGAAACAACAACATCGGGTGCTATTGACAATGATTCGTAAAAGGCTTTGTGTTCTGCTGTTTGCAGCGCATCAAAACGCACATTCTCCACTTTCACGTTGTGTCGAATTGCAATATCGCTGGCTAGCTTTTTTTGATAATCATCGATTGTTCTAGCCGCTAAAAGAATGTTATACCCTTCTTTTGCAAAACGATATGCACAAGCCTGACCCACGTCAGCATTAGAACCTAGCAATAGTAATGTCCCCATAAATGAATTTATATCGTTAACCGATTAGATTGTAAAGATTGAAATTTAGTGGAATGCGAAAAGGCTATTCCGTAAGATTGATGAAATGTTGAACTTGCCATTCTAGCATCTTTTGTGAGATACAAACGACCGCCATATTCCAATACAATTTTATCGAGTTCATCCAGTAAAGCAAAAACTTTTGGACTTACTTTAAAATCGAGTGCTAAAGTATAGCCTTCAATGGGAAAGGAAAGTGGAGAAGAAAATGCATCGCCTTTTCCAAAGGTCTTTAATACCGCCAAAAACGAACCACAACCCGAGTCGGCAATTTTAGTCAATATCTTGATTAACCCTTCTCTCCCATTTTCGAAGGGTATTGCAAATTGATATTGTGTAAAGCCGTTCTTACCATATATTCTATTCCAATTGGTGAGTATATCCAAGGGATAGAAATATGGGTTATAATGTACTACATTGTTTATTTCCTGTTGCTGTTGCTTGTTGTAATATAAAAAGTTGAAGGCCTTAATCGACAGCTCGTTCAAGGCAAAAGCAGGAAACATAAACGGCACATCAATTTGCTTTGCTGAATGCAATTGCAAAGGCTGTTTGCTTTGTTCAGTGTTGAGTTCCGCTACATTGGCATGTTCACCTAACATAAGAATAGAACGCCCTAAACTATCACCCTTCGACAAACAATCTATCCAAGCCACTGAATAGGTGTAGTGCTGATATTGTTCGAAATAATCGAGGATGGCATGTATATTCTTTGCTTTAATAGCCTTTTGGTTGATGTAACTCGTTTCTATTTTCTTTAAACGGAGTGTAACCGTAAGCACCACACCGGTTAAACCCATACCGCCAATGGTATTGATAAAATGCTCAGTATTTTCTGTTCTTGAACAGCAAACTATTTCGCCACTTTCAATCATCAAATCAAAGCATTCGATGTATTGCGAAATGGCTCCATCTTTATGATGATTCTTTCCATGAATATTGGAAGCCACAGCTCCACCCATGGTAATAAATTTAGTACCGGGAGTAACAGGCAGAAAAAATCCTTTCGGGACTATCACCTCTAAAATTTCGCTCAATAAAACGCCTGCTTCCGTTTTAATAATTCCGTTTACAGTATCGAACGATAAAAACTTATTCAATGCGAGCGTTGAAAGTATTTTTGGCTGTAAGGCACTATCGCCATAGCATCGGCCGTTGCCACGAGGGATAAAGGCATCAGTAGTTCTTACATACGCTGCTACTTTATCGACAGCATTTAACGTTGTGCATTCCGCATCTATAGTTGGATAGATTCCCCAATTAAATATTCTTTCCATACAGAATAAATAAGAATGTTAATCCCCAAAGTAAAATAGTAATCTGTAGAAATCGATCGCGCCAAAGCACATCTGTAGGCGAGCCCGATTCTTTGTCGACCACTGTAATTTGTATGTAGCGCATAATGCCTAAGAATACAAAAAGTGATGTGAAATATAATTTGTCAGACCCAATGCGGGCAATTACTTCAGGCGAAATAGAATAGAGCACATACGAAATCAGTGTAATAGAAAAAGATATACTTTTTGCAATATCAAGGAAAGCAATGGAATAACCCGAAAGTGATTTGCGTAAAGCATCTTTCTGAACATCAATCACTAAATCGTCTCTGCGTTTGGCAAAAGCCAATGAAATGGTAAGCAGAAATACCATAATAATCATCCAATTTGAAACAAACACTTGCGCTTCCTCACCTCCGGCAATTACGCGCAACACAAATCCAATACTAATACAGGATACATCAACAATGGATATTTTTTTCAGTGCAAACGAGTATAAGATATTGAGCAAAAAATAGCCTAATACATACCAACTTGCATGCTCTATTAAAGTGAGCGATGCTAGGAATAGAAGCACTAAAACGGCTAATATAATTGCGGCTGTATTTTTGCTAAAAAAACCACTTGCAATGGGCCGGAAGCGTTTTAGCGGGTGATTTCTATCTTCTTCAACATCAATAATGTCGTTTAATATATATATAGAAGAAGCAGCCAAACAAAAAGAGAGAAAAACAAAAGCTACATGGGTGCTAAAAACCAAACCAATTTTGCCGGCAAAAAAAACAGGAAGAAAAACAAAGGTGTTCTTCATCCAATGCTTAATACGCAGTAGCGATAAAAAATTGCGGATCATTTCAGCCATCAGCCTTTTGAACTTTTTTTGAAGATAGCAAAAAAGTAAAGACTAATAAGTTTTCAAGAAATTAGCGTTTATCGAACAATCTCGAATCTTGTATTTACTCGGAATGTGAGCTTAATGGTCTGGAAATTAATTTCAGGATCCTGCTCATAAGATGCATCTTGAACAGCAGCAGTCTTTTCCATTCGCATATTAGCATACATAGGTTGAGGCATATAATCGCCCATGTCAACTTCTTGAATATAAAGCACTTTCCCTACTTTCTCGTCAATTGCACCAGCCATGGAAACAGCCTTGGCTTTAGCGGCTTTCACTGCGGCTTGTTTCACTTCTAATTTGAACTCTTCCATTTTGGTGTGGTTGGTACCGGCAATGTACATATTCACAGCTTTCAAATCGGTGAGGATATCAAACACTTTTCCTACTGTTTGCGCATCCGAAACCTTCAAACGAAACTCCTTACTTTCTTGGTACCGCTCTTTGCTTTTCCAGTAAAAATAATCCGACCCGTTTGTATTGCTCAGCTGCAAATTTTTAATGTCGATACCTGCTTTTCGCAATTGTTCTAACATTGTTTTCTCTTGTGCCTCTATGGTAGGCTTGTTCTTTTCGTTGCTGTTTTTGCTCAATGTAAAGGCGATGTAAATAATATCCGGTATAATTTCTTTTTCGGCAGAACCCGTAACATCAATATACGGCTGATCTATTTTGTTGCTCATAATTGTTTGTGCATTTGTGGTTTGGAATAAAAGTATAATTCCGATAAACAGGGAAAATCGTTTTTTCATGTGTTTCAATTAAACGTTAAAGTAAAGCAATTTCTAATAAGGTGATTTGATTTTTGTGATTTTTTAGAAGCCTTACACGCGTCAATGCTATTGAGTTCAATAGCTACTTTGACCATTTCTTCCAAACATTTAGATGCATTTAATAACTATTTTTTTATCCGTTTTTATTACATAATAAGTAGGGCAAATAACAATAAATATTTACAAAAAACAATCAACCCTATCTACAAAATCATCATCTTCAAAATACATAAAACGGAGAATAGATTAATGATTATATAATCTGTTCTTAACGATTAAAAGAATCAAAATCAAACCAAATCAACAACATGTCTTCATTTATTACTTCCCATTTTAAAAAAGCATTTACAATGCTACTCTTTAGTTATTGTTGTCTGGGTCTATATGCACAAGTTAAACTTAACGAAGTAATGGTTAGACCAGGAGGAAATCAAGGATTAATTATCTTTAACTCCAACTCTGGAAACGAATACATAGAACTATATAACCCCAGTTGCAGCCCGGTTGATGTATCGGGTTTTTTTATTGCCTGTAGGCAAGATTTTGCAGGAACCGTTTCAGGTGGGGCATTTAGAATACCAAATGTAGCTGCTGCAACCATCCCCCCTGCAGGCCATTTAGTATTAGGTACAAGCACAGGATCGGCAGATCCAAATAGCATTGACATTAAACTGCCATCTTTCACTTCGAATTATTGCTTAAACAATAGCGGCTACAATTTTATTTTAGCGAATGCCGATGGATGGGTTGCTTTGTATGACGCAACAGGACTGCCCATTGATGCTTTATATTGGACAAGTGCTGCAGGAAATATTACCACACAACCTTCTGATTTTGGTGGTGTACCTTGTGTTCCAACCGGTAGTCCAGTGGGAACAGTTTTGGAAAGTGCGCAACAAATTAATACCGGTTTTCCGGGGGTACTGAGTTACGGTGGTGTTAATCCTTCAGCAGGTTTAACGTTTAGTCGCGTTCCGGATGGAGCTGCTTGGCAAACAGGGGTAACTCCCTCCATTAACGACCTAACGGTTGGTAATTGTAATGGAGGAACTTGTGCTACTGTTTCTTCGATTGCTTTTACTGCCTCAAAAACAAATCCAACCTGTGGTAACAATAATGGAAATATAGCTTTGACGGTAACTTCAACCGGAACGGCAACTTATACATGGAGTGCAAATGCAGCTACAGGTAATGTGTCAACAGCATCTAACTTAGGAGCCGGCACCTATAGTGTAACCGTTGCACAGAATGGATGTACAAAAGACACAACAATAACCCTTACTGCAAGCGGAGCTCCTACGTTCACTTCATCTGTAACCAATGCAACCTGTGGGTTAGCCAATGGAAGCATTTCTATTTCAGTAACTTCTGCAGGAACCGCATCCTATTCATGGAGCGCCAATGCAGCAACAGGAAATAGTGCAACAGCTTCAAACCTAGGCGCTGGAACGTATAACGTTACTGTTTCGCAAAATGGTTGCACAAAAGATACATCATTAACCATTATAACAACAACAAAACCTGTATTTACTGCAAACATAACGAATGCAACTTGTGGATTGTTAAATGGAAGTATTGTAGTAAGTGTATCTACTCTTGGAACAGCTACCTACACTTGGAGTGCAAATGCGGCAACAGGAAATAGCGCAACGGCTTCAAACCTAGGCGCTGGAACGTATAACGTTACTGTTTCACAAAATGGCTGTACAAAAGATACAACATTTACCATCGTCACAACAACGAAACCTGTTTTTACGGCAAACCTAACGAATGCAACTTGTGGATTATCAAATGGAAGTATTGTAGTAAATACAACTACACCGGGAACTTCGACATACACTTGGAGTGCTAATGCAGCAACAGGAAACAGTGCAACCGCTTCAAACCTTGGCGCTGGAACGTATAACGTTACTGTTTCGCAAAATGGTTGCACGAAGGATAGTGTCTTTACTTTAACTTCTACTTCTAAACCTATATTTACCTACTCCACCACAAATCCTACATGTGGGCAAAACAATGGAAGCATCACCATTAATGTGACTTCAGCAGGGGCCGCAACCTATACATGGAGTGCCAATGCTGCAACTGGAAATAGCGCAACTGCTTCAGCGCTTATCGCTGGAACTTATACTGTTACTGTTTTGCAAAATGGTTGTACAAAAGACACCTCCATTCTTTTAAATTCAAGCAGCACCATTAATCTTTCCATTACCAATCCTATCAACCCAACATGTGCCGGGCATGATGGTTCTATAACAGTAGCCTTAAGCGGTGGAACTGCACCATATACGGTTACGATTGATACTGGAGGAACTCCGTTTACCATAAATGTTCCAATAGCTATTACACAAACAATTAATAACCTGCCTGCAGGAACTGTAAGTGTTTCTGTAACAGACCTTGCTACGTGTCAGAAAAGCACATTTGCCACCCTAACGGCTCCCACCAATTGTTGTACATTTTCGCTCGCTGCAATACTTACACAACCTGCATGCAATAGCACCAATGGGCAAATAGCGGTAACAGTTTCTAATGGCTCAGGAAACTATAGCTATGGTTGGAGCGCCAATGCAAGTACCGGAAACAATGCAACAGCATCAAATTTAGGGGCAGCAAGTTATACGGTAACCATTACAGATAATGCCTATAGCAATTGCAGTAAAGACAGCACGTTCACCCTTTCAAATCCTAATGCACCTAACATAGCAAATGTTGCCATAGGCAATGAAACATGTGCAGGAACAAATGATGGAAGTATTACTGTTAGTGCATCAGGAGGTACCGGTTTACTAACTTATATATGGAGTGCTAATGCTAACACCGGAAACACTCCAGCAGCTATCAATTTAACGGCCGGCACCTATGCCTTTACAGTAGCCGATGCAAATAATTGCCAATCGACAGGCAATGGAACTGTAATTGCGAATATTTGTTGCAATCTTCAAACCAGTGTAACTGAAAACACTACAACTTGTGGACTGAATAATGGAAGCGCTCAAATAACTGTATTGAGTGGAGGTCAATTGCCCTACAACTATTCTATTAATGGTGGAATAGCACAGCCAAATAACTTATTTTCAAATTTGGCTGCCGGCACCTATGAAATTATTTCAATAGATGGAAACGGCTGCAGGGATACTTTGATGGCAAACATTCCGGCAAGTGTGAATAGTTTATCTGTTTCTGTTGCAGCCATTGATGTAACCTGTAATGGCTATGCAGATGGAACTGCCACTGCGAACCCGGCTGGCGGAAATGGTATCATTTCTTTTAATTGGAACAATGGATCAACGTCATCTTCCATAGCTTCCCTTCAAGCAGGAACATATACAGTATCGGCCACAGATGGAGATGGTTGTACTGCAAGTGGAAGCGGAATAATAAATGAACCTAGTCCGGTTATTTGTAACCTGGGTAACGATACTTCTCTCTGCAACGGATCGCAATTCTTGATTTCCGCACCTACCGGATTTTCCACATATTCGTGGAACACAGGCGAAACATCAAACACTGTATTGACAGCGATTTCAGGCACATATGATTTAACAGTAACTGATGCGAACGGATGTACTGCTACAGATAGTATACATGTCTCCTTTAATAATGCAGCTACTATAGATTTAGGCAATGATTTGAGTATTTACGAGGGTGGCAAAGTGGGAATTTTCCCAACAATTTCAGGCAATAACAAAGGAACATTTTTATGGCAACCCGCAACTGGATTAAGTTGTACGAATTGCCTTAACACTGTTGCTTCGCCAAACGAAAACACAACATACACTTTGGCTTACTTAGATGAAAATGGCTGTATTGTCAACGACACGATAAATGTAAGTGTTCTGCCGATTGGTAATATTTATTTCCCAAATGCATTTAGTCCGAATGGCGATGGCGCAAACGATTATTATCAGGCCTTTGGTACAAGTCCAAAATTTTTCCGATTAAAAATATTTAATCGCTGGGGAGAGCTAGTATATGACACTGACAACTTCAACGAAGGTTGGGATGGGAAGTTTAAAGGAGAATTACAACCGAATGGAATATATACTTACATGGCAAAATTTGTATTGTTGAACGATAAAACGTTTGATATTAAGGGGAGTATTACACTCTTGAAATAAACCTAATGTCTATTCTATTCAATAAAAGCGTTAGTTCATTTTATATTTGAGCATAAAACACAATAACATTGAAAGGCAAACGTCTTTTCCAGTTAATTAAGGAACTTGATAAAAAGGAGCACCGACAAATGATAAATATTTGTAAAGGTGCTGCTGATAAACGCTTTAAACCTTTATTGGTTGTATTAGGAAAACGTCATCTTTCGGAACACACATTTGAACAATGGCTTTTAAAATTAGAGTTAGAACAAATAGACTTTAATGGCAACGAAAAAGGCAAATGGATTAGACGGTGGATTGATTTTGCTTGTAAAGAAATAGAGACATTATTAATAACGAACAGTTTATTAGAAAGCAGCAATCGACTTCAAATTCTTGCATCCGTTTTCGACAAAAGAAACCATGAGGAATTAACGGCTTACTATGTAAAACAATCATCCAATAATGCGCTTAAAGAAAAAGATTTCACACATCTCATTAACGACTACGACATAGAGCTTCGTTGGTTAGGAAGAAATCAAACCAGAGCAAATATTTCAAGAATTGGTTCAATTCTACAAAAGCGAAAAGAAGCTACCGATTTATTGTATCATCAATCAATGTCGTATTTCTATTCCGTAAACTCGGCATTGTATATCGACAACCCGAATCAAGCATCTTACAAACAAATCTTGCCTACACGAAGTGAATTTGAATCGCTTCGAAACTCGGCAAAAGACGAGTATAGTCAACTGTTGTATTCTTTAGCAGAAGCACGATTTGCATTTTATCAGCAGCAAAATTTCGAAAACTACCTAGCTGATTTTTTTGAGAAAGTGGAGAAAAGTGACCTCCCTATTAAATCGAAAATATTGTTGCAACGAAACGGAATTTATGTGAGAACAATTGGTGGAATATACTACGGTTATCCATTAAACGAATTGTTGCATAATACAGAATATATGTTCTCTATTATGCTGCAAAACAAGTTCTACGATACCATTGGCTACTTTTTCCTACTCTTCTTTTTGCTTTTGAAAAATGATTTAAAACGATATAGCTTGTTATTAAAAGAACATAAGAAGCAATTCTTCACTGAAGACACAAGTGATTATGAACTATTTTTAGACGCTTTTTTTAAACATCTAAAAGGCGATAATAAATCTTCAATTGCAATACTCGCAAATACTGCATACTCGAAAAGCAACTACTTAGCTGCTTGGAGTAAACTTTTAGAAATAAAAATACACCAAGATGAAGGCGACACGAAATTCGCTGAAGTTTTAATGATTAGAACTAGACGATTTTTAAAAATAAATGCACAACAAAAAATCATTGTAGATCCTATTAAAAATGTCTTAGCTATTTTAGAAGATAAGTCTTCTTTAAAAACGAAAAACAGCAGTAAACGACAATTTGCCTACTATGATTTTTTTCTTCAACGTTTCTAAACGAAAAGCAAAGTTATTTAGTGCCCTGCCGCTATTGGGCATAAAAATAGCAAGGTGAATCATTACTTAAAACACACGTTTAAAAACATTTTGTATCGTTATACAATAATTGTTTTGCAACAACGTTAGGATTCAAAATCTTTAACGTTATGAAAAACACAACATTGCTATTGCTCGCTTTTGTGAGTAGCACACTCTTCATTGGCTGCTGTAAGGAAAATCAAGAAAGCGTAGTTTACCCTGATTTCGCCATGCTAAAAGTTGGGAATTATTGGATTTACCAATATTTCGATATTGATAGCTTAGGAAATGCGACTGCTACAAATACATACGACAGTTGTTATGTTGAAAAAGACACCACTATTAATGGCAAAACATATTTTAAAATTTATAAACCTCGATTCGAAGGCGACCCAACTGGGTTCGATTTTGAGAGAGATTCTTTGCATTACATTGTTTCTGCAACAGAAGGAATTTTATTTTCATCGGAAGACTTTACTACTACTTTTGAGACTAAATGTTCATTAAACAATTTGGATACAATATCTACATTTAGTGGTAAAATGATGAATAAAGGACAAATAACAAGCACTCCAGCCGGCCACTTTTATACTTCTGACTTTCAAACAACATTTACCATGTATCCGCCTTATTCATCGGGTGGCAAAATCAGAAAAACCCATAGTAAAAGAAGTGAAGGGTTTGGCGTTGTAGAAGAAACACTCGCTTTCTTTGTAGACGATGCCATTTATAAAGAAAGAAGACTTATTCGCTATAAGGTTCAATAGAATAATAAGTGGACTAAATACCTATTCTGATGAAGCGTCAAGTATAGGTACGCCTATTTTCATTTCTTTAACCATTCCAACCCTATCATTTCGGGATGAATAAATATATTTGAACTGAAATGAAAGGTTTTAAATTTCAGGATTTTAAATTGCTGTGGATTGTATTGTTCTTCGTTCCGTGTTTTCTTTTCGCACAAGAAGGAAATAAGGAAGTAGAAATCCTCAATGCCGACCTCTTGAAATTTACTGAAATTGACGGCAAAAAATTCACTAAGCTGATTGGCAATGTGCAGTTGAAACAAGACGAGATATTTATGTTTTGCGATAGCGCATTGCTTGATAAAGATTCAAATACTCTTGTGGCTTGGCACCATATTCACATTCAGCAAGATTCTACTCACGCCTATTCTACTTTTCTGAACTATAATGGAAACACAAAATTGGCTACTTTAACCAATGGCGTTAGACTTACAGATAACAAAGCATCTATATTTACAGAAGAACTTTTTTACAACTCGAAAGATAAAATAGCCTATTATGTAGTAGGGGGAAAAGTATTACGTGAAAAATCGGTGATTAGAAGCCGAATGGCTTATTATTATTCAACCTCAGGCGATGTATACTTCAACAAAAATGTAGATATTAAAGACCCCGACTATCGATTAACATCGGATACACTAAAATACAATCTAAATACCGACTTTACTACATTTTATGGTAACACAACTATCTATAACCAAGATAGCCGTATTGAATGCGACAATGGCTGGTTCGATACGAAACAAGATGTAGCTTCGTTCGGACTCAATACAACTATTTATAATGGACAACAAGTATTGAATTCCGATAGTTTGTACTATGATCGTAAAAGCAAATTCGGCAAAGCTATGAATCGATTTGTTTGGATAGATTCTTCAATGGCATTTGAGCTACATGGCCGTAGAGGCGATTATTATGAAGTGGGCAAACGCATCTATGCCTTTGATAATGCCTTCGCTATCTACAAAATGGATAATGATTCGCTATTTCTTCGGGGAGATACATTGTTTTCGAAAGAACATTCTGAAATAGACACTTCAAAAGATTTTTCCGCCTTTCATCATGTGCGCTTCTACATGCGCAACATGCAAGGGGTGTGCGATTCGTTTTTCTATTCCACAGCCGATTCCCTTTTCCGTTTTTACTACAACCCTGTACTTTGGGCCGATAGCACACAAATGACGGGCGATAGCATTCATCTTCGCATCAAAAATAAAAAGGCCGATTTCCTGACGTTGTTCGATAAAGCCATCATCATTTCGCCTGAAACAAAATACTACAACCAAATTCAGGGCAAGAACATTTTCGGCTATTTCAAAGACAATGAACTGGAAAAAATGTTTGTAGATGCAAATGCAGAAAGTATTTATTACGGTAAAGACGATAAAGGAAAATACATTGGCATGAACAAAGCTACCTGCGTGAAAATGTGGATGTACTTTAAAGACAAGAAAGTAAACAAGGTGGTGTTTATTGAAAAACCGGATGCTATTTTTACGCCACTTAAAATGATAACAGAAGACGAAAAATACTTGAAACTCTTTTCTTGGCAAATCGAAAGAAAACCAAAATCCAGAGAAGATATTTACGTGAGATAAAACTTACATCACCACATCATAAATTGAATCGTATGACATTACAACTTCCAGTATCCAATCAAAAAAGAGTAGTAATAATAGGATGTGGTTTTGGCGGATTAGAATTGGCCAGAAAACTATCAGGCAAAGGGTTCCAGATTGTACTTTTCGACAGAAACAATTACCATACATTCCAACCTTTACTGTATCAAGTTGCCACAGCCGGACTAGAAGCTGATTCCATTGCCTACCCGATTCGAAAAATTTTCCGAGATAATAGTGATGTGTTTTTCCGCTGGGCTGAAGTTCAACATATTAATACTACTGCGCAAAAAATTAGCACATCCATTGGGGAATGCAATTATGATTTTCTTGTAATTGCTACCGGAACCACTACGAACTTTTTCAATAACACCGCTATTGCAGAAAATGCAATGCCAATGAAAACTGTTGTTGAAGCACTTAACCTACGTTCTTTGATTTTACAAAATTTAGAGAAAGCAACGCTCACTGAAAACGAAGAAGAACGCAAGGCTTTGATGACCTACGCCATTGTAGGTGGAGGGCCAACAGGTGTAGAACTAGCCGGTGCGTTGTGTGAATTAAAAAAACATGTGCTCCCAAATGATTATCCTGAATTAGATTTCACGCACATGGATGTGTTATTGATTGAATCAGGCGGAGAAGTATTACAAAATTTGTGTAAGGAAAATCAAGCAAAAGCAATTTGCTATCTGAACGATTTAGGTGCTACGGTTTTATTGAATACGCGTGTCGCTTCGTATGATGGAAGTGTAATCAAAACAGCTGATGAAAAAGTAATTCGCACATATTCTTTGATTTGGGCAGCAGGGGTAAAAGGTAATGAAATTAATGGATTTGACGCAACAACACTTACACCCGGCAGAAGATATTTGGTGAACGAAAGCTGTCAAATCAATGGATTTGAAAACATTTTTGCCATTGGCGATATAGCATGCATTTGCACAGAGTCCTTCCCTAAAGGACACCCACAGGTTGCTCCTGTAGCTATTCAACAAGGCACGTTAGTTGCTGAAAACATTCTAGCCTTAACTGAAAAAAAAGGCTTAAAAAAGTTTGTGTATAATGATAAAGGTTCGATGGCAACAGTAGGTAGAAACCGCGCAGTTGTTGAAACAGGTAAGATTAAATTCGGTGGAATGTTTGGTTGGTTTGCTTGGATGGCTGTGCATTTAATGCAATTGGTAGGATTCAGAAACCGAATTGTTGTATTCATCAATTGGGTATGGAACTACATCAATTACGACAGAAATATCCGATTGATTATTCGCCCGTTTGAAAAGAAAAATCAAGCCTGATTTAAATCAAACCAACTCTTACGTAGCAGTGTTGCCGACCATTTCAAGATGATAAGAGAAGCCAAAACGCCACATACAGCATCCATCCATGTGACATTGAAGTACTTTGCTGATAACAACGCAAAGATGGCGAACACACTTAAAATCACATCTGCTAAAACATGTAAATAGGCTGCACTTAAGTTCATATCTTTGTGATCATGCACATGACCTTCATGCAAAAGATAGGCTGCAATGCCATTCACTACTAATCCTACAATTGCAGTAATTAATGCTCCGTTGGTTACATCTATTTGCGGATTAGTAAACTTCATTAACGACTCAATGAGCATCCAGATGGTTACCCCCAGGAGCAACATAGAACTAAAAAAACCCGAAGCCGATAATATTCGGTGCTCACTGGTGTTCGGTAAAAGATTCCAGTCGATAATTTTGTAAGTTAAGTAGGCCAATAACAAAACCATAACATGTGTTAACATATGCCATCCATCCATAACTAAAGCCATTGAATTGATGGTGTAGCCAAAATACAATTCCAGCAACATGGCC
>Ga0209480_10002211_pt1 | contig 13534 bp, 9 predicted proteins | sample JI61114C2DNA_FD_187501 | JGI IMG/M metagenome (GOLD analysis project Ga0209480, IMG submission 187501) | Wastewater effluent complex algal communities from Wisconsin, to seasonally profile nutrient transformation and Carbon sequestration -... | ecosystem: Engineered > WWTP > Effluent > Algae...
CAATCAAAGCTCTAGGTCCCTGCCCGGCACCACGGAACTTGATTACATACAAAAATCCATCATCCGCCTCTGCGATAGCAGGCATAGAACCTCCTTCCCGAAGCGGGGTAACATAACGGGTAACGTTAACTGTTCTAAGTCCGGTTTGCATTTGCCTGATTTGGGTTTGACCTTTGATTTTATTTTTTTTCAGATAAGCGATTATATCAATTGGCCGAATTCTCGCTATGCCTTCGTTCTAGTATAACAGACTTCTAAAACTTGATAATCTTTAACAACCCCAACTGATTTGTACTATTTCAACAATCAACCCGATAACTATCGCGTATCAACTCTCAATTATCAATTCTCAACTCTCAATTCTCAATTCTCAACTCTCAATTCTCAACCCGATAACTATCGGGTCTCAATTCTCAACTACCTCACCTGTCCATTCCCCCTCACAATCCATTTCTCTGTCACCAGCTTTTCAAGTGCAAATGGACCCCGTGCATGCAGTTTTTGTGTAGAAATTCCGATCTCAGCTCCCAGGCCAAATACACCGCCATCAGTAAAACGGGTAGAGGCATTGGTATAGACAGCTGCTGCATCCACTTCATTCAGAAAACGCTCGCAATATTCCATATTGCTGGATACGATGGCCTCAGAATGTTTGGATGAAAATTTCCTGATATGCTTTACAGCCTCATCAAAATTATCCACTGTTTTAACGGAACATTTAAAATCGAGAAACTCACGTCCAAAATCTTCTTCAACAGCTTCTTTGAGATACGGATATTCCAGACCTTTCAAAACCAGGTAGGATTCAGGATCTGCAAAAATTTCAACCTGATAAGCTTCTAATTTTGGTGCAAGTAAACTAAGCAAAGGCTTAAGAATTTCACGATCAGCAATGACTGTGTCTAATGAATTACAAACTGAGGGGCGTGTAACTTTGGCATTAGTCACAATATTTGCTGCACTTTCCAGATTGGCAGATGCCTCTACATAAGTATGGCAAACACCGGCTCCGGTTTCAATCACCGGGACAGAAGCATGTTCGCGCACATAATCGATCAGTTGCTGTGAGCCCCGTGGAATTAGAATATCCACGTACTTAGTTGCTGTAAGCAATTCAGGCATAAATTTCCGGTCGGCAGGAAGCAGTTGAACAATACTCACATCCAGATCAAAACTAGCCAAAACCTCCTGTATCAATGCAACCAGGTAGGAATTGGTATAAAAAGCATCGGTACCACCACGAAGAAGACAAACGTTTCCTGATTGAATGCACAAAGCAGCCACATCAACGGTCACATTTGGTCGCGACTCATAAATTACACCTACAACACCCAAAGGGACAGTAATTTTCTGTACCAGCAGGCCATTATCAAGAATCTTTTCAGAAAGCAGCCGATTACTCGGATCAGGGAGTGCAGCAATCTCTTCCACACTTTTTGCCAGGTCTTCTATCCTTGCGGCCGTAAGTAAAAGCCGGTCCTTTTTAGGATCAGTATCCGGCATACGGTCGAGGTCCAGTTGATTTTCGGCAAGAATGCCCATACTATTTTCCCTAAGCTTTGCAGCCAGGGCTCTGAGTATATCTTCTTTCTTATCATCACTCAAGCTCTTAACAGCTATTGTGGCTTCTGAGGCTTGCTCAAGAAGAGCGACTATCGATTCCATGATTAAAATTATAACAAAACTATATTATCGGCATGTGCCACTTCCAGATTCTTTACTTTGGTATCACTGGCCAGCATAGCTGAGTCAATTTTTGATTGAGCAACCGCCACCACATTATTCTCCTCATCAAGAATTTCAATAATCTCTCCGTTCTCAAAATCATTCAGAACTGATTTAATTCCGACGGCAAGCAGACTATGCCGCTTTTGCAAGGCTTTGCAGGCACCCGAATCAATTTGAATACGACCACGAACCAGACTTCCACTTGCCAGCCATTTTTTACGCGCAGGCAAAGTGCTTTTTTGTGGCAGGCATAAAGTACCTGTCTTTCCATCAAGGGCCTTCAGAATACCATCTTCAGTTCTGATACCGAAGATCACCACCCGGATACCCATTTGATTGGCCAATCGTGCAAAATTCAGCTTGGAGGTCATGCCACCCAATCCCGATGCCGATTTCTCTTTATTTGCAAGTAAAAGAACCTTCTTATCCGAAGTGTCAAGCTCAGCAATCACCTGACCGGAACTGTCGAGGACTCCCGGCACTGAGGTACTGAAGAGTATCTGCGAAGCTCCAAATCCAGCAGCAATTAAGGTAGCCAATTCATCGTTGTCGGAGAATTTAAGCTCCAGACTACTGACCACATCATTCTCATTCGCAATCGGAATAATATCACTGCTCCATAGCTCTTCGTAAGTCCGTTTAAGCTGCAGGAACTGATTCCGGTTTGAAAAGTGATGCCTCTCACATAAACTTTGAGCGATAGCAATGCCATGAGGCAAAAAATATTTAGCGTAAGTATTCAATAAAAGCGGATTCCCGATTGAGGCTGCCGCTTTCTTTTCATTTAGCGTGCCGCAATAATTCTTCAGGAATTTTTTGCCCGCAGCAACAGCTCCCGATGAAACAATCACCAGATTATAGTCTTTATGTATCAATGCCACCTGCCGGGCAATTTCTCCGATCACGATCTCATCCAGTTCACCTTTAGGAGTAGTGATCGATGCCGTGCCGAATTTCAGTACGAGTATAGGTTTTGCCAATGTAAATGTTGTATGGAGCGAATTTAAGAAATTTTTAGGAAGCTGCTGAGTTGAAAATTTTGGTGTAATCGTAACACAAGGAATTTCATATCTGCTGATGTAGGTAATTCCTAATTTGATTGATTTTCCTTTAATTTAGAAAGCAGGGGCCGTGCCTCTTCGGTCCCGATAGTCCCGTGTTCTGCCCTAGTTTTTTGCAGCCAATTTAATAGCTATCATGAAATTTAGTGCTGCAAAAAAGCTAGAGCTGCCACCCGGGTTTATTAAAAAAGGCAAATGGTCCTTTTGCCGGACTGTCCGTCCCTATGAAAAACAGCTCTTCGTAAAATAAACCTTGCCGGAGGAGGTAGCTTCCGGCTATTCGTAGTTTGATATAGAATGCGATTTATTGCCGGAACTACCCCGGAGGAAAGGGCTGTACTAGCCTATAAGACACTGGCATTGCTTTTCAAAAGAAAACTATTTTGGCTCCAGAGCCCTATCTGAATAATTATTGAAGTTTATAAATTAACAGAATTACAGAATGCTAATTTTTCGCAAAAATCCACTTAATATTATTTCTTAATAATCAGGGATTCCCCTGTGGTTGGTGTTATCACCAACCACGTGATTTGGTCTGTTTATGGTACGGGGATAACACCGACCAGAGGAAAACAGTGAAATTTTTTGCTTCTACGAATTCATCCGCTCTTCCATTTCCTCCAGCGGAACGCCCTTTGTTTCAGGAACAAAAAGGAAGACCCAAATTAATTGCAAAATCATCATTCCGCAAAAAATCCCAAAGATGACTTCCGGGATTAATACCTCAGTCATTAGAGGAAATACCAGGGTTAACAAGGCCGCAAAAAACCAATGCGTGAAACTGCCCAGCGATTGACCAAATGCCCTCTGCCTGTTTGGAAATATCTCGCTGATAAACACCCATATTACAGCACCCTGCCCCATGGCATGCGCTGCAATGAATGCAAAGATGTAATAGGGGACCATACCCACATTACCCGAAGCGAAAGCCCAGCTGGTCAGACCCAGCGAGGCAATATATCCGAAGGAACCAATGTAAAGCAAGTTCCTGCGCCCGAGTTTATCGATGAGCCATAATCCAACAAAGGTGAAAATCAAATTTATGATGCCTAATCCAACAGATTGTAAAAGAGCAGCTTGCAATTCAAGTCCGGCCATTTCAAAAATCCTTGGGGCAAAATATAAGATGGCATTGATTCCTGAAAGCTGATTAAAAAAAGCAATGAAAAAAGCAAGCAGAACGGGTTTTAGTAAGCGCCGGGTGAACAGAGCACCCCCTTGCTGTTTTTCATCAGCGGTATTAATAATTTGATTATATAAATGCTTAATTTCCTCCTCTGTTGAACCGGACCCTGTCTTTTTCAGTACTGCTAAACCACCCTCCAAATCATTTTTGCGAACAATCAGCCAGCGTGGACTTTCGGGCAGACCGAAACATAAAATGGTAAATAGCAAGGATGGAAATGCTAAAACACCCAGCATCCATCGCCATGAATTTTCACCAATATCTCCAAGCAGGGAATTGGACAAAAAAGCAATCAGAATACCGAAGACAATATTAAACTGAAACATCCCGGTAAGACGACCTCTATACTTTGGAGGAGCGATTTCAGAAATAAACATCGGAGCAGCAATTGTAGATATACCTACCCCAAGCCCTCCCAGGAATCTGAAAAACATAAATGAATATACCTCAGTAGTCAATGCTGAGCCTGCTGCCGAGACCAGGTAAAGCACTCCGATCCAGACTAAGGTTTTTTTCCGCCCAAAATATTCGGTAGGCCAGCCACCAACCAATGAACCCAGCACTGTGCCCCAAAGCGCCATGCTGATTACCAGTCCATGCAACATACTGTCCAGTCCCCAAAGTTTCTGTATAGTTTGTTCCACTCCTGAAATCACCACAGTATCGAAGCCAAAAAGAAAGCCTGCAAGCGATGCTACGACAGCACTTTTGTACAAAAAGAAATGTTTGCCCATACCTGATATCCGATTAAAATTCCTGTCTTAAGTTCTCAATATTTTCAAAAATAAATGGAGGATTTGCGCCTTTCTGAGAAGCTACCCAGGCTCCTAAGAGGCAGGCAAATTCAAGAGCCTCCTTCAATGGCTTATTTCCCATGAAATAATGGATAAATCCGGAAAGAAATGCATCGCCTGCTCCAACTGTATCTATGGTTTTTACTTTAAATCCACTCTGATATAATTCTTCATCTGCCATTTTCAAAAACGCACCTTCAGCACCCCGGGTAATACAAAGCATTTTGAGTGCATATTTTTTGAAAACGAGATCTGCTGCCACTTCCAAATCCTCAGAGTCCAATCCACTCCATGCAGAAATTTGAAAAAGTTCCTCATGATTCATTTTAACCAAATCTGATCTCATCAGTAATTGTTCAACAATAGCCTGATCAACAAAAGGAGGTCGGAAATTGACATCAAAAACCTTGATTGCAGCAGTATTCAATAATGAAAGCAGGGTTTCGTAGGAGGTTTTATTGCGGCATGAAAGACTCCCATAAACCAGAACATCAAATTCCGGGAGTTTATTAGTTTGATGGATATAGTCCCATGCCGAAGGGAAAACAATTTCATATTGGGCGTCTTTAGTTTCTGAAAGATGCACATTGACTACCCCTGTAGGATAATTGCTCTGCTGGATAAATTCGGTCGAGAGCCTATTTTCACACAGGTATTCCAGCAGACTTTCTCCCAATTTATCATTTCCGCAACTGCTAAAGATGAAAGCATCAGATCCCAGTTTCTTTAATCCAATAGCCACATTCATGGGCGCTCCACCCGGGACTGCACCGTCAGGAAAAACATCCCATAACATCTCGCCATAGCATAGAATCTTCTGCTTCATGTTAATAATTGGTACAAATTCTACTCAAACAAATAAATTTAAGGTCAAGCCGACGTAACGCTTTCAAAAACCACATAGAGACATAGCATTTTAAAGCTGCCAAATTCATTTTAGATAGTTATGTTTCGAACTCAGGTTATTTTAAAATGGATCCTTTAAACCGGGTAAAATAATATTGAATATAACACATAATCTTTAAAATCGAGGGTATATATTATTGAGAGCTTGCCTGCCAGAACGACCTGGCCCCCTCTCTACCTTGCTACCCTCTATAGCCGGGTAGGCCAATTTCTTTTGTGGGCCAAAAGAAACAAAAGCCTTGTTCAATCCCTAGGTGCCTTGGCCACAAGCCCACACACATCAAAAAAAGCGATCACTGCTTTTGGGGGATATCTGCATATGAAAGCATCCCGGGTATGATCCCAAAATCTGATGCTCGGAAGTGCAATTTGAATGAATCTGCTTCTTTTTTTGATTTAACTGGCACTGGGGATTGAACCGTACTTCGGAACCTTTTATTGGATATGATTGGTAGCTGGGACATTACTCTGGCCTAAAACCGTTCCTAAATTCACGGTAATGCTCTTTGCAGAAATCGGCATTCCGGAATTTGGCAGGAAAGGCAGACTAATGCTAAAATTAATCGTTGATTTTTATTTTACCGGACACTAATGATGCTCAACATCAGTAAATCAAAGTCACCACCCCCGAAACCACCTGCTTCCCCGACCGTACTGAAATCTTATAATAATAGGTCCCCTGCGGGAGTTTTGCTCCCTGATGATTCCCATCCCAAGGCGTGGTGTATCCTCTGCTGCTGAACACCTTCCGTCCGTAACGGTTATAAACCTGCACCATTGCCGTTTTATCGGATTCCAATCCAGCAAGGATCCATTGATCATTTATCCCATCCCCATTGGGTGTGAAAGAATTTGTACCGACACTGAAAATATCAGGATAGATCGTGAATTCCCTGAAAATACTCTGCGGATTATAGTTCGCATCCCCTTTCTGAATTGCTTCAATCCTCACTGTTCCGGGTTTATTGATCTTTACCTGATTCCCATTGATAATCTCTGCGATCAGATTATCCATACTCACAAACCTGATCGTTAATCCCGAATTCACACTTGCATTTAAAGTAAATATGGGGTCCGACTCTGTTTTATTCGGAATCGGATCAAATGTGATAGCCTGATCGGCCTTGTTAACTAACATTACTCCCGGCTGATAACTGATTGCATAATTCGCAGCTGAAGCCGCGCTTACCTCAATTGGATAAGATCCGGGAGCTGAAGTCAAGACAGCTGTGGTACTCACGCTGGCTTTATTCAGCAAAACGGCATCCGTCTCTCCTTTAGTAAAACCCGTATATTCTAAAGTCAACTCCGGATTTGCTGCACCATAAACCCTGCTTTGATCCTTCGCTTTAATGATCAAAGCTTTGGGTTTCACAGTTAATAATTGAGTTGCAAAGACAGCACTATTTGAAGCTTTGGAAGCAGTGATCAGACTTGTTCCGGCACCTGTAATTTTGATCTGACCGGATGCACTTATGCTTGCAACCTTTGGATCAGCACTAGAATAAACAATCACAGCTCCGGTTTCTGCACTAAAAACCGAGGGTGTAAAATCATCATCCCCATAAGTCTTTTCTGGCAGAGCAGGGAAATTAAGTGTCTGTTGAGAGGATTCTGAAACGACCAGCAAATTAAAGTTCACCGAATTGGTACAGCCCATTGCATTACTTAGGCTGTAGGTAATAATTGCTGAGCCCTCAGCGATACCGCTAACTTCACCGTTTACTGCATTCACCTTTGCAATTGCAGGAGCATTACTGCTCCATACGCCGGATGAACTTGCTGTTGAGGTTGAAAGCGTTGTATTTGAACCTATCAGAACTGTTCCTGAGCCCGTGATAGGTGAGATTTTCGGAGGTTCTGGAATAACCAGAGTAAATAGGCTTCCGGTACTGCTTTCCCCTGCACTGTTACGTACTTTTAAGGCACCATTGTAAACGCCATCAGCCAGGGTAGCGGGCATGATAATCTCAAATGAGCCGGGAGGCAAAACCTGATCAGTCACATTTGTTAAACCTCCTGCCAAACCCTTCTGATCCCATATTATGCTGTATAAGGTAGGATCACCTTCTGTTTTATCATAAGAAAAGGTAGTCTTAACTACCCCTTTACAAAATTCCGAGCTATAATTTTTAAGTGAAATAGAGATTTTGGGGCCGGGTGCAAAAATCCATGAGGCACCCATCCGGTTGTCATCCTGATTACCACCAATTATTGCAGTTGAACCATCGGCACTTAATGCGAGCGACTGGCCCTGATTTGCGACCCCCACATTCCCAATACCCGTTAGTTTCGGTCCTCTTTGTTCCCAGGAATTCCCTGTCCAGGTAAATATCCAGGCCGCACCATTGGTATAATTATCAGCCTTAGCACCAATCAGAACCGTGTTACCATCGGCACTCATAGCTACCGACCAGCCCTGAGCCGCACTTTCAGAGCTTACTGTACCTGCCAGCTTATCCCCCTTTAAATTCCATTCTGTTCCATTCTTTTGAAATACCCAGGCCGCTCCCCTGTTATTATCTGCTACTGAGGCGCCGATTATGGCATTACTTCCATCGGCATTCAATGCAACAGATATTCCCTGCCATTTCGTACCCGGATAAGAAGAAACATCCAGCCTTTTAGACTGCCTGTCCCATTCAGTACCATTTCTAAAATAAAGAAAAGCAACACCCTGCTGATTTTTATCCAGAGGCGCGCCAACAATCGCCGTACTCCCATCCGCACTTAGTCCTACAGAGATTCCCTGCCCTCCCTCCGGACTGCTTTCATCAAATAATTTCTCACCTTTCTGACTCCACAAATTATCCTTTCGGATAAAAATCCAGGCCGCACCACGCGGGTAAGAATCATAGGGTGCTCCAATGATGACCGTATTCCCATCCGCACTCATCCCAACAGAATAGCCCATATTGACAGGCAGAATATAATCATCAAAACCTGTACCGACCAGCTTTTCACCCTGCTGTGTCCAGGCCTCATTTTTCCGGGTAAAGATCCAGGCAGCCCCTGTTCCTTTGTTGTCCAGATAACCCCCAACAATTACCGTATTTCCATCGGCGCTGATTGCCACAGACCTGCCCTGCTGTGCCGAACCAATATTTCCCGTTCCAACCAGCTTAGGCCCCTGCTGTTTCCATTCATTTCCATTCCTGACAAAAATCCAGGCCGCACCCTGCTGATTATTATCGTTGGGAGCCCCGGCAATTGCCGTATTCCCGTCGGCACTAATCGCAACCGACCTTCCGGATTCTGCCGGGCCAACATTGCCCGATCCAGGCAACTTATCCCCCTGCTGGGCACTGGGAAAGGAAGAAGTACTCAGTGTAAAATTTTCTGAACTATTAGCAGTACCTGCCGTTGAACTGACCGAAACTTTGCCAGTCGTAGCACCTGGCATAACATAGGCTGTAACAGAACTTGCAGAAAGTGAAATGATCAAGGCGGGTTTTTCGCCGATGCTGACGGAGTTCAATTGGCCTAAGGCCGAACCCTGAATCGTTACCAGAGTTCCCGGTGAGCCGGATTTTGGGGAAAAGGAGCTGATGGCCGGAGCCTGTGCTTTTGCATCACTAAAATACAATAAGGCCAGAAAGAAGACCAGATTTGTGATTTTACACCTCATTTTCCAAAAATAATCGTTTCGGTATATACGTGCCGAAGATACCCGGGGGTTTGCAAAGGGATCAGGTTTATTTTAAATATGTAGATTTTTAAGCGGATAAACAAGGTGAAAAGCTCGGCCCGGAATAATCTGCTTGTCATTTGTAAGCAAATATTCTGTTTAGTACCTTTAAACTTAATTCAAAATCAAAAAAGATTAACACATCATGGTTTTGCTTAAACCCACAGAGGGTATTATTACATGATCATGATGGCTATATCACCATTAAAAAACAAAAAATAAAACGATGAAACAACTACTTTTTTTGGGAGTACTCTTCCTGGCAGCCTGCGGAGGTTCAAGTGATAAAAAAACGACAGAACAGGCAGATACTGCAAAAGCCCCTGAACTGGTTCTTAAATGGGAAAGCGACAGCACGCTTAAAGTTCCTGAATCTGTTTTGTTTGATAAGGCCAATCAGGTTTTATATGTGAGTAATATTGATGGCCAAAATCCCTGGGAAGCTGATGTTAAAGGTTCTATTGGCAAAGTTGGCCTGGATGGTAAGGTAATCACAGCAGAATGGGTAAGTGGTTTGAATAGTCCAAAAGGGATGGGCCTTTATAATGGCAAATTATACGTTGCCGATTTGGGGAATATCGCAGTGATCGATATTGCGGGCGGAAAAATTGAAAAAACAATCCCAATTGAAGGTGCTACCGGACTGAATGATATCAGTATCGATCCGAACGGAGTAATTTATGTCACCGAGTATCTGGCGAAGAAATTATACAAAGTAGAAAACGAAAAGGCTGAACTGATTGCCGAAAATCTTACACAGCCAAATGGTGTTCTTTTCCATAACAATGAGCTATTCCTGCTAGATGGTACAGGAATGTTCAAAGTTAATTCCGATAAATCACTGGCTAAAATTGCCGATGGTATGGAAGGCGGAGTAGACGGAATTGAGAATATAGAAGGCAATAATTTCATTGTATCCTGCTGGGAAGGTGCCTTATGGCATGTCAATACCGATGGCACCAAGCATTTACTGATGGATACCCGGGCAGAGAAAAGAAGCACAGCCGATATCGGTTTTGATCCTGAAACAAAAACTGTTTATGTGCCTACGTTCTTTAGGAATACGGTTGTTGCTTACGAGATTAGGTAAGTTGTAGGTTATAAGTTGTAGGTTATAAGTTTAAAGGGTGGTTGAGAAGAAATGAAATCTCAAGCTAAAAGCTTAGAGGCGAAAGCAGGATTGATTTTGACACCCTATAGCTATTTAGTGGATAATGATGAAATTTGTTGTTCATAAAAAACTATCGGGTGTCATTTTTTTTACCATCAAGAATTGAAGTGGTTTAGTAAGATCCATCTCAGCCAGGTGCTGATTGGTACTGATTTCCATCTGAACCTGTAAATCACTGACAACAGGCAACAGACAACAGACAACTAAAAATTTCCAATGAACCACACGCCCCAATTTGTCAACCCGATTGCTATCGGGTGTCAATTATCAACTGTCAACTAATGATTATGGTTTCCTGTGCAATAATCCTCAATTCAAAGGGCCAGGTTCTCGTCACCCAGCGCAGCGCAACCATGCCTCTCCCCTTAAAATGGGAATTTCCGGGTGGCAAGATCGAAGCCGGTGAAACAGCAGAAGAGTGCCTGATCAGGGAGATTAAGGAAGAGCTGAACATTGAAATCCAAATTACCGGTAGTTTGCCCACAAACGATTATCAATACCCCGATAAACTGATCCGGCTGATTCCATTTATCTGCAGGCAGACAGGTGGAGATTTAGCCTTAAAAGAACATGCTGCTTATAAATGGCTGGATGCTAAGGATTTGTTAGATTTGGATTGGGCGGAGGCGGATGTGGGGGTGGTGGAAGAATATTTGAGGATGACTGTTAGGGATTCAGAATCTGGCGGGTAATAATCTAACATATTAAATTTTTCAAAAGATCATTTTATTAAAAAACTTAATAGGCAAATGATTATTATATTTAAGTTAAAGACAATACTATATAGTCTATTGAAATATATTAACACTATACTTACTAATGCGGTTTCCTCAAAACATTACAAAAGAACATATCCTCAAAGCTCTAAAGAGAATTGATTCTGAAGGAATTCCTTCGGGTGCAAAGTCAAAACAATATGACCTTCAATACGAGAATAAAAGCTATCCTCCAAAATTGGTTATTTCTTATGCAAATGTTTATCCAAACGAATCTGAACTAGATAGAGATTCATTTGAAGGTGGAGAAGGAACAGCTTGTTTCAAATTACTTAGGAAACATGGTTTTGTTATTGAGCCCAAAAATATATCAGAATTTTACCCAATATTACTCGAATTTTTAGAGCAAGCAACCTCTTCGATAGTAAATCTCAAAGTGAGCTCTTATCCTAGAATTTATAAAGACCTAAAACTAAAGGTGAGTTTTGGGCAAGGTGGTTTAGCCAGAATCCCTTGGGTGGCATTTTTAAGAGACTCTCAAAGTGTATCAAATGGGATATATCCAGTTTATTTATATTTTTCAGAATATCGAATTTTAGTTCTTGCTTATGGAATAAGTGAAACAAATGTCCCAGAAGTGACCTGGAATATAAATGCCAAAACTGTTTTTGATCTGATCGAAGGTGAGTATTTTAAAGAGGTTAAACGATACGGCAACTCATTAGTATACAAATATTATGACATTGATCTCGAGGAGGAGAATTTCGGACTCAAGAAGAAAAGTATAAATAAAGATATAGATGATATAATTGATCTTTATAAAAAGGTTGAATTAAATAAGTCAATGGGAAAAACAGAAAGACTCAAGAAAACAACATTTAATTACAAAGACTTTAGGACTGCAGCAGACTTAGCAAATTTAAAATTTAGCGAACAACTTGTTATTAGATACTGCTCCTCTCTTTGTACTAAACCATTTGTAATTCTAACTGGCCTTTCTGGTTCAGGAAAAACAAAATTAGCTCAGGCTTTTGCAATGTGGATTTGCGAAGATGAAGCACAATATTGCATTTTACCTGTTGGTGCTGATTGGACAAACCGTGAACCTTTATTAGGATTTCCTAATGCATTGAGACTTGAAGAATATGTTAAACCTGACAATAAGGTATTAGATTTAATTCTTGACGCTATCAAGAATTCAGACAAACCATATTTTCTGATTCTTGATGAAATGAACCTTAGTCACGTGGAGAGGTATTTTGCTGACTTTTTGAGTGTAATGGAAACAAAAAAAGCTATCCGTTTACACTCAGGTAAAAACATATGGAATGGTATACCACATGAAATAACTCTTCCACAAAATTTGTTTATAGTGGGGACCGTCAATATTGACGAAACTACTTATATGTTTAGCCCGAAGGTACTTGACAGGGCAAATGTTATTGAGTTCAGAGTCAAGTCTGAAGAAATGGAGGCTTATCTAAAGAATTATAAAACCCTTACTTTGAATTCGTTAGAAGGAAAAGGATCAAACACAGCTTTACAATTCTTAGGACTTGCGTACAAAGAAGAAATTATTCCAATAGCCTCTAGACAGCTAAATGACACCTTGAATATTTTTTTCAAGGAACTTAAAAAAGCAGGAGCAGAATTTGGTTATAGAAGCGCTTCCGAAATACTTCGCTTTGCTTCAATTGTAAATGAGACGAAGGCAGGTTGGTCAATAAATGAAATTATTGATGTTGCAATTCTGCAGAAACTTCTTCCGAAAGTACATGGTTCAAGGCGAAAACTGGAACCTATATTAAAGACGCTAGCAGAGCTTTGTCTGAAAGATACCAAAGATATTGGAGAGTTTATACCCATTAAACCAGAGATTGACCTAAGTGATCCCAGGATTAATCACCCCCTTTCCTTAGAAAAAATTCTGCGAATGTATGAAAGCTTACTTAGTAATGGATTCGCAAGTTATGCTGAAGCATAGTAATGGTTTCCCCTAATAAAAAAGCAATCCCACTAGTTGTACTCAATCACTCTTTTGAGTTAACAATTTATGGAGAAAACTCCGGCGAAACAATTTTTCAAGTAGCTGATGCACATGAAAATGGAGAGGCCCCTTTTCAAATTAAGGAGGGCTATTTCTACGAATATGAAATTTCAAATAACCAGTTTTACCTAGAAGCAACGGAGATTGTAAGTCAATCAAAAGTAAATCCATCCTCTGGTCGAATTTCCCCCAATATTTATGTTGGCACTTTAACCTTAAACATTTTAAACAGACAAA
>Ga0209480_10002212_pt1 | contig 13534 bp, 9 predicted proteins | sample JI61114C2DNA_FD_187501 | JGI IMG/M metagenome (GOLD analysis project Ga0209480, IMG submission 187501) | Wastewater effluent complex algal communities from Wisconsin, to seasonally profile nutrient transformation and Carbon sequestration -... | ecosystem: Engineered > WWTP > Effluent > Algae...
CTCGACGCCGACTGGCTCGTGATCGAGGAGGTCGAGGTCACCGATGCGCCCGATCTCTGTGGAGGAGCGCGGCACCCCGGTGGCGGCACCATTGTCACGCTCCGCGCGCGCTCTGCCGAGGCCGCCATTACGCGCCTGGCCGCGATGTTCGCCGCCGCCAGCGGCTGGCCAGACCAGCAGGCGGCCCGCGCTGTCGTTACCACGGGCTTCGACGTCTTCGTCGGGGTGCGTCGTGCAACCAGCGGCACCTCCGTCGTATACACGCTCGCCGAGGCCCGCCCCGGAGCCCGCGGTGAGCTCGCCGAGCTTTTTACATGGAAGCCCGATGTCGCCGCGCTCGAGCCGACCGGCGTCGAGATCCACCTGTTTCGCTGAGGTACCCCGTGCTCCGTGCTCCGCTCTTGCTCACCGTCCTCCTCGCCGCCACGCTCGCCTGCAAGCCCCGCGGTGAATGCACTGCCGCCCCGATCAATGTGCAATTTTTGGCGATCGCCCACCCGGTCCTGAACCCTAACGACAACGGCAAGTCGTGGCCGACCACTCTTCGCATCTACGAGCTCAAGCACGCCGTCGACCTCGAGCGCCTCGACTTCCATACTGTCCTCAACGAGGGTGAAAAGGCGTTTGGTGACGCCTTCATCAAGATGAACGAGCAGGTCATCTACCCCGACCGACGCAAGCGCTGGTCGCTCGCCCTCGATCCGAGCACCACCCACGTCATCACCGTCGGCCTGTTTCGCCAGCCGATCGCCGACGCGTGGTACCAGGCCTACACGACCCCGCCGGACCACGCCGGACAGCGCTGCGAGGCCGAACGCCGCGGCAAGACCTTGCCAGACCCCTGCCTATTCCTCGCCTTCGAGCGCAACGAGATCACCGGCGGTCGCTTCCCGCCTGCCGGCTTCGACATCAAGGCATTCGAGACCGCCTGCGCCCCGATCGCCGTGGCCCCCAAAAAGAAGCCCAAGAAGAAACGCCGCTCCTGGCGCATCCCCGAGCTCCCGCGCACCCCCGAGGTGCCCCAGACCCCACAGCTGCCCCAAACCCCGCAGCTGCCCCAAACCCCTCAAGTCCCGCAGGGACCCTCCCTGCCCAGCACCCCCACCGCACCCCAGGCTCCCCGCCTGCCCGGGAGATAGCCAATGACGCTCGCAACCGCCTCACGACCGCTCTGGAGCGAGGGCATGTTGATGTGCCCGCAGCACATGCAGCAGCAGGACCTTTACCACGAGCAGCACCTGCAGACGCGCCTCCAGGCGCTATCCGCGGCCCCCTGGGGAGTGCTGAGCGTGCAGTTCGATGCGCCGGCACTTAAGTCCGGGAGCCTGCAGCTGAACAATTTCCGCGGCGTGCTACCCGACGGCACGCCGGCGAACTTTGATGCTCTCAGCTCTCAGCGCCCACCGAGCCGCGCGATCGGTCCGCACTTCCTGACCAAGGTCGAGACACTCGGCGTCTACCTCGGGCTCCCGCTTATGCGTGAAGGCGTCGCTAACTATGCCCTATCGAGCGACGCCTCTGGCGCGCAGCGCTTCCGCGGGATCATTCGCCGAGTCTTCGACCTTACCCTCGCCCGCAACGAACGCGAGCTGCAGGTCAGCGAACCCGCGCTGGTCCTGCTGTTCGAGGGCGAGCCGCACAAGGACTACGCCGCCCTGAAGATCGGCGAGATCCTGCGCGACGCGGCCGGCGGCTACACCCTGTCACAGGGCTTCATCCCGCCGGCCCTCGCCATCGCAGCCGCACCCAGCCTCGGCGCCGAGTTGCAGGACGTGCTCAGCCGCGGGCTGACGCGCCGTCGCAAGCTCGCCGAGGAGCGCCGCGGCCGCGACGGCGCCAAGATCGACCTGACGATCCGCGAACTCGAGAAGTCACTGTTCCTGCACTCGCTCGACCGCAGCCTCGGTTGGCTCAAGCACTGCAGCGACACCCCCGAGACCCACCCGCTGACCCTCTACCGCGCACTGGTCGAGCTGGCCGGGGCGCTGATGACGGTAGCGAGCGAGGGCGACCCGGCCGACTTGCCACCATTCCAGTACGGCGACCTGCGGGGCACCTTTGCGCCGCTGATCGCCGAGCTGCGCCGGCTGTTGAGCAAGGAATTCGATCCGATCTTCATCGAGGTCCCGCTGCGCACGCACCAGGCCAACTCGTGGGTCGGCGAGCTGCGAGACGATCGGCTGCTGCACTGCACGACCTTCGTGATGGTGGTCGAGGTCGAGGCCGACCTCGTGGTCGCATCGGCGGAGATCCCCGATGTCACCAAAATCGCCTCGTGGAAGCGCATCGCCGCGATCGTGCGCGTGCAGGCGCTGGGCGTGCCGATCCGGGCGACCTTCCGTCCGCCGCCGGAGATCCCCATGCAGCCGAACCAGGCCTATTTCCTCATCGACACCAACGATCCGCTTTGGCACGAGCTCGTCGCCGAGCGCAAGATCGCCATCTTCCTGCGCCCGCCCTACGACCCGCAGCGCGCCCGCGTGCGGCTGATGGCGATCCCCCGCAAGGAGCCTTGACATGCAAACGACCCGCTGGATGCGTGAGCTCGTCGCCGACTCCTTCTCGCTGATCTTCCTGCTCGAGCGGGCCGTCCGCACCGGCGGCGTCGACCCCTTCGCGCTACGCCAGGCCTTCGAGACAGCGGTCGTCCGGGTCAAGTACGACGACCGCGCGCGTGGCCTCGGCTTCACCCCCGAGCAGTTGCGCCGCGTCCGCCTCGCCCTGATCGCCACCGCCGACGAGATCACCCAGCGCCCTGGTTCGCGCGTCAACTACTCCGCCCCGGAGCCGCCCGGCCAGCCACCTCTGCTGCAACAGAAGCACTTCAACGGCACGACCATCGCGGGCCATACGTTCTTCGAGGAGCTCTCGGTCACCATCGACAGCCGCTCCGCAAGTGAGCCCGAGGCCGCCGTGCTCGAGGCCTTCGCCGTGTGCCTCGCCTTCGGCTTTCGCGGCAAATACGACGCCCACGACATTGAGGGCTACGAGGCCATGCGCGCCCGCGTCAACGACAAGCTCCGGCGCTCGCTCGCCGTCCCCGTCGAACTCCCGGTAGCGACACCCAGTCCGTGGCCGCGGGTGCGCTCCTCCAGCGCCCCACTCCTGTGGATCGGCGGGCTCTCCCTGCTGTTTGCTGCCGCCATGCTCCTCACCTATGACCTCGTGCTCTCGGCCGACGCACAGACGCTTCGCGGAGCGCTCGAGGATCTAGTACGCACGCTGCCCTCCTGAGCCCCCATGCGCAACTTCCTCGCCTTCGCCGCGCTGATCGCCGTCATCGTCGGCCTCATCGTCGGTGCGGTCCAGATGCTGGGCCTCCCGCCCATCTACGCCAAGATCGCCATCGGAATTGGCGCCGTGATCATTGCCATCCGCGTCATCGTCGACGCCCTCCAGCGGTTCGGCCCACGCGGCTCGGGCGGCGGTGGATCACCCGAAGCTGACGCCCGCCGCGCCGCCAAGTTGCTCACCCGCCAGCGGGTCAAAGACCTGCGCCGGCGCCTGCGTGGCTTTGTGCAGGCGCTGAAGGTCACCCAGGACCCCCCACGCCTGCGCTACCGCGAGCGCCGCGGCGCGCCGTGGTGGCTGATCCTTGGGCCCGAGGGGCACGGCAAGTCGGCGCTGCTCGGCGCCGCGCCAGGGGCCCGTGAGATCGAGCCGGGCGCTGTCGGCGAGCCACGTTTCTTCGTCGCCGACGACGCCGCCTTCATCGAGATGCCCGCCGAGTACCACATGCGGCCGGAGACCGGCCCCGCGCTGGCCGCCCTGCTTCGCGACCTCCGGCGTATCCGCCCCCTCCACCCGATTTCCGGTGTGCTGCTGGCCCTGCGCGCCGACCTCCTGCTCGCCGCGCCCGAGCCCGCGCTGGTCGCCCTCGACGCGACGCGCCGGCAGTACAACGCGCTGGCGCTCCCCCTCGCCGCGCAAGTTCCCGTCGACCTCATCCTGACTCAACTCGACCGTGTCGCCGGCTTCGCCGAGTTCATCACGAATCTCCCGTCGACCACCGGAACCCTCGGTATCACGCTACCTCCACGCGACGGCAAAGCATCGATCCAGGCCGCCATACGCGAGCGCCTCGCCGCCCCTGACGGTGTCCTCGACTGGGTCCGTCAACGCTGTCACGCCCTCGTCACCCGGGCCGAGCCCGGCACCAGCAAACAGCCGCGCCTCTACGGATTTTGGCAGCAGTTCGACCGTCTTGCTTCGCAGGCCGCCGGCGCCGCGGGCCGCCTCGCTGACCTCCCACTGCCCGGCGGCGACCCCCTGCGCGTGCGCGGCGTCTACTTCACCTGCGCTCAGCCCGACCCCATCGCACCGGAAGACCAGTGGATGGCCGCCCTCGCGCAGCGACTCGGCAGTTCGTTACCACCCACAGAGGTCGCGGCACCGGTCTCAGCCGCGTTCACGACGGCGCTGTTCACCGTCGAGCTACCGCGTGACGGCCAATTTGCGGATCGCCTGCGAGCCCTCCACCGCCGTCGCTTCACGGTCGCCGCGACAGCTGCCCTGGCCGCCGTCGTGTTTACGACCGTCAGCGTGCAGGGCATGACCCGTTCGGCGCAGGCCAACCTCGAGTGGATGCAGCGGACGCTGGACAGCGCGCGAGCGGTCAACTTTGTCGAGGAGCAACAGATCCCGCAGCTCGCCGAGCTCGATCACCTGCGCGCCGCGGCGCTGATCTGGCGAACCACCGCCCCCGACGAGCTCGGCTGGGGACTGTTTCGCGGCGACCGACTCGCAGACGCCACGTCCGCGGCGTTCCGGGCGGCCGTATGTCGCGGTGTGCTCACCCCGGCGGCCGAGCGCAGCGCCCGACCGCTGCGCCAATTCGTCGCTCGTTACGTCGGAGGTGGCCTCCCAAGCACGCGCGAGTACGAGAAGATGTTCGCCCACCTGCGCCAGTACCTGCTGCTGTCCACAGCGCCCGAGGCCGGTGAGCCCGACCTCTGGGCCGTGGACGCGCGCGAAGTCTGGCATGAGCAATTGATAATGGCATGGGACGAGCTCGACGGTGGCCGGCCAGACCCCCGCCGCGGGCCGATCTTGCAGGCCCACTTCGAGCTGGTGCGCGTCACCGCGGCACAACCCTTGCCGGGCAACGACGTGTGCGCGCAGACCGGCGGAGCCCGCGGCGCGGCGCGCGACGAGGCGCTCGTGACCGCCACCCGCCAATCCTTACTGCGCACCCCCCAGGACAGCGCTCTCGTCGATCAGATGATCGAGTCGATCCACCGCAACAAGAATCTCCTCGGTATCGACATCCACCAACTCACGACCGCGACGCACCTCCACGGCGACGGCGACGTTCGACCAGCATTCACCCGCCAGGGCTGGCTCGCCTTCCGCGAGGGCCTCGACGGCCTGCGCGCCCGCGGCGGCGCCGAGGATTGGGTCGTGCCGCAGCACATCGCCCAGGAGGGCCACCGTCCGCGCTGCGAGCGGTTGCGGCATCTATACGTCGAGCGCTACATCCAGGCCTGGTCCGCCTTCTTCGGGCGCCTCTATCTCGATAGCCCCGGCAACTGGGCCGAGGCCGTGGCGATCACGACGGAGCTGACGCAGCAGGAGCCGCTCAAGGTCGCGTTCCAGGCGATCGCCGAGCACACCCAGGGTCTCCCGGCGATGTCCTGCGCCGACGTGCCGATGCTCCCGCCGATGCTTGTTGCGATCGCCAGCCGATACGTGCCCCCCGAGCCGCTCAATCCGAACGCCCGCAACGCTGCCGACCTCGCCAGACGATTCGCCGCGCTGGTCGGCTTCGCTGTCCCCCCAGCGGCGCCTGCAGGCAGCCAGATCGCGCCAGCCAACTCCCGCCTGGCAAGTTACCACCAGCGTCTCGCGGAAGTGCGCGCGGCCACGGAAAAGGCCGCCGAGAATCCGGCGGAGCTCCCGGCCCTGAACAGCGCACTGAGCAATGCGCGCAGCTACGTCCACGAATTGGTCCAGCGCGCCAACCTCGGCGACTGGCAGGACCGGGTCGCCCTGCTGCTGCGACCCCCGCTCGACGGCATCGCCCTGCTGGCGGACGAGGACCGGGTCGGTACCCTCAATCGGGAGTGGTGCGACGCGATCGTCCTACCGCTGCAGCAGACGATCGCCACCAAATACCCCTTCGACTCCACTGCCCACTTCGACGCCCGCCTCGACGACCTGAAGCAGCTGTTTCACCCGGAGACCGGCGCGATCGCCAAGTTCCGGGGCGAGCACCTTCGCGGCTACGTTGACGCGCGCGGAAACACGATCCACACCCGCGACATTGGCACTGCCGCCACCCTGCATCTGAATACCCGCGTCGTCGACGCGCTCGATGCCGCCCACAAGCTCGGTCTCCTGCTCTTCCGCGACAGCGAGGTCGGCATCGACATGGGCGTGACAATGGCGTGCGAGGAGACCATCAGCAAGGTGGTTTTGACCGTCGACGACACCGAGCATCCCTACATCTGCTCCGTCGATCAAAGCCGCCAGATCCACTGGCCTGGCAAAGCTGACAAGCGGCGCGGCCTCCTTGACGCCCACGGCACCAACGGCCGCCACGACCACATCTCCCGCGACGGCGAGTTCGGCCTGTTTCGCCTGCTCGAAGCCGGCGCCCCCAAACGCCGCGCCGGCCAAAGCGCCTTTGGCTTGGCGTACGACTTCAAGCGCTACAATCTTGGCGTTCTCGAGATGGTCGTCGAACCAGCCCCATTCCGCGGAGGTGACCTCTTCTACGGCTTCGCCGGCGACCGCTTCCTCGCGGTGTTCCGCTCGTCCAGCTTCCTGTCCCCACCCCATGCATTGTTCGCCGAACACGGCTTTAGCTGCGCGCCATGACCACTCTGTGTGACGAGCTGCTCGCCGAATGTCCGCAGGACGACCATGCGCGCGCGCGTCTGGGTCTCGGCGCGGCACTGCGGGCGCTGGCGCTGGATGCCCACTCGAGCGTCATCGACGAGGTCCTGCTCGACGTGCAGATCGCCGAGTGCGATCGGCGGCTGCACGCACAGCTCGACCAGATCTTGCACCACCCGCGGGTCCAGGCGCTCGAAGCTGCGTGGCGGGGCCTGGCCCTCGTCGTCGAACGCGTCGACTTCGACGAGAACATCCGCGTCGAAGTGCTCCATTGCAGCAAGCAGGACCTGCTCGACGACTTCGCCGAGGCCTCCGAGCTCCCCCGGTCCGGCCTCTACCAGATCGTCTACGCTCGCGCGATCGGGACCTATGGCGCGGACCCCTACGGGCTCCTGTGTGCCGACTTCGACTTCGGCCCTGGCGCCGAGGACGTGAGCCTCCTGCGCCAGTGCGCCGCCGTCGCGGCCATGGCCCATGCCCCGTTCATCGCCAACGTCAATCCGGACCTGTTCCATCTCCCCGATTTCACCACCCTCCCGCGCCTTCGCGACTTCCCCGCGGCGCTCGCCGGGCCACGCCTGCGCGTATGGGATGCCCTTCGCACCAACGAGGACGCGCGCTACCTCGGGCTGTGCCTGCCCCGCGTCCTGCTCCGCCAACCGCACGACTTTCATACCGACCCGAGCACGCCGCTCCCCTACCGCGAGACCATCACGCACCACCGCGAACTCCTGTGGGGCCGACCCTCCTACGTGTTCGCCTTGCTCGCCGCCGGGTCGTTCGCCCGCCATCGCTGGTGCGTACACATCCTTGGTTCGCGTGCCGCCGCCTCCGCGGACCAGCAGCGCTGGGACTATCCCTCCCTCGGTGGCCTATGGCAACGCCCACCGCTCGAGTGCCTCATCTCCGCGCGAGTCGAGCAGGCCCTCGCCGAGGAAGGCCTCATCGGCCTCGTCTACGAGCGCAGCACCGGTCGGGCCCGCCTCGTCTCGGCCGCCTCCGCCCAGCGCCCCCGCAACACCTTCGCCACATCCGACGAGGAGCGAGCCGCCCTCGCGGGCGAGCGCCTCGGCGCCCAGCTCCCCTACATCTTCCTGGTCTCGCGTCTCGCCCACTACCTCAAGTGCGTCCAGCGCGAGCGCATTGGCACGTGGAGCGACCGTTCCGCTCTCCAGCGCGAGCTCGAGCTGTGGCTGCGTCAGTTCGTCTCCGACCAAGACGACGCGCAGTGGGAGGTCCGCGCCCGCCGCCCCCTGCGGCGCGCCTCAATCCAGGTCGAGGCCGTCGAGGGCCAGACCGGCTGGTATCGCTGCCGCCTCCAGCTTCAGCCCCACCTCACCCACAACAGCGCGTCCTTCACCCTATCTCTGTTCGGCAAGCTCGACCGTCCCGCCAACGAGTCCACAAGCTGACCTGAGAGACAGACCGCTAATCAGATGGATCTCCCGCTCACGCATCCTGACCCGAGAGACAGCTCGAGAACCCCGCCTGACGTGGACCTCCCGCCCCAGCTCGTGGCCCTGATTGATGCCATCGTCGTGGTCTCGGGCGAGCTCCGCGGGGTCACAACCGACGAACGCTACCACGACCTCCGCCAGGAGGTCGACAAGCTGAACGCGCTCGCTGGTGGCACCGTCGACTGGCGGCGGGTCGTCGCGCTCGGCGAGGTCCTGACGCGGGAGGTCGGCAAGGACCTCGGCGTCATCGCCTACATGACGCTCGCGCGCCAGCAGTTGCACGAGGTCGGCGGATTACTCGCGGGTGTGCACGCGCTCGGCCGCCTCCTGCAGGCCCCGCCGACGTTGCTCACCCCGAACAAGCCACGTGGACGCGCCAGCGCCATCGAGTGGCTACTGACCCGTCTCAACGGTGTCCTGCAGGCGCCGGGCGTACTCGACTCCGCCGCCATCGTCCCGCTCGACGCCGCAATCCGCGAACTCCGCTGCGCCTGTCGCGAGGCCCTCGGCGACCTGTCCCCGAGCTTCGGGCCTGTCATTCAGGTGCTCCAGGGCCTGCGCGACCAGGTCGGACCGAATACGTCGATCACCGCCCCAGCTGTCCCGCTCGTCTCACAAGGAGCGGTGAGTGCGGGAGCAGAGGGGCGGGAGGAGGCGAGCCCAGTGGAAGCGATCGTGAGCGCACCGGCGACCGGAACTGCGGAGCCCACGACTGCGGCCATGGTGAATGCTGACGAGCTCGCGTTGCAGCGCGCTCTTGACGGCGCAATGCCATGGCTCGCCCCCCTCGATCCAGAGCACCCCTGCGGCATCGATCCTGCGGGACGTGAGGGCTTCATCGACGCCCAGGAGGAGCTCGCCAAACTGACCAGTCCGAGCAGCGGCCCCGTCGACTGGGCCCGCGTCGAGATGGGAAGCAGCTCGGTCCTCCAGCGCTTGAGCAAGGACCTGCGCGCCGCCGTCTGGTTCACCCTGGCCCGCGCGCACCGTGGCGGCCTGACTGGGCTCTGCCTGGGCTTTGCGGTCGTCATTGGCCTGTTCGAGGGCTTCGGTGACGACATCTACCCGCGCCGCGTCCGTTCGCGCCGTGACCAGAGCGATTGGCTGATCAAGCAGTCTGCCGTCGTGCTCCTCGGCGCCGCACCAAACCTCACCCTCGAGATCCTCGCCACGCTGCGCGCCCTGAACGAGCGCCTCGCCTCCACGCTACGCGCTCGTCTCGGCGAGGAAGCGCCGAGCCTGCGCCCGCTCCGCGACGCGATCGCCCAGGCCGCAGAACTCCTCGCGGCCCGCACACCACCACCGGCCGCTCCCGGCGCAGGAGCAATGCCCGACGTTGGCGCGACGCAACCCAGCGCCTCGCCCTTCGCCGCTGCATCATCGTCGCCGGCGCCTGGTTCTCCCTCGGCGACGGTACCGACCATCGTTGCATTACCCGCATCGCCGCCCGTTTCCCCTCCCGTCGCGCCCGGCCCATCCGGCGAGACCCACAGCGCTATCCCTGTCGCCGCTGTGACCGGGCCTGCCAATACCGCCGACCTCGAGAACTTTCTATTGGCCACCGGCGAGGCACTTCAACAGACTGCACGCGCGCTGCGAGAAGCCGCCCCCTCCGACGCGCGCGCCTATCGACTGCTTCGCACTGGCCTCTGGATCCACCTCGTAGCCGCACCATCGCTTCGCCCCGACGGCAATACTTCGCTTCCGGGCCTCGAGGAGCGCGATCGAGCCCTGCTCACCGAGCTCAACGCCACCTCGCGCTGGGCCGGTCTGCTCACCCGCAGCGAGAACCTGCTCACCAGCCGTCGCCTCGCCCTCGACTTGCAGCGTTATTCAGCGGCCGCACTCGCCGGCCTGGGCCCGGACTACACCGCCGCCGGTGAGACGCTTCGCGTCGAGCTGCGTTCCCTCTTGGCCCGCCTACCCGGTCTTGCCGCACTGCGCGACCGCGATGGCCAACCGCTCGCAGACCCCGAGACCCAGCGCTGGCTCGCCGCAGAGGTGTACCCGCGGGCCGCAGCCAGCACTTACGCAACGGCCGACGATCGGCAATTCTGGACCGACCTGCGCCCCCGCCTCAACGCTGCGAGCCGCAACGACGCTCTCGCCGAGGCGCAGCGCCACATCGACGCCAGCCACAGCGAGCAGCTCCGCTTCACCCGTCGTCTGAGCCTTGCAGAGCTCTGCGCCGACATCGATCCACCACTGGCCACGATCCTGTTTGCTGCCCTCGCTGACGACCTCGAGCGCCGTGCCCTCGACAGCTGGGACCTCGCTCTGTCGACCCGTATCCTCGTCTGCCTCGCTCGCGGACATCACCGGGACCGCGACAGCCACGCCTGTCGCCGCGCGCTACACCGCCTCGCTAGCCTTGACGCCGCAGCCGCAGCTGCTCTGCTTGTCGAACTCCCGGGAGCGCCTCGATGAGCCCGACCAACCAGGCACGACAGGCGAGATCACCTCTTGCCGCGGGTGCAATGAGCCCCGATCGCACCGGAACGATCCTCAGCGGTCGATACCGCCTGACCTCGCTCATCGGCGAGGGTGGAATGGGTGTCGTCTACGCCGGGCAACACCTGAAGCTGGGCAAGCGGGTGGCCGTGAAGCTACTTCACGCGACTCTGGCCAAAGAACCCGACCATCGTCGGAGATTCCGTGCAGAGGCCTACGTGATGGCCAAGCTCGTCCACAAGAATATCGTCAGTGTCACCGACATCGATGATGACGGTGGCGTTCCATTCTTCGTGATGGACTACCTGACCGGCGAAGATCTCGCTACGACCCTGGAACGCGAGGGACGACTGCCCTGGATGCGCGCACGAGACATCGGTCGCCAGCTATGCAGCGCACTCGCGGCGACCCATGCCCATAAGATCGTCCATCGTGATCTCAAGCCATCGAATTGTTTCCGTGTCGCCGGAGATAACGACGATGACTTCATCAAGGTGCTGGACTTCGGCATCGCCAAGGTACTCGACTCGACGGATCGCCGTCATCAGGCGAACTCGCTGGAGCGTATCGACAGCCGGCACTGGCGGAATACAGCCACAGGCGAGGTCTTCGGGACGATGGCGTACATGGCGCCCGAACACGCGTTCGAGGAGCCCTGCGACCACCGAATCGACGTCTATGCGGTCGGCGTGATTCTATACGAAATGCTGACCGGTCAGACACCCTTGGCGACGGATCACATCGGACGTTTCATCGATGATCTGCGCTTCCGGGTACCGTCGGCTCCGAGTCTCGTGGCGCCTGGGGCCAGCATCCCTGCAGACATGGACTACTTGGTGCTCCGTGCACTAGCGAAGCGGCCCGATGATCGATTTGCGAGCATGACCGAGTTCGGCGCAGCACTGGCCGCAGCAAGTGAGGATCAAGTCCTGGTTCCGTTGGCTTTCCTTGACACCGATGACGTGCCGACAACTATCTGGCGGCCAACTGAAGACGCGCCGCCTCTAGTAGTCCCGGTGCCGCGGACGTCCCGGCGTGCTCTCGTGGCTAGCTTTTTTATCCTGGTCTGCCTGATACTCGCGCAGGTCACCGCAATCCTCATCCGCAGAGAACCGCGTACTTTGGACTCCGAATTGCCACTTCAACTCGCCCCACCACCATCGCCGCCGACTCCACCAGAGACAGAGAAGCAAGCGCCCGCGCCCGCTCTGCTGACTCCACCAACGCAGCAAGACACAAATATGACACCCTCCGAACCAGGAGGGTCGAAGGCTAAGGGTCGGCGCGCGGCCCAACAGTGGGCGGTGCCGCTGTGCGGCTCGCTCTCTCCATCCGAGAGACCCCTAACTGCCAACATCGCGTGAGACACAGCGCCCCCAGAGTTTACTGAGCAGGGCGAGAACACGAACCAGAGGATGAACGACGAGAAGAACACAACGACGAGCGCCAACGAGAAGCAGTCGAGGGTCGAGGAGGATCTTCGCGCCGAGCCCGGCGAGCTCGCGAACCAGCGGGTCAAAGACGGCGCCGAGCGCGACCGTGGGATCATGCTGGTGGACCGGCCGCCGAGGCCGGGGACGATCGAGCTCAAGGGTCCACCGGGGATCGCGGTGAGCGTGGGAGGCGACGAGTGGTGCACGAAAATTGTGCTTCACCTCCCGGACCGCGAAGAAGGGGGATGCAGGCCATGACGATGCCGACGAGGGCACCGAACCCCGAGACGCTCGAGAAGCCGCGGCGGCGCCGCCACCCGGCGAAGTTCAAGCTCGAGATCCTGGCCCAGGCCGACAAGGCGGGTCCCGGGGAGACCGCCGAGCTCTTGCGCAAGCACGGGCTGTACAGCTCGCATCTCACGACCTGGAGACGAGCGCGAGAATTGGGTACGCTGGGCGCCTTGGCCAAGAAGCGCGGACCCAAGGCAGACCCCGGGCAGGCGGAGCTCAACAAGCTCAGCCGCGAGAACGCGAGGTTGCGTCGCAAGCTCGAGGTCGCCGAGCTGATCATCGATGCGCAAAAAAAAACCTCCGTGCTACTCGGGATCGTGCTCGACCCGACGGACCACCTGCGCGAGGACTGATCGCGCAGGCCGAGGCGCTGGGTGCCCGGATCGGGCTCCAGCAGGCCTGTGAGGCGCTCGGCGTGCCACGCAGCAGCGTGTACCGCCAGCGCCGCCCGAGGCCACCACGGGCCCCCAGGAGGCGCCCACGGCCCAAGCGCGCGTTGACCGAGGCGCAGCGCCAGGCGGTGCTGGCCGAGGCGCGAAGCGAACGCTTCGCCGACCGGTCGCCGGAGTACATCGTCACCACGCTGCTCGAGGAAGGCAAATACCACTGCAGCATCCGGACCCTGTACCGGCTGCTGGCCCAGTGCGGCGAGACGACGCCGCGCCGGCGACAGCGCAAGCATCCGCCCTACCAGCGCCCGGAGCTGATGGCGACCGCACCGAACCAAACGTGGACCTGGGACATCACCTTGCTGCGAGGCCCGCACCGCGGCGTCTACTACCGCCTCTACGTCATCCTTGACCTCTTCAGCCGCTACACGGTCGGCTGGCTGCTGGCCCGCACCGAGAACGGCAAGCTCGCGGCTCGCCTCATACGCGAGACCTGCGAGAAGCAAGGCATCGAGCAATCCCAGTTGATCATTCACGCCGACCGCGGCACCGCCGCGACCTCGAGGACCGTCGCCGACATGCTGACCACCCTCGGTGTCAGCCGCTCTTTCAGCCGACCCCGCGTCAGCGACGACAACCCCTTCTCGGAGTCCCAATTCAAGCACCTCAAGTACAG
>Ga0209480_10002217_pt1 | contig 13518 bp, 6 predicted proteins | sample JI61114C2DNA_FD_187501 | JGI IMG/M metagenome (GOLD analysis project Ga0209480, IMG submission 187501) | Wastewater effluent complex algal communities from Wisconsin, to seasonally profile nutrient transformation and Carbon sequestration -... | ecosystem: Engineered > WWTP > Effluent > Algae...
AGCCGCTGGTGCGTGAGGCGCAGACCATCGCCCGCCTGATCAAGCCCACCGCCATGATGGATCTCAGCGATGGACTCGCGAAGGATCTCCCACGGCTCGCCGATCAATGCGGCCTCGGCTACGAGCTCGAACTCGATTCCCTCCCATGCACGCCTGGCTGCAATGAGGAGCAGGCGCTCAATGATGGTGAAGACTACGAGCTGCTGCTCACCATTTCCCCACGCACATTGTCGAGGGATGTTTTCTCCTGCGGGCTGCTTCACCCCGGCCTGAAACTCCGCAACATCGGCACCCTCCTTGCCGATCCAAAGCAACGCAGCCTGAAGGTCGGGGGGTGGGATCACTTTAAGAAATGAGCACACTCCTCGCCACACCCGAGGCCACTTTTGACTGGGGCCGTGATCTCGCCTCCAGCCTCCAGCCGGGAGATGTCATCGCCCTTTGCGGACAGCTCGGCGCAGGGAAGACGCAGGCCACCAAGGGCATCGTCGCCGGACTCGGCTCCCAGGCCGCTGTGACCAGCCCCACCTTCACCCTCGTGCATGAGTACACCGATGGCCGCCTGCCCATCTTCCACTTTGATTTCTACCGCATGGACAGTGCCGAGGAGGTGCTCACCGTCGGCTGGGATGACATCCTCGATGAGCCCGGTGTTGTCATCATCGAATGGGCGGATCTCTTCCGCGAACTGCTGCCACCGCACACGCGCTGGTTTCAGTTCACACCACAGGAAGACGGCTCCCGCCTCTGCACCGCCGCGCCAAGCGAAGCCTGACTACGCTTTATCCGCGAAGGCCTCCAGTTCCTCCGTGGCCTTTTCCCAGGCGGCGGTCTCCTTGGCGATCTTCGGCTCGATGCCTTCCATCTCCAGGGTCAGCGCGCGAAACTTCGCCGCATCGGCATAGGTGGCTTCATCATGCAGCAGGGCCACGAGTTCGTGCTTCCGTTTGTCGAGCTGCGCCAGTGTCTCCTCGATCTTTGTCACCTTTTGTTCGGCTTCCTTCTTCAGCTTGCTGCGCGCATTGCGGGCTTCGGCTTCGGCGCGCTTTTGCTCCTTGGATTTCGCGGGCACATGCTGCCGGGGCACATTCTCCCAGCTTCCAGGCTGTTGGTTCGTCAAAGTCGCCGTCAGGGCTTCGCGGGCGGAGGAGGCCTTCGTCTTGTCGAGGTAGTATTGATAGTCCCCGGCATACGGCGTCAGCGTGCCGGAGGCGATGTGCAGCACGCTCTTCGCCATGGCGCGGATGAAATGCACGTCATGACTGATGAAGACCAGCGTGCCTTCATAGTCTTCCAGCGCGGCGATGAGCGCATCGATGCTGCCCATGTCCAGATGCGTCGTCGGCTCATCCATCAGCAGCAGGTTCGGCGGATCGAGCAACAGGCGCACGAGCGCCAGACGGCTCTTTTCACCACCGCTCAGCACGCCCACGGGCTTGAAGACATCGTCCCCTTGGAAAAGGAAGCTGCCCAGCAATGTGCGGCACAAGTTCTCCCCCGGACGGCTCGGCAGATCCATGGCGGACTGCAAAACCGTGTGCTTCATGTTCAGCACATCACCACGATACTGGGCGAAGTAACCGAGCTTCACGTTATGCCCGAGGTCGTATTTGCCAGACTGCGGCTTCAGCGCGCCCGCGAGCAGTTTCAGCAGCGTGGATTTCCCCGCGCCGTTCGGCCCCACCAGCACTTGCCTCTCACCGCGCTCCACCTCGAAGTCCAGGCTCTCATACACCGGCGTCTGACCGTAGCTGAAAGCCACATCCTTCAGCGTGATCACGCGCTGCCCGCTGCGCAGCGGCTGGGGAAAGCGGAACTTCACCGTCTTCGCCGCCTGCTGCGGCGCATCCAGCTTCTCCATGCGGCCGATCATCTTCAGCTTGTCCTGTGCTCGTGAGGCAAAATTCGCCTTCGCTTTGAAGCGGTCCGCCCACTGCTGCATCTTCGCGATCTCGCGCTGCTGATTGTCAAAGGCCCCCTGCATCTGCTCCATGCGCGCTTCTTTCTCCCGCAGGTAGTCGTCGTAATTGCCGCGATAACGCGTCACCTTCGAGTGGGCGATTTCCAAGATGGCGTTTGTCAGCGCATTGAGGAATTCACGGTCATGCGAGATCATCAGGATCGCGCCGGGATAACCCTGGAGATACTCCTGGAACCACAGCAGGGATTCGAGATCCAGGTGGTTCGTCGGCTCATCCAGCAACAGCAGATCCGGCTCTTGAACAAGCAGGCGCGCCAGGTGCGCACGCATCACCCAACCACCGCTCAGCGTCCGCGCATTGCGGTCAAAGTCACTCTCACGAAAGGCCAGCCCCTTGAGGATGCGCTTCGCTTTCGGTTCGGCCTCCCAGCGGCTGTGCTCATCGACATGACCGGTGGCCAGTTGCAGCACCGTCACGTCATCCACCGGCGCGCTTTCCTGCGGCAGGAAGCCGAAGTTTAAACCGCGCTCCATGGACACACGCCCATCATCTGGCGTGGATTCCTGAAGCAGCAGCGAGAACAGCGTCGATTTCCCCGCGCCATTTGGGCCGATCAGACCGATCGTCTCTCCGCGATTGATGTGGAAGGACACACCGCTGAAGAGCGTGCGCCCGGCGTAGGCTTTGCTGACATTGTGGACGGATAGCATGGGGGGCGCTTTCAGTGGACGGGATCAGGCCGAGCGCAAGTCTGGAGGTGAGTGGAGGAGGGGGACTCCCATCAACCTGAAAACGATGATTCCAGGGAAGGGAGTCGTTGCCCCATCGAATTTACGACCGCCGCCCCACCCCGCTTTAGCAGGGTTCAGGGAATGATCCGAGTGCCACTCGGCCGGACTTCAGGCGGGCCATCTGGGGATGTCAGTGCCTACTGCCAACGATGCCCATGGACAAAGTGCCTTCCCTCATGAGAAAGAGCGGTCCAATCTTTGGGAATCAGGATCGGAGGTTTGGCTTTGGCGTTTGCATACTGGCCGGCGGACCGGGTGCGGGCTAAAGCCCTGCACTACTTTTCCCGCACCCCGATCTTCTCCACGGGGATGGCTTCAAAGCCAAGCTTGAAGGCGGGGGAGTCCCCTTGGAGGCGGAAGTCATCGTTCTTCCAGTCCACGAACTTGGGATCGGCGATGAGGCTGTGTTTGTCCCAGCCTTCGGCTTGCCAGGAGGTCCATTCGTCGAGGGGTTCGCATTCGGTGAGGCGAACGTGGTCGATGAAGATCTGCCCCTTGGGCTCGTGGCAGTCGATGCGGAGCCAGAAGTGCTTCATCCAGGGCTTCCAGGCGGCTTCGTTTTCGCGGAGCATGCGGCCGGTGGCTTCGAACTCGGTCCACTCGGGGGTGGCGGTGATGCTGGTGCTGCCGGCCTGCCAGTAGCCTTCGCCGTTTTTGAAGCTGGCGAAGGCGAGGCTGAGCTTCGCGGTGGGTTCGGTGGATCGGATGCGCAGACGCATGCGATATGCCGCACCGGGCTTGATGGGGATGTCGGGGCCGTGGAAGACGGTCTTGGGATTGCCGGGATCAGTGCCGAGGGCACAGTCGGCACGCAACGCGCCGTCGGCGACGACAAGTTGCACGTTTTTGTTCGGGCGATGGTTGAAGCCCCAACCTTGGATGGTGTTGCCATTGGCGACGCGGTCGAAGTTCTCCGTGAGCAGCGGCTCGCCGGGCTTGTCGGGGCCGACTTTGTTGATGCCGGTGACGACGGGGTGGCTGCCGTTCCAGGCGAGGTTGTGATCAAGGGTGTTCCACTTGGAGGTGGCGTGGCGGATGTCGCCATACTTCACGCCGGGGGTGTCGCTGAACAGGATGTTTCGCTGGAAGCTGTTGCCGCTCATCATGGTGCCGTCGTCGCGGATGGCGTCCTTGGGATGCAACTCCATGCCGCGCATGCTGGTCCACGCGAGCTGGCCGGCGACAGATTCGTAGCCTTTGATCATGGTGTCGATGTGGCTGGTGTAGAAGCGCTGCTCTTTCGTCCAGCCGTGCAGATCGAACTGAAACTTCCCGCCAAGGGCGAAGATGTTGTTTTCGACGATGCAATCGCGGGAGTTGTGCATGTGGATGGGCGTGTGGGCGACGCGAAAGACGATGTTGCCGATGATGTCGATGCCGCCGGAGTTGTCGTCGGGGTAGAGGCCGAAGGTGAACCACGGATGCTTCAGCCCGCCGGCCTCCTGGCCGCAGCCGATGACATCATGGATCAAATTGTAGCGCCACTTGCTGCCGCGGCTGCTGATCCAATCGCGACCGCCGGTGTAGATCGCGCCGCCGTCCTGCGTCTCCAGGCAGAGGTGATGGAGGTGGTTGTATTCGACGAGGAGGTTGTTCCCGCTCATCTGCACGCCCATGCGCGGGCCATCGTGGATGTGGCAATGCCGCACGGCATTGTCCACGCCATACATGGCGACCCCGCAGGCGTTTTTGTTGAAGACGCCCATGTGATGGATGTGGCAGTCCTCGACGGCATGACCGGGGCCGGTGAGCGTTTTGCGATCGCCACCGCTGAGGCTGACGCCGTTGCTGCCGGTGAAGCTGATCTCGCAGCGTGAGACACGCACGTTTTTGCCATCGCTGACGCCGACACCGCTGCCGTGGAAGGCACCGACCTTCGTGATGACGCATTTTTCGACGAGGCAGTCCTCCGCCCGCTCAAAGGTGATGGCGCTGCCGTGGCAGCCGGTGAGTGTGAGGTCGCGGATCGTGATGTTCTTCGCGCCTTTGGTTTTGAAGAAGGCATCCGAGGTCGGAAGCCGCACCTCGCTTTGTGCGATGGGCTTTACCGGCCAAAAATACAGCACGCCAGTGTGCTTGTCGTAAAACCACTCGCCGGGGGCGTCGAGTTCTTCGAGGGCGTTTTGGAAGTGGTAGCGGTTGTTCGGGTGGAGGTCGTAGGAGCAGTCTTTTTTCAGCGTGAGCAATCGCGTGGCGGGATCGAGCGACGCGACGGGCTCGATGAAGTTCCACCAGCCGTATTGCGCGAAGATGTCGAGCTCCACGTCCTCGGGATGAGCCCACCGGCGAACGTCCTCGGGCTTCACTAAGGGCGTGCGTTTCCAAAGATGGCCCTCGGGTGCTCCTGCGGGTGGAAACGGTGCGACAAAGGCCCAGCCGCCGTAGAGCGGGTCCTTCGCGTCGAAGTTCGGATAGCGGGCGAGGATCTGGCGTTCGCCATCGCAGAGCAGTTGTTTCGGCACGAAGCCTTTCGGAAGGAGTTTGGAGACAGCCGCTTTGACGATCTCGCCCGTGTGTTTTTCCCAGCCAGTGACCTTGGGACCGCCGATGAGCGTACTTTGCGTGCCAGTGAAGGTGATGTTCGAATCCGCAGCTTCGAGCGTGAGCGGCGTGAGGAGCTCGGTGGTGCCTTCGGGAAAGAAAAGCGTAGCGGCAGAGGTATCGCCCGTCTGGCGGGCCTTGCGAATCTGCGCCAAGGCTTGTGCTGGTGTGAGCGTGTCCGAGACACGAACTTCCAGGGCGGGTGCGAATGACGCAAAGGACAGAAAGAGCAGAAAGGAGGCGAGGCGGGACATGCGAGTGTGGCATAGCCGAAAGGCTGGCGCGGAGCAAAGGCAGGCTTTGGGCGGATTTTGGTTCTGTCCCTTTCCATCCCACTCCATAGACAATCCCGCCGCTTGTCCTGCGGGCGCAAGAGGCTCCTCTTCTCTGGCGTTTTGGCGTGCTGAATTTGTCTTCCCCCAGTTTCCTGCCATGAAAAAGACCCCCATCATCCTCTCGGGCTTTGTATTTCTCGCTTCCTCGCTGCATGCCGCTGCGCCGAAGAAGGAAGAGACGATTGATCCGTCGAAGCCGGTGTCGTTTTACAAGCACATCCGCCCGATCCTCCAGGCGAACTGCACGGGCTGTCACCAGCCAGCGAAGGCGAAGGGCGACTACATCATGACGGACTTCGCTAAGTTGCTCGCGGGTGGTGAAGAGGGAAATGCCATCGTCGCTGGGAAGCCGGAGGAATCCAATTTGCTCAAGGTTTCCACGCCGAATGCAGAAGGCAAAGTCGAGATGCCGCCGAAGGGTGATCCGCTGCACGAGTCACAGGTCGCGCTGATCAAAAAATGGGTCAGCGAAGGTGCGAAGGACGACACGCCTGCCTCGGCGAAGGCGCAGTATGACATGGAGCATCCGCCCGTGTATGTCACCGCGCCCGCCGTGACCTCGCTGGAGTATTCGCCCGATGGGACGCTGATCGCCGTCGCGGGTTATCATGAGGTTTTGGTGCATAAAGCGGATGGTTCAGGTATCACCGCTCGGCTCGTGGGACTCTCTGAGCGTGTGCAAAAACTCGCGTGGAGCCCCGATGGGAAGAAGATCCTCGTCACCGGTGGCAGCCCGGCGCGCATGGGAGAGATTCAAATCTGGGACGTGGCGGCGAAGAAGCTCGAGTTCTCCAAATCGCTGACCTTTGATACGCTGTATGGCGCAAGCTGGTCACCTGATGGCAAGTTCATTGCGGTCGGTTGCGGCGACAATGGCATGAGAGCCTACGAAGCCGCGACGGGCAAAGAAGTCGTCTTCATGGGAGGGCACTCGGATTGGGTGCTCGACACGGTTTGGGGACTCGAAGGCAAGCTCATCGCTTCATGTGGTCGCGACATGAGTGTGAAGCTCACCGAGGTCGCTACGCAGCGCTTCGTGGATAACATCACCTCCATCACACCCGGCGCTTTGAAAGGCGGCGTGCAGACACTAGCGCGGCATCCTTTGCGCAATGAAATCCTCATCGGAAGCACGGATGGCATCCCGCAGATCTACCGCATGGAGCGCATCACCATTCGCAAGATCGGCGACAATGCGAACCTCATCCGCAAATTTCCCGCCATGCAGGGGCGCATCTTTGGTGTGGACTTTGCGCCGGACGGCAAGCGTATCGTCGCTGGGGCCTCGCACGAGGGCAGCGGCATGGTGAACATCTACGCCAGCGACTACGACAGCACGATGCCTGAGGCGGTGAAAAAGATCGTCGAGACCGTGAACGGCAAAGGCCCAGAACTCGACGCCTGGGTGACGAAGGACGCGAAGCTGCTCGCCAGCACCCCGCTGCCTTGTGGTATCTTCAGCGTCAGCTTTTCTACGGATGGTAAAACCGTCGCGGCCTCGGGTCAGGATGGCCGCATTCGCCTCATCGAGGCCGCCACGGGCAAGATCGCGAAGGAGTTCGTCAGCGTGCCACTCGTCGCGGACAAAGCCCTCGCCGCCAGTGACGTGATCGCCGACGACAGCGTGCGTGCCACGGCGAAGAAGGATGACAAAGTCGAGACGCTCGTCCCCGGACTCACCGTCGCCAGCATCGAGGTGCAGCCCACCAGCGTCAGCATCGCGAAGCCAAACGAATACGCTCAGCTTCTCGTCACCGCCACGATGAGCGATGGCACGAAAGCCGACATCACCCGCATGGCCAAGCTCAGCACCACGAATGCCGAAGCGCTGAACATCAACGAACGCGGCCTCGTGCGCCCAACCAAGGATGGCAAAGGCGAGGTGAAGATCGCCTTCATGGGCAAAGCCGCCATCGTGCCCGTCAGCGTTACTGGCATGAACGCCGCGCTGAAACCCGACTACGTCCGCGACATCATGCCCATCGCCAGCAAGCTTGGCTGCAACATGGGCACCTGCCACGGCGCGAAGGATGGCAAAGCAGGCTTCAAGCTCAGTCTGCGTGGTTACGATCCGATCTACGACGTGCTCGCCTTCACGGACGAACTCGGCAGCCGCCGTGCCAACGTGGCCTCGCCAGATCACTCGCTCATGCTTTTGAAAGCCAGCGGCTCCGTGCCGCATGAGGGCGGCCAGCTCACCGTGCCGGGAGAGCTATACTACGAGACTCTGAAAGCCTGGATCAGCCAGGGTGCGAAGCTCGATCTCAAAACACCGCGCGTCACCAGCATCGAGATCTCGCCGAAAAACCCTGTGCTGGAGCGCATCGGGCATCGTCAGCAAATGCGTGTCGTCGCCCGTTATGCGGATGGTTATGTCAAAGACGTCACCGCTGAGGCATTCATGGACAGCGGCAATGGCGATGTGATCGAGGCGGACAAATCCGGCCTCATGACCAGCCTCCGCCGCGGTGAGGCCGCCATCCTCGCACGCTTCGAAGGCGCGTATGCTGCCACCACCATCACGGTCATGGGTGACCGCACCGGCTTTGCCTGGAAAGAGCCGGAGAAGTGGACGAAGATCGACGAACTCGTCGCCCGCAAATGGGAGCGCATGAAGATCGAGCCGAGCGGCCTGTGCAGTGATGAAGACTTCCTCCGCCGACTCCACCTCGACCTCACCGGCCTGCCGCCGAAGCCCGAAGAAGTGCGCGCCTTTGTCGCCGATGCACGCGACTCCCGCACGAAGCGCAACGAGGTCATCGACAAGCTCATCGGCAACCCGGATTTCGTCGATCATTGGTCGAACAAATGGGCCGACATGCTCCAGGTGAACTCCAAATTCCTCGGCAACGAAGGCGTGACCAATCTCCGCGCCTGGATCAAGCAGCAGGTCACCGACAACACGCCGTATGACCGCATGGCCTACCGCATCATCACCGCCACCGGCTCGAACAAAGACAACCCAGCGGCGGCCTACTTCAAGACCGTGCGCACCCCGGAAGAGCTGGTGGAAAACACCACGCATCTGTTCCTGGCCACCCGCTTCAACTGCAACAAATGCCACGACCATCCCTTCGAGAAATGGACCTGGGATCAGTATTACCAAACTGCGGCTTTCTTTGCCCAGGTGGAGCTGAAGACCGACCCCGCCAGTGCCGGCAAAACCATCGGCGGCACGGCTGTCGAAGGTGCGAAGCCTCTCTACGAAGTCGTCGCTGACAAAGCGGCGGGTGAGATGAATCACCTCCGCACGAATGCCCCGGTCGCCCCGCAGGTGCCCTTCGATGCCGAGCTGGTGAGCAAGACCGCCACCTCCCGCCGTGAGCAATTTGCCACCTGGATGACCAGCCCGGACAACGACTACTTCGCCATGAGCTACGCCAACCGCATCTGGGGCTATCTCACCGGCACCGGCGTCATCGAGCCACTCGATGACATCCGTGCAGGCAACCCCGCGAGCAATCCCGAGCTGCTGCAATATCTGACGAATGAGTTCATCACGAGCGGCTTCAACGTGCGTCATCTGATGAAGATCATCACCCAGAGCCGCACCTACCAGCTCAGCCTCGCGACGAATAAATGGAATGAGGACGACAAGATCAATTACAGTCACGCCAAGGCCCGCCGTCTGCCCGCCGAGACGCTCTTCGACTCCGTCTTTGCCGTCACCGGCAGTATGCCAAACATCCCTGGCGTGCCCAAAGGCACTCGTGCAGCCCAGCTCATCGACGGCCAGACGCAGCTTCCCGATGGCTTCCTCACGAACTTCGGCAAACCCGCCCGCGAATCCGTGTGCGAGTGCGAGCGCAGCAACGACATCAACCTCGGCCCGGTCATGGCCCTCATGAGCGGACCAACCGTCGGCGATGCGATCAGCGATCCGAACAACGCCATCGCCAAACTCACGAACGAGGTCAAAGACGACGCCAAGCTCGTGGAGGAAATTTTCATCCGCATCCTCAACCGCAAACCCACCGGTCAGGAGATCAACGCCGCGCTCGCCAGCATGGCCAGCATGGACGCCGAAAACAAAATGCTCGCCGCCGAATGGCAGGCCAAGGAAGCCGAACAAAAACCAGCGATTGACAAAGCCGAGGCCGAGCGCGTCGCCCTGATCGCCGCCACCAAGACCGAACTCGAAGCCTATAAAGTGAAGATGGCTCCCGAAGTAAAGAAGCAGGAAGCCGCCCGCCTGGCCGCCATCACCAAGGCTGAAGCCGCCGTGAAGAAAGTCGCCGATACAGCCCCGGCGCAGCAGCCGCGCTGGGAAAGCTACATCGATCTCACCACCGAATGGGTGCCGCTGGATGTGAAAGTGCAGCGCGCCAACGGAGTAGAGAAACTCACCGTCGAAGCTGATGGCAGCCTCTTTGCGACCGCCCTGCCTGAAGGCCGTCAGGCCGCTGGTAGTTACACCCTCGTCGGCAAAACACCGCTCTCGAACATCACCGCTATCAAGCTGGAGATGCTTCCCGACACACGCCTTCCCAACAATGGTCCTGGCACCGCCCCTGATGGCAATTTTGTCCTCAGCGAGTTTACCGTCCGCGCCGATCCTGGGGACGCGAAGCGCAGCAAGCGCGGTGGTGAAGCCATCACGCTAAAGAATCCCAAAGCAGACTTCATGCAGACCGGCTTCGACATCGCCGAAGCGCTGAAGCCAAGGAATCGCGACAAAGGCTGGGCCGTGTCTCCCGAGGGTGGATTCCGCCACGAGGCGACCTTTGAGTTTGCCAAACCCATCGCCTACGAAGGCGGCGCGCAGCTCACCGTCACGCTCAGTTCACAGTTCCAAAATGGGAAGTACAACCCCGGAAAATTCCGCCTCTGGGTGACCACGAATCCCGTCGTCCGCTTTGGCACGCCCAAGATCATCGCCGATGCCATCAAGACACCGATGCCCAAGCGCAGCAAGGAACAGCAAGCCGCCCTCACCGCCCACTTCCAGGCCCAGTTCAAGGAACTCCAGGCCCAGAACAAACTCCTCGCCGCCGCGAAAAAGCCCCTGCCCATTGATGCCCAGCTAGTCGCTCTCGAAGCCAAACATGCCGAGGCTCAGGCCCCCATCACCCTCGACCCCAAACTCGTCCAACTCCGCCGCGACTCCGAACTGAGCACCAAACAACTCGGGAACAAACGCCTCTCTGCCGCACAAGACTTGGCCTGGGCGCTGATCAATTCATCGGCGTTCTTGTTTAATCATTGAGGTTATCGTAGCCGCGTTCGCCAGAACGTGAATATGGATGGCCGTGCCTGATTTGCCCTCTCGAGGGCAAGCCTGGACTGATTCCGTTTGCCCATCGCTCAGCACCGACGACATGGGGCGATGCCTTGGCACTCGTCCCTCGTATTCCCGCTCACCCCATGATTCTCGACGCCTGTTGTCAGCTAGATTACCAGGCCATGGAGGACGTGCCGGTGGTCTTCATGCTGCGACCGCGTAGCGGCTGGGCGCAGTGGATCATGCGTGAGGAGTTTCACATCCAGCCCCAGGTTCCGGTGGTCGAGTTCACAGATGTGTATGGCAATCTCTGCCAGCGCACCGTCATGCCGGCCGGCGACTTCCATCTCTCGGTGCGGTATCGAGCACTCGTGCCTGATTATGTGGATACTGATCCGCAGGCACCCCTGTTGCTCGTGCAAAATCTGCCGACAGAGCTTTTGCACTACCTGCTGCCGAGTCGTTACTGTCAGTCTGATGAGCTTTCCGCAATGGCCCAGTCCATCGTCGGAGATTCCTTGCCGAACTACCAGCAGGTGGAAACGATCCGCCTGTGGGTGCGTGGCCATGTGAGCTACGAAGTCGGCTCCAGCAATACCGCCACCACGGCGCTGGAGACGATGAAGGTCCGGCGCGGTGTGTGCCGGGACTTCGCTCACCTCTGCATTGCACTCTGTCGTGCGGTGAATGTGCCTGCGCGCATGGTGGTGGGCTTTCTCCACAATCTCCACCCGATGGATCTGCACGCCTAGTTTGAAGCTTTCATTGGGGGGCGTTGGTTCACCTTCGATGCCACGGATGAAATGACGCGGGGAAATCGCATCGTCGTCGCCTACGGACGGGATGCGGCAGATGTCGCGCTGGCAACGATGTTCGGAAACTTTAACCTGCAAAACATGCAGGTCACGGTGATTGCCGTGAATCATTGACAGGCTCAGAGTTCACCAGATTCATAATGGTTCGGCAAAGCCCCGTTCGACTCCCTGCCGTCCCGGTTTTAGGCGGTGCCATGAACTCTGAACCGTTAAAGCCGGGATGACAAAACGATTCCGCTCTGGACATTCGGAGGCGCTTGTGAAAGCATCCGCACGTTTTCTCAGTCTCCAACTTCCCCGGATGCTGATTTGCCACTCCCGATCAGCCGTGTCTGTCATCGCCTCCAGTACCACTCAAACCACTGATCCCCTCGCGGAATTCCGTGAGGACTTCCTCAAGACGTTGCACAGCATGATCCTCTCCCGCACGCTGGAGGAGAAGCTGGGCAGCCTTTATCGCGCAGGCGGGCGTATTGTCGGCGGCGTCTATCTTGGGCGCGGGCAGGAGGCCTTTAGTGCGGCGGCTGGGATGCATCTGCGCTGGGGAAAAGATGTCTATGGCCCGCTGATCCGAGATCAGGCCGGACGTATCGCCTATGGGGAGCCGATCATCGACGCGTTGCGCACCTATCTCGGCGTCGTCACCGGACCCATGCGTGGGCGTGATGGCAACATCCACCGCGGTCAGCCCAAGGTTGGTTACATGGCCATGATCTCGCACCTCGGCAGTCTGCTTTCTGTTGTGGCAGGGGCGCTGTTTGCACGTCGGCTGAATGGCACGCTCGGTGACAGTGTCGGTGCCACGAGCATCGGCGATGGAGGCACCTCGACCGGCGCTTTTCATGAGGGGCTCAACATGGCTGCCGTGGAAAAACTGCCCATCGTGGTCAGCATCGCCAACAACCAATACGCCTACTCCACCCCCACCTCGCGTCAGTATGCCTGTGAGAATCTCGTGGACCGTGCGCAAGGATACGGTGTTGAAGGTTACAGTGTGGATGGCACGGATCTTCTGGCATGCTTGCAGGTCTTCCGCACGGCCTTTGCTCGGGCACGGGCGGGGCAGGGGCCACAGATGGTGGTCGGAAAGCTCCTCCGCCTCGGCGGTCATGGAGAGCATGACGACGCCTCTTATGTACCGGATGTGAAGAAGCACACGCACGAGGGGCGGGACTGTCTCGCCGTCGCACAGGCGCAAGCCATCGAGCATGGTTGGGCCACCGCCCAGGAACTGGAGCAATGGCATTTATCAGCACGCAGAGAGGTGGATCAGGCCACCTCTCTCGTCATGAAAGAACCCACGCCTGATCCATACAGGGACAACTGGCGTGCGCTTTCCACAGCGGTGCTAGCGGAGGGGATGGAATGAGCAGCATCACTTACCTAGAGGCCATTCGCGAAGCTCAATACGAAGCACTGAGGGCGAACCCCAACGTCTTCCTTTACGGGCAGGACATCTCCACTTTTGGCGGTGCTTTTAAAGCCACCAAGAATCTCGGGCGCGAGTTCCCTGGGCGCGTCTTTGATGCACCGATCAGCGAGGATGCCATGATCGGCATGGCCATTGGCGCCGCCATCGAGGGGGCGCGTCCTATCATTGAGATGCAGTTCGCCGACTTCTCGTCGGTTGGCTTTAATCAGATCGTTAATCAGGCGGCCACGCTCTTCTGGCGGACGAACACGCCCTGCCCCATCACGATTCGTCTGCCCTCAGGCGGCACTGCCGGTAGCGGCCCCTTCCATAGCCAGAGCATGGAGAGCATTTACGCGCACTACCCCGGCCTGGTCATCCTTACGCCCGCCACCGTCGAGGACGCCTACTGGATGCTGCTGGACAGCGTGAAGCTCGATGACCCGGTCATCTTCTGCGAGCACAAGTTCCTCTACTACCAT
>Ga0209480_10002218_pt1 | contig 13511 bp, 4 predicted proteins | sample JI61114C2DNA_FD_187501 | JGI IMG/M metagenome (GOLD analysis project Ga0209480, IMG submission 187501) | Wastewater effluent complex algal communities from Wisconsin, to seasonally profile nutrient transformation and Carbon sequestration -... | ecosystem: Engineered > WWTP > Effluent > Algae...
CAGAGCTTGTAATGGATGCCGCCAATACTTCTTCATAGGAACCGGAAACCGTATTCGAAGCATCACATAGGTTGGAAACTACAACAGAGTATGTTCCATCCTCAGAAATAGTGAGAGTGCTGCTGCTTGCTCCGCCTGGAGACCAGAAGTAGTTCAAGTTCGGATCGTCCTGATTCGAAGGAATTGGGTCCAACAATAATGAAGCTCCATTGCAAATTGGACCTGAACTCAAACTTGGTTCCGGTACGTTTGGCTGATGGCTCAGTTCAAACGACTGAGAGCTTGAACCGCAAACATTCGTAATAGTCGCTGTAATTGTGGTATTTGAGTAACCCGTATATGGTCCTGCGACTGCGCTCAAATTATCCGAAGCCACCGTCAGTCCATTTCCAGCCCATGTAATGGTTCCTGTTCCAGCCGGGTCATCAATGGTCAACGACTGTGTTGCTGTTTCATTCGCACACAAAAGATCGTCAATTCCCGGTGTTACTGTAATTGTTGGATCATCGGTATACACAAGATCATAACAATGATCGATGCTACATGCAGGATCATTAAAACACAATTGATATACACCCGCCTGGCTTGGAGTGAACGTTGAATTCATCAAGGTCATGGATGTCATATTCCAACCTGAAGGACCTGTTATTGTCCATTGTCCTGCGAGCGGAGAACTAACGCACGTTGACAATTCAGAATAAATCGTTCCTGTTTGCAAAGGGGCATCTATAATGTCAGGTGATGTTTGTCCACAGTTAATTACCCACAATGAGTTACCTTGAAAATTATTTCCATTTGCTATATAATCGATAGAAATGCTATCACCGGCACCAATCATGATATCATCTAAAATTGCCAATGGACCAAATGTGGTAAAGAAATATTCCTCTGGATCTCCGCCATCAGCGGGATAAATGTATACGTTGATGTACGAACCTTGCCATCCATTCTGGTTAGTGCTCAAGCCATAGATCACCAAATTATCTTCAGCAGGATTTGTAAATCCGCAAAAATCTACTGATTCCAGTCCTTCGCAATACGCACCGTTATTATCAACGTTCGACTCACAGACGAACGACTCTGTAATATTTACCAATTTGATATTGAATCCCTGACATCCGTTTTCATCAGTTACCAAAATGGCGTAGCTACCATTGACGTTACCAGTCACTTCTGTGCAGTTTGCGTTCAATACTGCTCCTGGAACAAATTCTCCATCATAGCCAGGATAAACATACCACTCATATTCCTGGTAGTCACCAAGAACACAAATTTCCGAAGTTTGCCCTGGGCACATTTCAATAGGGGTGTTTCCGCCTTCCAATTGTGGAATAAAATAAGGTGTCACATCAATATTAATCGTTTCTACTGAAGAACAATTGCCATATGTGCCCACCACTGTAATAGGTCCTTGTTGAGTTACACTAGCGGTTAGCCCTACTTCTCCGTTGCTCCATGTATAAGAATCAAATCCTTCGGATGCCGTTAGAATTGTTTCTCCTCCAGCACAAATAGCCGTAACTCCGGTTATTTCCATTGGTGGCGGTACCACATTATCAACGTCAAAAACATACGTAACAACCGTTGTCGATGCAGGACTACCATTGTCGGTAGCCGTAATGGTTACAGTATTAATTCCAACGTTCGCTTCTGTTGCAACGAATGTTGCGTTGTTCAAAATTGCTGAATTTGTAAGTGTTGTGCTACTGTTCACTGAAGTGGCTGAAAAACCAGTGCTACTTTGAGTATAAGTGACCGTCACATTTTGATTTGACTCGGGTGCTGTGAAAGCGAGGTCAAATTGGAACTCTCCGCCGACGCACATTGTGATTGTATCACACGCTTCACCAATAACAACCGGTGGTTGGTTCACATTGAAGTTCGTCACCGATGTGTTGAATTCAATCACACGACCATCCAACCAATCTACGCCATCCCATTGATTCGTAGCATTGCCATACGGACCATTCCAAGTTGAGTTATTGCAATAATTGAAACGACCGAAAGAATAAGCAGAGTTACCTGTAGTTCGATCACAACCAACGATGGCAAGATTTGCAGTTGCTTCGCATCCAGCATTTGCTCCGCTAATCTGGCTATTTGCAAATTGCATGTCGTAGTATGTAAACTGCACATTGTTGCCTCCACCTATGACATCACTTCCATCCGGAGTAATGATCATTTGAAAGGAATTGGTTTTATCATCTTGTGTTGGCCAATATCCAACGTCGATATAATTCACATAAAGGGCCTCTGGCGTAACGAGATAGTACAATTCACCAATAGCTCCAAAGTCAAAGTCTGTCCAAAAGCCGGCAATGTGATCATACTGCTGAGTGCTCTCATTTGCCAATGGAGTTGGAAAGGCAGATGGGGTGAAATCGATGTATCCATTATTACCTAACGCAATTGTTCCTTTCGTTGTCAGAACAACCTGATTGAAGTTTTGACCGAAGTAATTGAAGTTCCAACCTAAATTGATCGGAGCCGAATAGTTATCCGTGCTGTTTCCTGGACTTCCCGGCCATTGAATTGTATTTGGATGTTCGTACTCATCCGTTGGTTCAATCCATGTGCAAAACGATTCGCCTGAAGATTGAAGCGTTTTCTGCATCGCATGAACAGGAACATGTTCTTGCTTCCAAGCTGTGCGAATGTCGATAACACGCTGTGCATCAAAACGCGGATCCTGCGTGAAAAGCACCCAGTCTTCTTTCGACATCTTATTTAGGAATGCCACGCTGTACATTTCTTCCTCAGTCATTTGAGGAGAATAGCGAGCGTTCAATGGTGCTTTGTAGAGTGACTGCGAATGCATCGCTGTCGCAACAGACATCAACAAAACAACAAAAAGTAAAGCTTTTTTCATAGATCGTTAATTGTATCCCTATTATGATTTCACTTGTAACACTTCATAGTTGCAGAAGCAATTATTCATGAGGGCAGCAAATATAATCCGCCTTGCTATCTGATCAGCACTACAGTACCCTTGTTTTCCAGTACTTCATGATTCCTATCCACGCACGAAATGTAGTACTGATAGGTGCCGCCACTGCACGCGTTTCCAGACGGATCGTTTCCATCCCAAAGACGAAGTTCGTTGCTTTCGAATACAACCTTGCCTTGACTATTGCTCACAATTATTTTGGTAAATGTGATGCCTTCCGACTTGACCGAAGGGTCAAAATAATCATTGGAGCCATCGCTGTTTGGTGTAAAAATGTTGGGAACGATCAACTTTCCTGGCTTATACACCGTCAAATCATGGGTTGACGATTTGCTCTCACCGTTTTTTGAAGTAGATATAAGTGTTACGACATACTCACCTTCATTTTCATATTGATGTATGGGTGACTTATCAGTCGAATGCGCATCATCGCCAAAATCCCACTCATAAGTCGTTGCAACATCGACCGCCGAAAAAGAATAGCGCATTTCGTCCAAATCCGCTGGAATAATCTGGAAATTACCCGTTAATTTTTGCTCTTCCGGTTTTGCTGTGGAAGCTTGGTGTGAATCTCCTTTTTCAATGAAATTATTTATATCCTTCTCAACTACGTTTTTCTCTTGGATTGGTTGATTTACCCTATTTGCTTCATCTTGTCGCGAGTATTCGCTTGTGGAAGATTCAGCACTTTCAACCAGAATTTGTTCCTGGGGCTTCTTTTGGCCGTTCTCGAATGAACTGGATTTAGTTTCTTCAATAACCAATGGCATTTCAAGTTCAACTTTGTTCTGTTTATCTGCTGTAGGTTGATTTGCGTGAACGGCACTTTGTTCAAGCGTCGGTTTAACTTCCTTCTTAGTCTCTTCTTTTTTAGTTGAAATAAAAAATACTGTAGTGGCAATTCCAACAATAATAGCGGATACAGCGGCGATCATTTTAAAACCAATCACCTTCGATGCGCCAGAAACCGCCGCCGTGTTTGCAGCATTCACTGACAACTTAGACTGAAGTGCTTCCCACATGTGTGGTGAAACTTCAGCCTCAACATTTGAAAGTTTTTCCGAAAAAACCTTCCTTATTTGTTCATCAATATGTTTCAATTTTCTTTTCTGTCGTTACTAAATTCTTCTTCAACCAATTCTTAGCCTTGAGAAATTGTGTCTTAGACGTGTTTTCCGAAACGCCCATCATGTCCGCAATTTCCTTGTGACCAAAACCCTCGATCGCAAATAGATTGAACACTGTTCTGTAGCCAGTCGGCATTTGTTCTATTAGCTTCAATAAGGTCTGTTCGTCCATTTTACTTGCCGCATCTACTTCATGGGCGTCTAATTCTTCAGCAGCATCCAAATCCACACTATTCTTCCACTTATGTCTATTTCTTAAGTGAGTAAGCGCTGTATTTACCATAATTGTCCGAATCCATCCACCCAAAGGCCCGCTTCCTTGCCACTGAGAAATCTTTTCAAAAACCTTGATAAACCCTTCTTGTAAAACATCCTCCGCCTCTTCTCTGCTATCGCAATACCGAAGACAAATCCCCATCATTTTTCGGGCATAGAGTTTCCACAGCATCTGCTGAGATTCCCTTCGCCCTTCCAGGCAGCCTTTCGCTAATTCTAGATCTGTCATTCGCCACTGCAGACTTTGTGATTCATTCGAACAAAAAAAAGTTGTCCGCACCTTGCATTTTTTTTGCAATGTGCTGACAACTTTCAGGTTCTCTATTAATTTCTTATCGAAGAATATTTACATGGCCTTCCAGGACCTTCAACTCACCATCTTCCAATGCCTCACACTCAAGACGCCAAACGTACGTTCCGTCTTCCACAAAATAATCGCCTGAATCCGAGCCTCCGGTCCATGCTTCGCCAATCTCTTCTGAATAAAACAGCGGATCGCCCCAGCGATTAAATATCCAGAACTTATAACTCTCTGGTTTAATTCCGCCTACTATCGGGATGAACACATCATTGATGCCATCTGCATCCGGAGTAAAAGAATTAGGCACATAAACAAGCAAAATACTCTCGATATAAACCGACTGGCACAGGGTGTCTTTGCATCCGTATTGATTTGTTGCTTCCAGACAAATATTGAAATCAGCTTGTTCAATATCGGGGAATGTCCAAACAGGATTGGCCAAAGCACTTGAACCAGTGAGATAAAAATTCCAATTGAATGAGGTGGCTCCTTCGGTAAGATTTACAAACTGTACCTCCCTTTCAAGCACTGAGACGGGCTGGGGCTCCCACGTAAAATCAATCTCAGGATATCCATGTATCACAACAGGAACGTCTAATGTGTCGGTTCCTACGCATCCAAACTCTGAAGTTATTGTGAGTGATGGATAGAAATCCCCAAATCCTGGATATGCATAGAGGGTATCGCCACAATAAGTCAAAGAAGCGCCATCACCAAAAGACCATTGACAGGTGTGCACATCCGCAATGGGTAAGGAAAGATCAAAAAACTCAATTGTTGCAGGAAAACATCCTTCCAGTGTGTCTGTCTCAAAATCCACGATTGGCGTTTCATGCACAACGACAAGTATTGTATCTAAAACCGGAGGAGAGCAGCCGTCATTGGCATTCACCCAATACAAAGTTGAACTGAATGGACAAACCTCAACAGTGTCAGCTGTTTCGAATGGCGCATTGTCCACGGGGATCTCATACCAGTCAACGAAAATATTGCCATTGCCTCCGCTCACCAATGTGGTGAGATCAATGCATTCAAATTGACATATTTCAACTGAGTCTAAATTGTTTTGTAGTATTAATGAGATGTCAGGGTAAAGTGCCGCAGTCATCCAAACTGTGTCTGTTGGGCACAAGTTTTCATCTGTGCCATACACATATAGCGTGCTATCCTGCAATAAATTCAAGCAAAACGGATTGATCGTTGAAATCTCGCAGCCGACCGCATCTGGGCATGTGTTCCAATGCGCAGTAGTTGTTCCAAGTCCTCCTATTAAATCCGCCTCAAAACAAACTTCAGCGCCCAGACAATATTGCTCTTCTGTCCAAGGCAATTCAATAGTAAATTCAGGAGACAAACTAACAAGGCTAACATTTTCCGATGTTTCACAAGTAATACCGGGCTCTACTTCTACAAACATGGTGATGATATAATCGCCTGTCGGCAAATCTTCAAAAGCGAATGGAGCTAAATTGTCTGTAACCACCGGACCTACTGGGGCGGTCATCGAAAAATTCGTAGCGGTAGCGTCAGTAAGTAAGATGCTTCCAGTGGCATCACCAAAACAAACTGGATCTGTTGCTATTAAAACATCAATCACCTCTTCCGGTCTTTCTAAAATATCAAACGTGTCATCGAAAGTACAACCTTGACTATCTAATACCGTGTAGTCATACGTTCCCGGACACAAATCTTCCCAAGTATCAGACGGGTCGTTATTGATTAGATATGGCGCAAATCCACCTGTCACATCGAATGTTGCAAATCCGTCACATGTGCCGAAGCAAACCTCCTCGCTAAAGTCTGCAGTTGCCGCAAGCGGTTCACCGATGACGATAAATATCGATTCTGATGAAACACACTCGATCAAGTTATGCGTTTCGGTTGCCGTAAGGAGGTACGTCTCGCTTATATTAGGACATACTGTTATACCGGCAGCATCAAGGGGTGTTGTGATAGTCGGAGATGCATCCCATAAATACGCAGCGGTTCCGGAAACTGAAGTTGCTGTGAGGTCCGCACATGTATTGAAGCAAATCGAATCATCATCCGCCGTGATTGACACATCAGGCAAAACATGGATCGTGAGCAACATAACATCCGATGACGAACATTGACCAACTTGCGCAGTAACCGTGTAATCATAAACATTGGCAACATTCAACGCAACGGTTGGCTGAGCCAAAGTTGATTGTCCTGCAGCCATTCCCGTTGCCGGTGTCCAAGTATAAGATTGTCCTGGAACCTCTGGTGTTCCTATTAAGATGGGTAAACCAATACACTGATCCAAATCGGGGCCCGCATCTGCTATCGGCAAGGCAATTTCATCTACATGGATTGTGTCGTTCACAATAGCCACACATCCATTGTTATCGGTTACATCAACTAAAATATAATCTCCAGGTTCACAAATTGTCACTGTATTCACCTGGTCGATATTCTGCAATGAAGCTGTAGTTACCGCTGGATCAGGACTTATTATCGTAACATCAAACGTTGCTGTGCCCGTTGCTGCCATGCTCAAATCGATGCATGAACCCGCACAAAATGAAGTGTCGGTATCAATGGTCCAGGCAATTGTGGGAGATGGATACACGGTTAAAACAACGTTTTGGCCATCTGTTGCATTCACGCATCCAAAATCATCCACCACATTTAATATTTGATATGGGCCAGCTACTGAAACACAATAAGAATAAGGGTTGTCCGAAGTTCCTTCAATTGTATCATTTTCAGCTCCAGGATTGTTGACAATAATATCCCATGGTGCTTCACCCGTTAAAGTGATTTCAAAGCAATGATCGATTCCTGAGCACGTGGAGGAAGATGAACTTAATGTTGCTGTTGGCAATGGGTGTATTACCACATCTACGCATCCTGAAACTGTGCCAGGACAGTTCGCAGGACTATTGTTCACGGTTTGCAAACAATAGGTTCCCGCAGTTACAACATTTATAATATGCGGACTTCCACCCACTGGCACGGTAACCGAAACAGGATTCGCACCATTCACATTGTACACCAAGGTCCACGGTCCTTGTCCTGTCAAATCAACTTGCAATGCTACAGACTGACCTTGGCACGCTGATGTGTCCGCGACAGCAGAAAGAGTCGCAGTTGACGACTGGTACCACACTACGGGTTCACCAATTGAAATTTGAATGTTAGGTGCAGTAAGATCTACACATCCTCCGACGCCAAGTCCCGTTGCGTCGCCAGCCACGGAAGAAATATAATATACTGTTCCACTGGTTACCACTCCTAAACCCGTTGAGCCAAAGCTCAATGGAGAATCAACATCGCCAAAAGTAGCATCATCGCAATCTACGGCTATGACAGTTCCCAATGTAGCATTTGCGTTTGTATGAAGAATGAACATTTGAGCATCGTTGCCATCCAATACCGCATTGTTTTGAAATACACCAATGGCTGAATTGGGAACAACGCTTCCTCCGCATACCGACAAGAGCTGGGCTGCCATATCGCCAGGATCAGTGATGATAGGACAACTATACGCGCTCATTGACACAGATTCAATATTACACTCATTGACATCTGTAAAATCCCATGGACCTCCAGCAGATCCGGAATTAATCCAATCTGTTGTAAACATTGTTCCTCCAACGTCAAAAGTGCCATTGACTCCAAGCGGATCTTCGGAATAAGGTGCTTCACCTCCGCTTATTTCATACACAACTTGATACTGTGTGCTGATGTTATTGCACACCGTGTCGATTGCAGCAACATCAATTTCTTCATTAAAATTGACGTCAATACATTGGTTTAAGACCGTTGCGCATTGAGGAACTCCTGTGTAATAAACAGAATCCAAACAATACTCTGTGTTTTCAAGCGGGCAAATGATATAATCAAACGGACTGAATTGGCCCGTTGCCATGCCTAATCCCAAATCATCTGGATCTTCAGTGAACTGAATCGTGAATGAACTGTTGGGTGTTACAGTTGCTGTTATTGTTGCGCACTCACCCGCACATATTTCAGTATCATCGATACTGTATACAACCTGAGGCAACTGATACCAAGTAACTGGTGTTCCAGGCGAAATCTGAACGTTCGCTGCAGCCGTTGAGACACAACCTCCACCACCCAGATCATCATTACCGACAACTGATGAAATATAATAAACCACACCACTTTGAATGGTTCCATTTCCGGTGACACCAAAGCTAAGCGGAGAATCGGCATCGCCGAATGTTGCGTCATCGCAATCGGTAGAAATAATGGTTCCAAGCGTGCTATCCGCAGTGGTGTGCAAAATGAACATTTGTTGATCATTCGCATCAAGAAATCCATCATTATTCCAGATTGCAGTAATTGGTGTGTTGCCGCAAGTTTCCTGAGGAGCTAAAACCATCGTGCCGGCATCGCTGAGAACAGGGCAAGTGTAAATTCCCATTGTCACAGAAACAGTATTGCACGCATAATCATCACTAAATACCCACGGTCCGCCGGCAATACCAGACAAAACAGGATTTGTTGTGAAAACTGTTCCTCCAACGTCAAAGGTTCCAGTCATTCCTGTTGCCACTTCATTATACGGCAACTCACCTCCCGAAACAGTATATACTATTTGGTAGTTCTGACTTGTGTTACTGCAAATAGTATCGGTGGGTACAACTGCAATTTCACTATGAACCTCCACTAAAATACATTCATTCAATACCGTTGCGCATTGAGGCACGCCAGTGAAATAGACTGAATCAAGGCAATAGTCTGTATCCACGAGCGGGCAAACTGATGCATTGAAAGGACTATTTTGATTTGTGAAGACTGCGTTAAACCCAGTATCATCCGGTGTTTCGGAAAACTCAATTGTAAATGGTGACGCTGGTGAAACAGTAACATTGATTGGCGTGCAATCACCAATGCACAATTGCGTATCATTCAATGTATAATTGACGACAGGGAACGGTGCAATAGTAATTGTTGCGCATTCTCCTACGACTGGTCCGGTGCAATTGGCATCGTCGACTGAAGTAATACAATATAACGAAGTGCCTGCCGGGCAAACGTTCCAAGTGTAAATATTGCCCGGGGCTGATGCAATTGAAATGTTTAACGCGGGTTGCGCTATGCCTCCGCGTGTGTAATCGACAATCCACGGACCAGTGCCTGTAAGTGTTATAGTGAAATTGTGGCATTCACCCGCACAAATTGTCGCGTCACCGGAAAGCACAGCTGTTGGAAGCGCATTGACATCGACCTGTATCTGAGGGCTAGCAACATCACTGCTCGGACAAGCAGGAAGTGTGGTATAAGACACTGATTCTATATCATAAGTGAAAACGCCGCTTGTTGCAGGATCCGGAACATCCACCGTTCCATTGTCCGCAACAGTTATCGCAGTCTGATTTGTCCCTCCAATAGAATAAACCACACTATAACTTCCAGCTTGAGAATGATCGATGTCCAACACTAAATTATCGCCAACACAGATATCGGCTTCCGGAAGAAAATTAGCGGTCACGGTAGGCCTAATGGTTACTGTGCGACTAGCGTTTATTATAGATGAGCAACCGGAATTATCAGTGATGCTATCAATGGTGTAGATAGTAGTTTGAGTCGGTGATACATTAAATGAATATCCATCAGGCACGTTAATCACATCTGCGGGTGATGGCAGCACGTCCGCCGTAAAAAACACATCGAAAGGTGCTATACCTGCCGTAAAGTCTATGTAGAGATTCGCTGTTCCTCCGGCACAAATCGTTGTATCGTTGTGAAAGGTCAACGAAGGTTGCGCTACATCAGCTACGTTTGTAGATTCCGTTAGCGAACAACCAAATACATTGTCTGTAACTGTAACCGAATAATTCTGGCCAACGCCACCACTCAAGCCAAATTGATCTTCCTGCAAATCAACCGTGTTAATTCCTGTCCATTGAAAATCATAATTACCAGAACCAGCTCCTAAAACAGTCAGGTCAATTGCGCCATTGTCGTTGGAACAAGTTTCACTCATGGCGCTCAATGTGAGATCAGTCATTGCAACGCTCACAGTCACTTGATCTGAGCTAGTGCAGCTCGCCGGAATACCGGTTGCACTTACTTGATACGTTGTAGTGCTATTTGGCGCAACGTTTTGAGAAGCCACATTAGCGGTTGTAATTGGGGGCGTGTTATCACCTCCGGGCAAGACGGTCCAATTGTAGGCATTATTAGGTAGTCCAAATGCCGCAAGATTCACCGTTTGCAAATTGCAAATCGTGGTATCGTTTGTAATGAGCTCAACGTTTGGACTAATCGTTATATTCACCGTGATGTCGTCAATATCAGGATTCGGACAAGCATCGTCTTCTGCATGTATATTTAAAACGTAAGGTGAACCACCGACCATTGCGGGAGTGGCTAACAAACTAAAAGTTCCTACCGCCGGATTTAAACCTGTTTGCGTGAATGAAAGTGGTAATCCTCCTATGGGAGTATATGTCAGTGTAATACCTCTCGATAGCACTGCATTGTTCGCCTCTACAGTAAAAAACAAAGAGTCGCCAGCACATACCTGGACGTTATTGTTGCCGGTCAAGGTGGTTTCTGGCCCTACAGAAGTAACTTGAGGTATATCAAATGAGGTTACCGTTGGAACACAATTGCGCACCACAAAACACATGTTCTCGTAGATCGTGCCTATATAATTCGCTCCATCAAAAATTTCTATTTCAAAACTGACCGCATAGTTCCCCAGATTGGTGGGTGTCCACGATAACTGATTTCCAACCAAAGTCATACCGGCCGGAATTGAATAGCCGCCTGCATTGATTGAAACATCCGAAGTAGCGCCAGTTGTTTGACTGCTTGTAAGCGTGTAAGTGAGCGTATACCCAGATGAGTTCACAACCGGTAGAGTCATTGAAAAAGGATCATTCAAACAGATATAGGGTACTTGAGGATCAGCCACAGTTGAGGTGATCACAGGCGATGTGTCGCATGGTTCTGCTGTATTGATGAAGGAATGGATATATGCATTTTGTGGAATAGCATCCATGTTTCCGAAATAATTCCAATCACCACTATTCCATACTGCCTGCCATACGCAACCTGGGTCAAGTGTGACAATTCCGCTATAAACAACCTGGGATGTACCTGGCTGAAAACCTCCAGCACATGAGCTGTTTAACAGTTCACTCGCGCACAAATCAGAAATCTCTGTCGCGCTAACAAAATCTAAATTCGCAGAAAATTCGAAGCCTCCGCATCCGCTCGGATAGAACAAAATGCTTTCGCTCAATGGATCTCCGGGCGTTCCATAGCAGTCTTTGTAGAGCGTAAACGTAACCTCATACTGTCCTACACCGGCGCATTCCCAGGTGATGTTGCCACCCAAAACGTGGTTCGCAAGCGAGCTGATACTCGAAGGTAACAACGCCAATAAGAAAATGAATCGTAACAGTTTCATTAATTGTGATTTCTCTTCAAACGTTTTAAGGATCAAGGATGTGCCGCAGCCTCCAAAACTCATCAAATTCACGGTTCACAAATATGCTAATTCTAAAGGTTATCAACACCAAGCCTTAAATGAAAATTACGTGATTCGTTGTAAAACAACCAAATCATAACCTTCAGACTCAGGAAATGAACAATTGATTGCATCCGCTGGGTGAAATACATTCTTTTAATCCTACCGCTTTGAGGTTAATAAGGTCCTTATCCAAAGCATTAACCCTCATCTCCCCCGATAAACTGCCAAAATCAGGCGTAGTATCCAAGAACTCACAAAGCGGAAGGACAGCTTCAGAAATTAAAAATTTATTCAAACATGCTTTTGTCATTCTCAAGTTGGTAAGTGATCCGCTAAAATTACATCACTGGATTCATCGCTTCCCGCAAACGAAAGGTTGTCATACTCTGCGAAGCGAAGAAAACCTGAACCTCACTCATTCCTGCTAGCTTCTATGAGTGATTCAATCTTACTATTTCTCGCATGGATGTTTCTCATATTCAGATGCCAAATTAGGTGTGAAAATCCATGATTTTGAACTTCTCGGAATCCGTGTTCAAGAAAAAGCCGGATTTGGGTTGATATGTCAACCAAAATCCGGCCTTCCTTTTTGTGCTATGCTTATTCCACTATGAATCTCTGAATAGAGACACCACTCGCTACGAACAATTGCATATGGTAGACTCCAGAATTAAGTCGTTCCACGTTCATTGAATACGTTTTCGCGTTTATATTGTTCTCCGATGCAATCACTCGGCCGCTCAAATCAGAAATTACAATTGAGTGAATAACTTCATTTGAAGTCACAAGCATAGTCTCACGCGCTGGGTTTGGGTACAAAACCACTACGTTATTGGCTTGTTCTTCAATTGCTGTATACATAACATCTACTGTGGAAACGAATGTATCAGAGCATCCAACATCATCCGTAACTATCAACGACACTGTAATATCCGCAACATCCGACAAAAAGTCGAAACTGTAATCGTGGCTTACTACTTCTAGTTCGGAGAGAATTCCATCGCCAAAATCCCAATCAAATTCAGAAGCTCCAGCACTATTGTTCACAAAATCAACACTTGCTCCTGCATCTCCAAACACAAGCGGGGATGGCATTTCGAAAGAAGCGATTACCATTCCCGAAACATCCGTAATTGCACGCGGCCAAAATGTGTAACCGTCATCATAAGGACTGTTTGGATCCAGCTGCGCTCCAATACCAATAACATTAAAATGCCCTTGCAAAGCAGGGTTATTATAGAGGTCCGTATTCAGATCCACTCGCATCATAAAATTATTAGTTCCATCTGTCAGTTGAACATCAAATCCACTTCCTACTTGTATCCATTGCGTCTCATCCACCAATTCTACACAAACCATTTGGACCAAGTGGCTTTCATTTAT
>Ga0209480_10002221_pt1 | contig 13505 bp, 6 predicted proteins | sample JI61114C2DNA_FD_187501 | JGI IMG/M metagenome (GOLD analysis project Ga0209480, IMG submission 187501) | Wastewater effluent complex algal communities from Wisconsin, to seasonally profile nutrient transformation and Carbon sequestration -... | ecosystem: Engineered > WWTP > Effluent > Algae...
CCGCCCCCCGGCGTGCCGATCCTCGCCGCCGACCTGCCCCGCCCCCGCTTCGCCATCCCCGACGGACTCCGCCACGGCCTCACCCCCTCGGAGGCCGAGCTCGCCGACAACCCCCGCAGCCGCAGCAGCCGCCTGCGGGTTCTGGAGCGCGTCCTGCCATGATCGACGCCCACCTCACCAGGCCTGTCCCTTCGGCCAGCAACCGCCGCGCCGCCGAGCCCGGCTTCGAGCACGGCCTGCGCCGCGCCAGCGACCCCCGCGCGGCCCGACGTCGCGCCGCCCCCGGCCTCGCCGAACCCGTCCACGACTCCACCCACGACGCCCCCGCCGAGGCCGCCCCGCTGCGCCGCCCCAACGGCCTGCCGATGCTGCTGCTGGTCGCCCTCGGCCTGCTCACCGCCGCCGGCATCGTCCAGGTCCGCGCCCGCGCCCGCGTGCTCGAGCTCGGCGCCGAGATCGCCGAGATGACCGGGACCCACAGCGGCCTGCTCGATCAGCGCCGCCGCCTCGAGGCCGAGCGCGCCTATCTACGCCACCCCGACTACATCCACTCGGTGGCGGCCAGCCGCCTGCAGATGGTCCCCGCCGCCCCCGAGTACATCCAGACCATTCGCCTTCAACCTGACCCGAAGACCCTGGCCAATCAGTCAGGTCCCAAGGGACAGGGTCAAAGGCCCAGCCCGGGAGCCGCCCCGTGAACCTGCTCAGCAAGCACCTCCCGCGGCCGATGGCCAGCGACCTGCGCGCCGTCAACCGCCGCGCCAGCGTCGTCGGCCTCGCCATCGTCGCCGCGCTGTTCGGCGTCGGCATGAAGGCCGGCCGCATCGCCATCGACCAGCACGAGGCCTACGCCGAGCAGGGCAACCGCCAGCAGCTGCGCAGCTACAAGCTCCCCGCCAGCCGCGGCGAGATCGTCGACCGCGACTTCATGACCCTCGCCGTCAACGACCGCGTCCACAAGGTCGTCCTGAACCCGCGCTTCATCCGCGCGCAGGGCCAGGAGGACGCAGTCGTCACCGCCCTGCTGCAGCTGTCCCCCGACGAGGACCCGGCTTACCTCGCCGACGAGCTCACCAAGGACAAGGCCTATCGCCAGCTGCGCATGACCCTGAGCGACGCCCAGGCGACGACCCTCGAGCAGCTCGGCCTGCCCGGCGTCAGCCTCGAGCCGGCCAGCGCGCGCATCTATCCCCGCGGCCTGCTCGCCTCGCACGTGCTCGGCCGCCTCAACAATCACAGCGGCGGCACGGCCGGGATCGAGCTCGGCATGGACGAGCAGCTGCGGGGCCGCGACGCCCTGAGCCCGGCCTACTTCGCGGCCGGCAAGAAGCTGCTGGTCGACGGCGTCCCCGACGCCGGGGTGGCCCGCGGTGACACCGTGATGTTGACGATCGACTCCGCGATCCAGGCGATGGTCGAGGAGGAGATCAACACCCTGGTGCGCCAGTGGAACCCGGTCGGCACCAGCATCATCGTGCTCGACCCGCGCAACGGCGAGGTGCTCGCCCTCGCCAACCGCCCGACCTACGACCCCAACCACCCGGTCGACCGCGCCGACCAGACCAACAACCTGGCGATCCAGTCCGCCTACGAGCCCGGCTCGACCCTCAAGGCGATCACCGTCGCCGCCGCGCTCGAGCAGGGCGTCATCCGCGAGCACGAGACCCTCTACTGTGAGAAGGGCCGCTGGCAGTACACCCCGCGCAACGTGATCCACGACGCCCACGCCGCCGAGTGGCTGACGATCACCGAGGTCCTCGCCGCCTCCTCCAACATCTGCGTCACCAAGATCGCCGACCGCCTCGGCAAGCAGACCCTGCACCGCTTCGTCGAGAAGTTTCACTTCGGCGAGCGCCCGCAGATCGAGCTGCCCGGCGCGACCGCGGGCCTGCTCGCCCCGGCGGCGAAGTGGTCCGACATCCAGGCCGCCAACATCGCCTTCGGTCAGGGCATGAGCGCCTCGCCGATGCAGGTCACCGCCGCCTTCGCCGCGATCGCCAACGAGGGCATCTACCACCCGCCCACCGTCGTCAAGCAGGTCATCGACGCCAGCGGTGAGATCGGCCCGCGCCGCCGCCCCGAGGGCGAGCGCCTGGTCCGCGCCGGCACCGCCCGCACCGTCCTGCGCATGCTGGAGGACGTCGTGCACACCAAGCTCGGCACCGGCAAGAACGCCCTCGTCGACGGCTATCGGGTCGCCGGCAAGACCTCGACCGCCCAGAAGTCGGGCAAGAACGGCTACGACGACAAGCTGTGGTACGCGAGCTTCCTCGGCGCCGTGCCGGCCCGCGCCCCGCAGATCGTCATCATGGTCTCGGTCGACAGCCCCGAGGGCGCCCACTACGGCAACGACGTCGCCGCCCCCAGCTTCTCCCGCCTCGCCGGCCAGATCATGGCTCACCTCGGCGTCCCACGCGACGACGGCAGCGCCCCGCCGCCGCCCAAGGCCGTCACGCTGGCGATGACCGACCCGCGCCTGACCGAGGGCTTCATCCCCGACCTCGACATCGAGCCCGACCTCCCCGGCCATCGCCGCCGCCCGGCCCTCACCATCACCACCGGCCTCCCCGACTTCACCGGCCTCACCCTCGCGCAGGCCCTCGACCTCGCGCAGGCGGCCAAGGTCGACCTGCGGGCCGTCGGCACCGGCATCGCCGTGCTGCAGGACCGCCAGCCCGGACCGGTCGACAGCGGCTCGGCCGTGCGGGTCTACTTCGAGCCGCCGACCTGAAGCCCTGGCCTCAGGTCGTGCGCGGCGTCTTGACCAGGCGACTGATGCTCAGGTTCGGGATGCGCACCCCGCCGAGCGGATTGGTCGCGCGCATCGTGTCCTGACGCGGGAGCCCGTCCGAGCTCTCCTCCGGCAGCGCCGAGATCAAGGGCGGCAGCGTCGCAAAGCTCGCGGACGCCAGCGGCGGCGGCGGCGGCAACATCGACTCGCTGGCGTCGTACTCGTCCGGCTCGACATCGACGTCGACCTCGATCGCCGGCTGCGCCCCGGCCTGCGACTCCCCCGGCGCCCCCACGTCGAGCTCGCGCCGCAGGCCCTCCAGGTCCAGCTGCGCCAGCCACTGGCGGTCCACCATGTAACGGCCGTCGACCGGCACCACCGTCAGCGAGCCGCGCGTCATGCTGCGCAGCAGCTTCCCGGCGCCGTGATGACGCAGCCGGCGACCGAGGTCGATCACCGCGTCATCGTCGGCGTCGAGCGCCTTGGTCAGCGCCGTGATGACGAGGCCGAGGACCTCGCGCGCCCGCTCGCTCTCGTCCCGGCCGCGAATGGCCGTGTTCCCCGCGACGTTGTTGATCCCCGTGACGTTGGTGTTCCCCGCGACGTTGTTGATCGCGGTCTGCAGCTCGCCCGGTCGGCGGGTCCGGACGCTCTCCTGGCGGCCGCCCTTGAGCCGCTCGGCGTTTCGCAGGCGTTCGGCGAGGGTGCGAGCGACCGACAGCTTCTTGCCGAGGTCACGGCAGATGCGGGCCCAGTGGTCCCGCTCGTCGCGGACCTGGCCGAGCTCGCGCTCGATCGCCACGAGGCGCGCCTCCATGACCTGGATCTGCACGACCTTGGTGTCGTAGCGCTGCCAAATGTCTCCGGGGTCGGTCATGCTCGCTCGGTTCCATGCCATTGGTACCCGGAAAGTCCGCCGATCAGTACCCCCTTTCGACAACCCCCCGTCCCCGGTCGCTTTTTTCGTGGTCTGGCGCGCGGCTGCGTGCGCGCCGCTGCGCATGCGCAGCGCCCGTGGCAGGGGCCCGCTCGACTGCTACGGAGCCGTGCGCGAGTGATTTCACCAGGCTCCGGCTGCGCGGCCCGTCGACCCCCGTCGACGCCCGCCAACGCCCATCAACCCCCGTCAACCCGTCAGCGCCGGGCAAGGTCCGAAGGTCCGGGCGCTCGTCGTGGCGCTTGATGATCCTCCGCAGTCCTGGTCTTCTGGTCGACATGATCGCCTCTCCCCACCCCGCTCGCCTGCGCCACATCATCCCCCTCATGCTCATCGGGGTGATCCCCGCCTGCGGCGACGGTGACGGCGGCGACGGCACGAGCTCCGCGAGCGCGACCCAGAGCGGCGGTCCGACCACCAGCTCCGGCACGAGCTCCACCAGCGGCGCGACCCAGGGCGAGACCGTGACGCCGACGACCAGCGTCGGCGAGGGCTCGATCACCGGCACACAGGGCACCACCGACCCCGGCCCGACCACCGACCCGACCACCGCCACCACCACGACCGGCGTCACCGCGACCAGCACGAGCGGCACCACCGAGCCGGTCGACCCGAGCGACCCCAGCACCAGCACCAGCACCAGCACCGGCGACAGCACCACCACCGGCGCCAAGCTCGACATGGGCCCGCAGCCCTGCGAGCCCGACCTGACCCCCTCGACCTTCGATTACATCTGGATCGCCAACAGCAGCGAGGGCACCGTCAGCAAGATCAACACCAAGACCGGCATCGAGGAGGGCCGCTTCCGCACCGCCGCGCAGGCCGCCAACCCCTCGCGGACCTCGGTCAATCAGTACGGCGATGTCGCGGTGTCCAATCGCGACCCCGGCAGCATCACCAAGATCGCCGCCCTCGAGGTCCGCTGCAACGACAACAACAACAACGGCAAGATCGACACCTCGACCGGCCCCGGCAATATCTTGCCCTGGGGTCAGGACGAGTGCGTGCTCTGGCACCAGTCCTTCCCCTCCCCCGGCTACAGCCAGGGCCCGCGCCCGACCGCCTGGGAGGGCATCGCCCAGGACCCCGTCACCTGCGAGATCCCGGTCCCGCGGCTGTGGGGCGGCTGGCAGGACGGGGGCGGCACGGCCCACTTCGTCCGCCTCGACGGCGACACCGGCATGGTCCTCGACGAGGTCCTGCGCCCCAACTGGGTCGGCAGCGGCTACGGCCCCTACGGCGGCGCCGTCAACAGCGCCGGCGACCTGTACGCCGTCGGCCTCGAGAATACGCTGGTCCACATCGACGCCACGACCCTGGTGCTCGAGAACCTCCCGACCCCCGGCGACCTCGCCAGCTACGGCTTCGCCCTCGACAAGAACGGGGACCTCTGGGTCGGCAGCTACGGCGTCAACAGCATGTATCACTATAAGGTCAACGAGAAGAAGTGGTACCCGCTCGGCAACGGCGGCGGCTGGGTGCTCGGCCTGCAGACCGACAAGCTCGGCCGGGTCTGGGGCGCCGGCACCGGCCCCTGCCGGCTGGTCCACGCCAGCGTCGCCGACGTGAAGTACGTCAACGCCGCGATCCCGCTGCCCGGCTGCAACCAGCCCTGGGGCGCCAGCATCGACAACGAGGGCTTCGTGTGGATCGTCGACAAGGGCAATAAGGCCTTCAAGGTCAACCCCGACACCTACAAGGTCGAGCTCGTCGTCACCGGCCTCGTCAATCCCTACACCTACTCGGACATGACCGGCCAGGGCCTGCAGCTCGTGCTCCCCCAGTGATCGCGCTCTGCAAACCAGGACCACCCATGCATCGATATATACGCCGTCACCTCCCCGCGCTGGCGACGGCGCTGTCGCTGCTGCAGATCCCGCAGGGAGCGGCCGCGCAAGCGCCGACGAGCGAGGCGACCACTGTCGAGCCCGCGCCCGCGCCCGCGCCGGTGCAGGCCGCCCTCGCCGCGGGCGCGGGCGGCATGCCGATCGTGCACTTCGTCGTCAAGAACGCGGACCCCAACAAGGGTCTCGTCAAGCTCGCGCGCTACCGCGGCCCGACCCAGACGACCGCGGCCGCGCGCAATGGGGCCGTCCCTCTCCCTTATTTCGAGGCCCTGTGCACCGAACCCTGCGATATGGCGATCGATGTCTCCGAGCGGCCGCTGTTCTTCTTCATCCGCGACGGCCACCCGGTCTCGCACGCCTTTCGCCTCCACAACTTCGACGGCCACGTGACCCTCAAGGTCAGAACGATGCGCCGGAGCCTCATGTTCGCGGGCGCCTACACCCTGATGCTCGTCGTCGGCATCCCGCTGATGCTCGCCGCCATGCCGAAGGTGTGGGTCGCCGAGGGGCGCCCGCGCCCCGGGCTCCGCTTCAAGCGCCTGAAGCGAGCCCGGCTCTGAGCGATCGACCTGGCGCGCCCGCGCCGCGCCCGCGCCGTCCTCTGCCCGCCCCTCCCCGCGGGCCGGCGCGGGGAGCCGCACGATCAGCTCGCTGCCCTGACCCAGGCCCGCGCTCCTCGCCTCGACCTCCCCGCCGTGCATCTCGACGATGCGCCGCACCAGCGTCAGGCCGATGCCCAGCCCGCCCTGGGCCCTGCCGTCCGAGCGGTCGGCCTGCGCGAACAGCTCGAAGGCCCGCGCGAGGGTCTCCGGGGTCATCCCGAGGCCGGTGTCCCGGACCCGGATCGTGACGATGTTCCCCGCGAGCTCGGCGCCGACGAAGATGTCGCTGCTCTGCGGCGAGTACTTGGCCGCGTTGTTGAGCAGGTTCGCCAGCACCTGCGCCATACGGACCGGGTCCGCGTCGATCTCGATCGCCGGCGCCGCCAGGCTCACGTGCAGCCGGTGGTGCTGCTGCTCGATGAGCGGCGTCACCTGCTCGAGCGCCCGGGCCACCAGCGCGTCGACCGTGACGCGCTCCTTCCTCAGCTCGACCTTCCCCTGCGTGATGCGCGAGATGTCCAGCAGGTCGTCGATCAAGCGCGTGAGATGGCGGACCTGCCGCTCCATCACCTCGCGGTACTTCCCCACGATCGCCGGGTCGTCGCCCCCCAGGCGCATCAGCTCGAGGGCCATCACGATCGGCGCCAGCGGGTTTCGCAGCTCGTGGGCGAGCATGGCGATGAACTCGTCCTTTCGCTGGTTGGCCGCGACCAGCTGGGCGGCATGCTGCTTCAGGGCCTCATCGGCGAGGTGCCGCTCGATGGCGATCTTGGCGATGTGCGTGGCCATCTGAACGAGCCGCAGGTGCGACGGCCGCGGCTCGCCGACCGCGTGGCCGTACAGCGCGAAGGTGCCGAGCACCTCGCCGTCATCGGACATGATGGGCGTGGACCAGCACGCGAGCAGCCCGTAGCGGAGCGCGAGCCCCCGGTAGTCCGCCCACAGCGGGTCGGTCGCTATGTCGCTGACGATGACCGCCCGCTTGATGAAGGCCGCGGTGCCGCAGGATCCGACCGAGGGGCCGATGGCGGTGCCGTCGATCGCCTCGCAGTACGCCCTCGGCAGGCTCGGCGCGCCGCCGTGGCGCAGCTTGCCGTCCTTGAGCAACAAGATCGAGCAGACCACCTCGGGCGCCTGCGACTCGATGAGCCACGCGATCGAGTCGAGGACCTCGTCCAGCGCGACGTTGTTGGCGATGCGCTCGAGGATCCGATTCTGCCCCGCGAGCACCGCCTCCGGCGCCGGTCGTGACGGGCGCTCGGGCGAGCCGGCGACCGTCGAGGCCGCCACGGCCGTCTCGGGCTTATGTTTGCTCCAGATATTCTCCATGGCCCGGTCCACGACGCGGCCGCTCCGCATATCCGTCTGTCATCAAAACATTGGGGCGCGGCCGCCAGCGCGCAATGACCCGGACGATGCCGCGGGATCCGGCCTTGTGCAAACGATCCGCCACCACCCTCGGCCATATCCAGCGCACCGGGAGCGCCTCGCGCGCCCAAACCGCGCGGATAGGAGGAATTCCTGTATCATTGCACAGCTCGAGGGCTCGCCGCGATATGTTCGTACAAGCGCCACCTGGCGAATGTACGCACCATCGACGAGCTCCTCGTCGAGGATCGAGGCGGCGCTCGCGTCCCGCGCCGCCCCCCGTGCCGCGACCGGGGCGCGCCGACATCCCGATGTCGGCGCGCCTCGACCGAGGTCATACGCGCTACTTCGCGGCGGGCGCGGCGCTCGCGGCGAACGCTCCGTAGCTGAAGAGCGCGCCTGGAGCGACCTCCACGACCGTGCCGAGCTTCTTGAGCGCGGCCATGTCGACGCGGTTGCGGTCGCCGACGATGCTGAGGATGACCGGCGCTGCGGCGATGGTGCCGGCGAGGCTCTTGAGCGCCTCCGGCTTCATCGCGCCGATCGTCTGCCAGTACCACGGACGCGGGTCGGAGGCCTCGCCGGCCTCGTCCCAGCTCTCGACCCAGTACTGGGCCCAGCGCGGGTCGATGCGGCTGGCGCGGTACTCCTGGTCGAGGGCGACGCGCGCGTCGCCGATGCGGCGCTCGTCGAGCGGGCGGGTCCGGGTCAGCTCGAGGTACGTGGCGATCGCGTCGGCCGCCTTGTCGTTCTGGGTGCCGAGGCCGCCGTCGAGGCTCCACGCGTCCGTCGGGCGCTGCCCGGTGCCGATGTAGCCGTAGACGAAGTACGCGAGGCCGCGGGCCTCTCGCATCTCCTGAAACAGCAGCGCCTCCATGCCGCCGCCGAGGTACTGGCCGAGGAAGCGGCCCGCCGGCCGCTGCTCGCGGGTGCCGACGCCGATCGGCATGGCGACCGACACCGTCGACTTGGCGACGTCGCGGTGCACGAAGTAGATCGTCGTGCCCCTGGTCTTGCGATACGTGAGCGCCGGCCGGGCCTTCAGCGCGCGGTGGTCCTTGCCCAGCGGGACCGCCTTCGCCGCGTCGGCGGCCGCCCGCGGCCCGAAGTAGAAGGTCTTGTGCTCGTGGTCGAGGAACTCGCGCGCGAGCTTGCCGAGCGCGTCGACCCTGGCGCCCGTCAGCTGCTTGTTGGTCGGCTGGTGGAGGTAGGCGCTGGCGCGGTCGTGGGCCGCGTATTGTGACAGCGCGTCGGCCAGCGCGTCGGGGTCCTCGATCGCGTCCTTGCGCTCGCTGAGGGTGTTCTGGGTCAGCTTGGCGAGCGTGTCGGCGTCGAGCGTCGCGGTGCGCAGCCAGCGGTCGAGGAGCGCGAGGCTCTGGTCCATGTTCCTGTCGATGCCGTCGACCGAGATCGTCGTCTCCTCGTCGCCGCACTCGAAGCTGATGCTCGTGCCGAGCGCGAACAGCTGCTTCTGCAGCGCAGCCGGGCCGAGGTCGCCGGCGCCGGACTGCTCGACCAGCGCGAAGGCGTGGCACAGCAGGCGCTCCTGCTTGTGGCCGCGCTCGAACACGTAGCGGACCTCGAACAGGTCGTTGCGCGGGTTGTGAATGCTGATGAGCTCACCGGCCGGCAGCTTCGCGCGGGTGTAGTGCTTGCCCTCCACCAGCCACTCCGGCTCGAGCTGGGTCGCCTCGATCGCCTCGATCTGCGCGGCGAACTTGCTCTTCTTCTCGGTGCCGACGTCCAGCGGGGTGATCGTCGGCTTGTCGATCTTGGCGACCGTCGGCTTGCCGCTGCGGCGAAAGACCACGCTGTAGCCCGCGCCGAGGTACTGCTTCGCCGCGCGCATCACCTCCTCGCGGGTCACCTTGCGCAGCCGTCGGTCGCGCTCGAGCACCGAGGCCCACGACTTGTGGTTGATGAACGAGCTGGCGATCTTGCCGACGCGAAATCCGGGCTGCTCGAGGCGGCGCTTGTCGTTGATGTCCTGCGACAGCACCACCGCGTCGATGTCCTGCTGCGTGAACGCCCCGGCCTTGAGCTGCTCGAGCACCCCGAGCAGCAGCGCCTCGACCTCCTCCAGCGCCTGGCCCTCGCGCGCCTTGGCCCGCATCGTGTAAGCCCCCGCCTCGTGGAGGTGGCTGTTCGACGATCCGGCGTCCGGCACCTTCTGGCTCAGCTCGAGCTCGACGTTGAGCAGACCGCTGGTGCTGTTGTCCATCAGGTAGTCGAGCACCGCCATCACCGGCTCGTCGGGGTGGCCGTAGGGCACCGTCTGCCAGGCGAGCGCGACCGACTGCTCGCCCTCACCGACGACCTCGCTGGCGACCCGCCCGGTCAGCGGGGCGAGCGTGCCGGCCGCCGGCTGCTCGAGCGCGCGCGGCTCGAGCGCGCCGAAGCTGCGCTCCAGCACCGGCAGGGCGGTCTTCGCGTCGATGTCGCCCGCGAGGATCACCGCCATGTTGTTCGGCACGTACCAGCGGTTGAAGTAGTCGACGGCGTCCTGGAAGGCCGGGCTCTTGAGGTGCTCGATCTCGCCGATCGTCGTCTGCGTGCCGTAGGGGTGGCTCGGGAACAGGCCCTTGAACAGCTGCTCGAAGACGCGGCGGTCGGGGCTGTCGAGCGACAGGTTCTTCTCCTCGTAGACCGCCTCGAGCTCGCTGTAGAAGTGGCGAAACACCGGATCTCGGAAGCGCTCGCCCTCGACGGTCGCCCACGCATCGATCCGGTTCGCCGGCACATCCGCGATGTACACGGTCTGGTCGAAGCTCGTGAACGCGTTCAGCCCCTCGACGTTGATGCTGCTGTAGAGCCGGCTCATCTCGTTGGGCACCGAGTGCTTCGAGATCTGCTGATTGAGCGCGTCCAGCTCGGCGAAGATCCGCTTGCGCGCCTCCGGGTCGCTGGTCGCGCGCAGCTGCTTGTACAGCGCGGCGCTCTGGTCCGCGAGCGGCTTCTCGGCCGCGAAGTCGAGGGTGCCGAGCTCATCGGTGCCCTTGAACAGCATATGCTCGAGATAATGCGCGAGCCCCGTCGAGTCCGCCGGGTCGTTGCGGCTGCCGGTCCGCACCGCGATCCACGCGTTGAAGCGCGGCTTCTGACGGTCGGTGCTGATGTACACCGTGAGCCCATTGCTCAGCCGATGGACCGTGACGCCCATCATGTCGCCCTCCAGCGGCTGCTCGTGCGTCGGCGGTAGATCCGAGGCCGCGAGTATCTGCGGGAGCGAGCTCGCCCCCGCCGTCGGGGTCGCGGCGTCGACCGGCGGCGACACGCTCGGCGACGGCTTGCACGCGGCGAGCGCGGCGAGGAGGACAGCGGGTGCGAGGAGGCGCGGACTGAATCTGTGCATGAACCGCGAATCCTCGCAGATCCGCGGCTCCCCCGCCACCGGGCGCCGAACTTCAGCGCAACCGTCGGCGGCGACGCAGCCCCGCGAGCACCACCACGCCGAGGCCCAGCGCACCCAGGTCACCCGCGCCTGCGCCCGAGCGGCAGCCGCAGCCCTCGTCGTCCGGCGATCCGTCGCCGCCGACCGAGTCGACGCCGCTGCTCTCGCCACCCTCGTCGCCCGGCTCGCCCGACTCGCCCGACGCTCCGGACTCGCCGTCGCCGGTCGTCGGCGCCTCGCCCTCGAGCTCGCAGCTCGCGCTGCAGCCGTCGTCCGCGTCCAGGTTGCCGTCGTCGCAGGCCTCGTCAGCACCCACGACCCCGTCGCCGCAGGTCGAGCCGGCCGCGACCTCGACGCCGACGACGCAGAACTCGTCGATGTTCCAGCCGGCGAGCTCCAGGCCCTGGTCCGACTTCAGCTGGAACGCCACCTGCACCGCGCCGTCCTTGATGGCGGGGGTGATGTCGATGTCGTGGTAGCGCCACTCACGATCGTGGTGGTGGACGTTGCTGCTGTCGCCGTTGTCGCTGTCGAAGTTGCGCCAGGCCGGGAGGCCGTTGACGAGGATCGTCGCCTGATCGAAGTGGCCGTCCTCGACCCCGAGCCAGCGGCGATATTGCAGGCGCACCTGCTTGAAGTCCTGCGTCGGGATCACCGGACCGGTCAGCTTGCCGAACGACTCCGGCTTGTAGGTCCCGGCGAGGTTCTGTCCGACCACCTCGGCGCCGGCGAAGGCCGCCGTCGGATCGCCTCCCTGACCCTGCGGCGCGCCCTGGCCCCAGCCGGTGCCCGCCTGCCAGCCCTCGAGGTCAGCGGCGCCCTCGAAGCCGGTGCAGTACAGCGGCGTGACCGGCCCGACGTAAAACTGGTACCACGGGTCCCCCGCGTTGATCGGCATGTCCAGCGTCGTCTGGTCGCTCATCGTCGACACCACCTGATACTCGATCAGCGCGCCGTCCGGCTGAGCCGGCAGCAGCCCGGTGAAGCCGCCCTCGACCGCGTCCATCGCCACGTCCTCGCTGGTCTTCGCGCCGGCCAGACGCCAGCGCAGCACGGCGCTCTCCGGCTTGAGATCGAGGCAGGGCCTGGTCTTCGCCGACAGCGTGTACTCGACGGGGATCCCCTCCGGCGTCGCCGCGCCGGCCGTGACCGCGCCCAGGGCGGCGCCCGCCAGCACCAGGCCGTGCGCGTGGAAGGCCTGGTTGATCTCGCACTCATTCGGCGTGCCGTTGGCGAGGTCGCCGTCATTATCGTCGGCGAGCAGAGCCTCGGGGTACATGCTCGGGATGTCGACCGCGCGACGGATCGACTCGAACCAGATGTGGTCGGTCTGCGCGGCGCCCTCGTCGGCCCCGAGCTTGGCCCGCAGCGCGGTGCGCAGGTCCCACAAAGCGCCGCCGATGATCAGGCCGTCGGAGTGGACCTCGCCCGTCAGATCCTCGGGCCAGCGCCACTCCTTGCCCTCCGGGCTCAGCTCGCGCAGCGGACCCTCGGGCGAGTCGACGAAGAAGCCGCGCCCGAGCCCCGAGTCGTCGGTGATCGTCGCGCTCAGGTAGTCCGAGATGCCCTCGCTGAGCGCGCCCTCGAAGGCGCCGACGCCCTCGATCAGCGCCTGCGTGTGCACCGAGTGGCCGAACTCGTGATAGACGATGTCGGCGACCCGCCCGGTGTTCTCGCAGCCGTCGCCGGCGCGGAAGAAATTGATCTGATCGCCCTCCGAGAAGGCGTTACAGGTGCTGTCGATGTTGACCCGCACCTGCAGCTCGCTGTCGAGGTAGGCGAAGTCCGGCGCGATGCTCCGCACCCGCTCCTTGACGATCCCCGCGTGGATGAAGCTGGCCAGCTGCGCGTCGACGTCGGCGTCGTCGGGATCGGTCCACACCGCCACCCCGCCGGGCATCAGCATCAGATCCTTGGACGCCGCCGGGCCGGCCTTGTTGACGACGCGGACCAGGTCGCCCTTGACCCCGAGCCCGAGCGCGACGGCGGGCCCGTCCGGGATCGTCAAGCCACCGAGCGCGTCGGTGTTCCCGTCCACCCCGTCGATCTGCACCGTCAAGCGCGGCGCCGGCAGATCGACGCGCTCGCCCTGCGGCCCGCGCGTGGGCACGTGAAACTGCACCGTCCCGCTGGCGAAGCGCAGGGTCTGCTCGCGCGCCACCGGTTCGCCGCTCGCCGCGTCAAGGTAGACATCGTAGCGACCGATCGGCTGGCTGGCATCGACCCGCACCCGCAGCACCTCGCGGTACTCCCGGACCCCGCCGGCCGCCACGATCGGCAGGATGAAGGGCCCCTCCACCGCGCCCGCGCTCGCCTCGCTGGCCGCATCGGACAGCAGCCACGCCAGCGCCCGGGCCTTCGCGGTCGCCGCGGTGATCGGCGCGCTCGTCAGCGTCGCCCGGACCTCGGGCAGCGCCTCGGAGCCGAGCGCGACCAGGCGATCGGCCTTGAAGCGGAAGCTGACCTGCCCGCCGAGCACCGGCCGACCGTGATAATGCTGGCGAAAGCCGACGCTGCGGATCCCCGAGCTCAGATCGTTGCCGACCAGCACGAAGTCCTCGGCGACGCTCCCCGGCGCGAGCACGGCCAGATGCTGGCGCAGCAGCGCCTGTGAACTGGTGGCCGCGAG
>Ga0209480_10002225_pt1 | contig 13487 bp, 8 predicted proteins | sample JI61114C2DNA_FD_187501 | JGI IMG/M metagenome (GOLD analysis project Ga0209480, IMG submission 187501) | Wastewater effluent complex algal communities from Wisconsin, to seasonally profile nutrient transformation and Carbon sequestration -... | ecosystem: Engineered > WWTP > Effluent > Algae...
GTCTGCTCCATGATCAGGGATTCGTGGCCCATCAGGTTGAAGCTGGGCGTGTAGGCGTTTTCGAGGTTGCCGCCGCGCATCAGCTTGCCGCGGTTGAAGCGGCCCTCCGGGTCCACCTTTTGCTTATAGGCCCAGAAGTTGGCCATTTCGGCGTCGGTGAGGTAGTCGAGCTTGGTGATGCCGATGCCGTGCTCGCCGGAGATCACGCCGTCCAGCGAGCGGGCCAGCGCCATGATCCGGTCAACCGCGTGGTTGGCGGTCTGCAACATCTCGTAGTTGTCGGAGTTGACCGGGATGTTGGTGTGCACGTTGCCGTCGCCGGCGTGCATGTGCAGCGCCACGAAGACGCGGCCGCGCAGCACCTGCTTGTGCACCTTCTTGATCCCGTCGCGCACCGGCCCGAACAGCTGGCCGTCGAAGATCTTGTCGAGGTGGGCGCGCAGTTCGGTCTTCCAGGAAGTGCGAACCGAGTAGTCCTGCAGCCGGTGGAAGAGCTTGGGGCTGGCGGCACGGTTGGAGAGCTCGCCGGCGACCACGCCGTATTCGGCGAATTGCGGTTCGGCCTCGGCCAGCGGCAGATCGAGGTGATCGAGCAGCCATTGCCAGCGGCGGCGCACGCCGGCGATGTGGTCCAGCGCGTCCTTGAGGTGTTCGCCGATCAACTCGTCGCGGCCGATGTTGGCGTCGCCGGTGTCGAGCGGCAGCTCGCCCTGCAGGAATTCGCTGAGGGCGTCGCACAGGGCCAGCTTGTTGTGGGTGGACAGCTCGATGTTGATGCGCTCGATGCCGTCGCAGTAGTCGCCCATCCGCGGCAGCGGAATCACCACGTCTTCGTTGACCTTGAAGGCGTTGGTGTGGCGCGAGATGGCGGCGGTGCGCGAGCGGTCGAGCCAGAACTTCTTGCGCTGCTCGGGGCTGACCGCGATGAAGCCCTCGGCGCCGCGGGTGTTGGTCATGCGCACCACATCCGACACGGCGCCCATCACGGCGGTCTCGTCGTAGCCGACCACGTCGCCGATCAGCACCATCTTGGGCCGACCGTGGCGCTTGGCCTTGGTGGTGTAGCCCACCGCTTTCACGTAGCGCTCGTCGAGGTGCTCGAGGCCGGCCAGCAGCACGCCGGCGGCATTGCCGGCGCCGCCCGGCTTGAAGTAATCGGTGATCTCGACGATCGCCGGCACCGCCTCGCGGACCTGGCCGAAAAATTCAAGGCACACCGTGCGGGTGACCGGCGGCATTTTGTGGAGCACCCAGCGGGCGGCCACGATCAGGCCGTCGGTGCCTTCCTTCTGCACGCCGGGAACGCCGCCGAGGAACTTGTCGGTGACGTCCTTGCCGAGGCCTTCCTTGCGGCAGGCGGCGCCGGGCATGGTGAGGATCTCTTCGTCGATCTGCTTGTAATTTTTGGCGTCGAAGCGGCGGAGGCGGAATTCGACGGTCTGCTGATCGTGGATCTTGCCGAAGTTGTGGTCGAGGCGCTCGACCTCCAGCCAGTTGCCATCCGGCGTGACCATTTTCCACCAGGCCAGGTTGTCGAGCGCGGTGCCCCACAGCACGGCCTTCTTGCCGCCGGCGTTCATCGCGATGTTGCCGCCGATGCACGAGGCGCTGGCCGAGGTCGGGTCGACCGCAAACACGCGGCCGGCCGCTGAAGCGGCTTCGGAGACGCGGTCGGTGACCACGCCGGCGCCGGTTCGGATGGTGGCGTAGGGCTTCGCCATCGGGCCATCGATGCCCGGCAGCACCAGCTCTTCGACCGGGCCGAGGGTGATCAGCTTCTCGGTGTTGATCACCACCGAGCGGGCGTCCAGCGGGACCGCGCCGCCGGTGTAGCCGGTGCCGCCCCCGCGCGGGATGATGGTCAGGCCGAGCTCGATGCAGCTCTTCACGAGCGGCGCCATCTCGTCCTCGGTGTCCGGGTAGAGCACCACGAAGGGGTATTCGACGCGCCAGTCGGTGGCGTCGGTGACGTGCGCGACGCGGGCGTGGCCGTCGAAGCAGATGTTGTCCTTGCGGGTGTGGCGGGCCAGCTCGTGCTGCACACGCTTGCGCAGGTCGTAGGTGTCTTCGAAGAAGGCCTTGAAACGATCTACCGCTCCCTTGGCCGCCGCCACCAGGCTGGCCACCTTGGCGCTGCGCTCCGGGTCTTCGGCGCTGGCCTCGTTACGGCGCTTCTCGACCTCGTCGAGGCGGTGGCGCAGGGCCTCGACCAGCGCCCCGCGGCGGTCGCGGTTGGCCAGCAGGTCGTCCTGCAGGTAGGGGTTGCGCTGGACGACCCACACGTCCCCCAGCACCTCGTAGAGCATCCGCGCAGACCGACCGGTCACCCGCTCGCTGCGCAGGGCGTCGAGGGTTTGCCAGGCTTCGGCGCCGAGCAGGCGGATGACGATCTCGCGGTCGGAGAACGAGGTGTAGTTGTATGGGATTTCGCGCAGGCGTTGGGTCATTGCGGTACGTGTGTCTTTAGCGGCGAAGAACCTGCCATTTTAGCGGAGGGTGCAAAGCTGTCCAGAAATACAAGCCCTTACTGACGACACGGGCTTGGAGACGGGCGCCGGGTTTTCAGTCAGACACCCCGACCGCGGGAAAGTTGTGCGCCCGAGCCTACAACGCCAAAAAATGAAAAACCCGCCGTGGCAGGCGGGTTTTTCGAGGGGCGCGCAGGCCGTTCAGCGGCGGGCGCGACGGCGGCCGAAGACGCCCATCAGGCCGAGGGCACTGAGGCTCAGGGCCCAACCGGCGGGTTCCGGCACCAGCTGGGTGTAAATGGTGCGGGCGGCCCAATCATGCAGCACCGCGGTGGGGTGCTCGGAGTCGAAATAGAGATACTCGCTGGGCTTGGCGCACAGGTGATCGGCGGGGTTGGCGCCCGGGATGCCTTCCACAGGGCCGTCGTAGCAGGCGTCGGAGACATTGGTCAGTCCGTAGGCGGCAGGATTGTTGGTCATCGCCGTCTGCAGCGCGAAGGCGTCGAAGTAGGTTACGGAAGTGGTGGGGGCCGTGTAGCTCGGCAGCGTCGCGGAGAGGGTCATGTTGAAGCCGATGCTGGCATTCTGGAAGGACTGCAGGACGCCGGCTGCCGGGATGCCATACACCGCCTCGACCATGGCGGCAGTCCCGTGGGCCAGCGGGGTAAGGCTGAGGTCGGGGGAATTGCCGATCACGAAGTTCTTGGCCCCGAAGGCCTGGAGCGTCACGAAGGCGGTGACGATGTCACCCACGGTCTGGGTGATCTCATCGATAACCGGCGTCGGATCGCCCCCGAGCGCCAGCGAGAGCCCGAGCGCATCGGACATGTCGTTGGCGCCGATCCACAGCACGTACAGGGCATTGGGGTCAGCCAGCGTGCCCGAACTGATCAAGGTGTTCTTGTAGGCGTTGATCTGATCGTTGAAGCTGAGCGCGCCATAGGCGGCCAGTTCCGGTCGCATGTATTCGCTGCGGGCACCGCCGTGGGCGTAGTTGTTCTGGTTTATGACTGGCAGCGTCGGCTGCGGCGGCAGCGGCGTGGCGGTGGTCGGGGCCGGAGTGATCGTCAGCCCGAAGTTGGCAGCCAGGCGGTCGGCATAGTTGAGGCCATTGGTGAAGCGCCCGACATTGGTGCCATCGGTGTAGTAGGCCGGCGACGGCACTTCGCCGGTGAGCAGCAGGTCATTGCCCGGATCTGAGAGGCTGTCGCCGAACACATACATGTTCGAATACGGCCCGGCGTAGGCGCCAAGGGCGGTCAAACTCAAAGCCAGGGCGGCGGCGCCGCGGCTCAAACGGGTGGTCCAGGACATGGGTCTCTCCTAAGGGCGTGTCTTGATGATCTGGCGGAAGCGATCGCCGCAAGCCCCGGGAGGATGCCGGCGCACCGACTGCGTTCCATTCGAAGAATGCGGCCCGGGAACGCCTTGCTGAACGCATCATTGTTCGCCGGAAACGCTTCGGGACGGCCCATGCAAAAAGAATGCCCATTATGGCCAAGCCCATCGCATCAAGCAGTTAGGCGTCGACAAAGTCACACAGGCAAAAAATTTGTAAAAATTTTCGACGTCAGCCGGAACAATTTGCTTGTGCCCGAGCCCCTCACGGCTCCACCGCGGCCTGCACGGCGATCTCGACCCGCCAGCCGGGGCTGGCCAGGCGCCCCACCTGCACGCAGGCCCGGGCCGGCGCGGAGCCCGCCGGCACCCAGGCGTCCCACACCGCGTTCACCGTGTCGTAGTCGGCCATGTCCACCAGATACAAGGTGGCCAGCAGCAGGCGGCCCTTGCCGCTGCCGGCGCGCTCGAGCAGCACGGCCAGGCTGGCCAGCATCTGCGCCGTCTGGGTGGCGATGTCGGCGGTCTCGTCGGGCGGCACCTCGACGCAATACACGACGCCCTGATGCACGGTGAAATCGGAATAGCGCGGTGTGGTGCCGGCCCGCTGGATGTCGCTCATGGAAGCCTCCCTGGATCAAAAGCCCCTATGTTGCAGTGCGGCCGCTCCGGCTGCTACCCTCATGCGCTTCCCCAGCCGACACACAGGTCAAGCCATGAGCGCGCAGCACCCCGACTACCTGCAGAAGATCCTCACCGCCCAGGTGTACGACGTGGCCATCGAGACGCCCCTCGACCCTGCACCCAACCTGTCGGCGCGCATCCACAACCCGATCTTCCTGAAGCGCGAGGACATGCAGCCGGTGTTCAGCTTCAAGCTGCGCGGGGCCTACAACAAGATGGCCCACCTCAGCCCGGCGGTGCTCAAGCGCGGGGTGATCTGCGCCTCTGCCGGCAACCACGCCCAGGGCGTCGCGCTGTCGGCCAAGCGGCTCGGCACCCGCGCCGTGATCGTCATGCCCACCACCACCCCGGCGATCAAGATCGACGCCGTCAAGCGCCACGGCGGCGAAGTGGTGCTGGCCGGCGAGAGCTACTCCGACTCCTACGCCCACGCCGTCGAGCTCGAAAAAACCGAGAAGCTCACCTTCGTCCACCCCTACGACGACCCTGACGTGATCGCCGGCCAGGGCACCATCGGCATGGAGATCCTGCGCCAGCACCCCAAGCCGATCCACGCCATCTTCTGCTGCGTCGGCGGCGGCGGCCTGCTGGCCGGGGTGGCGGCCTACGTCAAGCGGGTGCGCCCCGAGATCAAGGTGATCGGCGTGCAGACCGTCGACTCCAACGCGATGGTCCAGTCGCTGGCGGCCGGCAAGCGCGTCGAGCTCGACACCGTCGGCCTCTTCGCCGACGGCGCGGCGGTCAAGCTGGTCGGCGCCGAAACCTTCCGCCTGTGCCAGGAATACGTGGACGAGATGATCGTGGTCGACAACGACGCCATCTGCGCCGCGATCAAGGACGTCTTCGAGGACACCCGCTCGATCCTCGAGCCCGCCGGCGCGCTGTCGCTGGCCGGCGCCAAGGAATACGCCAAGCGCCACCACCTGCGCGACAAGACCCTGGTGGCCATCGCCTCCGGCGCCAACATGAACTTCGACCGCCTGCGCTTCGTCGCCGAGCGGGCCGAGGTGGGCGAGAAGCGCGAGGCCGTGCTGGCCGTCACCATCCCCGAGAAGCCCGGCTCCTTCAAGAAGTTCTGCAAGCTGCTGGGCAACCGCAACATCACCGAGTTCAACTACCGCTACGCCGACGCGGCCCAGGCCCACATCTTCGCCGGCGTCGGCGTGCACAACCGCGACGAGGGCGTCCGCCTCGCCGAGATGCTCCAGCGCCACGAGCTGCCCTGCCTCGACCTCACCGACGACGAGATGGCCAAGAGCCACATCCGCTACATGGTCGGCGGCCACGCGCCCCAGGCCGAAAACGAGGTGCTGTACCGCTTCGAGTTCCCCGAGCGCCCAGGCGCCCTGCTCAACTTCCTGGAAACCCTGCGCTCCGACTGGAACATCAGCCTGTTCCACTACCGCAACCACGGCGCCGACTTCGGTCGCGTGCTGGTCGGCATGCAGGTGCCGCCCGCCGACCGGGACGCCTTTCAAGGCTTTCTGGCGCGCCTCGGCTACGAATACGTCGAGGAAACCTACAACCCGGCCTACAAGATGTTCCTCGGCTGAGCTTCAGCGGCCGGCCGGTTCCGCCCGCGCCAGCAGGCGGACCGTGCCGGTGAGTCCGTTCACCTCCACCTCGTCGCCGTCCGCCAGCGCGCTGAGCACGCCCGGCAGATTCACCACCGCCGGCAGGGCGAACTCCCGCGCCACGATGGCGCCGTGGGAGAGGTAGCCGCCGGTTTCCACCACCAGTCCGCCGGCCTTGAGAAAAAGCGGCGTCCAGCCCGGATCGGTCGACGGCGCGACCAGGATCTCGCCCGGCACGAGGCGCACACCTTCCGACGGATGGCGCAGGATGCGCGCCCGTCCGCGGGCCACCCCGGTGCCGGTCGCCACGCCGCGCCAGACCTCGCGCCCGGGCATCCCGTCCGCCACCGCGGTCGTCTCGCCGGCGATCCGCTGCCCGGCCGCTTCGACGCGCAACCATTCGACCGGCGTCGCGGCCTGCCAACGCACGAACAGGGCCGCCCGCGCCGCGACCCGTTCGCGCAGGCCGGCGCCCGCAATCTGCCCGTCGATGGCCCGTTCGGCCTCGCTCGGCATCAGCATGAAGATGTCGTCCGGGGCGGCGATCAGGCCGTGCTTCACCAACAGTTCGCCCGCGGCGAGCCACGCGCGCCGACCGGCCGCCAGCAGGGCGATCAGCGCGTTGCGTGCCGCTTCGCGCTGGTTGCATTCGGTGTTGGTCGTCTTGACCAGCGCCTGCAGCCACAGGCGGCGCCACCACGGCAAGTCGCGGCGCAGGTGATCCCGTGCGGCGGCGGCCGACGCCTTCCGGCGCGCCTCCAGGGCGGCGCAGTCCACCGTTGCCAGCGCCGGAAGCTGCTCCAGCAGCCGCTCCGGCGCTTCGTCCCAGCGCGGGTTGCGCAGATAGGTTTCGTAATGGCCGCGATGGCCGTATTCGTCGAGGAAGGCCTTGAAGGCGGCGGCGAAGGCCGGGTCGTCCGGCCCGCGTCCGTGGGAGCCGTGGGCGAGCCGTGCCAGCTCCAGCAGCGCGTAGCCCTGACGGGCGGTGACGCTCGGCTCGCCGTCGGCCAGCAGTGCGGCGCCGATGGCGGCACCCTCGCCGGGAAAGCGCCGCTCCAGCGTATCGAGCAGCATCGACATGCCGCCGCCGCCCGAGCCCTGCAGGAAGAACAGCCCGCGGGATTCCCGCGCCGGCGCCGCGATGCGGTAGAGCAGTGCGCGCAGGCCGTCTTCGTCGTCCGGAAGCGGTGCGCTGCGCACCTCGCGCGACAGCGTCAGTAGCGCCGTCACCTCCGCTTCCCCGCGCCGCCGCAGCGCGGGCGCCCGCCGCAGGTAGCGCAGGGTATTGCCCAGGTGACGCAGGCGATCGCGCCAGCCGGCGGCGGGCAGCGGGATCGCCGGCTGATGGCCGCCCATGATCGCGTTGAACGCCTCCGGTTTCAGGCCGATCGCCTGCCAGGCCTCCCATTGCAGGATCGACGCTTCCAGGTAGAGCCGGCCGTCGAACAGCCCGGCCCGCTGCACGCCCGCCAGCAGCGGCTGGCCCGCGAGCCGCCAGCCGGGTTCGAGCAGGTCGTTCACGCCCCGCCGCGAAAAATTCCAGTCCATCGGCGACAGCGGTTCGGGCATCACCTCGCAGGTGTTGCCGCGGGTCCAGATTGCCGGCTGACCGCGCAGCGCGGGGTAGGTGAGATGGGGCCGGCGCGTCACCGGACGGGCTTGGGTGAGCCAGAAATCCGCGCCGTCCCAGACCCATTCCAGATCGTAGAAGGGGGCAACGAAATCCAGCGCGACCGCGGCGTCCCGCAGCAGCGCGGCGAGCGCCTCGGCCTGCGCCGTGTCGAGCACGATGGCGCCGGCCTGGGCGGGCGTCACCGGCACCCGCGTCGTGCCGCCGCCTGCCGCCGGTACGCTCATCGTCGTCTTGCTGCCGGTACGGGTTTCGACGCGCCGCCAGGTGTCGGTGGAATCCTCGGCAAAGACGTATTCGTCGCCCGCCGCCTCGCCGCCGACCAGGGTCTCGCCCAAACCCCAGTGGGCATGCACCAGCATCCGGTCCTCGCGGCCGGAGAGCGGATCGCAGGTGAAGGCGATGCCCGACGCCGCGGCCGCCAGCAGCGGCATCACCACCACCGCCATCGCCGGCTCGCCGGCAATGCCCAGGCGCGAGCGGTAGGCCGCCGCTGTCGGCGTATCGAGGGACGCCCATACCTCCGCCACCGCCGCGACGAGAGCGTCCGGCCCGCGCACATTGAGGCACGAACGGAAGATGCCGGCGAAGGAGGCCGCCGCCGCATCCTCGCCCACCGCCGACGAACGTACCGCCAGCGGGGTGTCGGTCCAGCCGCGGGCGGCGAGTTCGTCCATAAGGCCGGCGCAAAGTTCGGGCGGCACGCCGTCCGCCCGGTGCCGGCTCCAGCCCGCCGGAATCGCGAAGAAATCCGGCACCGGCAGGCCGTAGCGGGCGAGCAGGCCGAGCTGCCAGCCCTTGCCGCCGACCCGCGCCGCACCGGCCTCCGCCGCCGCCGCGGCGCCGATCGGCGCGTCCATGCCGTCGATGCGGGCGTTCATGGCCGTGCTCCGATGCCGTTGCACACCAGATCGAGCATCTGCGCCATTTCGTCGGCCAGCGACAGGCCGTCCTCCGACAGCCAGCGCAGCAGGGTGGCCAGATGGGCGAACTGGAGGTGCGTCGCCAGCAGCGCTGCCGACACGTCGCTGCGAAACTCCCCGGCGGCCTGCCCTTCGGCGATCAGCCCGGCAAAGATGCGGTCCATGCCGCTGCGTTCGCTCCGCGCGTCGAAGCGCTCGACGCTGCTCAGGCGATAGCGCACGTAGGGCAGCAGATAGCTGCGTTGCTGCTCGCACCAGCGGGCCTGCATGGCGAGAAAGCGCGCCAGCCGCGCACGCCCCGGCGCGAGGGCGGCGAGTTCGTCCCGAAGGGCCGGCCAGACGGCGCCCAGCTCGCGGTGGAAGCGGTGCCGCAGGAGCGCTTCCTTCACCGGGAAATGCTTGTACAGCGTGCCTTTGGCCACATCCGCGGCGGCGGCGACGGCTTCCATCGTGACCGCCTCGAAGCCTTGCGCTTCGAACAGCGCCCAGGCGGTGTCGGCCAGATGGTCGAGCTGTTGCAGGCGCTTGCGCTCGCGCCGGTTGGCTTGGGTGGGATCGCTCATCGCCGGCATCTCCGAGATATTTGTACGACGATTATTATTATACGTCGTACAAAATACAACTCCCCAGCAAAGCGGCGGATCGAAGGCTCGACAGCGCCCGCCAGGCCCGAACCGGCTCCGTCGAGCGGGAATTCGCGCCCAGGGGCGGGTCGGCGCAAAGATCGTTGCGCCGATCGCGGCGGCGGAAGATATGCTTGACGGCGGTGCTGCCGTCGGGCGGCGCAGACCGGAATCCATTTTCATCTCAAGGGCAAAGCGCTTCCCGCCAGGGAGCATGACTGGCGCCCGGGACCAAGGGGAATACCATGCACACGCGCGACAACACGCTCACCACCGACCAAAAAGCGCTCGAGATCAATCTCGACAAATACAAGTACGGCTCCATCGTCGAAATCGGCGCGGGGCAGGAAGTGGCCCGGCGCTTTTTTTCGGTGGGCGCAGCGGCGGGCACCATCGCCAAGACCATGTCGGCCTACGACATGGCGGTGAGCGACGACATCTACGGTCACGCAGACCGCTACGTCAGCCGGTCCCGGCTGCTGCAGATGCTGGACAAGGAGTTCTCGCTGGTGGTGCAGCGCCTGGCCCACGTGCGGCCCAAGAACACCACCTTCTTCGCCTACGCCGCCACGGTCACGGCGCGCAGCTTCAAGCAGAAGAACGAATGCCACGGCTGGGTGGGGATCCGCCTGCAGCTGCATCCCGGCGCCGAGCCGAGCGACGTGATCCTGCACGTGCGCATGCTGGAAAGCGAAAATGCGCAGCAATCCGAAGCCCTCGGCATTCTCGGCGTGAATCTGATCCACGGCGCCTTCCAGCACTTCCAGCATCCGGAGTGGGTGGTCGAAGGTCTGGCGGACGGACTCGGCTCGGAGCGCATCGAAGTCGATCTCATCCATTTCTCCGGGCCCTATTTCGAAGAAGTGGAAAACCGCCTGATGAACCTGCACCTGATCCGCAGCTGGCTGACCCGCGGCGTGGTGTTCGACCCGTCCGGCGAGGTGGTGGTGCCGGGCGAACTGTTCTATCGCAAGCCGGTGATGGTGATGCGCGGTAGCTTCAAACCGGTGACGCTGGTCAACGTGGACATGATGTGCGCCGGCATCAAGCAATTCAGCCAGCTTGCGGCGGTGGACGAAGGCGAGATCCTGTCGCTGGCCGAGATCACCATGAATTCCCTGATCAGCGGCGACAACGTGGACGGCGCCGATTTCCTTGCCCGTATCGACCTGCTGGCCTCCCAGGGCTACACGGTGATGATTTCGGACTACGTGCGCTATTTCCGCCTGCGCGCCTACCTGCGGCGCTACACCCAGAAGCCCATCGGAATGGTGCTCTCGGTGCGCGACTTCAATTACCTGTTCGACGAGAAGTTCTACGAAGGCCTGGAGGGCGGCATCCTGGAAGCCTTCGGCAAGCTCTTCCCCGACAACACCTTCGTTTACGTCTATCCCTCGCGCCCGCGCCGTGGCGACGACACCGCGCTGGTCACCCTGGACAATGTGGAAGTGCCTGCCAATCTGCGGCAACTGCTGGGCTTCCTCAAGGAAAACCGCAAGCTGCTGGCGGTCGAGCCCCACGACGACAGCCATCTGCATATCGACGTGGCCGAAGTGTTGGCCGGGCTGCGGCGCGGCCGCGGCGAATGGGTGGAAGACGTCCCGCCAGCCGTCGCCGAACGGATCATCGGCTCCCGTCTGCTCGGCTTCGATACCGAATAGGGGCGGGCTTGCGGCCTGGGCGGCGATGCGGCTGTGGGCGGTGAATGGGCGCAGGGGCTTGTCCGCGAGCCGCCGAAGCGGGCGCCGCGTTCAAGCACCCCGTGCCGGCCGTGAGCGAGTCCGGGATCGGCGGTCAGCGCCCGCGCGGCTGCCCTTTGCGCCGTATCGTCGATACGGCCGATTCGTTAGCTTGCCGGGCGCGCTGCGCGGCCATGCGGACCGCGCTGCTACGAAATGCCATACCGTCTGAGCCGGTTGGCGATGGCCGAGTGGGAGGTGCCAAGGCGCTTGGCCAATCGGCGGCTCGAAGGGAATTCCTTGTACAGGCGTTGAAGGAGGTTCTTTTCGAAGTCCGCAACCGCCTGCTCCAGGGTGGCAACCTCTCCGCCGTCGCCCGGCAGGGCCGGGGTGGCGACGTGGGCCAGCTCCAGGTCTTCCACGTTGATGATGTTGCGCTCGGTCATCGTGACCGCCCGGAACAGGACGTTCTGCAATTGCCGCACGTTGCCCACCCAGGGGTTGGCCAACATGGCGGCGCAGGCCGCCTGCGACAGGCGCATGGGCGGGCGGGAGGCCTGGGCGCAGGCGCGGCTCAGGAAGGCATGGGCGAGCGGCAGGATGTCGCCGGGGCGCTCCCGCAAAGGCGGAACCTGCAGGTTCAGCACATTCAGGCGAAAGAGCAGGTCCTGGCGGAAATGGCCGCTGCTCACCATGTCCTCGAGCGCCCGGTGGGTTGCGCTGATGATGCGCACGTTCGTCCTGACCTCCCGGTCGCCGCCAACCCGCCTGAAGCTGCCGTCGTTGAGAAAGCGCAGCAGCTTGGCCTGCAGATAGGGCGACATCTCGCCGATCTCGTCGAGGAACACCGTGCCGCCGTCGGCCAGTTCGAGCAGGCCGGGCTTGCCGCCGCGCAGGGCGCCGGTGAAGGCGCCGGCGGCATAGCCGAAGAGTTCGCTTTCGGCCAGGCTCTCCGGCAAGGCCGCGCAGTTGAGGGCAAAGAAGGGCTGGCTGCGGCGGCTGCTCCCGGCGTGGCAGGCGTGGGCCAGCAACTCCTTGCCGGTGCCGGTTTCGCCGGTGATCAGCAGCGGCGCATCCACCATAGCCATCCGTGCGGCGCGCTGCTTGAGCTGCTCAGGGCTCCCGCAGCTACCCGCGTGACATCAATCGTCGTCATCCTCATCGACTTCAAGCCCCAGCAGGGTTGCCCGAAACTCATCGGAGGTGGCAGCCAGCAGGCGCTTGGTCTTGATGCTGGTCTTGACGGAGGTGTTGAGCCGGATGAGGTTCAGGGCGATGTGGCGGACCAGTGCGAGGTTGTGGGCCACATGGCCCGCGCGGGCACGGGCATAGTCGTCGCCGAATTGAACGTCCAGGCACCAGTGAAGCCGGTTTTCCACTTCCCAATGGCTTCTCACGGCGTGCATGAATTTCTCGGCATCGGGGGCAACGCTGCCGATGTAGTAACGCCGCTCGACGCTGGTCTTCTCACCGACGGTGCGGGTGCGCTCGAGCACGGCAAAGCTCTTCAGATCGCGCCACTGCTCGCCCTTGTAGAGCCGATCGCGGGCTTCGAAGGCCCAGCAACGCCGCCACTCGTCCCGGCCATGCCCGCGGTTGCGGCTCTCCCAGGTCGAGACCGCCTGCAGCGCACCGCCCACACCGGCCTGAGCCAGCAGGATCGAGTCGAGCAGCTTCGGATGGTTGTCCTTCACGCACAGAACGTAATCCGCACCGCGCTCGCGAATCTCGCTGGCGATGGCCGTCTGGGTGCCCATCGCATCGATGGTGACGATGCAGCCGGCTACGTCCAGCGTGCGCAACAGCTGCGGAATCGCGGTGATTTCGTTGGATTTCTGATCGGTGGCGACCTGCCCGAGCACCAGACCGACTTCGGCAGCAAAGGCACTGACCATGTGCAGCGGCGCCGCGGCGGCCTTGCTCGTCGTGCGCCGGCTCGTCTTGCCGTCGATGGCGATCACCTGCTCCTGCCGCAGCGCCGGAATCACCCCAGCCACCCATTCACGAAACGCCCGCTCGAAGCTCTTCGGGTCCAGCGCCGCGAAGACGCGTTCGAACGTGTCGGGCGAGGCGATGCCATAGTCCAGGCTCAGAAAACCACGCAGCCACGACAACTTCATGCGTCCCCATTGGCTGATGTCCTCGAAGTCGTCCGCGCCACTGAGCACCGCGCAGACCGCAATGGTCAGCAGTTCGCTCAGGCGATGCCGTGTCTGCTGCGCGTTGCGCCAGTCTTCGAGCCCTTCGAAAACCTCGACCATGTCCATCAACTTGCCCGCTTCCATCGTTCGCCCAAAAAAGCAGGAAACTACACAAAAGCGGGGGCTGTGAACAGTGGGCCGGCAAGTGGCTGACCGTGAACGTTATTTGGGCTCAGGCGATGCTATGGGGGTAGCTGCGGCAGCCCTGGCCATCTACCCCTGGCAGCCGCAATAGCGTATAGGTGTCCACGCCAAATGGCGTGGACACCTGTCCACTTCAATTTCTTTTGAATTCAGCCAGCGCGTAGGCTTGCCCAGCGGTGGGGCAGTAATTCCGAGATCCGACTAGCCTTGTGTGTGGGCAGCC
>Ga0209480_10002226_pt1 | contig 13482 bp, 15 predicted proteins | sample JI61114C2DNA_FD_187501 | JGI IMG/M metagenome (GOLD analysis project Ga0209480, IMG submission 187501) | Wastewater effluent complex algal communities from Wisconsin, to seasonally profile nutrient transformation and Carbon sequestration -... | ecosystem: Engineered > WWTP > Effluent > Algae...
AAAAGGCGAGTTTTTTACCACCAAGCCTTTCGGCTGCATTCTTGGTTCAGCCAATAGTGAATAATACTTTTCTAAGCTTTGGCCGCCCCCTAGGATTCCCGGTCTTGGTCGTGAGCAGCCGCACCAAATACTTGCTCCTTTAGGCGGAACAGCTCATCTCGCGCTGCAGCGGCTTTTTCGAATTCCAGGTTTTTCGCACACTCGTGCATTAACTTCTCAAGGCGCTTTATTTCCTTCGCTACCGTTTTCTCATCCATCGCTTCATAGATGGCCTGTTGTTGTGCCGCTTTCAAGTCGCTTTGAGCCGTCTGGCTATCGTAGACCCCATCGATGATGTCCTTGATCTTCTTAGAAACACCACGCGGCGTAATCCCGTTTATTTCGTTGAAGCTTAACTGCTTGTCGCGTCGACGTCCGGTCTCGGCCATGGCGCGCTGCATGGACTGGGTGATCTTGTCCGCATACAGAATAGCCGTGCCATTGATGTGACGAGCAGCGCGCCCCATGGTTTGGATCAGGGAACGCTCGGAGCGCAGGAAGCCCTCCTTGTCAGCATCGAGAACCGCGACAAGTGAAACCTCCGGAATATCAAGACCTTCACGCAGTAAGTTAATGCCAACTAGCACGTCAAATTCACCGAGTCGCAGATCACGAATAATCTCTACTCGCTCCACCGTATCGATATCAGAATGCAGGTAACGTACCTTGACACAGTTGTCGGCGAGGAAGTCCGTCAGATCTTCTGACATGCGCTTGGTCAGCGTGGTTACCAGAACCCGCTCGCCGGCATCCACTCGTTTGGTGATTTCAGAGAGCAGATCATCTACCTGGGTTGAGGCTGGACGTACCATGACGATGGGGTCGACAAGGCCAGTTGGGCGCACTACCTGTTCCACCACCTGCCCGGCATGGATGTTTTCGTAATCGGCAGGAGTTGCCGAGACAAAAACTGTCTGTCGCATATTGGCTTCAAATTCATTGAACTGCATGGGCCGGTTATCGAGCGCCGATGGCAGGCGAAAGCCATAATCAACCAGGTTCTCCTTGCGTGAGCGGTCGCCCTTGTACATGCCCCCCACTTGACCAATCGTTACATGCGATTCGTCAATGAACATCACCGTATCGGTCGGCAGGTAGTCGATAAGCGTTGGTGGCGGCTCTCCCGGTTTGCGCCCGGAAAAGTGACGCGAGTAATTCTCGATACCCTTGCAGAATCCAATTTGATCCAGCAGCTCAAGATCAAAGCGCGTGCGCTGTTCAATGCGCTGCGCCTCGACTAGCTTATTGTTCTTATTGAAAAAGTCAGTGCGCTCGCGCAACTCTGCCTTGATGGCCTCAATTGCCCGGACTACGGTGTCACGCGGCGTAACGTAATGCGACGCAGGGAAAACAGTAAAGCGCAGCGCCTTGTGTAGTAGATGGCCGGTCAGCGGGTCGAAGAACTGCAATGCTTCAACATCGTCATCGAAAAGTGTAACGCGTATGGCGTGCTCGGCATGTTCGGCGGGGAAAATATCAATCACATCACCACGCACGCGAAAGGTGCCGCGGTGAAAATCCGTATCATTGCGTTCGTACTGCATTTCAATCAGGCGCTTGACGATGGCGCGCTGATCTAACTTATCACCAACACGCATGGTCAGAATCATGTTGTGGTACTCGTCGCGGTCGCCAATACCGTAAATACACGACACCGTTGCCACAATTACCACATCGCGCCGTTCGATCAGACTCTTGGTAGCCGAGAGACGCATCTGTTCGATGTGCTCATTGATCGCGCTGTCTTTCTCGATAAACAAATCGCGCGATGGTACATAAGCTTCGGGCTGATAGTAATCGTAGTACGACACAAAATACTCGACCGAATTTTCTGGGAAAAACTCCTTGAATTCCGAATACAACTGTGCCGCCAGTGTCTTGTTGGGCGCCAGAACCAGAGCCGGGCGCCCGGTTCGAGCGATAACGTTGGCCATCGTGTAGGTTTTGCCTGAGCCGGTTACACCTAACAACGTCTGGTATGAAAGTCCGTCTTCCAGGCCCTCAATCAGCAGGCGAATCGCCTCGGGCTGGTCGCCGGCGGGCGGAAAAGGCTGATGTAGCCGGAACGGGCTACCATCAAAGCAGGCCACGGGGATGCTGGTCACAGTTTCTGTCATGCTAAAATTCTACGGTTTCTCTCGCTCAGCAAGGTTGCTGTGTGAGCATTGTGCCTATTATTCCATGGAGTCCTTATGTCTTCTTCGATCTTTGCTGCGGTGGAAATGGCCCCGCGTGACCCGATTCTCGGCCTGAATGAATCCTTTAACGCCGACACCCGTAGCACCAAGGTCAACCTCGGCGTTGGCGTCTATTTTGACGACAACGGCAAGATTCCCCTGCTCGCCGCCGTCAAAGCCGCTGAAGATGCGCGCGTCAAAGCTGCCCTGCCCCGTGGCTATCAGCCGATTGAAGGCGCTCCGGCCTACAACCAGGCTGTGCAAAACCTGCTGCTCGGCGCCGACTCTGCGCTGATCGCCAATGGCCAGGTCATTACCGCCCAAGCTCTGGGTGGCACCGGCGCACTAAAAATTGGTGCAGATTACCTGAAGCGCCTGAACCCGAATTCCAAGGTATACATCAGCGACCCGTCCTGGGAAAACCACCGCGCTCTGTTTGAGTCCGCTGGTTTCGTCGTTGAAAACTATCCGTACTACGATGCAGCAACCCGTGGTGTCAACTTTGCCGGCATGAAAGCCTGCTTGAGCGGCCTGGAAGCTGGCTCCATTATTATTCTGCACGCCTGCTGCCACAATCCGACCGGTGCCGATCTCTCCGATGCGCAATGGCAGGAAGTCGTCGATACCTGCCGCGAACGAGGTCTCGTGCCCTTCCTCGACATGGCTTACCAAGGCTTTGCCGATGGTATCGAGCCCGATGCCGTTGCCGTTCGCGCCTTCTCCGCCTCCGGCCTGCAGTTCTTCGTCTCCAGCTCCTTCTCCAAAAGCTTCTCGCTCTACGGCGAGCGTGTTGGTGCACTGTCGATCATCACCGCCGGCAAGGAAGAGTCTGGCCGTGTCATGTCGCAACTCAAGCGCGTCATCCGCACCAACTACTCCAACCCGCCGATCCACGGCGGCGCCTTGGTTGCCGCAGTACTTTCTTCACCAGAACTGCGTCAGCAATGGGAAACCGAGCTGGGTGGCATGCGTGACCGCATTCGCGCCATGCGTACCGGCCTGGTCGAAGCGATCAAGGCGCAAGGCGTTGCTCAGGATTTTTCATTTGTCATTCAGCAACGTGGCATGTTCTCCTACACCGGTCTAACCGCTACCCAAGTTGAGCGCATGAAGGATGAATTCGGCATTTACGCCGTGTCGACCGGCCGTATCTGCCTGGCTGCGCTGAACACGAAGAACGTGGATTACGTGGCTAAGGCGATCGCTACGGTCATCAAGCCCTGATCAAAAGTCAGAACCCGAAAAAAGAGGCCTCGGCCTCTTTTTTATTGTCCAGTTTTTACCGGCGGCCCATCGTTGATAAATCAGGCAGCGTTCCGCTTACTCTCACCGGCAAACGCTGGATCGCCACTGATGTCTGCATAGTGACGGTTAGTGCGGCATCGACCCGCAGGTCTGGCATTGCCGTAAACTGTCCATTTGCAACCACCATGCCGGCGTCCAGTTGCATCGAACGCCCGGAAATCTGGCGCGAGCTAACTGTTAACTGTCCGGTCAGCCGGTCAAACTTGGTTCCACCGCCGCGCACTACAGAACCGGGACCACGGCGCACAACTTCACCCAGATCAATGCCCTGCAAAACGCCATTGGTCATCGTCAAATCAATATCCGCCTCGACGTTACGCCACAAGGCGGCGGCGTCCTGCCCGCTACTACTTAGCTGTAGTACACCGGCCATTTCGCCATCCAGATTAAACTTGGGGGCGAAGGCCGCAGTTACCTTGCGCGCATTCAGGCGCGCCAGCGTAACGTTGCCAGCCATCGTCAGCCCGGCACGCCAGTCAACAAACCAGCTGCCTTTCATGACACCACCAAGCATAGTCGTATCAAAACTGTGAATCGCCAGTTTGCCGCGCTGAAGTTCGCCCTTGGCCTGCAACTGATCAAATGAAATGGCCTGGTTTGAAAACGGCCTCCAGCCAAACCCTTCAATCTCGAGAAAGACTCCAGTAGCTGCCGGAAGAACAGACAGACGAATGTTGCGGTCGACCGTCTGAAACTCGGATTTTTCTGCGATTCCGTCCGGTCGCAACAAAATTTCACCCACCAGGTCATCAAGTTGCAGATCGCCGGCCTTCACCGTCAGGCGATCAATAACTATTTTCCGCAGTGAAATCCCCCCTTGGGTACTCGGCGCTCGCGATGCAAAAGGTGGAAAGTCAAGCAAACGATCAGCAGCAAAGGAAACACCCGAAACATCAATACGCTGAATATCGTGCCTTCCTGAACCCAGGAGAGAAAAAGGCGGCAGCGAGATCGTTTCAATAGCAATTTCCCCCTGCTCGCCAAGCTTGGTGCTAGAGAGCACCAAGGCTGGTTTGGGCAAAAACTTGATCTGAACCGAGCCTACCTTGACCGGCATCTTCAGATACTGGCTGGCCGCAGCTTCAATTCCGGGCAACAGTTTTTCGTAAGGATAGAAAAACAGAGTTCCGACACCAAGAAGAAGCACCCCAAGCAACGCAAAAGTAATCAGCCGTTTCCAAGGTAACGGTTTACTGTCTTTGAAAATTTCTTTTTTATCCGCCACGATGACGCTGGGTGACTCAGGAAGCGCATGTTCGTAGGGACGATTGGCTGGAGTCGATTTGCCAAACGTTGAAAAATTACTGGCCATAGCCCGTGAATAGCCAGAGTCTGGGGTAGCTGCCGCCATCGGCCCAAATGTCGAAAATTCTGACACGGGCTCCGCCGCCCTCGCCTGCGCCGCCGCCCAAACAGATACCCCTTCAAGGGTGGGCGCAATATAGCCATCAGCTTCAAGCTCGCGCAAAGCCGCAGCGACCAATTGAGGGTTACCAATCTTGGCGCTCAGTTCTGCAACGGACAGTTTGCCATCGACCTGCACAAGGACCATACGCAGATTGCGTTTGACCACATGCGTACTCTGACGCACCGCTTCGTCGCCGATAGGCGTTTTTACATAAACGAGATGATTGTCCATAAGCTCAAAAAATTTTTCACAGTATATCGCGCAAATTGCTTGACCAGAGGGGATTCAACCCCTATAATGCTGCCTTCTGTTCCTCGATAGCTCAGTCGGTAGAGCGCCGGACTGTTAATCCGTAGGTCCCTGGTTCGAGCCCAGGTCGGGGAGCCAAAAGTTTGAAACAGAAAGCCCAGCTCACAAAGTTGGGCTTTCTGCTTTTCTGGCTACACATCGTTTCAAGAGTGCCCCTACCATGCCTGCAGACACCGCTTACTGTTATCACTGTGGAAAACACCATCCCATTGAAGAAATGCGGCAAGTTGTCACCAAAGGTGGCAAGCGTTGGCGCTGCATTAAAAGTATTGAAGCGACCAAGAAGCCAACTTCTGAACGTGATGCCTTCGGCAACACAGTGACCTCGATCAACCGCTCACTGAACCAGAATCGCATGAAGGCGCAGGTAAAGGAATAACATGGCCGTTACCGCCGAATTTGCGGCCGACCAGTTAAGTCCTCTTGCCTCACCCGAGATTCAGCGCCTTGCAGCACGTATGGCGCAGGATGCCTTTGCCGGCGTATTTCGCCTGACCTTGAGCGGCGACATTGAGCAACTAAAAAAGACCTTGCCCGAAGCCGAATTGCTTTGCTTCAACTGGAGCCTTGCTGCCCCCTCCGAAGAAGCTCGGGCACTACGTCTGGCCTTGCTGGTGAGCGGTATCGATCAATGGGGTCTCGCCTACAGCCAGACTTTTGACCTTAACGCCATTCCTGGCGTGACCGCCTTGCTTGGTAATCTACGCGCTCGCCTTGATCCGCAAGCCGACGCTCAGTTTCAGCGTTTTTTTAATCAGATTGACGAAACCGAGACTGATGCCGTTGATTTCAAAGTAGAAATCCGACGCAGCATCCATTTGGCGCTCTGGCATGCCATGATTGCCTGTGAGGCCCCGGAAGAGTCACAACAAATCCTGAAGAGCCTGGCCAGCATGATGCTGGTGCTCGATGGAAAAATGCCGCAACTTGGTTGGCGTCTGCTAGCTGATGCATTGGCCAGCATACAAATCAGCCTGCTTTCCGAGTCTTTGGCTGCTTCAACTTTGGCGCAAGAAGCAACCCAGCAGCTATTTGAATCTTTGCGCCAATCTATTTCCAAGGAACGCTTTCAGGCCATGCTTGCCTATTCTGGGCAAGCCGTCCTGGCTTGGCAACAGTCACGACGACCAGCGAACTGACATAGCGCTCAAGCCCAGCCCTTTTCTAGTCCTTTTTGTCCTTCTGATTCGGAAGGATGGCGCAGTTGGAGTATTTCAGACCCTGAAAATAAAAAAACCCACAAAGCCATAAGCTGTGCGGGTTTTGTTCATTTTCAAACTGGGGACTGATGGGGCTCGAATAAACCACGAAGACCATTGCAAATACAGGGTTTTCAATATTTTTCATATTGCAGATACCGTCACGTGTACCGTCAACGGCTTTTTTATTATGTGCTCTAGAAGTTTCGGCTGATTTTGTGGATTAAGCATTAAGTCCACAAACCACCACTGATCCACCGGTTACCACAACAGCGTGCCGTAGCCAAATAATCCGCCTTGCTGAGCCTGCGACAATCCGCCATTCCCTCCGCCACCAAGAACACCCGCAGACGACCCCCCCACATCGCCATATTGGCTTGCTGTCGGTATGTGTGAGAAGCCCCCGAAATTGAGGATGTTGTTCCACTTATCCCGGCAATCGACCAGGCGCTTGCGGCAACCGGGGATCAGTTCGTAAGCATCACCGATGGCCGGGGCGTAGTAGAACGGCTCAAAGGTTTCCAGCGTGCCATCTGCTTCGTGGCGTTTGATTTCCATCGGCTTAAGGCCGGCGTTAAGGCCAGAGGTAAAGCGCATAGTGCCGGCAGCGAAGTAGTCGACAGCTTCTAGCCGGGCGGCATCGCTGATGATCGCCGAACTGGTGACGGCGGTCAGCGTGCCAGTGACCGTCAAGGGGCCCAGCACCTTTTTACAGCCGGCGTATTCCTGCCCGCCAAAAACTTTAGGGCATTGGGCGGTGTAGCTTTTACCGACGGACTGATTCAGCGCGTCAACCAACGACATTTCTTCCACATGGTAACGATTGTCCGTAAACGTCGTTTTGCCCATGATGCTGGCGACAATCGGTTCGTAATCTTCGACCGGGTTGAGAAAGTCGCAGGCGAACAGGTAGCAGCGGGCACCATCGAAAACGCCGGACTGAATGGCATCGCGGGTGACGCCGGCGAAGCCGAGGAAGCCATTGAGATCAATCGCTGCAGGGGTCAGGCTGGCAGTGGCTGAGTAGCTGGTGAAGTCGTAGCCTGTACCGGCTTGATAGACTTGGCCAGTACTCATGGTGAGATCCACCGGGTAGCGCGTCAGGCGCACCGTGAGGCCATTGGTGCACTCGATGCGCAGGCACTTGACGGCGGTTTCGTAGGGGGCAACGGTGGTTTTCATAAAAGTCCAATCAGAGAGATTGCGGGGGAACGTCCGGTGTTTAAATAAAAAAATTCCAAAACTTGCAACCAGCTTAACCAAACAAACTTTGACCCCCCCCCCTCTTCAAAAATTAGACCTACGCTCAAAGTTATGGACTGCTCGGTCCTGAGCGAGAAAGCATTTTGACTTTTTACCCGCCCTGGTACAGCGACTGGAGATGGTCTCGCATTTTATGAATTTGCAGGCGGATCAACTCAGCCCGAAGGTGTAACAGTGAAGCAACAAGAGCGCTACGATCTACAATCATTTTGATGGCCTTTCAGTGAAATGGCCGACCAAGGTCGGTCTTGTTTGTGGTTAGGCTTTTGGAGTAATCAAGCGAGCTGCACCAACAGCACGGAAGGTTGGAATCACGCGCATTTCGCCCAAGATGGTGCGAACGTTTTTCGTGAAGTCATCGCCATCGGTGCCGATTTCAACAGCCAGGTCATCAACAACCAGAAGTTCAATCTGTGAGCTGTCAGCAACCATGATTTTGCCGCTCGTGACGGTCGGGGAAAGAACAACTTTCAAACCGCGCAAGGCTTCAGGCAAGGGGGAAAGATACGACCCGGAAAGGTATTCGCCGGTCGTTGACTTGACGGTAGTAATCGCCAGCCAGTCAGCCGGGCGCATGACCACTGTGTCCGGGTTAAAACCGGCTTCTTGCATGGTTGCTACCGCTTCAGATGCTGCATCAGCCAGACCGGTATAAACCAGCGAGGTGTAAGAGGTTGCCAGCGTCAGCATGCCGCCCCAGGCACCGCTATTGAGGATGCTATCCAGAGCGGTGTTAATTGAGCGGCGCAGAGTTACGTCGATCGCGCGTTGCAGCTCAGCGGAATCCGTCAGGGCTTGCTTTGAAATTTTGGAATAACCGGCAATCGTCAAAGCGGCTTGGTTAATCAGGCTGAAGGTCGGACGAACCGCCGCTTTTGCTGCGCCTTCCGTTGCTTGCAGAGCAGCTGCACCCTCAAGGCCGGTGTAACGCGAGTACTCGTAGGCAGACGTAGCGCCAATGACGCGGCTGGGAATGGCGAACTGGATACCAATTGGCAGGCCGCTTGGAAAACCAACCCCGCCTGATTGAACGGTTCTAGCGCTTGAGGTTGTGGTGACATCGCCAGCGGCCTTGATTTCAAGGCAGAGCTTGTCAGTCTTGGAGAGCAAATCCCCATTGGCTTTCATCGCAGACCAGACCTTGGCACCAAAGCTGCTGCCCTTGGTTTCTGGCTGGTTTTCTGGCCATGCTGTGCCTTTTTGCTCAATGCCTAGAAGGCGATCGGCAAGACTACGCTGATCTTGTTTGATGCTCTCGATATCGTTATTGGTTTTTTCCTGCAACCTAATAACGCCGCCCTCAATGCTCTCCAGGGCGCTCTTTACCATTTCAATTGAACTCATTTTCTATTCCTTTCGCTGCTAAATTGGATGGAAACCCGCTTCAGAGCTTCCTGCTTTGATGCGCCTTCTTGCATCAGCAGTTTTTCCGGCTGGCGCTTTGCGCGCACCAGCTGGTAATCACCTCTGTGGGCTGGGTCTTTCGATGAATCGTTTTTTGTTGAACTATTCATGTGCCCATCCTATAAAGCGAGAGAGTCATTTTTTGCCGACAAACTTCTAGCGGTTTTTACGTCGCGCTCCGCGGTCCTTTGGGATACGCCATAACGAGTGGCGATGGCGGTGGCAATGTCGGCAGCGCTCATGCCGTTAGCCAGCATTCTTTGGGATGCGCGGACGCGCCGCTCCTGTTTTGATTCGGTCGGGATGTAGATTGTCTGGCCGGCATATTTCGCCAGGCAGGCAACCAGCAACAGTTTTGCCTGGGGCGTCGGCATGGCCGTGTGCAAATCTTCAACGAAGGAAATAGTGGATTTCATTCTCGACAGCCTCCCGATGCAGATCTGATACCAGAGCCTGTTTGCATCAATGACAGAGCCAGTACCCCCCCTCCCCAAATACCCCCGCATGAAAAAATAACACTTACCGTCCGGTCCTGAGCGGGTAGGGGTTTTGACTTTTGACCCGCCCTCGGGTCATAGCGAATCCAAATCCTCACCCCTATAGAAAAAGTAGAAAAACTCGAAAAACCCAAATGGGCCTTTCGGTTTTTCGAGTAATTCGACTTTTTCGATAGGTGGTAGCCTGTAGATTTCAACTCATTGAATATAAATATAAATATACTTAAAATTGGTTTCATGGCGAAAAACTCGCTTTAGTCGATAAACAGCTTGGGGTTCATGCGGATCATGGTCGTTGGTCTGGCATTGCGATTGGGCACCTTCTCGACCTTCACCACATCACCCAGCTCAAGGCGTTCAATCGCCTTGTCGAGTCGGGCAATGGAACGGAAGCGCCCTTCCATTGCTTTCTGGCAATCGCTCTTCTTGAACGATAGGTGCCCACCATCACGCGCCCACTTCACCACTGCCGTTGCATCGGTGTCGGTGGCATCCGCACCCAGCAGGCCGAATGCTGCATGTGCATGGGGGATCAGCAGCCGACAAAGCCTGACTGCCTTTTCTGTGGCGTCCAGGCTAATAGTCTCGGCAGTCGGACCAACATCGGCCAGTTCGATCAGCGCCGCGATACGCGCCGCCGCGCCTGGTAGTTTGCTCGACCAGTCAGCAATGGATTCCAGCCCGCCGCGCTCGCCCTGCTGCCCTTCAATCTCGGCAGCGAAATCAAGCCACACCTCGCGGGCTGGATCAGTCATACCAATTACTCTTGGCTTACTCGCTACCTGCGCACGGCCATCAAGCAGGCCATGCAATCGGCGCTCATACTCTTGCTTTACATAGCTTGAGATCGACCAGCGCCGCCGCACGTCGCGGCTTCCTACATTGCTTTGCGGCATGGCGAACAGGAAACGAGCCAGCAGGCCACTGTCCCGAAAGCGCCGGCTACTTGCCACATCAGCCAGAACACCCGGCTGTAGTGCCAGGCCAAAGGACAGCGAAGGGCGGTCGACGTGGGCGCAGCGGTCGGCTCTGTCTACACGCATCGGCGCACCGGCATGGCCTTGCAGGAACACATCCAGGTTGGCATTACCGCCCGAATACATGCCGGACATAATCAGGAATATCCCGGCCTCGTCACTCAATACCGCCATGCGCTCGTCGTGTTCCACCAAGAGCGCCTGCAAACGTTCAGCGGTCACATCGCCAGTAAAAAGACGAGGGGCCAGAATTTCAGGCGGCATGTTGTTTTCCTCGTTTTCAATCTCCTGCCGGAAGCGTTCTCGGTCCTTGTCGTTATCAGCGTTGACCGCATCCTTGGTCAGCTTCTCGATACGTTTTTTGGCAACCAACCGCCCCGCTTTCGACTGTGCAATTTGTTTGCGTAAACGGTCCCGTTCGAGTTTTTCCCAATGGACCAGCGGCGCAGCCAGGGCACCGATCACCGCCGTCTTGCGGCTTCCGCTCGGCTGGGTGGTCAGCGTCCACAAACTCAGCGGCTCGGTGTAATCGTCTTCTTCGCCCCAGGGCGCAACCTCGAAGCGGCGATGCAGACACGTGGCCAGGACCGAAAGCGACAGCATCACCGCCATCGCAGGCGGGGTCTGTGTCGATTCAGCCACAGCCAGCGCCATATCTTTCACCCAGCTTGGCAAGACGTCGACCGGGATCTCTGGAACCGGCACCTGTCCAGGAAGAATGGGATCAGGCCAGTTACTGCCAAATTTACTAACCTCGGCATCGCGCTCTGTGGCGTCTTCTTCCGGCGCTTGGCTTGATGAAATGGCCGATGAAATAGCCGCCGCCACCGCGCCGCCGCCTGCTACTCGTGCCAGGTCGTTGAAGTCGGAACGATCAGACATGCGCTACCCCCGCAAATTGGGGAACTGCCAGCACCGCGCCCACGGCGCGCGCCGCCGCTTGTGCAGCGGTCAAGCCGGGATTGCCCGGCGTTTCGGTATCGTTGTCGGCAGCAATGACCAAGGTTATCCGGGGGAACTTCTGCCGTAATGCCTTGGCCACTGGCAGGATGTTGCCCGCGTCAAAGGCGACCGCCGTCGCGTGCCCGGTTGCCTGGTAGATGGTCGCGGCTGTGGCGTATCCCTCGCAGATACACAGCGCCGCCGTGGGTTTGCCGATAGCGTGATAACAACTACGCTTGCGGCCTCCAGTCAGGAAGATTTTGCCGCCTTCGGTGCCAATGAATTGCAGGCTGTGCAGCGTGCCGTCAACATCGCGTAGAGGAACAACGAGTTGCTGGCGTAGCAATTTCAGGCCGTAAGCTGGAACAGCCTTTTTGACCAGGTAAGCATGGCCACCGTCGGCAGGTTTCGCCTTCGCCCAAAGGCTCAGAGCGCGTTGCCGTGACGACGAATAGACTTGTTCCCGCTCGGCATCGCGCGCCGCCTTGGCCGCGGCCATGCGGATCGCCAGCGCCTTGCGCTCGCCATCGGTCATTGTTTGCGCCGATGTTGCGGTCCACGTCTCAGATTGCCCGGTTTTCCAAGAGCCAAAAGCGCCGAAGGGCTGGCCATCCACGTGCAGAACATACCAGCCATTGGTTGATCCTGCCTTGTCGGTATCGACTCGGTAACGATGCAAGCTGCCATCAGCCAACAATGACGGTTTGTGCATCGCCAGACCAGCATCAGCAAGCGCTTGCAGGAAGGCATCAGAATAAAGGCGGCTCATTTTTTGCCGGCCTTTCTGAGCAACTGCTTTTGTGCCCAGCGGCGCTGCGCCCGGCTACCAATCGCCACCATGTCGCTAAGGAACACCGGCATCATTTTGCCGACAGGGTTATCACCAAAGCGACAGCCAGCCGGCTGATTGCGAAATGAAATCGGGGTTTTAGCCATGATCCACCTCACTTTTTGGCATGTTCTCTAACGCCGCTTTGCAAGTATCCAGGATGAATGCCAAGCCAAGTGAATCGCTGACAGACAGCGTTACTTCGCCATCCGTCGCTAATGTCAGCATGGTCGAAACAAAGCCAAGTGCAGATTGCACGGGCAAGGTGTCGCCGTCGGTGCAGATCAGTGGATTGATTTTGCGAAAATCGGAATTTAGGCGCAGACCTGCGCCGGAGGTTTTGGTATCAGCCATGATTGGCTCCTACATGATTGTTGAAAGAGTCGCCCTGTTGAGGGGCGGCCAGGTACTTCAACACCGCATGTAGACGGCTCGCAGCTTTTACCCGAAGGCTATTGCATGACTGCGCACTACCCGGCCATTGATCGAAACCAATAGACGTAAAAAATCCCCAATGACTGACGGGAGGGGCAACCGCTACATGTGGTGTGTTGAGCACCGTGGGCGAAGGTTGCCACGGTCGACCGGCATTTGCAAGCAGATTTTTCATGCGGAACACGCCACCGGATTGCCCAGTGAGGCCAGCGCCTTGCGAATATCACCGACACGCCAGCGGGTTTGCTGGGGTGATACTTTGATAGCCAAATGGCCGAAGCGTCGCCAGACGGTATTGGTGGAACAGTCGAAAAGGTAGGCGACTGCCTTAACGTCAATCAGATTTAAATCAGTGAGCTGCTCAAAGTCTGCGCTCTTGGGGGGGATGGTTTTCTGTGCCATGACTTTTCCTTTGAAGGAATCCACATTGCCGGGGTGGCTCTAGTGGGTGCATGGCGCGAATTTTCGTTGTGTTGGGTTAGATGAAACAGTAAGAACTATGGGCGAATATTGCGTTGAGTAGAAGTGGCCCCGCGCAGTTGGACAGAAATTCGGTTTTCTTAAGTGAACTCTCTGCGGGTTAAGCCGCTGCGGCGAGCAGCGGCCGGTTGAAGTAAGCCGTATCCGGGGTTTGCCCGTCAAGCGTTGAGTGCGGGCGACGGCGATTGTAGAAATCGAAATAGCGGGCCAGCGCCTGC
>Ga0209480_10002227_pt1 | contig 13476 bp, 13 predicted proteins | sample JI61114C2DNA_FD_187501 | JGI IMG/M metagenome (GOLD analysis project Ga0209480, IMG submission 187501) | Wastewater effluent complex algal communities from Wisconsin, to seasonally profile nutrient transformation and Carbon sequestration -... | ecosystem: Engineered > WWTP > Effluent > Algae...
TAATTCCGATTGAACAACGTGTCATCCCGAAAGCTGCCATTCAGCAGCTGAGGGAACTCAGTGCTAAAGGATGAAAATATTGCTTCAATTGGTGAAGTTCCCTCCTGCGTCGGGATTGACATCTGCCTTTGCTCAACTTCCCTATTCCCTATTGCCAATTCCCTATTCTCCACTCTCAATTCTCCACTCTCAATTAGATTACCCTATCTTTGCTCCAAATAAAACAATCATGTCAAAAACAAAACTTACAATCAATAGTAATGGTTCGGTAAAAATAGAAGGCGATTTTGAGATCGTTGACCGGAATGGTGGGGTTTATGGACTGCAGGGTCGCACGGTTCTATCCATTTGCCGTTGCGGACTTTCGAAGAACAAGCCTTTCTGTGATGGATCTCATAACGGGCATTTTGAGCATGATGCAATTGCATTTGATCTTCCTCCGAAAAAGGTTTAAGATAATTTAATAGTTGCGGCACCTTTTTTGCGGATGCTTATATTTTAAATCAGTGGGAAATTGAGTATCAGGCCATTGGTCTGATCTCATTTTTGATTTTTTTAAATTACCTTTGAACAAAATATAAGAAAATGCGCTCCTCAGTTTTGATATTTTTTTTGCTTCTGATTTCTGTTAAATCATTTTCTCAGGCTCCGGTCCTGGCGGTAAACAGGGTTGATAAGCGAACCAATGAGCATATCAGGCAAACTTCAATGTACCTTTTTAAAGATGGCGGGGGTGTAACCAAACTGAGTTTCTCAGTCAGGGCGCTTGATGATGCCTATTATTTGCTTTTGAACCTGCCGATTGCTGCAACAGTAAAAAGGGGGACTGAAGTCAGCATGATTATGGATAACGGACAGGTTATTAAATTAATCTCAAACAATGATGTAATCTCTTTGAACGAAGCTGATGTCAGTAAGCGGATGATGGTGTTTGACCTGGAGGCTGATAAGGAGATTAAAGAACTCTTAAAGCAACCGGTTAAGGCTATTTCGATTCCTACTGCTAATAAAGGGACGGTGGTCGTGAACTTATTAACCAAAGATAAGGGACTGATCAGATCGGGAATTATGCTTGCACAGAAGAAATAAAGCTTCTTTTTTAACAGATCAGTGCTGTATCTCCTTATTTAATGGTTTACTCAATACCTGATTAAAATCCTGGTCTTCAAGCTTATTAATCAATTCTGAAATTTCTTTCTTCATAAAAAAGCCAACCATCCTCTGTAGCTTTTTTAACATGCTAATTGCGGCTTTGATTTTTTCCTGATCAGTCATGGAGTAAAATTATGCTAAAAATATTAGTATTGCAAGAGTGGGTTTCATTTTTTGTGATGGTGGATTTGCGAGCACAGCTTATTGTCATTACGAGCGCTGCGAAGCAATCTCCTTACTGTTATTATTAATGTGATAAGATTGCTTCGTCGTGCCTCCTCGCAATGACAGGCTTTGGTCATCGCAATGACAGGCGTTTTGTCATTGCGAGTGTAGCGAAGCAATCCCCTTACTGTTATTACTAAATATGATGAGATTGATTCGTCGTACCTCCTCGCAATGACAAGTGGCGATAGAAAGTGCCAAGGTTTGAATCAATTTTTATACTTTTACCAAATACCAAAAATGAAAACCCTCATAATCCTCGCCATCCTTTTCATCATCATCCTCATGCTCGCCAGGCTGAAGAAATTTCCTTTTTAGCCCTGTATCTGGCAGATTGCCCTTATCTTAATTTCTGTTTCTATAAAATGTTAATAACATAAGTTATTTATAATCAATTAAATATCTTTTCATATTTTCAATATATCTTAGCTTATTAACAATTGCTTGTATATTTATTCCTTTAATTAACCAATTAATTATGTCAGCAGAAGTAAATATCCCCCGCCTTGATCTTGACGATTATATCAAGGGTACGCCCGAGCAGAGAAAACAATTTTCAGATAATATCGGCAAGGCCTTTAATGATACCGGTTTCGTAACCATTGCCAATCATGGAATGACTCAGGAACTCATCAATGAGCTTTATACTGAAGTAAAGCAATTCTTCGGCATGCCTGATGAGCAGAAATTAAAATATGAAATCCCGGAACTTGCCGGTCAGAGGGGTTATACCTCTAAAGGCAGAGAGAAGGCAAAAGATTCAAAAACACCCGACCTGAAGGAATTCTGGCAGAGCGGACAGGTGGTTACCGATGGCGATTATGTGAAAGAGGAATATCCGGATAATGTTCAGGTTAATGAGCTTCCCGGTTTCAATAAGGTTACCCGTGAGGTGTACCAACGCCTGGAATATGCCGGAAAGCATTTATTAAGGGCTATTGCTGTTTATCTGAACCTGCCTGAAAATTATTTTGACGATAAAGTGCATAATGGAAATTCCATTTTAAGGGCTATTCATTATTTCCCGATCGAAAATCCTGATAGCCTTCCTGCTGATGCGGTCCGCGCAGGAGCTCATGAAGATATCAATCTCATTACCCTGCTGATCGGTGCAAGTGCCGATGGTCTGGAAGTCTTAACCCGCGACGGCCGTTGGTATCCTGTAAAGGCAAATGTTGAGGATATTGTAGTAAACGTAGGGGATATGCTGCAGCGCTTAACGAATAATAAACTGAAATCAACTACCCACCGGGTGGTGAATCCTCCGCGTGAGTTGATGAAGACTTCTAGGTTTTCTGTTCCTTTCTTCCTGCATCCAAAAGCAGATATGGATTTGACTGCCCTGGACTCCTGTATCGATACGGAGCATCCGAAAGCATATACAGATATCACTGCAGGTGAGTATCTGGATGAACGATTGAGGGAAATTGGTTTGAAGATGTAAGGGGATTTGAAAGGTTTTTAAAGGGTGGTGTGTCATTGCGAGCGCAGCGAAGCAATCCCCTACTATGATTACTGAATGTGATAAGGTTGCTTCGTCGTGCCTCCTCGCTATGACAGGCACAACGTTGAGGATGACATTTGGAACGTTCGGGATGACAGGTATCAGACCTCAGACAACAGACCTCCGAACTACTTCTTCATCTCCCTCTTAATACTCTGCTCCAGCTCTGCCTGGCGGTGGGTTCCAATGATGTACTTCAATCCGTCGCGGTCAGTGAGTCTGACAGCATCCTTACCGCCCGCATAGAAATGAACCGTTCCTTTCTGGTGGAGGTTATAAACCGGATTATTGATGATATAAGAGCTGTATGGCACAGCCTCAACTTTAACAATACTATTTAGATCGATCTTAACCATTTTGGTGGTCCAGATGCCATCAAGGATAATACTCTTATTATTAACGGTGGTTTTATAATGCAGTAAAAACATCATGATCACTGAGCCAATCAGTATGCCGAAACCAACAACCAGGAAAAGTTCTGCATTCTGACCCTGACTACCCGAAAGATAGTAAGCCCCAAAACAAAACAGGGCCAGGACCATACGGATACTGATGCGACCGTAATCGCGACCCAGGTATTGTTTTTCTATGAAAGCGGCTTGGTTTTCGTCCATATCAGATCAATTGTTCTAAGATAAAAACTTTTTTTGTGTTGGGACTAACTTTATAGCGCTCATCTACGCGCAAGCCGGCCAGCCATAGAATATCACCATTGCTGTTTTCCAAAACGCCGATGTCTTTTTTATGGTTTAAACTGATCTTTCTGTCGACAAAAAAATCACTCAGTTTCTTTTTTTGTTTTAAGCCCAGGGGCTGGAAATAATCCCCGTTTTTCCAGGTTCTTAACTTAAGCGGAAAGCTCAGCAAATCATAGTCGAGCTGGGCAATATTTTCATTTTTGTTTAGTTCAAACTCATTAAATGGAGCAATTTTACATTCAAATTTCTGCTTGTTCCAGATGCAATTCGAAGTAGTGGATTCAAGCAAAACATCCTCAGTTTTATCCTCGTTTATCCGACTCAGAATAATACGCCCGCGGTCTAAAAGCAATTGATATCCGGCAGAATGGAATACTTTTCCTGGTTTTCCATCCCAGGCATGGGCAAGATCATTGAGCACCGTTTCTCTAAATCCATAAGGATGAAAGAGGCTATAAAGCAGGGTGCTTAAAGGATTTAATTTCTTGAGTTCAGCAATGCTAATCTCAAATTCATCATCAGCCAGCTGAATAAACAAGCGCTCCCTGATTTCCTGAACACGCAGATCAAGTAAGATCTCCAGCTCTGCAAAGCGCTTCCTGTTTGCTTCAAATGTTTGCTCCAATGCCGGATTTAGTTCCTTCAGTACAGGAATTACTTCAAGACGGAGTTTATTCCTGGAATATTTAACAGATAGGTTTGAGCTGTCTTCGCGATAAGCATAAGCTTCCTTTTGAACCAGTTCATCGATCTCATCACGGCTTAAAAATAAAAGCGGACGAATGAGTTTTCCTTTTTTGGGTAAGATGCCATGCAATCCTGAAATACCGGTCCCCCGGGTTAAGTTGAGCAACATCGTTTCAATCGCATCATTCTGATGATGGGCGACCGCGATATACTGAAAGTCAAACTCCTTCCTGATGTTTTCCAGCCATTCGTAGCGTAGATCTCTGGCAGCCATCTGAACAGAAATGTGATTGGCAGATGCATATTCCATCGTATCAAAACGATGGGTATAAAAAGGCACATCCAGTTCATCAGCAAGCTCCTCTGTAAAACGTTCATCCAGCTCCGATTCCTCTCCCCGAAGATTGAAATTGCAGTGGGCAATGCCAAAACGAAAACCTGCAGCTTTAAAAAGACTGGCCATCAAAACAGAATCACGACCGGCACTAACTGCAAGCAGAACAGACTCTTCTTTTAGAAAAAGGGCATGCTGTTTGATAAATGATTGCAGTCGGCTAAGGGCTTCCATAAGCTCAAAATTATTTAATTAAAAATCCTTAGCCAAAAAACTATTTTTGTAAGGTGAGGAAAGTCTTATTTTCAATTCTGTTTTCAATACTATCGTACGCAGCCTTTGCACAGGGGCGTCAGATTGAGATCAGGTCATCCGAATTGGTCAAAGGCTTCCAGGCATCCGGTTTTGCGCGGATTATCCGTCCGGTTTTTGTGCATGAAGGATCAACTCTTGCTTCAGACAGTGCCGATTTTAACCAGACCGCAAATACCTTTGAGGCCTTTGGGCATGTGGTAATTACTCAGCCATCCGGAACCGTCATCTATTCAGACCATCTGAATTACGATGGAAATACCAAACTGGCAGTTCTGACCAACAATGTAAGGTTAATTGATGGGGATGCAACATTAACTACCGATCATTTGACATATAATATGACAACCAAGATTGGTACTTATGTTGGCGGAGGTAAGATTGTGAATGGTAAAAATGTGCTGACCAGCAAGAACGGTTATTATTTCGAAACATCAAGGGATTCTTATTTCAGATACGATGTGGTTCTGACTACACCCGATGCATTGATCAAAACAGATACACTCCGATATAATTCAACTTCGAAAATTGCTTATTTCTACGGTCCAACAAATATTTATGGTAAAGATGATACACTTTATACCGAGAACGGAACCTACAATACCCAAAGTGATCAGGCTCGCTTTGGCAAAAAGAATCTTTATACTCAGGGTAGTAAGTCATTAACCGGTGATAGTCTTTTTTACGATCGTAAAGCAGGTTATGGAAGGGCCTTGGGGAATGTTTTCTTTGTCGATACTGCTGAAAAAGCGCAGCTTAGGGGTGGAATAGGGGTTTATAAGAAGGCAGATGAAAGCATTTTGGTAACAATAAATCCCTATGTTGTGATCATTTCTGAATCGGATTCTGCAAAGGTTGATTCCATCTGGATGACTGCCGATACTCTGTTCAGTAAGGTGATTTTTACCCGCGACCTGATCCCATACAAAAAGGGGGAAATGATTCCGGATGATCAGCTTGCTGCTAAGGAAGAACCTGTAGCGGTGACTCAGAAAGCTCCGGATGATCCGGCGAATATGCGGGCGGTAATTGTTCCTGATAAAAGCGCTGATGCACCAGACTCTCTTAAAACACCGGGGAAAATGAAAGAGCCCGAAAAGCTGATTCCTCCCCCGGAAAAGGAAAAACCGGTGCTAAAACCTGAGCAGAAGCCTCCGGCTAAATCAAAGTCTGCTAAGGATGCTAAGAAAATTGATTCATCTTCTGAGAAAGGTAAACTAGATACCGTGAAGAAAGCGGCACTGCCTTCGGATTCAGTTTCAACTGATACTGCGAAAACAAGAATTGTAATTGCCTACCATCGGGCCAAAATATTCAAGTCTGATCTGCAGGCCAGGGCAGATTCTATGTTCTTCAGCTATTCCGATTCAACTGTAAGATGTTATGTAAACCCAATGATCTGGGCACAGGGCTCACAGCTTTCGGGTGATACGATTTATTTGCAGATGAAGAATAAGAAAATGGATAATATGCTGCTACAGCATAATAGCTTCATCGTCAATACAGAAGATGCCGACTCGACGAACTTTAATCAGATAAAAGGAAAAGTGATTACCGGCTATTTCAAGGATAATAAGCTGAACAGCATGTTTGTGGATGGGAATGCAGAAAGTGTTTATTACGTAAAAGAGGATTCTTCTTACACCGGACTGAATCATCTGGTTAGTGGCCGTTTAAAGATTCTGTTAAAGGATAGTAAACTCCAGAGTATTACCGCAATTCGAGCTATAGATGCTTCTATTACGCCTATGGCTGACCTGAAAGAGGAAGAAAAGGTTTTAAAAGGCTTTATTTGGAAACCTAGAGATCGTCCTAAATCTAAGGAAGAGATAATTCCCCAATTGGCAAAAGCCGAGAAAAAGCCGGATGTTAAAAGTAAAACACCCCTAAAAACTACTGCAAAAACTCCGGTAAAGGTAGAAGCAAAGGCCAAGAGCCCTGAGAAAACGAAAGAACCGGCCAAAGAGGCACCTAAACAGCCTTTACGTAAGCAGCAGAATTAAATTTGGGTTTTAAGGAAACTGATCAGTTTTGCAACAGCAATGGCCCGATGGCTGATCCTGTTCTTTTCTGAAGGATCCATTTCTGCAAAACTGATCTCATAGTCATCAGGCTGGAAAATGGGATCATAACCAAAACCCTTAGTTCCTGATCGTTGCAGCGTAATCTTTCCTTCAATACTTCCCTCAAAGAGATGCTCTTTGCCATTCAGAATCAGGGAAATGACGGTTCTGAACCTCGCAGTTCGGTTTTTCTGTCCCTCAAGCCTGTCCAGAACCAATTGCATGTTCTGTTCAAAATCACGGCTGCCAGAGTAGCGGGCCGAATAAACCCCGGGTTCACCATTCAGGGCATCAATCTCAAGTCCCGAGTCATCAGCAAAGCAATCACAATGATACCTGTCGAAAATATACCTGCTTTTCTGACCTGCATTTTCTTCAAATGTGCTTCCTGTTTCTGGAATATCGTCAAAACAAGCGATATCATTCAGGCTTTTAAGAAGTATAGCTTCACCGGCTATGGCGCGGATCTCATTTACTTTATGCTCATTAGCGCTTGCAAAAACCAGTTCCATGTTAAAAGTCTTTCATTACGTTCCAGAATTCTCTTTTCTTCGTCGTGTCCTTAATCATTTCATCGATACTGTAGGTACAAAGGACTTTTACACTTTCCAGTTTTACAACCTGGTTTGAGCTTTGAGATGATAAGGAGATCTGCTTAGGATCAATTCCGAACATTACTATTTTATTGAAGCTAAAGAATTCTTTCAAATCAGTATAATTTACTCCGGGATATTGATTGAGGTTGAGCACTGCCAGGTCGCGTAGTTCCAGACCTTTTGCAGACATAATCTTGAGCAGGGATTCTTTCTGAATACCGCTGATATCCTTTTGATTGGGCTCATTGAAGAGTATCAGGAAATATTTATTGTTCTCACCCAAATAGTTAAACTCTCTGATTTTTTCAGGTTCTGCAGGCTTTTGTGGCAAGACTTCCTCCGCTTGCGGAGCGGGAATTTCCGGAACTTGAACCTCAATTACTTCCTGACAGCTGATTTTTGAAGTTTGCTCAGCTTTGGCAGGTATTAACTGCTCATTTTCAGGCAGAATATACAAATCCTCTGTCATCAAAAGCCGCAGGGCATTGCTATTCTGTGTAAGCAGGTTTGCCATCTTTTATTTTTTTCGCTGATTGTGTTTGCAAACTTAGTAAAGCATCTGTTAAAAATAGTTAAAAGCACTCAGCTTCTTTTTCAAAAGCTTAACTTAGAGGCAATCCTGTGGGTATTGATTTCTTGCCGGATTGCAAAATTATAAATTGCAGAATATTCAATACCTGTTCATTTAAATCATTGATTTATGAATAATTACTGATAATTTTGCGGGATAGGGTCTCTGGTAAGAGGCTTCTGTTTTTTATAGGGATTGGATTATTAAAAGGGTATATTTTGCGGCCCTAAATCGCAATAAATGAAGAAATTTAGAAATGAGAAAGACCTTTGGGATATTAACTATACTGTTACTGGTGAGCATTGTGCAGCTAAATGCACAGAATAAGAAAAAATCCCTTGATAAAGTCGCTGCGGTAGTTGGAAGTTCAATTATTTTACAATCAGAAATTGAGTTACAATATTCACAATACCTTGCACAGGGAAATCCCCCAAACCCGGATGTGAAATGCAGCATCTTGCAGGGGTTACTTTCGCAGAAAATTCTCGGTCAGCAGGCAATTATCGATTCGGTTACTGTAACAGAAGACCAGATTGATGGAGAGATTGAGCGACGTTTACGTGCAATGACAGGCCGTGCCGGCGGTCAAGAGCGGCTTGAAGAATTTCTGGGACGTTCATTGATCCAGTATAAGGATGAGATCAGACCGGATATCAAGGAGATGTTGGTTGCTCAAAAAATGCAGGCCAAGATCACAGAGAACGTTGCGGTTACTCCGCTGGATGTTAAGCGATACTTTGATGCAATTCCGAAAGATAGTTTACCTTTCTTTAATACAGAAGTTGAAATCGGAGAGATTGTAGTATTCCCAAAACTAAATAAATCAGAAAAGGAAGCTTTTCATGATAAGGCAGAAGTTTTGCGGCTGAGAATAAAGAATGGAGAAGACTTTGCAACTCTTGCAAGATTATATTCTCAGGATCCGGGTTCTGCACGTGAGGGTGGTGACCTTGGATTTATGGACAGAACAAGTTTGGTGAAAGAATTTGCTGCCACAGCATTTAAACTGAAGTCAGGTGAATTATCCCAGGTTATTGAAACTGAATTTGGATTCCATGTGATGCAGGTGATTGAAAGACGTGGAGAGCAGGTGAATGTGAGGCATATACTGATCAAAACCGAACCAACACCGGCCAGTCTTGAGCGGGCAAAGGCGCATATCGACAGTATCTACCAATCGGTATTGGATAAAAAGATTGATTTCGGAGCAGCAGCATCTCTCTATTCTGATAATAATGAAACCAAATACAATGGCGGGATGATGTTAAATGCAGAGAATGTTCAGAGCCGTTCCACATTTATTCCGACAGATAAACTTGATCCTCAGGTATTTTTAACGGTTGACACAATGAAAGTCGGTAGCATTTCAAAACCTGCAATATTTACACAGGCCGACGGAAAGACCGGTTATCGTTTTCTAAGCCTTAAATCCAAGACAGGGCCGCATCAGGCTAATCTTGATCAGGATTATCCTAAGATTAAGGACGTTGCTTTCGAAGATAAAAACAACCGGACAATCAGTGAATGGTTTGAAAAACGTCGTAAAATAACCTTCATTAAGATTGACGCTGAGTTTCAGACCTGCCCTGAACTTTCTGGCTGGACAACTGCAAAAAACTAGAAAATGAAAACATATCAGACTGATGTAGAAGCTGTGGATGCCCTGCACCTCTCTTATAAGAGGATCAGGGAAGAGATTTCTCAGGTTATTATTGGTCAGGATGATGTGGTAAAATCGGTGCTCATTTCTATTTTTAGTAATGGGCATTGTTTGCTGGTTGGAGTTCCCGGACTAGCTAAAACACTGCTGGTACAAACCGTTGCTCAGGTTCTCGATCTGACTTATAACCGGATCCAGTTTACCCCAGATCTGATGCCGTCAGATATTATCGGATCGGAGATTCTTGGGGAGGACCGCACATTTAAATTCATTCGCGGACCTATCTTTTCCAATATTATTCTGGCTGATGAGATCAACAGAACCCCGCCAAAAACTCAGGCGGCATTACTGGAAGCTATGCAGGAAAAAGTTGTAACTGTAGGTGGACAAACCCATCGCTTACCTCAGCCATTCTTTGTTCTGGCGACTCAAAATCCGATCGAACAGGAAGGAACCTATCCTTTACCGGAAGCACAGCTGGATCGTTTTATGTTCAATGTGTTTTTAACTTATCCTTCATTTGAGGAAGAGCTTCAGGTAGTAAGGAATACCACGGCTAACCGGAATGTGGAATTGAAAAAGATATTGAATGCACAGGAGATCAGCTATTTTCAGCAGCTTGTCAGAAATATCCCGATTACAGATAATGTGCTCGAATATGCGGTGTCGCTTGCAGCAAGAACCCGTCCGGGGACAGCTTCAGCTACAGATGATGTCAATAAGTTTTTAAGCTGGGGCGCAGGCCCGAGAGCATCTCAATTCCTGGTTCTTGGGGCTAAATGTCATGCAGCGATTAGTGGAAAATACTCCCCTGATAAGGAAGATGTTATGGCTGTTGCCGAGTCAATACTCAGACACCGGATCGTAAAGAATTACAAGGCTGAAGCCGAAGGTATCAGCACCGAAATGATTATCAGTAAACTTCTTTAATCAATCACTTCAATATTGGCAATAAAGGCAGCTATATGCTCGTCTGAATAAGCACCATAAGCATCAATGATGATGCCTTTATGGCCCTGCTTGCTTTCAATAGCATAAATCACAGAACTGTCCTCAGGATCACTCATGCCCTCAAAGCGGTAGTACTCAGTAATCTTTAAATCACTGGCCTGGAATTTCTCACTGATTTTCTCACAGAAAAGACAGGAGTCTTCGTACTTGAAATCATAATTAAAACCTCTTTCACGAAGACCGTTTACTGCTTCAAGCAGATTTCGGTAGTTGTATGGACTTGCGCTCATTTTTTAGTTGACAGTTGATAATTGACAGTTGACAGTTGGGATTTCATTTCATTTAAAATTAATCAATATTCATGCCTTATTCAGTTCCACATTTCCTATTCCCCATTTCCTGTTCCCAAATCCAACGATATGCAAGGTATAAATATTGTATTTACATCATTATCCGTTGTCAACTATCAACTGTCAATTATCAATTAATTGCTTGCCGGTGTATAAATTTCAAGTATCACATTCCACTTATGCTCTTCCTGCGATTCCCAGATCCTGACATAATGGTATTTGGTGATTACTTTATTCTTTGTGACATAGGCAATGCCATAAGAGTAAGCCAGGTCACTGCCCAATGCACGATCGGCACGAAGAGGTTCAGATTCAATACTCATCTGATTCTTACCTACAAAATTATTGATTCTGGCTTTTCCGATAATTGGTTCCTCTCCCGGGAATAATAAACGGGCATTCTCTGCCAGGAACACATCATGGGCAAGACTCTGATCTTTCATCAGGGTATTTGAAAATAGTCTGTCGGTTGTTGTGATGATCTCCTGTCTCTGCTTCAACCTCGCCGGAGAAATTTGCTTGTAGAATTTAATATCTTTTGGCTCTGTAAAATTTAACTCAGGTTCTTTCACGGGTTTCTGATGCGAAATGCCCAGATCCAGGGCCAGTTTCCAAACACCTTTGAAATCGGCTTTCCATACTGATAGATATTGACCATAGGAAGGTTCAGCATCCGGACTGTTAAGGAATGTGTAGGGACCTGTAGTGAAACCCCAATCTCCACTTTGGGATATTTTAGCATAGACAGGTATCCAGCTAAGCTGACCGGGACCATCCACTGTGCCCTTTCCATAAAAATCTTTAACTTTTACAGGATCAGGCCTGAAGATCAGTGATTCATCATCTGAGACTTTCAAAAAGGCCTCTTTTGAGCCATTTTTCTTTGCTAAAGCCGAGAAATAACTTTCTGCAGCTACAAGTGAATTAACTCTTCCATTACTTTCCTGGCCGATACTATTTAATGAAATTAAGATCAGCAGGCTGAGAACTATGGAAAATTGCTTCATTTGTTTCTAATGTTGTGATTAGAATGTTTAACATAAAATATGCCATAAAATCCGACAAGGCAGATTTAATTTAATTTTTTAGTTTTTTAAAAGAAATTTAATTGAAGTTCAAAATGCAATGAGTTGATAAATTGCTCAGATCTTATTCCAGGTAGTACCTTCCTTATTGTCTTTCAGCTGTATTCCGATTGAGTTTAATCCTATTCGGATCTTATCCGAAGTTGCATAATCCTTATTCACTTTAGCTTCAGAACGCAGATTGATGATAAAATCGAGCAATTTGCCCATATCATCCGATTGATTGCTTTCTTCTTTCAAACCCAGAACGCCGATAACAAAATCGTCCATCAGCTTTTTCAGGGCTTCAATGTCACTGGTAGTTGCCGCAGTTTTACCATCATAAACACTATTAATGATGTGAACGGCTTCGAATAGTTCAGCAATCAATACCGGACTGTTGAAATCATCATTCATGGCGGCATAGCATCGTTCTGTCAGGCTTTTCAGATCAATATCAGATTTCTGGGAAGGGTTTAATTTCTCAAGAAGTCCGTAAGCATTGATCAGACGTTTAAATCCCTTATCGGAGGCCTCTAATGCTTCATTTGAGAAATCAAGTGTACTACGGTAATGTGCCTGAAGCATAAAGAAGCGAACTGACATTGGCGAATAACCCCTCGAAAGCAGTTCATGGCTTCCTGTAAAAAGTTCATGAGGTAAAAATCCATTCCCTTTGGTTTTTGACATTCTTGTTCCGTTTACTGTCAGCATATTCGTATGCATCCAGTATTTGGCAGGCTGTACATGATTACATGCCTGTGATTGGGCAATTTCATTGGTATGGTGCGTCGCGGCAAGATCCATACCTCCGCCATGAATGTCAAAACTATTACCCAGATATTTACTGCTCATTGCAGAACATTCGATATGCCATCCCGGGAAACCGGTACCCCATGGTGATGGCCATTGCATAATGTGCTCAGGTTTTGCTTTTATCCATAGGGCAAAATCTAATCGACCGCGTTTTTCATTCTGCCCGCCAAGCTCTCTGGTGTTTTCTAAAAGGTCGTCTAATTGTCTGTTAGTCAGTATGGTATAATTAAACTCCTTGCAGTATTTTTCTACATCAAAATAGACTGTACCATTTACCTCATAGGCATAGCCATTTTTCAGGATCTGCTTAACCATTTCAATCTGTTCAATGATATGTCCGGTAGCAGTTGGTTCAATTCCAGGAGGCAATGCATTAAAAAGTCTCATTACATCATGAAAACCAAGGGTATATTTCTGAACGATCTCCATTGGTTCGAGTTGTTCAAGTCGGGCTTTCTTCGCAAATTTATCATCGCCCTCGTCCATATCGCCT
>Ga0209480_10002229_pt1 | contig 13469 bp, 12 predicted proteins | sample JI61114C2DNA_FD_187501 | JGI IMG/M metagenome (GOLD analysis project Ga0209480, IMG submission 187501) | Wastewater effluent complex algal communities from Wisconsin, to seasonally profile nutrient transformation and Carbon sequestration -... | ecosystem: Engineered > WWTP > Effluent > Algae...
CCGGCCCAGCCCTTGCAGGGGATCAAGGCGAGTCAGATCGAAACGCAGGGCCTTTACCGAAAACACCCACCCTCCCATCAGGAAGGGCACGGCCAATGCGGCGACTACCAGCGCCAGCAACAGGGGGGTAATGGTAAGCAGCCCGTTGGTGGAAAGTTCGGCCAGGATCTGCAGCATGCCGGTGGTGTCGAAGGCCTGGTTTCGCTCGAAGCTGAGCCCCGACTTGACCATCTGCATCATGCGATGCCCACCCCAGCGGCCAAGAACGTACAGAGCCGTCACCCCGACAATCAGCGAGATGAAGGTCGCCAGCTCCCGGGAATGGGGAACCTGGCCCTCTTCCCGGGCCTGCTCCAGCCTTCGCGGTGATGCTGACTCTGTTTTTTCGAGGTCGCTGTCTTCAGCCACGGACGGCTCGACGGTAGTTCAGACCCACGAAGAATACGCGCGGAGCCCAGGGGATCAGGACAGGAACAGACCGGTTTTGCCTGGGCTATTCCGGACCGGAGGGCAACCGTCAGCGAGTGACGGTATTGCCACCGATCAGCTGCTGAATGGCGCCAGCCTCCCTCTGCAGCTCTGACAGCTTGAAGCTGAGCAGCATCAACTGGTCCTCCATCTGGCCAAACAGCTCGCGACAGGCCTGGGCGGGACCGCCCGCCAGCACGCGAGTGGCGTCTATGCGCGCCTGAAGTTCGGCGAGCATCACCTCCTGACCGGGATGGGACGCGATGAACTGATGCAGTGCATGCTCCCTCGCCGCAAAAAAAGCGACCGGATCGCGCTCTGCCAGATACTTCCAATAATCGAAATCAAAGCCACCCATGCGCCCTCCCCCTGCCGGATCGGAACCGTGGCTGTAAAGGGCACGGGCAAGGGCAGTCAGGAATGATCCTAACCGGCCCTTGCCCGGTGGTGAGCGATCTACGTCACACCATGATGTTTCAAGGTGTGACTATGTGGCATAAGTCGCGGCGTGCGCCTCAGGCGGCGAGGGCGGGAAGCTCCATCTTGGCCAGCAGGGCACGACGCGAGACACCACCGCCACGGCTGTCACCGAGAGCGCCGAGCAGCTCCTTCATGTCGAGGATGAGCACGATCTGCCCGTTGGACAGGGTGGTGACACCAGCCACACCCTTGGGACGGAAGTCGTCCAGGGACTTGATCACCGCATCTTCACGGCCAGCGAAGCTGTCGATGGCCAAGATGAAACTCTGCTCCGCACTCTGCATGAGCACGCCGTATTCGGGGGTCTGGACCGGCTCCCAACCGAGTAGGGACGAGAGCGGCATGATGGGCAGCACTTCACCACGCACCACCATGGTTGCCCGTCCGCCAACCTCCTGCACTTCGGCCGGCTCGATCGGCAGGATCTCGCGGACCATGGACAGCGGCACCGCGAAAGGCTGCTCTCCAAGGCGGACCAGCAGCACCGGCAGGATCGCCAGCGTCAGGGGAAGACTGATGACGAAGGTCGTGCCCTTGCCAAGGCTGGAACGGATTTCGATGGAGCCGTTGAGCTTCTGGATGTTGGTACGTACCACGTCCATACCCACACCGCGGCCGGAGACGTCGGAGATCTGGCTGGCCATGGAGAACCCGGGCAGGAACACCAGATTGTAGCTCTGGCGCTCGTCCATGGTGTTGGCCTCCTCATCCGTGATGAGGCCCTTCTCAACTGCCTTGGCACGCAGCCGTTCGGCGTTCATGCCTCGACCGTCGTCGGCAACCAGGATCACGATGTGATCGCCTTCCTGACGTGCTTCGAGACGCACGATGGACTTCTCGGGCTTGCCGTTGGCCAGTCGATCCTGGGTTTCCTCGACACCGTGATCCACCGCGTTGCGGATGAGGTGGATGATTGGGTCGGACAGATCCTCGATCATCGTCTTGTCGATCTCGGTCTCTTCACCGGACAGAACCAGCTCCACATCCTTGCCTAGGTTACGGGCCAGGTCGCGAGCAATCCGCGGATACTTCTGGAACAGGCGCCCAATGGGCTGCATGCGGGTCTTCATGACCGCGTTCTGCAGATCGGATACCAGAAGATCAAGCTGACTCACGGCCAGATCAAGGGCATGCAGGGTTTCGGTATCGCTGCGCCCGTTGAGGATGTCGCTGCGCAGGGCATTGAGACGATTCTTGGTGAGGCCGATTTCACCGGAAAGATTGAGCACCTGATCGAGGCGGGCGGTATCGACACGGATCGAGTTGTCACGCTGCTTTTCACTGTCGCGCCGCCCAACAGGACCGGATGCGCCCGGCTTGTCGGTAACGCGCCGGCCGACAGCGGCCTTGATGATCTGCTCCGGCGGCTTCTGTGCCAGCTCCTCGTCGGATTGATGCATGGGCACCGGCGGCGGGGCGGGGACTTCGACGGGGGCCGCAGCAGCAGCCGGCGTAGTCCCGGTTACGGTCTCGAACAGCGCATTCCAGTCGAGTCCGTCTTGCGAGGCTGCCACGACGGGGACCGGGGGCGGAGGTGGGGCCACCGCGGCAACCCGGGCCGGCGCAGCCAACTTAACCATGCCTGACAGGCTCCCGGCAATGGCCAGGCGCAGGCTTTCAATCAGATGCGGGTCGGCAGCAGCCGGCTGAACCCCCTGCTCCAGGTAGCCGAACATGTCACGCACCGCGCCCGTGGAAGAGAGGATCACGTCCATGACCTCGGGGGTGATGGCCAGTTCGCCATTGCGCAGCTTGTCGAAGAGGTTCTCTGTCAAGTGGCACAGGGTGACCAGTTCGGCGGCATTCAGGAAGCCGGCGCCCCCTTTAATGGTGTGGAAGCCGCGGAAGATGTCGTTGAGCAGGCCCTTGTCGTTGGGCGCCCGCTCAAGATCCACCAGCTTGTTGTCCACACCCGACAGGAGATCCCCCGCTTCCACGAGGAAATCCTGCAGAAGGTCATCCATCCCGGAAAAATCGCTCATTGCATTCGCTCCTTGCGGGCTTGCCCGCTTCAGCCCAGATCAGAAACCCAGGCTCTCAAGCAGGTCATCCACCTGCTCCTGGCTGGACACCACGTCATCCCTGCCCACGGCGTTGATCACCGGACCGTTCATCAGGGTCTCCGGCGCCTCCGCCTTGCGTTCAGCGGGCATGGCCTCGATCAGGACCTGAAGCAGTTGCTGCTCCAGCCCCTGGGCCAGATCCACCACCTTCTTGATGACTTGCCCGGTGAGATCCTGGAAGTCCTGCGCCATCATGATTTCCATCAGCTGCGCACTGGTCTCCCGGCTTCCCGTAACCACATGGCCAAGGAAGTCACGGGTTTCCCCCGCAAGAACGCGAAACTCATCGGGCGACATCTGCTGCGCGTACAGGCGATCCCAGCGGGCTTTCAGGGCGGCCGCGTTGGCCTCCGTCCGGTCCTGGATGGGCTTGGCGATGTCCGTGGCGTTCAGCACCTTGCTGGCCGCCTGCTCGGTCATCTCGGCGATGTAAGTCAGACGCTGGCGGGCATCCGGGATGGCATGGGCGGCCTCTTGGAGGCTGCGGTCATAGCCGAGCTCGCGCAGGGTGTCGTGCAACTGGCGCGTCATCACGCCGATACGGTTGAACACCTTGTCGCAACTATGGGCGGATTCATCCCCGGCGGCACCGACGTGCTCGCTGGTGGAGTATTCACCGGCCACGGTATCGAACAGGGCCTGGAGTTCGTCGTCGTCACCACCGGCGGATACAGCCGGAGAAACAACTTCGAGATGAGGAGGAGCAGCAACGGGCGCTACCGTCCCCCCGGCAATGCTGTCAAACAGGGACTGCAGGTCGTCGCTATCGCCCGATTCATCGAATTTAAGACGCTTTGCCATGATGGAGCTCCGTCTGATCGGCTGCCTCAAGCAGCTTTCTGGCCCATCTTTTCGAAGATCTTTTCGAGCTTCTCGGACAGGGTGGCCGCAGTGAAGGGCTTGACGATGTAGCCGCTGGCCCCGGCCTGGGCGGCCGCAATGATGTTTTCCTTCTTGGCCTCGGCCGTGATCATCAGGACCGGCAGGTGCTTCAGGGACGGCGTTGCCCGGATGTTCTGCAGCAGCGTCAGGCCATCCATGTTGGGCATGTTCCAGTCCGTGACGACGAAGTCAAAAGGCAGGGAATTAAGCTTCTGCAGGGCGATCTGGCCATCTTCGGCTTCATCCACGTTGGTGAAGCCAAGTTCCTTGAGCAGGTTGCGGACAATGCGCCGCATGGTCGAGAAGTCATCGACGACGAGAAATTTCATCTTGGGGTCCGACATGTTGTTGATCTCCGTTCAATCCCGGTATGCCCGCATCAGCAGGGGGCGCAGGGTATCCGCCAAGATGTCAGCATCGAACTTGGCGACGTAAGAATCGACACCGACGCTCTTGCCCATCGCCCGGTTGGCTTCGGACGACAGGGAGGAATGCATGACAACTGGAATGCCCTCAAAGCGGCTGTCCGCCTTGATGTTGCGGGTGAGCACGTAACCATCCATCTCGGGCATTTCCGCATCGACCAGAATGAGGTTGAGTTCATCACGCAGACTGACCCCGCGCTGCTGGGCGTGGTTGGCCATACCTTCCAGTCGCGTCCAAGCCTCGAGCCCGTTGAGCGCATGCTTGTGGCGTACACCGAGTTTATCGAGAGTTTCCGCAATTTTCTTGCGCGCCACGGCCGAATCATCAACGAAGAAAAGATTGACCTCGTGCCCGCCCTCAAGGGGATGAATCTGCCCCACTACGGCTTCGCCAAAGGTGCTGGCCAGAATGGTCTCCACATCAAGAATGGAAACAAGCTTGCCGTCCTGCAACTCCGTGATGGCCGTGATGAAATGATGCCCGCCGGAGGTGACGTTATCCGGAGCCCGGACCTTGTCCCATTCCACGCGGATGATGCGGTCCACCTCATGGACTAGGAAGCCCAGGGTGCGCTTGCTGTACTCGGTCACCATCATCGAGCCGCCCAGCGGATCACCCGACACCGAAATGCCCATGACCTTGGCCAGGGCCAGCACCGGAATCACATTGCCGCGCAGGGAAATCAGCCCCTCCACACCATCAGGCATGTTTGGCGCCTTGGTGATGAAGGGTGTGCGCGACACCTCACGAACCTTGAAAACGTTGATCCCAAAGATCTCCTGGGTACCCAGGGAGAACAGCAGGATCTCCATGCGGTTCGAGCCCGCCAGCTTGGTGCGGGCATCAACAGCCTCAAGCAGCCCACGATCGACACGATCCATGTTCATGATGCTCCTCTGCGCTCAGACGGTCTTGGCCAGGTTCGCACGCTGAGTGATCAGGCGGCGCAACACTTCGGCTAGACGCTGGGGTTCGAACTTGGCCACGTATTCATCCACGCCAACCGAGCGACCAAGCTGCTGGTTGGACATGCCGGACAGGGACGAATGCATGATCACCGGCACGCCTTCAAAACGCGGGTCGGATTTGATCTTCTTGGTGAGGATATAGCCGTCCATCTCGGGCATCTCAACATCGGTAAGAATCAGGGCCACCAGATCCTTTACCTTGCGGCCGGACGCTGAGGCATAGGACGCCAGTTTCTCGAGTTCGTCCCAGGCCGCGCGACCATTGACCGTTCCGACATAGCGCACACCCAGCACATCCAGGGTACGCTCAATCTGCTTGCGAGCGACCGAAGAGTCATCGGCGAAGTACACCGTGATGGGCTCTTCCGCCTCAATTGGCTCGATACCCTTGAACAGGAATTCGTCGTCATAGCGAGTCGTTTCGGACAGTACCTTTTCGACATCCAGGAGCATGACCAGCTTGGGCCCGGGGAGCTCGGTGACGGCGGTCACCAGACCTCCCAGATTGGCAGTCAGCATGTCGGGTGGCACCCGCATCTGCGACCAGTCCAGCCGCAGGATGGTATCGACAGCCTCGACCAGAAAGCCCTGGGTATGGCCGTTGTATTCGGTCACAATCATGATCTCGCGGGCGCTGTCGGTGCCCATCCCGGCATACTTGGCCAAGTCGACGACGGGGACCAGAACGCCCCGCAGACTGACCATGCCCTCGACCGACGAGGGCATTTCGGGGGCCGCCGTAATGGGAGGCGTACGCATCACCTCGCGGACCTTGAAGACGTTGATCCCGAAGGTTTCACGTCGTCCGGTGCGCGGATCCTGGCCCAGGGTAAACAGCAGGATTTCCAGCTTGTTGGTCCCGGCCAGTCTGGTTCGCGCGTCAATGTTCTTGAGAAGTTCGGACATGCTCAATCTCCGTCTCAGACCCCTGCCGACCCGATGGCGCAGGCTCCGATCTGGAAGCAATATCGGCGGGGGGCAAACAATCTTGAGGCTTCCTGCCCCTTATGGCATGCGGCCTGCACAAGAAAAAACGGCCCGCGAAAAAGCGGGCCGAACACTCTCACTGAAGCAGGGAAACCTTAAGCAGATCAGGCCCGGTAGCCGATCCGGAAACCGCCCCAATGGCGGCCATTGACGTAAACAGGGGCCGAGATGTCGTGCATGATCTCGCCGGTATCGCGGCGGTAGGTCTGGATCAGGAAGGGCATCTCATGCTTGCCGCATTGCTTGCCAACGGGATCATCGAAGACCCGCTTACTCCGGTTTCCGACAAAGTCCTTCTCGTAGTCGCCGGTCAGTGGCTGGGAAAAGCGTTTGTTGTGAGTTGGCACGTAACCATTCCGGTCAGTACCGATGGCATAGACGACCTCCTGATTCACGTCGAGCAGACGCTCCTGGAGGAGCGGAAAGATGCGGTCGGTCAGGCTGTCGAAACGGGTGCTGTACTTCTGCGGCCGGGTGTTGGCAACCGGCCTGTAGGCATCGTCGAAGAGATCGGCCTCGCTGACCTGCCCACCCGCCACAGCCTGCTCCAGAAGCATACCCATCTGACGCGCGCCATCCCGCACAATGTCAGGCATTTTCTTGTGCACCTGCATGGCCTGCTCACCTGCAGCCCCGAGCTTGAAGACTCGGCTGATCTCCTTGAGATTCACAGCCAGCCCACTCAGGCTGGTTGCCTCATCCAGGGTTTCCCGGGCTCCAGCCGAATTGCGGCCGACCATGTCCATGATCTGTCGCACATGACCGACAATCTGATCGGCCTCACGGCTGTGGGCATTGATGGCGGCGGCAATCGCATCCACTTTCTCCATGGTCTGGCGCGCACCCTCGTTGATCTGCTGCAGCGAACCTGCCGCCTTCTGGGCCAGTTCGGCTCCTGCGTGGGCCTGGGAGCTGCCCGCATCAATCGAGGCGATGGCGCTGCGGGTTTCCGCCTGGATGGCCGCAATCATGGTTCCGATCTCGCTCGTTGCGGAGGAGGTTCGCTCCGCCAGCTTGCGCACTTCATCAGCCACCACCGCAAAACCACGCCCCTGCTCACCCGCCCGGGCCGCCTCGATGGCGGCATTGAGTGCCAGCAGGTTGGTCTGATCGGCGATCTCGCGGATCACCTTGACGATGCCGCTGATGGCTTCTGATCGCTCCCCAAGCGCCGAAATGACCTTCGCGGAATCCTCAACGGAGCGAGCAATCTGTTCGATCTCCCGGGAGGCGCTGGTTACGACCTCAGCCCCTTTGACAGACAACTCCCGCGCCACCTGGGCATTGCTTGCCGTCTGGCTGGCGTGCTCGGCTACGGCGTTCACACCGGTCGTCATCTGCTCGATAGCGACAACCATACTCTCTGCTGCGCCCTGCTGACTGCTCGACCCTTCGGCAACCCGCGCCGCATGCCCCGAAAGTAGATCCGCCGCCTCATGCACCCGCTGCGCGTCGAAGATGACCTTGCCCACAATGCCCTGAAAGCTGCCGATCAACTCGTTGAAGACCGCTTCGACTTCACCCACCTGGCCGGAAGACACCGCCACGCGGCGGGACAGATCGCCATCCTTATGCATGGCACGGATGGTGTCGCGCAGCTCGATCAGTGGATGGATGAACAACACCCGTACCGACACCAGGAGGATGACGCCAACCGTGATCCCGAGAGCGACACAGACACCAATGAAACCCGCGGAGAGGGACAGGCCAAACGCCACGCCAGCCCCGAGGGCACCGCCCCCGGCAACGAGACCGGCCAGAATGGAAACAATGGAAACTTGCATAATGTTCGGCGATCCCCGCTCAACAGGAGAGGAAAGCAGGCTTGGGAGCCCACCCCCCGGAACCGGCGGGTAACTACATCGCCGACACCTTGTCTTCTAGCCTGCATTGCGCGGGCATCAAAGGTTTCGAGGCGTTTATCGGCGCGGTCCAGCTGAACTTTAGGACCCTGAAACGGGCATGGGAAGGACTATTTCACACTTTATGACATTCGTTCAGCCAGGCGAAAGAGCACGTCGACCCGATTGCCGACACCGCTGTAACGAACATCCTCACAAACCCTAAGCAGTAGCGGAATGCCACGGCCATGGCCTTTCAGGATGTCCTCGCCGGATGGTTCCCCGCCTGCGGAACGGATCTGCGCCTCGTGGTTGAAACCGGGGCCAGTATCTGCACAGCTGATATGCAGGACAGGAGGCTGGTCATCTCGCTGGCGCAGGGAGAGTTCAAACTCCACAGCCCCCATTTCCAGCCGCGCAAGGCGACGGGTCCGTTCGTCGAGAAACACATCCATCCCCTCCACCCCAGCCTTGAGGGAGGATGGCAGACGCAGGAGACCGTGATCAAGGGCATTGTTGAAGAGTTCGGACAGCACTAGAAACAGGCGCCCCGCAAACGGCCTTACCCCTTCGAACTGCTCAATGGCGCCGAGAATGAGCGGAACCGCATCGAGGCGCTTGAGGTCTGCCGCGCCCAGACGCAGTACAAAGCGCCAGTCGCTGGCCGTCGGCGCAGCCGGATAATCGCCGGAACTCACAGCGGGGACCGGTTGAGGCGTATCGGTCAGAGCGATATGGGCGATGGAGATGTCATCCCTCGGCGGGCTTCCCCCGGTCAGATCATGGACGATCTCGGTAAGCCTTGGCAGGCGCAGGTCGGCGGGGAGGCTGTGCAGTGCGGCGCCAAGCCCGTCCACGCCGAGCGCCTGGCCAGCGGCATCCTCCAGCTCGATCAGCCCGTCGGAGAACAGCAGCAGATGGTCATGGGGATTGACCACGTGGGAATCCACGGTGCCGTCGAACTCATCATCGTCGACCACACCGAGGGGAAAGTGGTGCCGGTTGAAATGCAGGCGGACTCCGCCATCGGGTCGGACCAGCAGCGGCCCGGGGTTACCCCCGTTCCAGACCGTCACGTAGCGCTCGCGGAAGTTGACGGCGACCAGGGTGGCGGCAATGAAACGATCCACTGGCAGCAAGGCTCGCACTTTGGCGTTGATCTCGCGGGCAATGGCATCAATGCCAAAACCGCGCTCGGTCATGCGGTAAAAAGGTGCTGTCACGGGCAGCACATTGAGCGATGCGGCGAGGCCGTGGCCGGCACCATCGGCCAGCAATACATGCAGCACGTTGCCCGGCGTCCGGGCGGCGGCGATGAGGTCGCCACTGAACTCCGCGGCAGACGCAATCCAGTGGGACACCGCCGGGTCACCAAGCGCTTCCCGGTTGATCAAGCGTTCCATTACGAAGCGGGCCAGGCGCTGCTCTTCTTCCTGCAGGCTGCGATATCGGGCCAGCTCGCGATTACGTGCCTCAGCCTGACGCTGCATGGCCTTCAAACGCAGGATCACGCCCAGCTTGGCATGCAGCATCTGGCGGGATGCAGGCTTGCACAAGTAGGCATCGGCCCCGGCTTCGAGGGCACGCATCTGCGTCGCCTCGTCGAGGCTGCCGGTAAAGACCAGACTGGGAATCCAGCTTCCACCCGTACGCGCACGCACCGTTTTCAGCAACTCAATACCGTCCATGCCAGGCAGGCCAACGTCGGTCATGAGGACGTCCGGGTAGGCTTGCGCGATGTGGTCGAGCGCCTCGGCGGCAGTACTGACTCCGGCGACACGGTGCCCCAGAGCCATCAGATCCCGACGAATCAGGTAAAGATCATCGGGATTGTCATCAACTACGAGGATGAAGAGGGATTCGGCGTCGTACTCCGCCACCTTCAGACAATCGGGAAAAGCTTGCCGAAGTTGGCGATATCGAGAACCTGCCGAACACTGCCCTTGGCGTTGGCCAGGCAGACAGTCTTGCCAGAGCTCTTGGCCTTGTCACGCAGCATCAGCAGCATGCCGAGTGCCGAGCTGTCCAGATAGGCCACATTACCGAGATCCACCGCAACCTCGGTCGTGCCCGGACTGCCCAGCGCACGGTCAACGGCATCGCGGAATTCTCGATGGGAATTGAAATCAAATCTTCCGGAGAGCTGAATCCTGGCCTGACTCTGCTGGGTGCTGACGCTGGTATCCATTTCTGTTGCCTCTATTTTTTCACTGACTCATGCGACTCTGCCGAAATCGACCGGCCACTACCCCCAAAACCTACGCCTTGATGCCCCGCTTTTCCGTCATCCGCAGGCGACTCAGCACGCGCAGACCGACCTCCCGGAGAGGTGCTACTTCATCAAGGGCTCCAATGGCAGCCGCTTCACGCGGCATGCCGTAAACCACGCAAGACTCCTGATCCTGACCGATCGTCCACGCACCGGCTTGACGCATCGCCAGCAAACCCTGCGCGCCATCCTTGCCCATCCCGGTCAGGATGACGCCCACCGCATTGGCGCCCACCTGGGTCGCCGCAGACTGGAAAAGCACATCCACAGCAGGCCGGTGCCGGTTTACCGGCTCCGACTGGGCCAGCTCGCACTGATAGCCCCCCGCAACGCGACGCACCGACAGATGGGAATGCCCTGGCGCCAGGTAAGCAGTGCCAGGCACCACACGCTCGCCGTGCTCGGCCTCTTTCACGCGCAAACGACACAGGCCATCCAGGCGCTTTGCAAAAGACGCGGTGAACATTTCGGGCATATGCTGGACCATCAGAATCGCAGGCATCTGTTCCGGCATGGAACATAGCACTTCCTTGATCGCCTCGGTGCCCCCGGTGGACGCGCCGATCAGCACAAGACGCTCATGCAAAGCGCGTTCAGACACACTTCCCGTGGCACTGACAACCTGCCCGAGAGGCTCTCGCAGCAAGGGTTTCGGGCTCGGTGAGGCAGCCGCAGGAACCCTCGGCCTGGCACCGAAGGCACATCGCACCTTGTCACAAATTTCTACACGATAGGCTTCGATGCCGGCAGTTGAATCGAGCCTGGGCTTGGGAACAAAATCAACAGCCCCCAATTCGAGCGCCTGCAGGGTGGCCTCCGAGCCACGTCGGGTCAGACTCGAAATCATGACTACAGGCATTGGCCGAAGCCTCATGAGGCGCGCCAGAAAGTCGAGCCCATCCATCTTCGGCATCTCGATGTCCAGGGTCAGAACATCCGGATTGAGGGTCTTGATCATTTCCCGGGCGGCAATAGGATCGGGCGCAGTACCGACCACTTCCAGGTCGGGAGCTGAATTGATCACTTCACTCAGAACACTGCGCATCAGCGCAGAATCATCGATAACGAGAACCTTGATGACCATGCTTCATTCCAGTTGCGTACGGAGGCACACTCCGTCATCCAAATAGCTCAACGTCACCCTGAACATTGTCGCGTCGAAGTCGGGCTTCATATTCGCGCTCACGGGCAATAAGCGTGTCATTCTTCACACGGACCAGCTTTTTCATCATCACACGCCCGCTGACCGGAAAAAAATAGACCTTGCGGGGATAGATGTCGAGGAGATCCTGGGCCACCACGGGTATGCGTTCGGTCTCAAGGTAGTCGAGTACGAAATCAACATTCTTCTCTCCCACCTGCGCCTGCGACAGGCTGGCCAGCACCCTTCCGCCGCCGAACACCTTGGCCTCAAGGCTGCTGCGCCGGGCACCCAGTTTGAGCAGGTGATTGAGCAGCACTTCCATGGCATAAGCACCGTAGCGTGCCGAGGAGGACAGCACACCAAGTTCGCCCCCATTGTCCGGCAACATGAAGTGGTTCATCCCACCCAGGCCCTTGTCCCGATCACGGACGCACGCCGTGACGCAGGAGCCCAGCACAGTGACCAGAACAATGTCGGAGGTGGTTACGAAGTACTCTCCAGGAAGAACTTTGACCGCATCACAGCCGAACGTACGATCGAAGTAGCGATTGGTGGCCATGTGCTCGACATAGCCGGCTTCAGCGTGCACGAGAAGCCGTCCTTTCGTAAACCGTCCGCCCAAGAGAGCGGAACAGGTCGGCGGCGTGCAGGAAGCTCTCCGAATGCCCCGCGAACAGCAAACCATCGGGCTTCAGCAAAGGCACAAAGCGCTCCAGGATGGCGTGCTGGGTGGGCTTGTCAAAGTAGATCATCACGTTGCGGCAGAACATGGCATCAAACGGCCCCTGAACCGCCCAGCTCTTGTCCAGCAGGTTGATGCGCTTGAACTCGATCAAACGCTGCAGCTCCGGACGCACCCTGGCCTGCCCCTCCTGGCTGCCCGTTCCCTTCAGGAAGAAACGCTGCATGCGTTCGCGGGACAGACGCTCGACCCGATCCATGCCATACACACCCTTCTGTGCCGTAGCCAGAACATTGGTGTCGATGTCAGTAGCGACGATCTGCACTGGCGGGGTGAGCGTATTGAAGGCTTCACAGGCGGTGATGGCGAGGCTGTAGGGCTCTTCTCCGGTGGACGCAGCACTGCACCAGATGCGAAAAGGTGCTCTCGACACCTGCTTCTTCAGGCGCTCGGCCAGGATGTCGAAATGGTGCGCCTCCCGAAAAAAGGACGTCAGGTTGGTGGTGAGACTATTGACGAAGGTCTCCCACTCATCCGGCTCACGTTGAGCACGATCCAGATACTCGGCAAAGGTCCGGTCTCCCCGAGCCCGCAAACGCCGGGCCAATCGGCTGTAGACCATGTCCTGCTTGATGGGTGAAAGTGAAATTCCGGCATGCTTGTAAATCAGCTCCCGGACGCGCTCGAAATCACTGCTGGAGAATTCGAACTCGCGATCTGGCATGGATAAGGAAGGAGCACGCACCGGGGTAGCTGCGGGTCGCCCGGACTGCGCCGGACGAACACCCGCCGACGGCGCCGTGGCAACTCTGGGGGGAAGGAGTGGCTGCTTTTCAGACATGGCTCATGACTCTCTCAGAACTCTTCCCACTCATCATCGATCTCGCTCCCACCACCGGCACGACGCACCTTAGGCAGGGGAGCCAATGCCACTCGGGAAGCCGTCGAGCGGGACCGTTCGGGCAAACGGGCGACATTGTCGGGGACAGGGGCGGCCTGGCTCTCAGGCACGCTACCGGCGTGGAGCCGGAACATGGCCACCGAACGCACCAGACTCCTCGCCTGATCCTCAAGGCTTTCAGCCGCAGCAGCAGCCTCTTCAACCAGGGCCGCATTCTGCTGGGTCACTTCGTCCATCTGCCCCACCGCCTGCGTCACCTGCTCGATCCCGCTGCTCTGCTCCGAACTCGCCTCCGCGATCTCCGTCACCAGCGACGACAACTTCTGGAAGTTCGACACCACCTCCTCCATCGTCTGAC
>Ga0209480_10002230_pt1 | contig 13468 bp, 10 predicted proteins | sample JI61114C2DNA_FD_187501 | JGI IMG/M metagenome (GOLD analysis project Ga0209480, IMG submission 187501) | Wastewater effluent complex algal communities from Wisconsin, to seasonally profile nutrient transformation and Carbon sequestration -... | ecosystem: Engineered > WWTP > Effluent > Algae...
GACGATGTAGTCGCGGATCTTCTCATCCACGTAGAGCTTGTTCACGATCTGGCGGCTGGCCACGATGTCCTTGGCCTCGATGATCTGGTTCACGTCGAGCTTTGGCGCGCTCGTCGCCATGGCATCCAGCACCTGGCGCTCCTCGCTCGGCGTCGGGTAGTCCACGCGCACCTTCAGCAGGAAACGGTCGAGCTGTGCTTCTGGCAGGGTGTAGGTCCCTTCCTGGTCGATGGGGTTCTGCGTGGCCAGCACCATGAAGGGGTCGGGCAGCTTGTAGCTCGTATCGCCGATCGTGACCTGCCGCTCCTGCATGGCTTCCAGCAGGGCGCTCTGCACCTTGGCCGGAGCACGGTTGATTTCGTCCGCCAGCACCAGATTGGCAAAGATGGGCCCGAGGCGCGGGGTGAAAGTGCCGTCCTTTGGCATATAGACCATCGTGCCCACCACGTCGGCGGGCAGGAGGTCGGGCGTGAACTGGATGCGCTTGAAGCTCGTGTGCAGCGCGCTGGAGAGCGTGCGCACCGCCAGCGTCTTCGCCAGACCGGGCACACCTTCCAGCAGCACGTGACCATTGGTCAGCAGCGCCACGAGCAGGCGATCCACCAGATGCGTCTGGCCGACGAGCACCCGGGCGATCTCCGCACGCAGCGGCGGCACCCACGAGGCGGATTTGGCGATGGTTTCCTGATCAGGTATGGAGGAATCGGTGGGCGAGGAGGCGGGCGTGTCAGACATGCGAGCGGGAAAGGTCAATGGGGGCGGGATAAGAGTCAAGACAGGAGACTCACGTTCAAAACGTCGCCGCCGGGTGTTTTGGTTCAGGGATTGCCCACCTCCCGCCGATCCTTTCCCAAAAACGAGAGGACTGAACGGGCAGACCTCAGAGGTAATCATCCCATTGGAGCTATAGGCTATCAAGCAAGCCTCTCTTTTTGACGCGTTGGGAATCGCAAGCTTGTTATTGAATAAAAGAGAAACTGCCATCTCAAGGGCACCTCTGGATAGAGGGCATTTTTGCAAGCGGCTCCGAGGAGAGAAAAGTCAGCATTTTGAGCGACAGCCTCGGGGATGTCATCGCCGATGCGCAGGCCGAGGAAGCTCTTGAAGCTCGTACGGTCAAAGATTTGCTCTTCAGTGGCGTCATCGCTGAGCCCGTGGAATATGCAGCACGAGCGCTCTCTTTGAGTGCATCAAGACGAACGTGCTGGGCACGGGCTACTCCTCGCTGTGTCCTACAGTTGTGTTTCAGGCTCTTCTACATCATTCATGAATGCACCCGGCGAAAACCTCTCCAAGTGCCCTGACACAATTCGACACAAACTGATAAATATGAGGCAGCACACAGGTGAAAAACTAATACCCCGTGGTGTGTGGTTTCATCATGAAATGACTCCAGCTTGGTGAGGCATGACTTTTTCACAATGCTATCAGGCTGCTGTGTGCTTATACCATGAACCGGCGACGGCGCAGGATGACGAGGACGCCGAGGGAGGCGAGAAAGAGGGAGCCGGGCTCTGGCACGGGGGTGAGGGAGAAGTTGGAGAATTCGAGGACAGTCTGGTTGCCGGAGATGCCGCCGAGGAGGTTAGCATCGGCGACGGTGGCGGCGTCGAACTGGAAGGTGAGGTCGGTGAAGGCGCTGGAGGCCTGGAATTCGAACTCGATGGTGCCGAGACCGCCGCCGAGTTGGAGGATGTTGAGGATATTGGCTGTCTGAGTGGTGTTGATGTCCTGGATCGGGTTGCCGCCGTTTAGGAGGCTGAAGTTGGCGGCGCTGAGGGCGTCAAGATCAATACCAGCTCCTGACTGGACATTGAAACTGACCAGGTAGTTCTGCCCCTGGGTGAGACTGAGGCCGGTCACATCGGCGGTGCTGGACCAGGCGTTGAGGGCGCTGACGCCGAGAACCTGATTGGTGACACTGGTGATCGTAGGCCCGAGGAGGGCGAGCGTGCCGGAGGTGTTTACCTCAAGCTCGCGACCAAAAACGAGTGTATTGCCCGTGGTGCGCGTGTAAGCAGCGAGCTGGACGTCGACCATCCCGAGTGGGGAGGCATCGGCACCGAGTTGGACAAGGCCTGCGGCGGAGTGCTCCCAAGTCGTGTCCCCTGAGGTTTGGGCGGCTGGAGTATAGAAGTTGGTATTTACCTGGAGGCTAAGAACCAATCCAGAGCCGGGGCGTCGAGCCTCAAAGTCTGGGTCAAAGAAGGCGGAGTCAGTAATGAGGCTCTGGGCTTCAAGGGATACGGCTGCACTAAATACAACCGCCAAAAGCGTGGTGAACGAGAAGAGTGAAGAGGAACCAAGGCGAGTGAATGAGTTTGTTTTCATGGCGTTTGATTTTCCGAGCAGGTCAATCCTACGGCCCTAAGTTTATCATTTCAATAACTAACCATATTTTTGATAACTAATAACCCCATTGTGCCACGTCTATTATTTAGATTGTCTGATATACCCAACTTTAGACTTAAGTAGAATATTTTATGTTAAATATATCCAATATCCCTGAATGCTTCTCAAAGCCGAGTCACCAGCCTTTGCATATCGTTAGCAATAGGAAATGATCGTGAGTTCATAACCATCGGTGCTGTGGTGCACGGCAGGCTGGGTTTTAGCGTGACCTGCTGAAGTGGACCTTGCTCCGCGCACGGCTTTACGCTGTCATGAAGGGCCTCCTGATATGAAACGCCTATCCTTTCTACTCTCTCTCGCCACGGCTGCCTGCCTTTCCGCGAAGCCCCCCGAGCCCGCCATCATGCCATGCACGCCCATCGCGGCGGCGATGCAGGGTTTTGTGGACAAGGGTGAACTGGCCGGTGCGGTGACACTGGTGTGGAGCGGTGACAAGCTGGTGGCGCACGAGGCGGTGGGGTATCAGGATCTGGAAAGCAAGACGCCGATGGCGAAGGACAGTCTGTTTTGGATCGCCTCGATGACGAAGCCGATGACGGCGATGGGCGTGATGATGCTGGTGGAGGAGGGCAGGCTGGGCCTGGATGATCCGGTGGAGAAGCATTTGCCGGAGTTTCGCGGGCAGATGCTGCTGGAGGAGAAAACGGCCGAACAAACGGTGCTGGTGAAGCCTGCGCGTGCCATCACGATCAAGGATCTGCTGACCCACACGAGCGGCCTGGTGGGGAACAGTCCGCTGGATGCCGGTGCTCTGGATGTGCTGACGCTGAAGGAGGCGGTGATCAGCTATGCGCTGAGCCCGCTGCAATTCGAGCCGGGCAGCAAGTGGTCCTACTGCAATCCGGGGATCAATACGCTGGGAAGACTCATCGAGGTGGCGAGTGGCGATGACTACGCGAAGTTCATGGAGAGGCGCTTCTTCAAGCCGCTGAAGATGAAGGACACGACCTTTTGGCCGAGCAGTGGTGATTTGAAAAAGCGCCTCGCGACCTCCTACAAACCCGGTGCCGATGGCAAGGGTCTGGAGGCCACGACGGTGAAGTATCTCACGGCCCCTTATTCGAGCAAGAAGCGCACGCCACTGGCTGCTGGCGGCCTGTTTTCCACCGCTGAAGATCTGCTCACAATCTACCGCATGGTGCTGAATGGCGGGGAGCTAGACGGGAAGCGCTATCTGAAGACCGAGACTCTGAAGCTGATGACGCAAAATCACACGGGCGATCTGAAGGCGAGCTTCACGGAAGGCATGGGCATGGGGCTGGGCTTTCATGTCGTGATGACGCCCACCGGCGTGACGAGCACACTGAGTGCGGGCACCTTTGGCCACGGCGGTGCTCACGGCACGCAGGGCTGGATCGACCCTGTGAAGAAGAGCATCCACATCCTGCTCATCCAACGCGCAGGCCTGGCCAATGGCGATGCCTCGCCGATGCGGCAGGCCTTTCATGAAGCCTTTGCCGGAATGAAGACGGAGTGATCCCCTGCCCTTCTTCACAGCGCGCTTCCTTATTCACACCGAAGAGAAGCATCAAAACACCACATTTTGTTTTGGATACCTTAAAGACCCCCAAGATAGGGTAAAAAACAGCCTTCTCGCTTGCCGGGGTTCGGACAGGTGGCGTTTCATGCATGGTTCAAACCTTTCCTGACCGCCATGTATCTCAAAACCCTCACCATCCACGGCTTCAAGTCTTTCGCCGACAAGACGAACTTCGAGTTCCACAAAGGCGTGACCGGCATCGTCGGTCCCAATGGCTGCGGTAAGTCGAACGTCGTCGATGCCATCCGCTGGGTGCTCGGCGAGACCTCGGCCAAAGCGCTTCGTGGTGAGGAAATGGCGGACGTCATTTTCAACGGCACGGACAAACGCAAACCCGTCGGAATGGCCGAGGTCGTGCTCGTCATGGCAGACTGCGAGCAGGCGCTCGGCGTGGACTATAACGAAGTCGCCATCTGCCGTCGTGTGTTCCGCGATGGACGCAGCGAGTATCGGCTGAACAACACCGTCTGCCGCTTGAAGGACATCCACGACCTCTTCTCCGGCACCGGAATCGGTCGTGCAGCCTACTCCATCATGGCTCAGGGCCAGATCGACATGCTCCTCAGCTCTAAGCCGGAAGATCGCCGCACCGTCTTTGAAGAAGCGGCAGGCATCACCAAATTCAAAGGCCAGAAGCGTGAAGCTCTGCGCAAGCTCGAATACACCGAGGCCAACCTCCTGCGCGTGCAGGACGTGATCGCCGAAGTGAAGCGCCAGATGGGCTCGCTGCAAAGGCAGGCCGCCAAGGCGAAGCGCTACCAAGTCCTGCTCGATGATGCGCGAATGCTGGATACCCACCTCGCGCACAAGCATTACACCGACTTCAGCGCCGAGAAGGCCGAGGCCGACAATCATGTGCGCATGATGACGGAGCAACTCGATCAAGTTCAGGCACGTCTGCAAACCGCCGAGCACGAGGCGCTCGAAACACGCGAGGCCTACCACAGCATCGAATCCCAGATCAACCAACTGCGCGGCCAGATCGGCGAGTTCCGCAGTCAGGTGCAGAGCGCGGAAGGCCGCATCGGCTTCAACAACGAGCGCAACGAGGAGCTGAATCACCGCATCCGCCAGAACGAAGAGCAGATCGAAATCGGGCGTGAGACGCTCGATCAGCAGCGTCGCGATCTGCTTACCGCCGATGAGCAGATGGAGATGCTCCGCAGCACCATTGAGACACGCCAGATGGCGCTCAACGAGCACCTTACTGTCCACAACAGCATCGTCCCTGATCGCAGCCGACTGGATGAAGATCGCCGCGCCGTGCGTGAGATGATCCGTCAGTTTGAAGGCCAGATCGCCGCAGCTGATTCGCGGGCGCAAAGCCTTACCAATCAAATCAGCAACGACCGCCAGCGCCACGAAACACTGTCTCACGACCTCCAAGGTGCTGCCCAAGCCAAGGCGGCCAGCCAGGTCGAGTTTGATCACCTTCAGCAGATGATCGCCGAGCTGGAGCAGACTCGAAACGACCTCGAAGAACGCGCCAAGACTTGTGCCCGCGACATTATCGAAAAACGTCGCCAGCGCGATGCTCTCATGGAGGAGCTGAACGTCCTCCAGCGCAATGTCACCCAGCGCCGCAGCCGCATCGAGATCATCGAGCAGCTTCTACAAAAGGGCGAAGGTCTCGCGGAAGGCACGCAGCAGGTGCTCAAAGGCATGGACAACCCGGAAGTCTTCTCCGTCGGTGTTCGCGGCATCCTCGCTTCCTCCATCGAAGTCGAGCCCCAGTTCATCACCGCCATCGAAGCGGCCCTGCGCGATCATTTGCAAGCCGTGCTGCTGACCGACAGCGAGCTCGCCGGCCAGATTCTCGACCGTCTCGCTGACCAAAAGTTGGGCAAAGCCACCCTGTTGCCGAACGACTTCGCCATGATGCGTCCGATGCCGGACCGCCAGCTTGTGCCGGAAGGCGCCATCGCGTGGGCGATTGAAAAAGTCCGCGCCAAGCCCGGCGTGCAAGACATCACCGACCGCCTGCTCGGCAATGTGCTGATCGTCGATGACCTCCACACCGCTCTGCGCATCAAGCGCACGCTTCAGGATGTCGCCATCGCCACCATGAAGGGAGAATTCGTCGCTGCCGATGGCGTGATCCACGGCGGTGCCACGAAGGAAGAGGGCGCCTCCACCCTGCGCCGTGAGGCCGAGGTGCGCACACTTAAAGCCGAACTCGAAGGCCTGGAGTACCAGCTCCTCGAAAAGGAAGATGCCGCCGAGCAACTGCGCGTGCAATTTGAAGACATGCAGCGTGAGGAAGTGACCCTCCGCGAGCAGTCCCAGCGCACTCGTGAAGAATATTCCCAGCTCACCGGGCAGGTCAGTGTGGTGCAGCGTGCTCTTCAGCAGGCTGTGACGAAGCTCGAAAGCGTCGAGTGGGACCAAAACCAGATCTCCAGCCGCATCCAGGCTGCCGAGGCGCAGATCCAATGGCAGCAGGAAGAGTCCAAAGTCGCCCGCGAGCAGCTCGAAGGAGCACGCGAGCACGAGCAGCAGCTCGAAGTCGAGATGGAGGCATTCCTCCGCCGCGAACTTGAGTCCTCCGAGCGTCTCAACGAACTCCGCAGCGCTCTCGCATTGGAGCAGAACAGCCTGCATTCCATCGAGCGCCAGAAAGCCCCGATGGCCAGCCGTTTGCACGAGCTTCAGGCCAGCATTCACCGCTTTGAAAACGAGATCGCCGCCTGGCGTGGCCGCATTGAGCAGAGCATGGCGGAAAACGCCCGCTTCCAGGAGCAGGTCGAGTCCCAGCGCGGAGCCATCGCCAGCATCGAAGAGCATCTGCAAGGCCGCACCGAAGAGCGCGCCGCAGCCTTTGAGCGCGTGAATGCCCTCGAAAGTCAGCTCGTGAACCTCCGCCAGCAGGCTCAGGGTTTGACTGAAAGCCGCAACCGCATCGAAGTGCAGCTCACCCGCGTGGACCTGCGCCTCGAAAACCTCATCAATCAGGTGCAGGAGCGCTACAACTTCCACATCAGCGCCTTTGAGCCGGATTACCACGCCCTCATGCTCACCATCGACGAGCAGAAGCGGAACCGCAGCCGTGGCAAAAAAGCTGAAGTGGTGGTGGCTGAGTCAGCCGATACTTCTGAGCAATCCGACTCTTCGGACGAGCCCGAACCTGCCGTCTCGATCAACGCCGATGACGAAGAGGTCGATGTCGATGACATCACCATCCCTGGCGAAGAAGGTCAGCCCGACTGGGACTTTGTGACCGCCATCGTCGGTGAGGTCCGGCAGAAGCTCGAAAGCATCGGCTCTGTCAATTTGGACGCCATCCAAGAGTTTGAAGAACTCGAAGAACGCCACAACTTCCTCGACACGCAATACAACGACCTCGTCCGCTCCAAGGAAGAGCTGCTGGAGGTCATCGCGAAGATCAACGAGACAACGAAGACCATGTTCTCCGACACCTTCAATCAGGTGCGTCTCAATTTCCAAAAGAACTTCGTCGAGCTCTTCGGCCCCACCGCGAAAGCCGACCTCATGCTCATCGACGACGGCGATCCGCTGGAGTCTGGCATCGACATCATCGCCAAGCCGCCGGGCAAGAAGCTGCAAACCATCACCCTGCTTTCCGGTGGTGAGCGCAGCATGACCGCCGTGGCGCTGCTCTTCTCCATCTTCCAGGTGAAGCCGAGTCCGTTCTGCGTCCTCGACGAGCTTGATGCTCCGCTCGATGAATCAAACATCTCCCGCTTCCTCAAGATGCTGGACAACTTCATCGACAACTCCCAGTTCATCATCGTCACCCACAACAAGCGCACCATGGGTCGCGCGGATGTGATCTACGGCGTGACGATGCAGGAATTCGGCGTCAGCAAGCCCGTCGGCGTCCGCATGACGAGTGCGGATCTGAAGCCCTCCAAGCAGGAAGAACTCCGCCTCGAAGCCGAAGCCGCCGCTGATGAAGCCCATCACCGAGACACCACACCGCCGGAGATGATCGTGCCTGAAGATGCTGAGCCAGTGGCTGAAGAGGAGACTCTACCTACTAATGAAGCGGAGTCGTCTGAAGAGCCTGCGCTGGCTTCGTGATGAGAAAGTTAAAGTTTGTTTGTTGATGTAAAGAATGAGCTGCGATCCGTCGCAGCTCATTTCTTTTCCAAGGACATCAACTCAATGTTCCTGAACCACACAGGCTGACCTTCGGCTTGAAGGGCGATGTGACCGTAGCTGAGCATGAGATTGCCGCCGAGTTCGATCTGATCAGTCGCTGGAGCATTGTTGTTTGTGGGATCAAGCTGCGGGCGCTGGTAGCGCAGGACTTCGACACCGTTGATACGGTGGATGATCTCTTCGTTGCCGCGCACCTCGACTTCAGCCTTCACCCATTCCTCCGCTGGGAAGGTTGGAGCACTGGACTTGACGATGTGCTTCGTGATCAACTGCCCGCCCATCTCCACATGCGTGCCGGGTGTGCAGAGATTGGCCGTTGAGCGCTCACCTTTGCCTTCATCCGCTAGAAACTGCATCTCCAAGCTCGCGGGGAAGCCCTGATCAAACCGCAAGGACTGCGGCGGCTGGGCATGCAGCATGACGCCACTGTTGAGGTTCACATACTTCGGCGCATCAGCGATCATTTTGCCGGTGAAGCGATACTCAAGCCGCAAGATGTAGTGCGAGTAGGCGAGGTTCGTGTAGAGGTGGCCGAACTGCTCATCAAACTTTTCGTAGCCATCGTAGCTAACCTTCAGGATGCCGTCCTCGACACGGAAGGTGTTGGCGAAATTTTCACCGAGTGGACGCTTGGCGATCTTGATCGTCCAGCCGCTGAGATCCTTACCATTGAAGAGTGAGACCCATTTCGACTCCTGAGCCGAGATGTTCGAGACGTGAAAACCGATGAGGAGGGAGAGAAGGCAAACGATGGAGCGCATGGACAGCATCCTGATGCCGGCGTTGGCTGATTCCAAGCTGAAGATACCTGTGCATCTCGAATAGCCGCGTGTGCAGAAGAGGCGGAAGTTGCCAAACGCGCCCGCCTTTAAATGCACAAGATGTGCTGAGTAACATGATGGCAAAACGAACTGTTCATTCTCTCGCCTTTCTCATGAGTCCTCGGCTTTGTTATCCTCAGCAGCATCACTCCGCTCCTTGCTGCCGAAAAACCATCGTCCTATGGCCAAATGGTGCGCCTGAAGCACTTGGCACAGCCGCGAAGGACACTCTTTTGGCTGAAGACGCGTGGGTTTGTCGCGTCATCGGAGACTCACTATGAGTTACCAAGCTGCATGAGAATGAGCAACAGGAGCAAACCGAGAACGACAGCAATGGTGACCTTGATCCAACTGATGGGATACTCGCCAGTGATCTTGCCGGTGCTGCCGTTCACGGCCACTTGATAGGTCTTGGTGCCGTAGTTGTAGGTGAGCAGCCACACTGGCAGGAGCGTGTGTTTGAAAGTCTGGCCGCTGAATTCGGGGGAGATACGCAGGTTCCGTTGCGTGTCTCCGGGGACTTGGCGGCTGCATTCGGATTCGAGCTGCCTCGTCATGCGATCACGCGAATGCTGAGCGGCCTGGATGAGATCGATCTGATACTGCTCCACGACCCAGCCACTAAGATAACCAGGATCATACGGCACGAGATCTGTGGTGGTGGGAAAAGGCAGCAAATCATCCAGAAGCGCGGCGTGCACACCTTTCGATGCTGGGACGAGCACGTCATCGAAGTCATGGCTTACATGACCGCTGGCGTATTCCCAGCGTGTCTGCTGCTGACGCCGCCCCTGACTATCGGTAGTATAATAGTGGTAGCCAGCTTCCGCTTCCCACGGACACTCCGCATGAGCATCAAAGGTCCAGAAAGGCAGATACAATCCGTGCAGTGTATCCGTGAGCGCCTTGTCCCCGACATCACTGCGCGCCCAGAAGTGACTGCCATACCAGCGCCGGATCTCCTCCCGCACCTTCCCCTCGGCTACTTTGAAAGGCAGCACACTACCAGGCCGGATGGGGGCCTGGATATCATCCACATTCATCAGCGAGGGCGAGCCGCAGAAGTCGCAACGCTGCGCCACACGCGTCTCATTGAAGACGGAAATGGCCTGGCAGCTCTGGCAGCGCACGGTCTTCCTCACCGCCGCCCAGCCACGCTGATCCTCTGGCATGGTGCGCAGCGCGGTGACGAGGTCATTTTCCTCGATGAGTGAACCATCTGCCTTCAGCTCCGCTGGTGAGACGGTGCCACAATAGGGGCAAACGAGAGCGTGCTTGGACGGTGTCCAAACCGCCTCGCCTCCGCAGCCGGGGCAGGCAAACTTCGAGATGGCGGTGACTTCGGACATGAGGGACTCTGCCGTCAAGAAGGTCAAGAAGTGGTCAAAGGTCAAGCAGTGTCAAGGTCATGGCCTCTTGACTGCGCCCCTGGCCTTTACCTCTGCTCAGCCAAGCTTCGCGCCAAGACGCTGGAGCATGGCTTCCAACATCCGGCCGTATTTGACATAGCTGTCGTATTGCTCTTTTGCCTTTTGCTCAGGGGAGAGTTCATCCGCAGCACCTGCGCCGTGGAATACGACAGCGACGTGGGGCTCGATGCTGATGTAGCCTTCATAGCCGGTCTCCACGAGGTCCTTCATGATGCGCTCGGTCTGGCCCTCGCCCTCACCTGGGAAGGTATAGACGGCGTCATTCTTGGCTTTGTCCCATATGCCGTCTTTCACATGGACGTGCGCCATGAAGGGCTTAATGGCCTGATACATGGCCCAGGCGTCCTGCTTCTGGCCGGGGCGGTCACGGTCGTCGATGAAGACAGGATTGCCCGTGTCAAAAACCCACTTCATGCCGGGCACAGCCTCCGCCATGCGGGCGACGTAACTGGGGCTCATGCCGCCCCAGTTCATGCAGTTCTCATGCACGACGGTGAGACCGGCATCGGCGAAGCGCTTGTTGATCTCTGTCATGCGCTTGATGCGCTCAGGGGCGAACTGCTCTTCCAAGTCCTTGCCGCCTTCGTCTTTGCAGACAGCGTAGCTCATCACGCGGATGAGCTTGGCACCGAGGCGCTGCATCCTTGGGATGGCACGGCTGATTTCGGCTTCGGTGATGCTGAAGTCGTCGGTGATCTTCTTGGCCCAGTTGCCAATGAGAGAGCCGAAGCCGCTGATCTTCATGTTCTTCTCAGCCAGTCTGGCAACGATTTTATCGAACACAGCATCTGGGATCTCATGCAGATTCCCCTTCACGCCATCGATCTCGACGCCGCGTGACTCGATGCTGTCCCAGCCGAGTTCCTGGTGGGCTTGAATTTGCACGTCGAGTGACGCGCCTGCTTCGTCTGCGATTCCGGTGAGTTTGATCATGTTGGGTAAAGGTGAAGCGTCTGATAACGATGCGAGCGCCCAGGGTCAAGAGCGGGCTGGCTGGCTGAAATGATGAAATTCGAATCAAGAATGACCACCGCCTTACTTTGGTCCTGCGGCTTCTTCTCCGAGCTTGTGGAGATAGTCGAAGGTGTATAGGCCGGTGTTGTGACCATCGCTGAATACAAACTGGATGGCGTAACCACCAACGTAGTTCCAGCCACGCACAGTGACTCCGGGAAAGGTTTTCTGATCGGTGCCTCCGATCCTGCGCCCGAGCAGGTCACGCTCGCCGGTGTTCTCAGCACTGGGAGAGGCGGCGCGCAGATGTTCGGCATGGATGTAGTGCTCGGTGCCATCCGCCCAGCGGAGAGCGACCTCGTTGCCGATGAGTTCAATGTGATGTGGTGCAGTCATGTGAGAAGAGAGAGCTGTCAGATACGAAAAAGGGACGCCAGTGCGGCGTCCCTTTCGAAGGTTTCGTCGGAGGTGATCCGATTAACGGGAGTACAGTTCGACGACGAGCTGCTCGTTGGCGATGGGGGCGATCTCTTCCCGCACGGGGGCGCGGTTGACGGTGCCCTTCATGGCGTCGCGATCGACGGTCATCCAGTCAGCGTTCGGGCTGCCTGCGGTCATTTCGAGGAACTTGCCCACGAGCTGCTGGGAACGAGGGGCGGCCTTGACGGCGACCACGTCACCAGCTTTGCACTGGTAGCTGGCGATATTCACGACCTTGCCGTTCACAGTGATGTGGCGGTGGGCGACGAGCTGGCGGGAGGCAAAGCGGGTGTTGGCGAAGCCCATGCGGTAGCAGACGTTGTCGAGACGAAGCTCAAGCATCTGAAGCAGGATTTCACCGGTCACGCCTTTGCGGCGCTGAGCTTCAGCGAAGAAGCGGCGGAATTGCTTTTCGAGCACGCCGTATTGGAAGCGGAGCTTCTGCTTCTCGATAAGAGCGGTGCCGTATTCGGAGGTCTTGCGGCGGGTGTTGCGAGCACCGTGCTGTCCCGGGGGGAAATTGCGCAGTTCGAGAGCTTTGGAGGGGCCGAAAAGAGCCACGCCGAAGCGGCGGGCGATTTTTTCACGAGGTCCAGTGTAGCGAGCCATGAGTCAGATTTAAGGGAAGAGGATTCGAATTAAACGCGGCGGGATTGCGGCGGGCGGCAGCCATTGTGAGGGATCGGGGTGACGTCCTTGATGGCCGTCACTTCGATGCCGAGGGCCTGCACAGCACGCACGGCGGACTCACGACCGGAGCCAGGACCATTCAGGCGGACTTCCACTTCGCGGAGACCGTGACCCATCGCCTGACGGCAGGCATCCTGAGCGACGACCTGGGCAGCGTAAGCGGTGCCTTTACGGGAGCCGCGGAAGCCCATCTTACCAGAGGAGGAGGAGCCGATCTTCGCACCCGTCTTGTCCGTGACAGTGACGATGGTGTTATTGAAGGTGGCTTTGACGTGAACGATACCTGTGGAGACGTTCTTCGAGCCCTTGGCCTTGATGATCTTGGCGCCTTCTTCCTCGCCTCCGATCTCTGCCCAGATGCTCTGGGAGACCTGGCGGTCACCGCCGGTGGGTTGCTTGTCAGCCGCAGCAGCGGCGGCGGGTGCGGGAGCAGGGGCGGCGGCAGGAGCAGCCGTTGCTTCAGCAGGGGATGCCGGGATGATTTCGTCAGCCATGGTAGGTAAAGTGCGTCGCGTTGAGGGTTACTTGGAAGCTTTCTGAGCGCCGACGGTCTTACGCGGACCTTTGCGGGTGCGGGCATTCGTGTGAGTGCGCTGGCCGCGCACTGGGAGACCACGACGGTGGCGATGAGCACGGTAGCAGTTGATGCCCAGGATGCGCTTCATGTGCATCTGGATCTCACGGCGAAGGTCGCCTTCGATCGGAAGCTTCAAGCCCTGGATGACCTGCGTGATGAGAGCGATCTGCTCATCGGTGAGCTCACCGGCACGCGTGTTCGGATCAATGTTCGTCGCAGCAAGAACCTTGCGGCTAATGGGAAGACCGATGCCGTAAATATAAGGCAGCGAGTATTCGATCTTTTTGTCGTTGGGGATTTCGACTCCGAGCAGGCGGGGCATAAGACGTGGTTTGTGAGGTGAAAAAAGATCAACCCTGACGCTGCTTATGGCGCGGGTTTTTGCAGACGACACGGACGATGCCAGCGCGACGGATCACGCGGCATAGTTCGCAGAGGGGTT
>Ga0209480_10002237_pt1 | contig 13455 bp, 10 predicted proteins | sample JI61114C2DNA_FD_187501 | JGI IMG/M metagenome (GOLD analysis project Ga0209480, IMG submission 187501) | Wastewater effluent complex algal communities from Wisconsin, to seasonally profile nutrient transformation and Carbon sequestration -... | ecosystem: Engineered > WWTP > Effluent > Algae...
GGATGTCGTGGCCTATCCGGAGAACCGTGAGGGTTGGGGGCGGCTGTGCCGGTTGCTGACGGTTGGCAATACGCGGCCCCCGCCCGGCGCTGCGCGCGCGACCAAGGGCGAGTGCCGGCTGAGGCTGGAGGACCTGCTTGGGCATGCGGACGATCTCCTCCTGATCGTCATGCCGGACCAGCGCGTCGATGGGCTCGAGGCTGTGCTGTGCGAGCTTGCCAGGACACGGCCGGGCGCAGTCTGGCTTGGCGCCAGCATGCATCGGCGTGGCGATGATGCGCGCAGGCTGCTGCGGCTGAAGGCGATTGCCGGCAAGGCCGGCGTGCCATTGCTGGCGACCAATGATGCACTTTATCACGATGCGGCCCAACGCGATCTTCAGGACGTGATGACGTGCATCCGCGAGGGCGTGAAGCTGGAGACTGCGGGACGGCTGCTGGAGGTGAACGCCGAGCGGCATCTGAAGACGCCGGGTGAAATGGCCCGGCTGTTTCGCGCAGCGCCTGAGGCGATCGCCGAGACGCAGGACATGCTGGCGCGCATTGATTTCGATCTGGGCCAGCTGTCGTACGAGTATCCCGACGAGCCTGTCCCGCCGGGGTGGGACGATAATGAGTATCTCCAGTATCTCACCGGCGTGCATGTTGCGATGCGCTATCCTGATGGTGTGCCGGAGAAGGTGTCGGGGCTCATCGACTTCGAACTGGACTTCATCCGGCGGCACAATCTCGCGCGCTATTTCCTCACCATCTACGACATCGTGCGCTTTGCGAAGGACAAGCGGATCTTGTGCCAGGGGCGGGGGTCTGCGGCCAACTCGGCGGTTTGCTATGCGCTGGGCATTACGTCGGTTGATCCCAACACGTTCGATCTTCTCTTTGCGCGCTTCATGTCGGACGAACGTCGCGAGCCGCCGGATATCGACGTCGATTTCGAGCACGAACGGCGCGAGGAAGTGATCCAGTACATCTACAACCGCTATGGTCGGCATCGCGCCGGGATTGCGGCGACGGTGATCCACTATCGCCCGCGCAGCGCGATGCGCGAGGTAGGCAAGGTGTTCGGGCTTACCGATGATGTAACGGCGCAGCTCTCCGGTCTTGTCTGGGGCAGCTGGGGCTCAACGCCCATCGCGCAGCAATTGCGGCAGGCGGGGCTCGATCCGGATAATCCCGTTCTGCATCGCGCGCTGCGGTTTGCGAACAGGCTGCTGGGTTTTCCGCGACACCTGTCCCAGCATGTGGGCGGATTCGTGCTGGCGCGCGATCGGCTGGATGAACTCGTCCCCATCGGGCATGCGGCGATGGATGATCGCACCTTCATCGAATGGGACAAGGACGATATCGACGCGCTGTGCCTGATGAAGGTGGATGTGCTTGCGCTCGGCATGCTCACCTGCATCCGCAAGGGGTTCGATCTCCTGACGCAGTGGGGGCAGGGCAGGTTCTCGCTGCAGGATGTGCCGGCGGAAGATCCGGCGGTCTACGACATGCTGTGCAAGGGGGATTCGGTTGGCGTCTTCCAGGTCGAAAGCCGCGCGCAGATTTCCATGCTGCCGCGCCTCAAGCCGCGAAAATTCTATGATCTCGTGATCGAGGTCGCGATTGTTCGCCCGGGTCCTATCCAGGGCAACATGGTGCACCCCTATCTGCGGCGCAGGAATGGGGAAGAGAAGGTCGAATTTCCCTCGCCATCGCCGGAGCACGGTCCGCCGGATGAGCTTCATGCGCTGCTGAAGGAAACCTTCGGCGTGCCCCTGTTCCAGGAACAGGCGATGAAGCTTGCCATGGTGGCCGCGCGGTTCTCTCCTGCGGACGCCAACAAGCTGCGCCGCGCCATGGCGACGTTCCGCAATGTCGGGACCATCCACCTGTTCGAGGAGAAGATGGTCGAGGGAATGGCGGCGCGGGGTTACGAGCGTGAATTCGCGCAGCGGTGTTTTGATCAGATCAAGGGCTTCGGCAGTTATGGTTTTCCCGAAAGCCATGCGGCGGCGTTTGCGCAGCTGGTCTATGTGTCGTCGTGGCTGAAGTGCCATCATCCGGCGGCGTTTGCGTGCGCGCTGCTGAACTCGCAGCCAATGGGGTTCTATGCGCCGGCGCAGATCGTGCGCGATGCGCAGGAGCATGGCGTGGGGGTGCGCGCGGTGGATGCCAACTTCAGCCATTACGACAACACGCTGGAGCGGCGCGAGGATGGATCGCTCGCCCTCCGGATCGGATTCCGGCAGGTCGATGGCATGCGCGAGGATGATGCGGCCAACCTCGTTGCGCGGCGGGGCGCGGGCTATTCCAGCATCCAGGACATGCGCGAGCGCGGGCGGGTTTCCACGCCCATGCTGCGGCGGCTGGCGGATGCTGATGCGTTCCGCTCGCTCAACCAGGACCGGCGCGAGGCGATGTGGGATGTCCGCCGTCTGCCGGATGATGATCTGCTGCCGCTGTTTGCAGCTGCGCAAGCGCGCGAGCTGGGCGAGGAGCCGGAAAGCCGTCTGCCGGATATGCCCCTGCGCGAGCATGTGGCGGCCGATTATCAGACGACGCGTCTGTCGCTGAAGGCGCATCCGATGCAGATCCTGCGGCCGGTGTTTGCGGCCGAGCGGGTGTTGTCGACCGCACAGACGAGCGCGCTGGCCGATGGACGCTGGGCGCGCACGGCGGGCGTCGTGCTGGTGCGGCAGAGGCCGGGCAATGGCAAGGCCATCTTCATCACGCTGGAGGACGAGACCGGCGTCACCAATGCGCTGCTGTGGGCGCGTGTGTTCGAGCGGTTCCGCTCGCAGGTGATGGGCGCGCGCCTGCTGCTGATCGAGGGCAGGGTGCAGAAGAGCAAGGAAGGCGTCATCCATCTGATGGGCGCGCGCGTGACGGACCGTTCCGGGGAGCTGGCGCGACTGTCGGAGGATCATGTTCCCGAGATCGAACTGACGCGGGCCGACGAGATCAAGCATCCCCAGCATCCGCGCGGACCCAAGGGGCCGGACGGCAGGTTCCGCCATCCGCGCGATGTGCGGGTGCTGCCGAAGTCGCGCGACTTCCACTGAGCATGAATACGGGCGGTGATTGACCTCTCGCAAGATCGGGCGCGTCGTGGAAACCTAGACTGAACCAGGATTCGCCAGCCATGGCCCCAGCCAGACGCGGAGAGACAGCCATGATCGCCAAATCGTTGAACCGGCCGGCGCGGTGGCGTGAACTGGTCTTCGCTGCCGGCGCGCTCGCGGCGCTGGCAGGCTGTGCGACAGGGGCAACTCCGCCAGAGGGAGAGGCCGAGGCGCAGGGATGGCCGGGTGTGGCTGAAAGCAGTGACCCGGCGCAGGTCGAGGCCGGGCGGCAGATCGCGCAGAAGGAATGCGCCCAGTGCCACGCAATCGAGCGAACCGGCGCCAGTCCGAACCCCGAGGCGCCGCCGCTTCGCAATGTCCTGGCGGTGAATGACGCCGACAGTCTCGCCTATCGCTTCATCGAAGCGATGCGGGTCGGCCATGACGCGATGCCGCTGTTCGACTTCGACGTGAAGGCGGCCGACGCGCTGATCGCCTATATCGCGACGATCAGCGGGTAGGATCAGCCAGCCCGAAGGATCGGGCCGTCGTCAGCCGTGCCACCTTCCCCGAGGCTTTCGAGGATGTCGCGACGCAGGATGCGGCAATGATAGAGCGACTCCATGCGAATCCAGCCGCGGCGCTGGAATTCCGACATCTTGCGAGAGACGGTTTCGAGGCGAAGGCCAAGGAACTCCGCCATGTCGCCACGGCGCATCGGCATGTCGAACTGGCCATCGTGTGCGTCGTCGCACAGGTCGCAGATCGTCAGCAGGAAGTTGGCGAGCTTTTGTTCGGCTGATTGCGATCCGACGGCGGCGAGTTGCGCCTGGGCGGCGCCAAGCTGGCGTCCGACCTGGCGGAGGAGCTGGTCGGCGAGCTTGCCGTCGTGCAGGCAGATCTCGGTGACACGCGCCATCGGAATGCAGCGCACCACAACGGTTGTGATCGCTTCGGCGCCGTTGGAATGTTCGATTTCGGACTCAAGGCCGAGAATGGAGCCCTTGTTGGCGAAGCCGACAATCTGGCGCTGTCCGTCGATGAGCGTGCGATAGAGTTTCACCCAGCCCGACTCGACCACGTAAAGGCAGTCCCGTGTGTCGCCCTCGTAGTAGAGGTGGTCGTGGGCCGCGACATTGCGCGTGGCCGCGCGCTGGGGCGTGCGGTCCTTGAGGGCTGTCTCGGGTGAGAACCCGGTGATTGCTCCGCCTGCGATGCACATGAATGCCTCCTGTCCGTGTGTGGCGAGGAGAACGATGTGCTTCCTATCTTGCTGCGCTTTGCCGAAGTGTGTCGGCCAATGTGACGAAGTGTGTCTGACGCGGCGGAGTGGCGAAAGATAAGGCAAAGACCCCACGAATCCTGAGAGATTCGCGACCAGACGCCGCAGCAGGGAATGGAAGCAGGCTAGCGATCGATGACGCGGAAGTTCGATGGCGGGGCCCGGCGGACGCGCGTCGAGCGCACATGTTCCGGTTCCAGCGCGCTTACCACGATGTCGAGGACGCGCAGCGTTGTAGCGAGGTCCTGGTCGCTGACGCCTGCAAACACATCGTCACGCATGCGTGCTGCGATGGCGTCGACCTCGGCGATGATGCTTTCACCAGCGGGCTGGATGAGGACCAGCTTGGCGCGACGGTCTCCCGCAGCTTCGGTGCGCTTCACCAGTCCCTGCGCTTCGAGAGCGTCAAGCAGGCGCACAAGCGTCGGTCCCTGAACGCCCATGCGTTCGGCGAGATCGGACTGGATCAGCCCTTCTTTTGCGTTTGAGAGGAAGTACAGCGCGCTCCAGCGGGCCTCAGTCTGGCTGGTCGATTTCACACGCTCGGCGAAGCGGGCGCGAAAGCGGCGCGTGGCCAGCTGAGCCTTGAAAAAGGTTTCGATCTGAAGCGTGGCCCGCTCCGCCGATGTGTGCGTCACAGCTACTGCGCCCATTTTGGTTGCTCGCTTCCCGTGCTGCCAATCGCAGCGTGAGTCGAATTCACACTAGCAGGCTAACAAGAATGAACCTTACAGAGTTTGACTGGAGTCAAAAAGGGAGTGCCGCTTCTGAGCACCCTATCAAACTCACGCAGTGGATTTTAGAAAGCGATTCCAAGGTAGTCGAGATGGTTCGTCGCCTTGTAAGGACTGACCCGCATTCGCACTACCCAATATGGGGCATTCGCGTCGGCTCGATGATCTTCAGATGGCGAGGCTGTGCCGCCCGGCCTGCGGAGCGAGGTCCGGGTCAAAGCATGCCGCAATGTTGCGAACGTAGGGACGGCCTTGCGCGGTTACGCTCAGCGTGCGGCCGGAAAGTTCGGCGAGACCAGCTTCGACAACACGGACAAGGTTCGACGGAGGGGCCTGCTGCCATTCGTCTGGCAGTTCGACAGTGAAGTCGCACATCAGGCGTTCGATTGTGTGGGCGACCCGCCGGTCGGCGTCGCTTAGCATCACGCCGCGAACGACAGGCGAGCGGCGTTCGGCCATCGCTTCGCGGTAACGGCCTGAGTCGGCGACGTTCTGGTAGATCATGCCGGGCAGGGAAGAGATCGACGAGGCGCCCAGGCCGATCAGCGCGATGGCGTCATCGTCGGTATAGCCCTGGAAATTCCTGCGCAGCGCGCCGCGGCGCTCGGCCGTCGCCATCGAATCTCCGGGCGCTGCGAAATGATCGAAGCCGATGGGCAGGTAGCCGGCCTGCTCGAGGGTGCGGGCGGCGGCTTCGGCCTGGCGGAAACGCGCCTCGCCTTCGGGCAGCTCGCTGGTGTCGATGCCTTTCTGGTGTTTCTTCATCCAGGGGACGTGGGCGTAGCCAAACACCGCGACGCGATCGACATCCTGCATGGCGGCGAATGTTGCGGTTTCGACGACGTGGTCGAGCGTCTGGCCTGGGAGGCCGTACATCATGTCGACGTTGATGCTTTCAACGCCCGCGCGGCGCAGACCGGTGATGGCCGCCTCGATGGAATCGCGCGGCTGGATGCGGTTGATACGCTGCTGAACGTCTGCGTCGAGCACCTGGACGCCAAGGCTCGCACGGCTGAGGCCGTTGCGGGCGAAGGCGCTGATGACATCGGGAGAAAGGCCGCGCGGATCGGATTCGGTTGCAATTTCTGCATAGCGGGCAAACGCAAAGCTGCGGCGGAGCGCGGCGAACAGCCGATCAATCTGCGACGGTGTCAGAATGTCGGGCGAGCCGCCGCCAAAGTGCAGGTGGCTGACACGGGCGTCAGCGGGGAGCAGGGCTGCGACTTGCGAGATTTCAGCTTCGAGGGCGTCGACATAGCTGTCCACCGGGTCGGCCTGTGTCGGAACGCTGGTGTGGCATCCGCAATACCAGCAAAGCTTCTGGCAGTAGGGGATGTGCACATAGAGCGAGACCTTGGATTGCGCGGGTAGCGATCCCAGCGCTGCGGCGACCGCGCCATGACCAATGCCGCCGTGAAAGCGGTTCGCCGGCGGATAGCTGGTGTAGCGCGGGAGCTGCTCCTGCGCGAACTCGGGCATGTAGGCCCAGCGCCGCGCGGTTGATCTGTCGGGACGGGCGCGCGCGATCATCTCCGTGCCCCGATCGGGCGTGCGGCAGGTGCGACATGATCGCCCGCGAGATGCATCAACGCGGCGGCCGCGATCACGATTCCGCCGACGGCCATCATGGCGCAACCGGCGCAATGCGCGTGACTGGACGAAGCGAGCAGGGATGTGTCCCCGCACCAGGATGAGGCCATTTGCGCTGAAAAACCGGCATCGCAGGAGCGCGTGAAGGCGCCAGCTACGGCAATGGCGACACCGGACAGGAATACAACCACTGACTTCACGGGCGCCTCCACATCGACCGCCACGACGCAAGCATCGCGGCCAGTGACGCCGATCTATTCCCAAGCGCCGCCGGACTATTTGAGCTGCATCAAGGGCTACTCGCTAGCGTGCTGGCAGTTGCACCTCGCGAGGGCCACCAACCGGGTCGCCCGATTGCGAGGACGACATCATGGCGGCGGAAACTTCGCGCACGGCGCGCCTGGACCCCAGCTCCGCGACGGTCGGCATGGTCTTGCTGGTGGTGATCGTGCTCGGCTTTGCCGGCGCGGCCAGTGCGACCGACGCCGGCTTTGCGGCGCACAGCTGGATGTTCCTCATAGCAGGGGTTGCCGGTCTTGCCGCGCTGCTCGGCTGGCATGAGTCAGGCGACAAGACGCCGACCTTCGACAAGGCCTTCTACGAGGAGGGCGTGGTCAAGGCCGGCATCGCCGCGACGATGTTCTGGGGCATTGCCGGTTTCCTTGTCGGGCTCGTCATTGCGCTGCAGCTGACCTGGCCCAATCTCTTCTACTTTCCTGACATTCCCTGGACCAACTTCGGCCGCCTGCGGCCGCTGCATACATCGGCAGTCATCTTTGCGTTCGGCGGCAACGCCCTGATCGCCACATCCTTCTATGTCGTCCAGCGCACCTGCCGCACCCGGCTCGCCGGCGGCATGTGGGCCTGGTTCGTCTTCTGGGGCTATCAGCTCTTCATCGCGGTCGCGGCGACCGGCTACCTGATGGGCATCACCCAGGGCAAGGAATACGCTGAACCGGAATGGTACGCCGACCTGTGGCTGACCGTCGTGTGGGTCGCCTATCTCGGCGTCTTCCTCTCGACGATCCTGCGCCGCAAGGAACCGCACATCTACGTGGCGAACTGGTTCTATCTCGCCTTCATCGTCACCATCGCGATGCTGCACATCGTCAACAACATCTCGCTGCCGGCGAGCCTGGCAGGCGCGAAGTCCTACTCGGTGTTCAGCGGCGTGCAGAGTGCGCTGATCCAGTGGTGGTACGGCCACAACGCGGTCGGTTTCTTCCTGACCGCCGGCTTCCTCGCGATGATGTACTACTTCATTCCGAAGCGGGTGGAGCGGCCGGTGTGGTCCTACCGCCTGTCGATCGTCCACTTCTGGTCGCTGATCTTCATCTACATCTGGGCCGGCCCGCACCACCTCCACTACACGGCGCTGCCGCAATGGGCGCAGACGCTGGGCATGACATTCTCGCTCATGCTGTGGATGCCGAGCTGGGGCGGCATGATCAACGGCCTGATGACGCTGTCGGGAGCCTGGGACAAGCTGCGCACGGATCCAGTCGTCCGCATGCTGGTCGTCTCGGTGGCCTTCTACGGCATGTCGACCTTCGAAGGTCCGCTGATGTCGGTGCGCGAAGTCAACGCGCTGTCGCACTACACCGACTGGGGCATTGGCCACGTCCATTCGGGCGCGCTCGGCTGGGTCGGCTTTGTCACCTTCGGGTCGATGTACTGCCTGACGCAGTGGGTCTGGAAGCGTCCGAAGCTTTACTCCAACGCCCTCGTCGAATGGCACTTCTGGATCGCGACCCTCGGCATCGTTCTCTACATCTGCTCGATGTGGGTGTCGGGCATCATGGAAGGCCTGATGTGGCGCGCCTACAATGACTTCGGCTTCCTCGAATACTCCTTCGTCGAAACCGTCAGCGCCAAGCACATCTCCTACATCATCCGGGCTCTTGGCGGCGGGCTGTTCCTGCTGGGCGCGCTGATCATGGTCTACAACCTGGTCCGCACTGCGCGTGGCGACGTTCCCGCCGAGGATCGCAAACGCGCTGGCGCGGCCCCAACCCTTCAACACGCTGAATAGGTGAAGCAGACATGGCTGCGAAAAAAGCTGGGGCTGCTAAACCAAATTGGCTGCTCCGCAATCACAAGTTCCTCGAGAGGCACAGCTACATCCTTCTCGTTGGCATCCTGATCACTGTCGCCATTGGCGGCCTGATCGAGATTGCGCCGCTGTTCTATCTCAAGAACACGATCGAGAAGGTTGAGGGCGTGCGGCCATACACGCCGCTCGAACTGGCTGGGCAGAACGTCTACATCCGTGAGGGCTGCTATGTCTGCCACTCGCAGATGATCCGCCCGCTGCGCGACGAGGTCGAGCGTTACGGACATTACTCGCTCGCTGCGGAGAGCATGTACGACCACCCCTTCCAGTGGGGATCTAAACGCACAGGGCCTGATCTGGCCCGCGTCGGCGGCAAGTATTCGGACGAGTGGCACAAGCAGCATCTCGTCGATCCGCGCTCGCTGGTGCCGGAATCGATCATGCCGCCCTACGCCTTCCTCGCGAATACGCCGCTCGATTTCGCAGGCATCCAGCGGGATATGCGGACGCTGGGGATTGCTGGCGTGCCTTACACCCCGGCGATGATCGAGCGTGCTCCTGATGATGTGCTGGCCCAGGCGGGCGGCGATCTCGATGTCGAGGCGATGAAGGCGGACTATGCGGCCATCGCCGGACGTGAAGGCGGTGTCCTGGTTCGCGACTTCGACGGCACGCCCGGCGAGCCAAGCGAAATGGACGCGCTCATCGCCTATCTCCAGGTGCTCGGCACGATGGTCGATTTCTCGACCTACGAAGCCGAAGACCTCTCCAACAAGCGGTGATCCCATGGACTACGAAGGATGGTCTTCATTCGCACAGACCGGCGGCACGGCCTACTTCGTCGCGATCTTCCTGGTCGTGCTGGTCTACGCCCTCTGGCCCCGTAACGGCGCGCGCTTCAAACGCGCTGCAGAACTCCCCATGAAAGAGAAAGAGCACGGCGATGACCGACCACTCGCCTGAAGTTGATCCGCACAGCGGCGTCGAGACCACCGGACACGAGTGGGACGGCATCAAGGAGCTGAACAATCCGCTGCCGCGCTGGTGGCGGTTCATATTCTGGGGATCGGTCGTATTCTCGATCGTCTACTGGGTGCTGATGCCGGCCTGGCCCGCCTTGCCCGGCATGCAGGGCAACACGCGCGGCGTGTGGGAGCATTCGGATCGCGGTAATGTGGCGGTCGCCGTCGCTGAGGCGAGGGCAGAACGGTCGGCGCTGGGCAGCCAGCTTATGGCGCGCGACATTGGTGAGATCCTGAAAGACCACGAACTGAGCCAGCTGGCGCTGTCGCTCGGCGAAAGCGCCTTCGGCGACAACTGCGCTACGTGTCACGGCTCGGGCGGCAGGGGCGCCAAAGGCTATCCTCGCCTTGCGGACGACGTGTGGCTCTGGGGCGGCTCGCTTGCCGACATCGAATACACTGTCCGTCACGGTATTCGGAATGGCGGCGCCCAGGCGCGCTTCTCGGAGATGCCGGCGTTCGGTCGCGATGGCTTCCTGCCGGCTGACCAGATCAGCGATCTCGTCGAATACGTCACTTCGATCTCAGGGCGTTCGGCCGATACTGCCGCCGCGGCGCGTGCAGCTCCGATCTTCCAGAAGGAATGCTCGAGCTGTCATGGCGTCGATGCGCGCGGCGACCGTACGAAGGGTTCGCCAAACCTGACGGATGCGGACTGGTTGTATGGCGGCGATCGCGCCTCCATTCGCCGCACGATCTTCGGGCCGCGCAATGGCATCATGCCGGCCTGGCAGGAGCGGTTTGACGATGCAACGATCCGCGCGCTCGCTGTTTACGTTCACTCCCTCGGGGGTGGTGAGTAGCCATGGGCTCGACCACGCTGATCGACAAGCGCGGGAAGCGTGGTCCCGCCCCGGCCGGCGGCGACACGCCGCCTGAGGGCGAAGAACCCGTGGTTCTCTATGAGAAACGGAAGCAGGTTTACCCCAAGCTCGTCTCCGGCCCGTTTCGCACGCTCAAATGGGCGCTGCTGATCCTGACGCTGGGCGTCTACTACGCTCTTCCCTGGTTTCGTTGGGATCGTGGCGTGGGCCTGCCTGATCAGGCCGTGCTTGCCGATTTCGAAGGCGGGAAGTTCTACTTCTTCTTCCTCGAGATCTGGCCGCAGGAAGTCTACTACATCACCGGCCTGCTGATTCTAGCAGCCATCGGCCTCTTCCTGGTGACGGCCATCTTCGGTCGCGTGTGGTGCGGATATTTCTGCCCGCAGACCGTCTGGACCGACCTGTTCATCGTGGTCGAGCGCTTCTTCGAGGGCGACCGCAACGCTCGCATGATGCGCGACAGGGCGCCGATGAGCGTCGACAAGTTATGGCGCAAGGGGGCCAAGCACGCTGTCTGGCTGCTTGTCGCGTTCCTGACCGGCGGCGCGTTCATCCTGTACTGGCATGATGCGCCGACTGTCGCGGAGTCCTTCTTCACGGGTCAGGCGCCGGCCACGGCCTATGCCTTCGCGGCCGTCCTGACGGCCACAACCTATGCCCTGGCCGGAACGATGCGCGAGCAGGTGTGCACCTACATGTGCCCGTGGCCGCGCATTCAGGGTGCGCTCGTCGACAAGAACACGATGGCCGTCACCTACCGCTCCGATCGCGGCGAGCCGCGTGGCCCGCATAAGAAGAATGAGAGCTGGGAAGGGCGGGGCGATTGCGTCGACTGCCAGCAATGCGTCGTCGTCTGCCCGATGGGCATCGATATCCGCAACGGTGCGCAGCTCGAATGCATCCAGTGTGCGCTCTGCATCGACGCGTGCGACGCTGTCATGAAGAAGGTCGGCCGGCCGAAGGGTCTGATTGCCTATGACACCGACGACAACGTCGCACTGCGTTCGGTGGGCGAGAAGGAGCGTGCATTCCGGCCGATCCGCGCGCGCACGACGCTGTACCTTGTTGTCTTCCTGCTGACGGCGGGCCTCATGGTGTTCGGGCTGTCAACGCGGACATCGCTGGAATTCTCGGCGCTGAAGGACCGGTCGCTGCCCTTCGTGCAACTCAGCACGGGCGAGATCCGGAACACCTACGCCTTGAAGCTGGTGAACAAGCAGCGCGATGCCCGCACGTTCAGTCTCTCGATCGAAGGCATTTCAGGCGCAACGATGGAAGTGATCGGCGAGACTGATCTGGCTGCTCACGGTCTGCACATCGAACCCAACGCCGTTGAAAGTTATCGCGTGCTGGTGACCGCGCCAGCGGACAGCATCAAATCGGGAGGGGCGGACATTCGAATCGTGCTGACCGACGCCGAGGGCGCGCGGGTGAGCGCGGCGACACGTTTCTCTGGACCGGAGAACTGACATGGCGACCACTACCGCAAAAGGCATGCGTGGAATCCACCTCTTCTGGTGGCTCTGCGGCTTCTTCGCAGTGATGATCGCCGCGAACGCGGTCTTCCTGTACTCGGCGCTGACCTCCTTCCCCGGCGAGCAGGTGAAGAACTCCTATGTCCTTGGCCTCGACTACAACCGCGAGGTCGAGCGTCGTCGCCAGCAAGACGCGCTGGGCTGGTCGGCCGAGGTTGGTCTTGCAGGCGCCGGCAGCGGCCGCTTTGTCGTGCGCATGATCGGCGCAGATCAGGCTCCGCTGACCGGGCTTGTTGTTACGGCGAGCGTGCATGTGGCGGGAGAAGCAAAGGCGTCAATCATCGACCTCGCTGAAGGGGCGCCTGGCGAGTATGTGGCGCAGATCGTGGCCCCGGCCGAAGCGCGGGTGGAGACTCAGGTGTCCGCACGGCGGCGCAATGAGGATGCCGCTGTCTTCCAGGCCGCCAAGACGCTGGTGATGCCGTGATCGACGCGGTCGCAGGATGTCCGAGTGGACTGGCGCCGGCGTCTCCCGCTGGTTTCGCCCAGGATCCTTCGGCGTTCGTGACGGAAAGCCGAGGCCGCCGCGCGCTCGAGATCATGGTGCGGGGCGCTAGTTGCGGCGGATGCCTTGCGAAGATCGAAGGAGCAATTGCGGCCTTGCCTGGCGTCGCCGCCGCACGGCTTAACCTGTCGACCGGTCGCATGCATGTGGAATGGACCGGCGGCCTGCAACCGCGTCGGATTACCGAGACAATCACGAAGCTGGGATATGGCGCGGCCGCCTGCGACGCTGCGAAGCCCGATGATGGCAAGGAGTCTGCCGAACGCCGGCTTTTGATCGCCATGGTGATCGCGGGCCTTGCGACCATCGCGGTGATGGTGGTGTCCGAACCCCTGTGGTTCAGCCCGGACGTCACGCCGGAAACGCGCACATTGATGCACTGGGCCTCGGCGATCATCGCCATTCCCGCGACGGCCTTTTCTGGTCTGCCATTCTTCCAGTCGGCCATCGCCGCCCTGCGTCGTGGCCGGGTCAACATGGACGTGCCGATTTCGCTGGCGGTCGTTCTGGCGATTGCGATCAGCCTCTACGAGACGGCGCGCGGCGGCGAGCATGCCTATTTCGATGCGTCGGTGATGCTGCTGTTCTTCCTGCTGATCGGCCGCTTCTTCGACGCCCGTTTGCGCAGGCGCGCATACGCAGCGGCCAACGCCCTTGCAGCGCTCCAGACTGCCAGCGCAACCCGCATAGGCCCCCATGGTGTCGCCGAGGCTGTTCGGGCGTCCGATGTCCGGCCGGGCGATATGTTGCTGATCGCGGCCGGTGAACGCCTTGCGGTCGACGCCGAGGTGATGTCGGGCGCCAGCGAGGTGGATCTCCGGATGGTGACGGGGGAGGTGGAGCCCTCCGCCGCCTATACAGGGCAGG
>Ga0209480_10002238_pt1 | contig 13455 bp, 9 predicted proteins | sample JI61114C2DNA_FD_187501 | JGI IMG/M metagenome (GOLD analysis project Ga0209480, IMG submission 187501) | Wastewater effluent complex algal communities from Wisconsin, to seasonally profile nutrient transformation and Carbon sequestration -... | ecosystem: Engineered > WWTP > Effluent > Algae...
AGTTTGCGTGAAGGCGGAATGAAGCTTGCTCCGGCGGACACGCAGATGACCACCACCGTCGCCGCACCTGCTCCAGTAATCGTTCACGACACAGTGCGCGTAACGGAAAAGCAAGTCGTACCAGGACGTGTGGACACGGTCTACATCGATCGCCCCGGCACAAGCACAAGGTCTGAACAACAGCCAACGATGATCGTGCAACAACCGGCTGCACCGCAGCAGCAAGTGCAAACAAGTGACCGCACGGTGCCGGTTCCTGTACCGGTGATCGTGACGAACAAAGAGACCGTGAGGGAAGTTGTGCAGGATCCCGCGCTGCAAGACAGCCTTCGCAAAATGCAAGTGGAGAATGACCGGCTGCGCAACGTGGCCGACAGTTTACAGAGCCGCAAGCCAGGTTCGCCTAACGCATTGCCGCCGGGGATCCGTGCCGGAGACTATGCCGGGATACTCACCGGCCTACAGGCCGATCGCATCGCCACGTTGGAGCGCTACATCGAGGTGATGGACAACGCCGCAAATGCCGGGGAAACGGATTCGTTGAAACAACGCATTGCCGAGATGGATAAGGAGATGCAGGCGCTCAGGGCATCGCGTACGGCTTCGAAGGACACTGCCATAAGCCCTGCCATGCCCGGAATGAAGGAGACGTTGCTCGACACAGTCGCCTTCGCCAGCGGAAGCAGCAGTGTTGGGAATAAAGCCCGCCTGCAACTGATGAAAACCGGTAAGCGCCTTGCGGCGGCCAAGGTTGAGCGGGTGCTCGTCACCGGGCAAACGGACAAGTCCGGGAATGCAGCCTTGAACCAAAAGCTGTCGCAACAACGTGCCGATGCCGTGAAGCGCGTGCTGGTAGAGGCGGGAGTGCCCGTGGATGCCATAACGGCAAAAGGCTTGGGCGAGAAGTTGGCGCAACATGTCTACGACGAAAGTGAGCGCGTAGTGGTGGTGCAGGCTGTGATGCCTTGAGTTGTGCAAGTAAGATTTTTCACCACAGAGGCACAGAGGTGTTTATCGGAGTTGAAGTTTCGGTATTGAGTACCGGGTATTGGGTACCGAGTACCGGTTACATGGTACATGGCACCGAGTGCGGCATTGTACCCAGTACCCTTTACCCTATACCCTGTACCAACCCTGTACCAATCCGTGATCTCCGAAAAATTCTCCGTGCCCTCTGTGTCTCTGTGGTGAAAAACAAAATCACACTCCGCGCCTCGGCCTTTACTTTACGGCGTGAACCTGCCTCTCCTTTTCGCTCGCCGCTACTTGCTCGCCAAACGAGGCCGCAATGCGGTGAACATCATCACCATCATCAGCATCGTGGTGGTGGCGGTGGTAACGGCGGCCATGGTGGTGGTGCTGAGCACATTGAACGGGATCTCGCATTTGGTGGACTCGCTCTACAGCCCGTTCGATCAGGATATCACCATCAGCGCTGTGGAAGGCAAGACGTTCTTCCGTGATAGCTTGGGCCTTGCAGCGATCAAAGCTTTACCAGCGGTGGAGCAGACCAGCTGGGTGATCGAGGAAAACGTGCTGTTGCGCTCCGGCGATCGGCAGGCCGTTGCCACCATGAAAGGTGTGGAGCCGCAATACATCGGCATGAGCGGTCTGGACCAACGCATGTACACTGGCGAGCCGGTATTGGAAAGCAAGAGCGGCCCTGTTGTGCTGTTGGGCGCTGCACTGAAGGACGAGTTACAAGCCACGGCGGATGAGCGCTTCATGCGGCCGCTGGAAGTAGCTGCATTGATCCGCGGCGGAAAGCAAGGCGCACTGGGCCGCTCTTCATTCGAACAGCGCGACGTTGTGGTGGCGGGTGCGTTCACCATCAACTTGGAATTCGATTCGAAATACATGTTGGCCCCCTTGCCCTTGGCAGCTGAACTGCTACACTACGGCAACGAAGTGAACGCAGTGGAGATCCAAACAAAGCCCGGAACAGACTTGGACAAACTGGCCGACGCGGTGCGGAAAATTGCCGGTCCGCACTACACGGTAAAGACGCGCTACCAGAAGAACGCATTGATGTACCGCACCAACGAAACGGAAAAGTGGTTCACATTTTTGGTGCTCGCGTTTATCGGCCTCATCGGCGCGTTCAACATCATCGCATCGCTTACGTTGATGATGATCGAGAAGCGGCAGGACATGCGCACCCTAAGCGGCATGGGCGTCACCGAGAGTTTTATTCGCCGCGTTTTCTTTACTGAAGGTCTGCTGATCGTGGTTACGGGCACCATTGCGGGTTTGCTCGTTGGCCTTGGCTTGTGCGGCCTACAGCAATGGACGGGAATTGTGTCCCTTCAAGATTCCGTGGTGGAGAGCTATCCGGTGGAAGTGATGTGGAGCGACCTATTGATGATCTTCGTAGCGATGATGACCATTGGGAGCTTGGCGGCGTGGGTGCCATTGCGAAGCTTGAGCCGGCGGTATTTGGCGGGAGGGTAAGTGTGTTTTCCACCGCCACGACACAACGGCGCAACGGGAACGCCACATAGTGCAGCTTTCGCCGCCTTAACGCACTTAGGAAGTTTTGGAATTCTGTCTGAAGCCCACAGCTTTTTCAGGCGTTGCGAAACCGTTGCGCCGTTGCGTCGTGGCGGTTAGTTTTTCTGCCTATTTCAACGACCTCTTCTTCTTGAAGAACGCCTTCATCAGATCCGCGCAGGCGGGCTCCAAAACGCCGCCGGTCACTTGTGTTTTGGGGTGAAGCAGCATGTTGCCCACGCGGCGATAACCAGCTTTTTCATCGAACGCACCGAAGACGATTCGTCCGATGTGGCCCCAATTGAGTGCACCCGCGCACATCACACAAGGCTCAACGGTAACGTAGAGCGTGCAGTCGTGCAGGTACTTGCCGCCGATAAATTCAGCAGCTGCCGTGATGGCCTGCATTTCCGCATGGGCCGTAACGTCGTTCAGTCGTTCGGTGAGGTTGTGGCCGCGCGCAATGATGCGGTCCTGTGCGACGATCACCGCGCCGATAGGCACTTCATCCGCTGCGAAAGCTTGTTCCGCTTCGCGCAACGCATGGCGCATCCAGTGCTCATCGTCGTGCGGTTTCAGCAAGAGATCAGGCATCAGGCGCTTGCTTTTTCAAGGTTGTGTCCGGCTGTTTCCAACACATCAACCACGCCCGCTTTGATGTCTTTGATGTTCAACTGTATGGTCGTGTTGCCGCGCCATGTGTTCTTCTCCACGGTACACAGCACGCTGAACGGTTCTCCGGAACGCAACAGGTCGAAGTGTTCGCCTTGCCGGAATGCGATGGCATCGAGCAAAAGCTTGGGGTCGCGCGGATCGCAAAGTTGGAACTTCAGGTGGTCGCCGCTATTGCCCAGTAGGCGTACGTCCTTCGCCGCCATGCCGCGCAACAGGAACACGGGTTTCATGTTCGCCGGGCCGAACGGTTCCATGCCTTCCACGCCGCGTTCCAACGTTTTGATGTCCGCAAGGGCGATCTCCAGGTCCACGTCTTCCTCCGGAATACGCTGTGAAGGAAGCATGCGCTCGCGCACCACGGCCTCGAACCGGTCGCGGAAAGCGGGGACGTTTTCCGGTTTCATGGTAAGGCCCGCGGCATACATGTGGCCGCCGAACTGTTCCAGCAGGTCACTGCAAGCACCGATGGCATCATGCACGTTGAAGCCTTTCACGCTACGCGCACTGCCGCTCACTTTGCCGTTGCTTTCCGTAAGCACGATGGTGGGCCGGTAGTGCCGCTCAATGAGCCGCGAAGCCACGATGCCCACAACGCCTTTGTGCCAGTTGGGATTGAAAACGACCGTGCTCCAGGAGTCTTGCAAGAACGGGTCTGTTGCAAAAAGATCGAGCGCTTCTTCCGTGATCGCTTTGTCCAGGTCTTGTCGCGCGGAGTTGTTGCCGTCGATGCGTTTACCGATGTTCTCTGCTTCGTTCGCGCTTTTTGCGAGCAGCAATTCCACAGCTTGCTGCCCATGCTCAATGCGCCCGGCAGCGTTGATGCGCGGCCCCAACACGAACACCAGGTCGGTGATGGTGAGCTTCCGCGAAAAGTTGCTCATGCCCAACAACGCCTTGATGCCGGGTCGTGGTTCTTCTTCGTTCAAACGCTTCAATCCGAAATGCGCCAGCACGCGGTTTTCGCCGTCCACCGGCACGATGTCGCAGCCGATGCTCACCGCTACAAGGTCCAGCAGTTCCGCGATCTCTGCGAACGGCATGTCGTTGTGCTGCGCGAAGCCCTGCATCAATTTGAAACCGATACCGCAGCCGCTGAGCTCTTTGAACGGATACGCGCAATCCGGGCGCTTGGGGTCCAACACGGCTACCGCAGCCGGGATTTTTTCACTGGGCAAGTGGTGATCGCAAATGATGAAGTCGATGCCGAGTCCCGTGGCGTATTCTACTTTGTCGCTGGACTTGATGCCGCAATCCAGTGCGATGATGAGCTTGACGCCCAGCTCTGCCGCACGGTCGATACCCTGCGTGGAGATGCCGTAGCCCTCCGCATAGCGATCCGGGATGTAGTGCGAAATGGCACCGGTGCAACGCGACAGCACGCTGTACACCAACGCTACCGACGTTGTGCCGTCCACATCATAGTCACCGTAGATCATGATCGGCTGCTTTTCGCGCAGCGCCAGTTCGATCCGTTCCACGGCACGGTCCATGTCCTGCATCAGGAAAGGATCGTGCAATTGTTGCATCTCCGGGTGGTAGAACGCTTTGGCTTGTTCCGGAGAAGAAATGCTGCGTTGGGCGAGCAGCGTAGCGAGCGCGGGCGTGCTGCGCGCATGCGTCAACGCCTCCACCGCCTTCGGGTCTGGTGCGGGCTTCAGGGTCCAGCGCTTTTGCATGGGTGCAAGGTAGGGGCGCATATGGCTTTTACCGCAACGGCGCTACGGCGCAACGGAAACGCAACGAATGCGATTTTACCGCAACGACGCAACGGGCGCAAAGGGAACGCAATGCCCTCATCCCCCGGCCCCTTCTCCCAAGGAGAAGGGGTGACTCGCCTTGCTTGTGCGGTGAGGATTTGTACAGCAGTGCAATTCAAAAGACGACCTCATTGCCGCAACGTCTTTTTGAAAGAACACTACGCCATCAGAAACTAACGTTGCGAAACCTTAGCGTCCGTCGCGTCGTTGCGGTTAATCCTTTTCCGAGTTCAAACTCTTCCTCGCCTCCGGCAATTCCGCGGCTGCCTTTTCGCTCAATTTCGGTATCCGTGGGTCCATTGCTTCCAACGCCTCGCGCACCACGCGGCTCACGATCGCGCGCGTTTCCCATTGATCGTCCGCTGGCACCACGTACCAAGGGGCATGGGGCGTTGCGGTAGCCTTGATCGCTGCTTCGTAGGCGTTCATATAAGCATCCCAGTGCCCGCGTTCCTTCACGTCGCCCATACTGAACTTCCAGTTTTTTTCGGCGTCGTCGATGCGTTCGAGCAAACGTTCTTTCTGCGCAGCTCTGCCCATGTGCAAGTGGAATTTCAGGATGGTGGTGCCCTGCCGCACCAAGTGTTCCTCAAAGTTGCGGATGCTGGCGTAGCGTGCATCCCAGAATGCCGCATCGGCATCCTTCACCGTTTGGATGCCCGGCAAATGCTGGCCCAGCAGGAATTCCGGATGCACCTTCACCACCAGCACTTCTTCGTAATGGCTCCGGTTGTGTACGCCGATCATGCCCTTTGCGGGTGCCGCTTTCGCATGGCGCCACAGGAAGTCGTGCGCCTGCTCAACGAGGCTCGGTGCTTTGAACCCGGTCACGGTGCAGCCCTGGGGGTTCACCCCTTTGATCACACGCTCGATGCAGCTGTCCTTTCCGGCCGCGTCCATGGCTTGGAAGATCAACAGCAGGGAACGATTGTTCTCCGCATAGAGTTTTTCCTGCAGCTTCCCGATGCGTTCGGCATCTTCCTCCACGGACTTTTTCAGGTCGTCTTTGTCAATGTCGTTGTCATTCTTCAGCAGTGTGCCATGCTTCTGCAATGAGAAGTTCAGCCCATCGGAAATGAGGTGGTCGGCGGTGTCGAAAAGGTTCTTCATTTGGAAGGGGGAAAGGGAGAGCGAAGATGGGAAGGGTCATCCAAGAAAAAGGCCTTCCTTGCGGAAGGCCTTTTAACATTAGCAGATCTCAAGCTCAGTGCGCTACGCTGAACGCACGGGCAGTGCCTGCGGAAGTAGCGGTGCGCAGGCGGTAGCTGTACATGCCGCTGTCCAAGTTGCGGGTGTCCAATTTCAGGATTGCGTTTGGCGCAGCTGATTGCTCCATCACCAAGCGGCCCATGGCGTCGAATACTTCCAGTGTGGCGGCTTCCTTCAGCGTGTTCACCGGAATGTTGAGCTGGCCGTCAGCTGGCACGGGGTAGGCTTGGCCAAGCGACCCAATGGCGTTGTCGAACTCCTCAACGCTCACCAGTCCATAGAACCAATCGTGGCTCAGTTGAACCATTTGGCGACCTACTGCGGCATCGCTCATTTGCTCTGGGCCCACACCGAAGTAGACCACTTTGAAGTTGTCCGTTTGGCCGCGGATACCACCGATGTTGGAACCGGTGTTGTAGGTAAGAATGCCCGTGGCGGGGGCGATCGGTGTTATCTGGTCAGGATAGGTATTACCTGCGAAAACATTTGCAATGCTGGTGTTAGGCACCGTGCCGAAAACGGCATCCGCATCCGTGAAATTCACCAGGTTGCTGGAAGAGGACCCGTCCGCGACGAAATTGGCCAGCATGTGGCTGGCATAGAATGCTTGTGTGATGGGCGTGCCATAGGCAGCGGCATCGCCACTTTGGTCCCAACCGATGTCCTGGCCAGCGATCATGAGGTTTCCACCGTTATCCATGAAGGAGGTGAGCTCAGCCACTTCATCATCAGTAATACTGGGGAATGTCCAGCTGATGTTGCGATAGAGGTTGAGCACATCCGTCAATGCATTTGCTTGGGCGAATTTCAAAAACACGTCCTTCGATACCTGGGCATAAGCCGCTTCACCGGCTTGCACCATGGCGGTAGTGTACAAGGCATCCCATGGTTCGGCCAATGGATTCGTAACAACGAGGTCGTGTACACCGCTGATCACGTGCAGGTCCTGCTGCAACACGGGTGCCATTGGGAATCCAGCGGAGGCGATGGTGAGTAAATAGTTGCCTACCCCAGGTGCAGCATCCGGCGTGATGTTGACTGCGATCGATGCAGTTGCGGCATCAGCGATGGTTGCGGTGGTTCCACTAGCGAAGGTGTTGCCGTCCACGTCCAATTCACTGGCCCATGACGTAGGGGCGCCCAATGCCGTCAGGGTTACGATGTAATCAGCATCAGCTCCCAAAGCGTTGGTCACGCTTGCATTGAACGTGGTCGCTTGGGCGTTGGACCCACTACGGTAGGGTGCGGCATCCTGGGTCAATAAACCCGTTACGAGTGTTGTGCCCCCGATCGCGGCTATGGTGCGCGTTTGGTAAACGTCACTTTGGTATTCTCCGACGAATGCTGTGACCTTGCAATTGGCCATGTTCCATGAAGCGGGAACGGTCATGGTGTACGTGCGGTCAACAGTTTCGCCGCTGGCGGGATTGGTCACCGCTTCTCCCCAGATGTCGGTGAGGTAGTCACGCAATACATGCATGTGGTCATAGGTTGAAGTACTTCCAGCCGGTCCGTAATCCGTTTGGGCCCCGATGATATGGTCCTCAGTTACCAGCACCGAAATATGGTCGTCGCCAGCGGGACTGGCATCCGTGTAGTAAAGCTGGACATGTACCGTGAGCAATGAATTGTTCACGTCGAAATCGCTTTCCACCCCCAGATTCACCGGACTGGACAACGCGAGCATCTGGTCCACATCGCCGGCCCAAGCACCTCGATTCTGTTCCGGATCTCCATTGAAGGCATGCCGGTTGATCACACCGGCGGGATATCCTCCAATGGAATAGAACGCATCCAGCGCTGTTCCCTCCGATGTGCGGAAGTCAGGTTCACTGCCTGATGGAACGGCATATCCCCCAGCATGGATGCCAACCAATGATACCTTTCCCGGGTTGGCCTCGGCGATTGAGGCCATGATCGCATGGCCATCCGGGCAGTAACCGCAATGAATCCCGGTAAAATCTTCCAGCAATGCCGTGCGGTTTTCTGGTTCAAAGCCCACCAACGATTGCGCGAACGCAACAGTGGGCAGCAGGAGGGAGAGCATCAATAGTTTCTTCATGGTCCATGGATTTTGGATGCCCAAGATAAGAATGCAAGTGCGTGTCGTACTGCACGAAATGTATCATTATTGGACACCTTTCCCAAGAAAACCTACATTCGCCGCCCCTTAAACTTCGTCATGCGTTCGATCCGTTTCCTTTTCGCACTTCCTATGATCGCAGTAATGCTGCTGAGCGGCTGCGCATCCATGCTCAACAGCGGCAAGCAAAGTCTGCAAGTTGAAAGCACACCAAGCGGTGCCACGGTTTACGAGAACGGTGCTGAAGTGGGCCTAACGCCGTACGTCTACACCTATGACAAAGGCAGTGGCGACAAGGTTTCGCTGGAGTTGCGCAAGGACGGCATGGACCCGGTAGCCTTCGAGGTGAAGCCCACTGTGAAGAACTCCGTGATGCTGGTGGATGCGTTGTTGCTGGGCATTCCTTACATCGTGGACGGCAGCAGCAACAAGCTGTACACCTTCCCTGTGCCTTCCATGAGCAAGAACTTGTACAAGGCCATGCCGAAAGACCGGCAACAGTTGGACTTGCCCATAACGGTGCTGGAAAACAGCTTGGGCAGCAAGGCGAACGTAGGTAAGCTGGGTGCCCATCAGCTTACCGTGGACAGCAAGGAACTCGGCGACCTGCGCTATCCGGAAAGCGCCACCAGCGCCATTCTGCGCGGCATGAACAACACGTATTTAGTGGGGCACAGCGTGCGCTTGGGCACGCAGAAAGGAGATGAAGATGCACGCAGCGCCAAGTTGGTATTGCGCCCTTTGCTGAAAAAAGTGGACATGCAACTTGCGGAAAACGAAGGCAGCGCTTATGGTAATGTTCACTTGGAATTTGATTGGCGTTTCTACAGCGGCATCGATAAGGACAGCCTTTTGTTCACCATTTCCAAGGCCACGAATTGGCCGGTTTATGGTGCGCGTACCCGCGATGTGTTCTCCGATGCCGTGCAAGATGCCGCACGCCAATTGGTGGATGAAGCAGATCTTTACGACCGCATCAGCAGTACCTATTCCGCAGGCTTGGTGCGCTCCAAGGGTGAAAACCTGAAACTGGCGACACCCGCACCCATCGTTTTTGCGGAACGCCGGAACATGATCCCCTCATTGGTAAAGGGCGTAGTAACGGTGGAGGTGAAAGACGGGCACGGTAGCGGCTTCTTGATCACGCAGGACGGATACATCCTCACCAACGCGCACGTGGTAGGCAACGACGCGCTTGTGAAAGTGCGTTTCGAGCAAGGCTTCACGCTGGACGGCCAAGTGGTGAAAGTGAACAAAGACTTCGACGTGGCCTTGGTGAAAGTGGCCGGGAACGACTTGCCCGCTTTGACCATTGGCGTTGATGCGGCAGTGCAGCTCGGTGAGGAACTCTTCGCCATCGGCACACCGTTGGACGAGCAACTTGGCCAGTCGGTAACGCGCGGCATCATGAGCGGCCGGCGCGAGATCGAAGGGCGGAAATACCTGCAGACGGATGTAAGCATCAACCCGGGCAACAGCGGCGGCCCGTTGATCGACAGCGATGGGCATGTAGTGGGCATCGCCACGTTGAAAGTGAAGGCCACCGGCGTGGAAGGCATCGGATTCGGTGTGCCCATCAGTACCGCGCTCGAGATGTTGAACATCGAATTCACGAAGTGATGCGGAAGTTGTTCATCGTTTCATTGTTGGTGGTAGCGGGCCACGTTCCCGCTTCGGCCCAGCATACGGCATTCCGCTACATCTTGGGCGAAATTCATAAGGTTTATGACAAGCCTGTTTTCGGAAACTACTGCATGGGCTTGGGTATTGATCGCTCGTTCAACAGCCGGCTCACGGTTGGCTTCGATATTACGTACGACATTGCAAGCGTGCTGCAAATGGATAATGGACGGTCCTTGAGCGTAACAAGCGGTGGGCATACTGCAACCTATTTCGTAAACAAGAAAATGTTGAGCCTCAACTACCACACTGAATATGCCCTGGCCGACAATGACGGCACACACGTATATATCGGCACGTACATCGGGCTGCGGCACATCACGCAAAACTGGGTGGACGATTCGTACTACAACTATTCAAACATCACCTACACCTCGTTCCCACAACGAGTCTCGGCCTCGAAAGTGTTGATTCCGCTGGGGCTGCGCATAGGCGTCCGCGGCTCTGTGGATGAAGGCTTTCTGGATCTGTACGCACAACTGGGTTATCAAATCGGCGGTGGAGAAAGCCTCTATCCCCGATATCCGGTGTTGGCGAAAGCGGAGTACACGCAAACTTCCTCGCTGGCTTTTTCGTTGGGCTTGGCATATGGCATCGGCTGGTGATGGAAAAGGAGCAACAGATGATCTTTAAGTTCAGGTCGGCCATGGTGATTGCTCTGTTGGTGTTGGCCAGCAGCGCGTTCAGCCAAGCCAGCGGATTCAATTTCACGTTGGAATACGGCCACCGCTTGGTTGACCGTGACCCACCATCGCGATTCACCAGTGCCGTTGGGCTCGGACTCGCGTACCAACAAGATTTCAGCAACCGTTTTGGTGCGGGCTTGGATTTCTTTTGGGGAGGCGACTCGGAGGGGGCACAATCGTTTGAAGGAATTTACAGCGCGAAGTACTTCTTTACGGACAACAGCTCCACCGCTCCATACATCGGCTCGTTCATCGGTGTGCAGTCGTTGAAGGACTCATACTCGGAAATTATTCCACTGGGCAACGGTTACACGGATTACAACTACGTTGAGGTGAAGAAATTGCAGGTGCCTGTGGGTTTGCGTGCCGGATTGCGCGGTGGACTGGACGGTTACTTCGGCGAGCTGTTCGTGCAAGCGGGCTACGCCATCGGCAGCGGCGATTTCTATGTTTCCAATGGGAAGCAGGTGAAGAGCAGCCCGTTGTTTTTCGGAGTGGGCTTGAGCTTTTTGGGCTTCGGTTGGGACCACTGATGAAGATCAGCTGATCCGATCACCGTTCCGTCCAGATCGTCTGCGCTACGGTAGCGCCCACGGCTTGCAGGCTTTCCTTGTCGATGTTGGCCATGTTGTCCGCATGCGTGTGCCACGTTGCCGGGAAACCGCCGCTGGCCGCGTTATAAGCGATGATGTCGATGCTGGGGATGTTCATGTTCTCGTTCACGTAAACGTGATCATCCATGCCCACGAAGTTGCGCGTGTCGCTGAGGAAGCGGTGGCCGTGGCCCGCGGCCGCCGCCGCTTTCCACACCTTGCTCACAATGCCGGAAGCATAGCGCATGCTGTAACCTTCCTTTGGGAAGACGGCATCCTTCGAGCCTACCATGTCCAACAGAATTCCGTAACGCGCTTTGTAGTTCGGCACGTGGGGGTTCTTGGTCCAGTACTGCGTGCCGAGGCACCACGTTTCCTCGGAGTCGCGTTTGTCGCCGCCCATGGCCTCATGCGGGGCACCCATATCCTCCACGTCGGTGAAGAAAATGTCAATGCCGGGCTGGGTGGGGTTTTCCGCGAGTTGCCGTGCGATCTCCAACAGCACACCGGTGCCGCTGCCGGCATCGTTCGCACCGTCTATCGGCTCGTTACGGCGCACGGTATCCTGGTCTGCAAAAGGGCGTGAATCCCAATGCGTGAAGAGCAGCACGCGGTCTGTTTTCTCGGGCTGCCAACTGGCGATGATGTTGCGCATGGGCACTTTCTGTCCGCTATAGATTGTGACCATCGCGTGCTGCTCGATCACCGTGGCACCGTAGCTTTTCAGCTTTTCCACCATCCAGTCGCCGCATGCTTTATGCGCGGCGCTGCCCGGTACGCGCGGCCCGAAGGCCACTTGCTTTGCGACATACGCGTAAGCACTGTCGCCATTGAAAAGTGGCACGGGCGGAAGCGCGGGCAGGTTCGGCTCAACGGTTGTTGTGGTCGTTGGTGCGGTTTCCGGTTGGCAGGCAGCGAGGGAAAGCGCGATTAAGCTGAGACCGAGAACGCGGTGGGAAAGGCAATGCATGGGGGCAAAGGTCGGGCAGGATAAATCAACCGCAACGGCGCGACGACGCAACGAAATACACGCAACGTTTTTTTCCTAACATCAGTAAGGATTCCGTTGCGTAACCGTTGCGTCGTAGCGCCGTTGCGGTGGAAAATTCACGCTCTCTCCCAAACCGGTCCGTCCTTCGTGTCCTTTACCGTAACGCCCAGCTCGGTGAGCTTGTCGCGGATGAGGTCACTGGCGGCGAAATCCTTGCGGTTTTTCGCATCGGCGCGCATGGTTAGCAGTAGGCTCATTAGTCCGTCGCTGAGGTCGTCACCGGCTTTCGCATCGGCTTCCGGCATTAGGCCCAGCACGGCAAACAGCATGTCGTTGAAGAGCTTCCGCAGCTGGTCAATGTCTTGTTGCAAAAGCGCCACATTGCCATCGTTCGCACCGTTGATCGCGCGTGCGCCATCGAACAAGTGCGCGATCATCACCGGCGAGTTCAGGTCGTCGTTCATGGCTGCGTTGCAGGCTTTTGCCAGCGCATTCACATCGAACGGGGTGCCTTCCGCGGTCGGCTTCAGCTTCGCCAAAATGTCGTTCGCGGCCATCAGGCGTTGCAAGCCTTTTTCGGCTGCTTGCAATGCGGCGTTGCTGAAATCCAACGTGCTGGCATAGTGGCATTGCAGCATGAAGAAGCGAACGGTCATGGGCGAGTAGCCGCGCTCCAACAGCTTGTGGTTGCCCGTCACCAGCTCTTCCGGCGTAAAACCATTGCCCTCGCTCTTGGCCATCTTACGGCCTTCCACGGTTAGCATGTTTCCGTGCATCCAATAGCGGACCGGCGCTTCGCCGTCGGCCGCTACGCTCTGCGCAATTTCGCATTCGTGGTGCGGGAACTTCAGGTCCATGCCGCCGCCGTGGATGTCGAAGGTGTGGCCGAGGTACTTCGTGCTCATCACGCTGCACTCCAAATGCCAGCCGGGGAAGCCTTCACCCCACGGGGAAGGCCAGTGCATCAGGTGGCCCTTTTCGGCCTTCTTCCACAGCGCAAAATCCAGCGGACTGCGCTTTTCCTCCTGACCTTCGGTGCCGCGCGTGTTGGACAGTTGGTCCTCGGTCTTGCGACCGCTCAGCTTGCCGTAGTCGTGAGTTTCCGCATACTTCGGCACATCGAAATACACCGAGCCGTTCACCGCATACGCATAGCCGTTGGCGATGATGCGCTCGATCATGCCGATCTGCTCAATGAGGTGCGCGGTGGCCGTGGGCTCAATGCTGGGCGGCAGGATGTTGAACTGCCGCATCACGTCGTGGAAACCGTTGGTGTACTTCTGTACGATCT
>Ga0209480_10002239_pt1 | contig 13452 bp, 14 predicted proteins | sample JI61114C2DNA_FD_187501 | JGI IMG/M metagenome (GOLD analysis project Ga0209480, IMG submission 187501) | Wastewater effluent complex algal communities from Wisconsin, to seasonally profile nutrient transformation and Carbon sequestration -... | ecosystem: Engineered > WWTP > Effluent > Algae...
CGTCAGATAAGATGAACTAAATAAACAGCCGCAAACGACCTTCGCTCAACAATGCATTGATACTATCGGCGAAGCCTAAAGAAAACAATTAACTAATTTTAGCCGACAGCATCAATGCTCTACGTTGTACGCTAGTTGGTTGTATGCAATTTTTTAAAATGTTATGAGAATTAGTTTATTAATTAAAATACTACTTGCTATTTGCAGTATTTACTTTTGTTTTCGTTTTATTAATATACATCGACAAATTGACGATTCAATAAAACAAAAGTATACTACTCTTTATGAACTTAGGGGTGACCCTTCTTTAGATACTGCAGAAAATAGAAAAAGATATCTTCAAAAGAACGAGGAGCTTAATAATCAGATCGAGAGTTTGAAAAAAAAGAAATTTCCAAAGTGGTGGAATAGTTCTTTTTCAATCTCATTATGTATCTTACTTGGATGGTGGTTAAGAATTATTTTTACTACATTATTCAAAAAACGAACAACATAACTCAGTCTTAATATGAAGACAGTAAACAAAAATAATTGATTGATTATTCTTGATAGAATTATCTACTTTAAATAAGAAACCAGCGTACAACATAAGGCTTTGCACAATTTGGGCTTTCAGCAATGACCCATCAGCTTTGGAGTTTCAAATCAACTTCAGTAATTTGGCTTTAGCTAATCGCGTCAGTAGTGGCCAAGCCAGCAGCGGGAACACGGGTCATCCAACCATCGCAAAGCCCGGTTCGTTGTGTGAAATGCATTATCAATTTCAGTATCACTATATTTTTGTTAGCTTTAGATTGAAAATTATCATAAGTGCCAAATCTCTATATTATTTCTGGTTGTAATGGTGCAGGAAAAACAACTGCATCATTTACGATACTTCCCGAAATGCTTAATTGTAAGGAATTCGTAAATGCTGATGAGATTGCAAAAGGACTTTCTCCTTTCCAGCCAGAAAGTGTCTCATTCCAAGCAGGCAGAATTATGATTGAAAGAATAGAGGAGCTTGTAAATAGCGGTGTTGACTTTGCATTTGAAACAACATTGACAACTCTCTCATATATAAATACTATCAAAATAGCAAGGGAGAAGGGATATTCAATAACATTGCTATTTTTTTGGCTAAATGATGTAGACCTAGCCATTGAACGCGTTAAGATCAGGGTAAGCGAAGGTGGACACAATATTCCGGAAGAAACAATTCGCAGAAGATATTTTCGAGGGACTAATAACCTAATTAAAAAGTTTATTGAGCTTTGCGATTTCTGGATTATTATAGATAATTCAAGCAAACCATTTAAATTTGTAGCGGAAGGTCAAGTTAATACACAAATAAAGATTCATGATGAATCAATTTGGCAAATAATTAAAAAACAGAGGGATGAAAAAGACTGAAATCGACATTCAAAATTTTCGTGAACTTCTTCGAAAAGGATTAGACTTGACTTTTAAAAAGCTTCTTACTCAAAAGAAGGCTCAAAATGGGTTCCTTATATTATCTGAGAAAGGGGAAATCAAAAAAGTTAGTGCAGCAGAAATAAATAATTAACTCTAACACTTCACACAACAAAAGGCTTTACGCCAGTTGGAGGTTCCGCAATGGCCCATCAGCTTTGGTGGTGCTATGAACTTCAGTAATTTGGCTTTAACTAATCGAGTGTATAGTGGCCAAGCTAGCGGTAGGAACACGGATTAACCAACCAGCATAAAGCCACGGACGTTATAAGCAAGCCTAAAAGACAACAGTGCAACCATCGGTCGGACACCAAAACGACCAGACTTTTGACTTCCAAACAAATTTTCGGCCGACCTATACTCTGTTGACTATTTCGCAGTAACTCGACACAGACCCAATCCAGTTTGCCGACACTCAAGCCAACGCAAGGTTTTAAAAATTTTCCCACCGCACATTTTAAAAAATAATTTTAGCCTCCCCACATTGGCACATTTGGGGTTTCCCCCTTCACACAAGCCGACACACAGGCAAACCCCAAAAGAGCCAATTTCCCTCGCACAAGGTGATTTTAGTCATTATTGGAATTTCCTTCAGAAAAAAATTTGCAGATGTAATGAAATTTGAACTATCTTTGTGAGTGAATACTCACTTACTTTAAAAGTACAAACAAAATGAACGGTAAAAATAACATAGCAATAGGCTTCTTGACAATGGGGCTTTTTATGGCTTACGGGTTTCTCCTAATTTATCTTCGCGACTTTGCTCCGGGTAAAGAAGAATGGGTAAACTCATACAGTATCGGGAAACATTTTGAAAGCAGACTTGCACACGTTCACGGTAACCTGTTTGCATTCTTAAATATTCTCATTGGTTATCTCTTAATCCATTTCAGAGACAAACTCAAAAACGTGAAAGCTATTTCTTGGTTAGCATTGACAGGATTGTTAATGCCAATAGGAATATTAACTGAGGTGTATCTTGGCTTGCCTCCTGCATTAGTATTAATTGGAGCCATTGCAATGACTGCTTCTGTAATTTGGTTAGGTTTTTCGTTTATTAATTTAAAGTTAAACAATGAAAAATAATGATTTTACAGAAAGGCAAATAGAAATAATGGAAGCCGCTACGCTTCGCATTGATAAATTCGGAATACAGGAATTAACGATAAAAAACTTAGCCTCCGACCTGAGTTTATCTGAAGCTGCATTATATCGCCATTTTAAAAGTAAAAATGAAATATTGCTCGGACTATTGACCTATTTTATTTTAGAAATGAACGAGCGACTTGCTTTAATAATAGAAGATAAAGAAAAACAACCTTCTGAACTTTTGAAAAAAGTATTTGTGTTGCAACTTAACACATTTGTTCAAAAACCTGCCATAGTTAGCGTGATTTTTTCCGAAGGAATATTTCAATTTAATAAAGAACTAAGTGACAAGGTTTCAACAATGATGGCTCTAATGCAAAAAAACATTAACGCACTTATTACAAGAGGACAAAACGAAGGTGTTTATGGAAAACTATTGGGGGCAGACACTATTACAACAATTATTATGGGCAGTATGCGAATGGTTGTTTTAAAATGGAAGCTTTCGGGTAACAAATCCAATTTAGTAAATGATGGAAAAAATGTATTAAACGGACTTCTAAAAATGTTAGAAAAATGAAAAAAATAATCCCCTATTTATTAGCAACGATTTTAGCAGGGTTTGGTTTGCTAACATTATTCCTAAGCACATCTGTAATATTTGATTTGTTTGGTATTAGAGCCAAAGAGGGCAATTATGTTCTGTTTGTGGTTTGGTCAAACTTCATCAGTAGCATTCTTTACCTATTCGCTGCTTATGGGTTTATTAAAAACAAGAAATGGACTACTTCGCTTTTAGGAATTTCAACACTTATTCTAATAACAGCTTTTGTCGGTCTTAAAATTCACGCAAGTTCAGGTGGTATTTATGAAACAAAAACCATCGGTGCAATGATTTTTAGAATTTCCGTGACCCTTGTATTTGCAATCATTGCATATTTCACAATAACAAAAAAGAAATTATGAAGAAGATAACAATTTTAATTCCAGTAATCAGTTTGTTCCTTTTCAGTTGTGGCAATACTTCTAACGAAAAATCAAAAGAGCAAACCGAAACCGTTACTCACGAAGAACATCAGCACAACGCTGAAATACAAACCATCGAACTTAACAATGGAGAAAAATGGAAAGTTGATGCCAATATGATAACTCATATTCGCAATATGGAAAACGATGTTATTTCCTTTGCTAAGGTTGAGCAAAAAGATTACAAATCATTATCTGAAAAATTACAATCCAACATTGATTTACTTACTTCTAATTGCACAATGAAAGGCAAAGCACACGATGAACTGCATAAGTGGTTATTGCCCTACATTGATTTGGTAAAAGAACTTTCAGAAGCTAAAGACGAAACCGAAGCATCGAAGCAATTTCAAAATATACAAACTTCATTCACAGCATTTAATCAATACTTCCAATGAACATAAAAGAATTACACACACAAGAAAAACCAGTTTCAGCAACTTCTCTTTTTAAAAGTGAACTGGGCAATGCAACTGCCATACAAATTTTGCAAGGCGGAAAATTAAAAGAACATATCACCAAAACACCAGCACTTTTGATTTGTATGGAAGGGGAAGTGATTTTTGAAAATGAAAATGGTATAAAAGAAACACTAATTCCGGGTGATTATGTACACATAGAACCAATGGTAAAACATTGGGTTGAAGGAACTATTGAAAGTCAATTAATACTCATCAAGTAAAAAAATTTGACCAATGAAGTTAGTAAACATTCACAAACAAACAATATTCCTGCTATTCTTTTTAATCGGATTTCAAGCAGCACAAGCCCAAGTGTGGACAATGCAACAGTGTATTGATACAGCACAGGTTCGTAATAAAAATCTGCAAATGAGCAGAAATAATGTTGCTATAGGTGAGCAAAAAGAGAAAGAAGCAAAAGCCAATTTAATTCCAAAGGTAACTGTCAATACGGATTATAAATATTTCACAAACCTTCCTTATCAGTTAATGCCTTTATCAACTTTTAATCCCACAGCACCTGAAGGACAGTTTAAAGAAGCTCAATTTGGTGTTCCTCACAACATCAACGCCAATTTGCAGTTGTCAATGCCAATGTATAATCCGCAGGTTTACGGAGCAATTCAAACTACCAAGATAGCCTCGGAATTGACCGAATTACAATACCAAAAAACTGAAGAACAAATCTATTTTGAAATCTCAAATCTGTATTACAACGCACAAATACTACATTACCAATTAGCTTTTATTGACAGTAATCTTATAAATGCTACTCGACTTCTAAAAAATATGCAATTGCTCAATGAACAATTGCTTGCCAAAGGAACAGATGTGAGCAAGGTGAAATTACAGGTCACCCAGTTAACCACTCAAAAAGAAAGCATCAGCAGTAAATACGAGCAAGTTTTAAATGCGTTAAAATTTGCAATGGGTATTTCCATTGAACAAAAGCTGCAAATTGAACCAAACATTCAATATCAAAACACAAATGAATATACTCCTTCATCAACTTTAGATATTCGTATTATAAAAACTCAAAAACGTTTATTGTCAAGTGAAATAAGCACACTAAACAAATCAAGATTTTTGCCTTCGCTTAATCTTATTGGAATGTATGGCACAACAGGTTTTGGATATAACGGACTGCCAAACTCCTTTTTAGATTTTTATCCTATTGGCTATGCAGGTATTCAATTATCCTACCCATTGTTCAATGGCACTGTAACGCTACGAAAGATCAATCAGAAAAAATTTGAATTGCAAAATAGTGAACTGCAATTCGGCTTACTCACCGAACAAAATAATATGCAGGTTGAAAATGCTAAACTGCAAAGAATGGTTGCTAAAAAATCAGTAGAAAAAACAACAGAACAAATTGAACTGGCAAAAACTATTTACGAGCAAACTATTCTTCAACAAAAACAAGGAACAGCAAGCCTAACAGATGTTTTGCTTGCGGACAATGCTTTGCGTGAAGCACAACAAACATATCTATCTGCTGTAATTGATTACCTCAAAGCAGATTTAGAACTAAAAAAACTCACTGGAAATATTTCAACAACTAATTAGTATCAACAATGAATACAAAATCATCAATGCTAAAAAAAGCTCTATACATCATCATACCGCTGGCGTTAATTGCCATTGTGGTAATCAAGTTGAAAAACAACAAAGAAATTACACAGAGTAAAGTGTATCAATACGATAAAGAACAAGTTATAAATGTTCAGGCAGACACACTACAAATTGAAAATGTGAATGCCGAATTTTCTTATTCGGGAACATTTGAGCCAAACAAGGAAACTAAAATAAGTGCCGAAATACAAGGAAAGATAAACGAAGTTTTAGTTGACGCTGGAAGTATTGTAAACAAGGGTCAATCATTAGTGCAGTTGGATAATTCATTGCTGAAATTACAACTGCAAAATATTGAAGTGCAAATTGAAGGTTTGGAAGCTGATGTAAACCGCTATACAATTTTGGCTAAAGCAGATGCAATTCAAGGTGTTCAATTAGAAAAATCCTTACTGGGATTGAAATCCGCAAAAGTTCAGAAAGCTACTTTGGTAGAACAAATAAGTAAAACTAGTATCAAAGCACCTTTTAACGGAGTAGTTACTGCAAAACTAAGTGAAGAAGGGGCATTTGCTGCACCCGGAGTTCCATTACTTCAAATAACGGACATTACAAATTTAAAATTCACTGTAAATGTTCCCGAAAATGAGTTAAGCCAGTTCAAATTAAATCAAAGCTATTCTCTTTCGGCAGACGCTTATTCTGAAATTCTATTGACTGGAAAAACTACTATGATTGGTAGTAAAGCCAATATGGGCAGTAGTTTTCCTGTTCAGTTTATGGTAAATAACACATCCGACTTGAAAATAAAATCTGGGATGTTTGGTAAAGTTTTACTCAAAAGCAAAACGTCTGGAAAGGGAATTATCATTCCGTCTTCTGCCATACAAGGCACTGAAAACCAACCGCAAGTTTACATAGTGAAAAATGGCAAAGCCCTTTTGCAAAACATCACTATATCAAATAAGATACAGAACAAAGCAGTTGTTTCAAGTGGATTAAATGAAGGTGATGTAATTGTAACCAATGGATTTATAAATCTTTTTGACGGTGCAAATGTAATTGTTAAATAAAATCAGCGAAAAATGAATATTACAGAAATTTCAATCAAACGCCCTTCGCTGATAATAGTGCTGTTCAGCGTATTTACTTTATTAGGTTTTATAGGGTATAAAAATTTGAGTTATGAATTAATGCCCGACTTTAATCAGCCAGTAGTTGTAATTAAAACAGTATATCCGGGTGCTGAACCTAACGAAGTAGAAACTTCCGTTTCACGAAAAATAGAAGATGCCTTATCCAATTTGGAAGGTGTAGATTACTTGGTTACAAAGTCGTTACCAAATGCTTCTATCATCATTGCAAATCTGAAATATGGAACAGATTTAGATAAAACAATGCAAGATGCTCAACGCTATATTGACAACATTCGTAAAGATTTACCACAGGATATTTTAAGTCCTGTAATGAGTAAAGTTTCGCCAAATGATTTGCCTATAATGTCAATTAGTGCAACAAGTAATTTATCTGCTACTGAGTTTTATCAAAAAATGAAAGATGATTATCTGCCACAAATTCAACAAATAAAAGGCGTTGCAGAGATTACCGTTTTAGGAGGAGAAGAAAGAGAAATACAAGTAAAAATAAATCAAGACAAACTGAAATTGTATAAAATTTCAATGGTTCAGGTTGTTGAAGCTATTAATCGTTCGGGCTTAGACTTACCTGCTGGAAAAGTGCAAACAGAAAAAGAAAGTAATTCAGTTCGTTTAACTGGAAAATTTACATCGTTAGAAGACATTAAAAAAGTTCAAGTTGCAATGCCTGTTTTAGGAAGTCCAGTTTATGTAAAAGATATAGCAGATGTTATTGATGGTATAAAAGAAACGACTTCTATTAGTCGTTACAATGGTAAAAATGGAATTGGCTTAATGTTGAAAAAACAAGGCGATGCAAACGCTGTTGATGTCTCAAAATTAGTTCGAGAAAAATTCAAATCCATTGAACAACAAAATTCAAATGCAGGTGTGAAATTTATTATTGCAGACGATAGCACAGACAACACTATTGCAGCAGTTAATTCTGTTGTTTTTGATTTGATTTTGGCGGTAATATTGGTTTCATTGGTGATGCTTTTATTCCTAAGAAGTTTCAGAAACTCATTAATTGTAATTGTTGCAATTCCAACTTCTTTAGTTACAGCGTTTGCAGTAATGTGGCTTTTGGGCTACACGCTAAACCTAATGACTTTACTCGCAATGTCTTTAATCATTGGTATTTTGGTGGATGATGCGGTGGTAGTATTAGAAAATATTCAAAAACATTTAGACAGGGGAAAAGATAAACGAACTGCTGCAATGGAAGGTCGTATGGAAATTGGCTTTGCGGCATTGTCAATTACATTAGTTGACGTAGTGGTATTTTTACCAATTCTTTTTTTACAAGTGTTTGTTGCCGATATGCTCAAACAATTTTCGGTAGTTGTAGTAACTTCAACACTCACCAGTTTATTGGTTGGTTTTACTCTTACACCTTGGTTGGCTTCACGTATTGGAAAGAAAGAAGATTTACAACCAACTAATATTTTCAATCGTCTTTTGCTTTGGTTTGAGCATCAGTTAGAAAATTTCACTAATTGGTATGGCAGACAATTAGAATGGGTTTTAAGCCATACATTAATTTTCACAGGAATTGTGTTGTTGCTTTTTGTAATGACTTTAGGCATTATGAAACAAGAAATTATTGGTAAAGAATTAATCTCAACAGGCGACCAAGGAAAGTTCAGAATGGCTTTGGAGTTTGACAAATCCACTTCCATTCAGCAAAATAACTTAATTGCTCAAAAAATTGAAACATATATTATTCAACAACCCGAAGTTGCAACGGTATTCAGTAACATTGGCGGTCCAAGCACGGGCATTGGAAGTTTGGGTGTTGGTTCAGCTAACAAAACAGAATTTACCATTCAATTAAAATCTAAAAAGGAACTTAAAAATGTGCCGACCGAAACATTTATGAAAAAACTTAGAGAAGACCTAAAGTTAAAATTTCCGAGTATAAATTATTCAATGGCAGCTTTAGGTTTAATACCTCGTTCAGCTCCTATTGAAATTACATTGAGCGGAAGCAATTTAGATTTGGTGATGAAAACGGGTGAGGAACTAAAAACGGTAATTGAAAAAATTCCCGGTGCGGATAACGTTCGCTTATCCGTTGAAGTAGGAAGTCCCGAATACAAAATAATTCCCGACAAAGATAAAATGCAACGATTAGGTTTAACAACCGCTTATGTTGGATTGAACCTAAGAACAGCGTTTACTGGTAATGACGATGCGACACTAACCGAGAACGGAACAGAATATCCTGTGAGAATTTGGTTAGCTGAGTTTAGCCGACAAAACTTTGAGGATGTTCAACAACTTTCCATAATTAACCCTGCGGGGTTACCAGTTGAAGTTTCACAATTTGCAACTGTTGAGCAAGACAATTCTCCGTCCTTGTTAGAAAGGAAAGACCGACAATCAGCGGTTACACTTACATCAGACGCATTAGGCAGACCATCAGGAACTGTGGCAGACGATGTAGTAGCTTATCTAAAAGAAAATCCGCTACCAAAAGGAATACAAATGACTTGGGGTAGCGACATCAAAAGACAGAATGATAGTTTTGGAGCATTAGGTTCAGTATTGCTGATTTCGTTTTTGCTAATTTACCTGATTATGGTAGCACTTTATGACAATTTTGTTTATCCATTTGTAGTTTTGTTTTCTATTCCAGTAGCAGCAATTGGGGCGTTTTTCGCACTGAATTTGTCGTTAAGTAATTTGAGTTTGTTCGCCTTACTTGGTTTAATTATGCTAATGGGCTTAGTGGTGAAAAATGCTATTCTAATTGTGGATTTTACCAATCAATTAAAAGCAGAAGGCAAACATTTCAAAGAAGCATTAATCATTGCAGGAAAAGGTCGTATGCGACCAATCCTAATGACAACGCTTTCAATGGTTGTTGGTATGCTTCCCATTGCAATGGCAACAGGAACAGCAGCAGAATGGAAAAATGGTCTTGCTTGGGTAATCATTGGCGGACTTCTTTCCTCATTAATTTTGACCGTATTTTTAGTTCCGATGGTCTATTATTTAGTTGACACAGCGAAAGAAAAAATAAATCGTAAAAAATAATTGAAATGAAAATAGCAATCATAACACTAATTGCATTTGCGTTATCACTAACACTTTATTCATTTTCCAATCCCAATGCAGATACTTATTCCTTAACCATAGAGGTAAAAAATTTACGGAATGCAAAGGGAATAGTTCAATTTGCACTGTATAACAAAGACGGCTCAATTCCCGATGAAGATTATGAGAATTATTACAAAATTTTGAAAGGAGAAATTATAAAAGGCTCATCTACGATTACTTTTAAAAATATTCCATCAGGAAAATATGCAGTTAACATTTTACACGATGAAAACAATAATGGTAAAATAGACAAAGGATTTATTTTACCGATAGAAGGTATTGGGTTCTCAAATTTTCAATCAATTGGTTTGACAAACAGACCTAACTTTTCAAAAGCAAGTTTTGAGTTAAAAGAAAACAAGTCAATTAGTGTAAAGGTGATTTATATGTAAGACAGTTAAGCCATCACACAGTTGTAAGCACATTTGCAATTCGCGCAAGCCAACGCACAGACCAAAAATTGCAAAAGAGCTTCCATCTCCCCCACCTAAGAAAAATTATTTTTTAAAATTTCCTTCCCTTCTAAAATTTTTAAAACCGCTTCCCACATCCGACACAATCAGACCCCTTCGCAACTCGACAATAACACTAAAACTCACAGCGGACAAGGAATTTGCAGCCTCGACAGACAGAAGGCCAGCTTATAACATGAACTGTGCATAAAAACAAATAAAAAACTACCTTTTTAATGTAAAGTTGAACAGTAATTAGGTTGGTAAAGTGAATTGTTTTTTACTACAGCAAATACTTGTTTCAATAGTTTGTTCATAACAGCGATTAGTGCTTGTTTCCCAGTTTTCCCATTGGTGTATAATCCGATTGATGTTGACCACCCATTCCCGCCATCGTGACCACCCCCTCTATTTATAAGATTTTTCAGGATCATTCTTAAGTAAATGACCACCTACTATTATTTGGTATCTGCCATTCCGGCAATGCTGACCATGGGAAGGGTTTGTTTCGCTTACGCCATTCCGGCAATGTTGACCATGCTAGGATAGCTTTCTGTAATCGTTTTGCTTTGCAGTTTTTACACAATTAAAGACTGCAATCAATGGCTGGAAAAACGATTATCATGAGTAAACTAAAACAGGTAGTACGCCTTCGGGCCAATGGTGTAGCTCTTCAAGCCATTGCCAAAGCAGTTGCCCTATCAAGGAATACCGTAAAAAAATATGTGCGTTTAATCGAAGTTAAAGGACTAAATAGTGCTGAGCTTTTATCGATGGAAGATGTGGCACTAGAAGCCCTATTATTTGATCCTGAACCTACTGAACAGTTAAGGGCAGAGACCCTCGCAGCCATGTTCCCCTATTTTGAAAAAGAGCTTAAAAGAGTTGGTGTTACACGCTGGGTATTATGGGGTGAATACCGCCAACTGCACCCTGGTGGTTATAGCTATTCTCAAGTTTGTGATCACTACAAACTTTGGAAGATCAGCCGTTCAGGCACACTACATTTTGAACATGAACCTGCCGATAAACTCTTCATCGATTTTACGGGTAAGAAGATGCAATTAGTAGATCCACAAACAGGTGAAGTAACAGAAGCCGAAATTTTTATAGCTGTGCTGGGCTATAGCCAACTAACTTATGTAGAAGCAATCGCTTCACAAAAGAAAGAAGATTTTATCAAGGCTACAGAAAATGCGTTGCACTTTTTTGGTGGTGTTCCGCGTGTAATTGTACCAGATAATTTGAAGAGTGCTGTTCATAAAGCCAGCAAATATGAAGCGGAACTAAACCAATCCTTTCTTGACTTTGCCAACCACTATGGAACTACGGTACTTCCTGCCAGGGGATATAAGCCCCGTGATAAATCGTTAGTGGAGAAAGCTGTAAGTATTGCTTACTCACGCATCTTCGCACCCTTACGTAACGAAGTGTTTTATACCCTCCAGTCCTTAAATGTTGCTATTAAAGACAAACAATTGCTGCACAATAAACAAGCCTTCCAAAAGGACCCTCAGAGCCGACTGCAGCGCTTTGAGTTAGAGGAGAAACACCTATTGTCACCACTGGCGGAAGAACGTTATGAGATCAAGCAGATTAAATTAGCAACAGTTATGAATAATGGTCATGTACAAATCTTTGAAGACAAGCATTGCTACAGCGTACCATACCGTTTTATTGGCATGAAGGTTAAAATCATCTTTAGCTGTAGTTCCGTATCCATCTACCATAACCACGAACGTATTGCTTATCACAAACGGGGTATAAAAAAACATGGGTACACTACGGTTAAAGACCTTCTTTCTTCTGAACACCAGTTTGTGGCAGAATGGCGGCCAGAAAAATTTACCAATTGGGCACAAGGCATTGATACTTCTGTTAAGGATTACATTGCCATGGTACTTGATACAACTACCTATCCCGAACAAGCATACAGAAGTTGTGTAGGTATACTAGCCTTGGAAAAGAAGGTGGGTAAAGAGAGGCTCATTAAGGCCGTTGAACGGGCTACCTTCTTTGGTGCTTATAACTATACCATTATCAAAAAAATACTTCAAGCAGGGCTAGATCAAACTGATCCAGCAGAAGATATCCCCCCTTCAGTACCACTGCCTAAACATGAGAATCTGCGTGGTGCCAATACGTATAAATAATAATCCTAACCTTTTTTAGTAATCAATAAATCAAAATACAATGAGTGGTACCATCCTAAACAAAATGTCGCACATGAAGCTCAGTGGTATGTTGCATAGTTATCAAGCTATGCTGAGCAGTAACCAGCATCATGATCTTACACACGATGAGTTCATTAATCTGCTAATACAAGCAGAGTGGGAAGATCGTGAAAATAAAAAGATCAACCGGCACTTACGCCTAGCCAAGTTCCGTTATGGAGCATCCATTGAAGAATTAAATTTTACCAGTGGCAGGGGATTAGACAAAACACAAATACTTAGATTGGCTGATGGCAGCTTCATTAAACAAAAGGAGAACATACTGATTACCGGATCTACTGGTGTTGGTAAAAGTTATTTAGCTTCTGCCCTAGGACAAAAAGCTTGTCAGCTTGGGTACAAAGCTTTATATTTTAATACCCAAAAGTTGTTTCCCAAATTAAAAATGATGAAAGCCGATGGGTCCTACTCCAAAGAGATTAGCAAAATAGAAAAGTATGATCTGCTTATCCTTGATGATTTTGGATTACAGCCATTTGATAATACCGCTAGAATGATCTTACTAGAAATCATCGAAGACCGACATGCAAGGAAATCTACCATCATCAGTTCACAGTTGCCAGTTGCCCAATGGTATGAAGTAATCGGCGATAGTACTGTGGCTGACGCCATATTAGATAGGATGGTACATACCGCTCACAGAATAGAACTCAAAGGAGAATCCTTGAGAAAAAAATAGAATCCTTACTTTTAACACACAGCTCTTAGAAATTATTACAGATACTATCCTGACAATCTTTGAACAGAGGGTGGTCACGATGGTCGGATTGATGGTCAGTATGACCGGATTATACACTAAATGCATTTGAATATAACGTTTAATACTCATTGCATTTACAACACTCAACTTACAACCCAAACTGTCCAAGAAAAAGGCAAGTCTGATATAATAAACACCAGTAGCTTCCATAACGAAATGACA
>Ga0209480_10002240_pt1 | contig 13444 bp, 21 predicted proteins | sample JI61114C2DNA_FD_187501 | JGI IMG/M metagenome (GOLD analysis project Ga0209480, IMG submission 187501) | Wastewater effluent complex algal communities from Wisconsin, to seasonally profile nutrient transformation and Carbon sequestration -... | ecosystem: Engineered > WWTP > Effluent > Algae...
TTCCTATTCTTTCCTATTCTCTAAAATTATTAATAATCTCCTGTTCGATTCTTATTATTTATATCTTCTGTAGACGAACCTCTTCTTCCATTCTTAGGTCTTCCACTTTCGTTTCAGAACTGTTCTTAGCTCTTCATTATTCTTTATACCATATGTTTCATCCTCAAGACACCCTACCTGGTAGAACCCTCGCATTTCTATAATTGTTCTCCTGTTGCACGATTGCTTCAACCGTGGACTAGTTATTCGAACATGACATCCTTTACAATCTCTCAAGTTGCAACTTAGTCAAATGGACCCTCAGCCCAGATATCTCTGAAGCTGTACAAGTACTAAGAAAAATCAACTTTCACTGGTTGCTGCAAACTTTGTATGAATGAAACAATTTGTCAATTCTTCCCGATCGCTCCTCTTCTGTACTCTTCACGGAGTTCTTCTTATCGTTTGGCGAATAGGTCCTTTTCATCCTCTTGAATTTCCTTCCGGTATTCCAGAAACAGTATTGCAGAAGATATTAAGCACAGGATTGAAGGAAGATAGAACAAGTGTTTCAGGCCCATGTACGGTACGATAAGGACAAAAAAGGCACCGCAAAATAGACCAAAGCCTTCCATGACCGATATGATCGCACCTACTGCTCCTTGCCGATCTCGAATCTTCGGATTCTTGCCAAGCAAGAGGGTTATCTTCGAACCAATCAGCCCATAAGGCCCACCGAAGCAGAGCCCGCTTAGTACCATCATCAGAAGGTAGTGGTAACCACTGTTTCGCTCGTATTCTGCTCCGAGATAGGCAAATATGAAGGCAGTAAACAACAAAGGCACAATAAGACCTATCTTGTTGACTGAATTGTTGTAGTAGCCCATCGCCAGAGAACCGAGAAAGATGCATATAGACCAAGCAACCGTAATGCTGCTCGAGAACTTGTGGAGTCCGATGCTGAAGAGATAGAATAGCAGCCAACTCATGATGATAGCATTGACTGATTTCAAGCACGCAAAGCAGAGGACATAAGAAGCAACAGAGGGAAGTAACCAAACATTTAGGAAGTTCACCTTCTTCTGCGACGAAGCATTCGATTTTGGACGTTCACTCTTTCTTTCAACTGCATTGTTGTTCACATTAGCTCCCGACTCGCTGGAAGTTGGTATTGCTTCAGGGCCTGCAGGCTTCTACTCTAAAATAGTAGGCGGATGCTCGGCAGTTGAGACCGGTTGGTGTTCATCATTAACAGCTTCAATGTTCGCTTGTTCTGGAGGTCTTTCTACAGACTGCTGTCGGGTTACTTTGGATGAAGTCCTCTCCCTTTGAGGTAGAACCAGAAAGAACCAATTAACTGCAATCATCACCAGCAAGAGTCCACAGATTGTCAAGATGAGACTTTGCGGTTTCGCATGACACACCTCCACCAAGAAATAGCCCAGTCCCAATGCAACGAAGTCACCGAACTGGCTACAACCATTCCATATGCACAACTTAAATCCGTTTTCTTTGGGAGGGTAGTAAAGGGACACAATCTAAGTTCAGAGCATATCATTACCGATAGGCAGCTAGGCCAGCCAGTACACGAGGCAATTCCAACCATGGCGTACAGTATGATATAGACCCAATGCTGACTGACTCCTACGAGCTGGAGGATGCCGACAATCATAAACGATAGGGTGAGGTAGCTCATGCCGATCAGCAAGAAGTTTTTATGGCCTATCTTCTCACCAATCCAACCGAGCGTCTTGAGTGAGACTGACAGACATATGAGAATGATCATATCGAGTTCGCCAAGGAATTGGGTTGAGAAGTTCAATGGCTATGCTTGTGAATAGGTCTTGGTGTAGCTCCAGCTCGTCCTCACGGAATGAATGAGAGCATACGTAACGAAAGTCAGCAGATAGACCTTACGCCCGTTCATAAGTTCTACGCAGAGTATATAATATGGCAGGTGTGTGCGACCTGTTTTTTCCGCCCCTGCGTTGCCTTAAATCTACCATCTTCGGAGGCACTATTGCCACTGTCGTGGTGGGTGTGCTCTCCATCTTCAGTAACATGTGCATCTTACCAGATAGTCGTGGTCTACGCCTTTCTCATTTCATCAATCTGGGCACAGTTCAGTAGTCAAATCCGCAACGAGCTGATCAGCATAATCCTGTCGGTGTTAGCGGTATCTACGGTAAAATCAACCCTAACTCAGGAATAACCAACAACAAGCCTTGCTTTCTTTGTTTGTACTCCCTTGGAAGTGTTATCTTCATGGTGCTGTTCCTCTTTATGGGCGTATTTGCGACTGTCTACCCGAAGGCACTCATCAACAGCTGCTAGACTAGCAAACTCAACAGTACTTTAGAGTTCCAACAAGCAGTCGATACTGCTCAGGATATGCTCTGTAAGACATGTCCTTGCTACTTCTCGACGATGTACAACCCCACTTACTACAACCAGACAGGTACATTACCGCTAATTCAGAGCAGAACTGGCTTGAGAACAACCTGTACAATACCAGCCAGACCTAATAAAGCTGGCCAGAAAATGCTCAGAACTGCACCCAATGGACGAACATCACTAACGCCAATGTTGATACTCTGTCGCTGCTCGAAGGTATCTTTTAGTGCAGTGGATGGTGCGAGCAGAATGGCTATCCCAACCTTTACTACCTCTTCACAAATCTGAACCAAGGTAGTTCACTGCTAATTGAAGGTAAGCCCAAGGCATTCTGCTACACTATGGTCGTCTAGTTCTTCAAACAGTTTGGCAGCTTGCTGGAAGCATCTTCCTACCTCGTAGCCATCGTGCTCTTCGTGGTGGTTGCTACCACCTTCTGCTTGTGTGTGCACCCCAAAAGGTTGAGCTCCAGCTCAAACTCCTCCCTTAAGGAGCGGTTACTCCAGGTCAATGCAGCGATTCTCGACAAAACAGAGCAGTGACCAATATATTTCCATTTCTATTCGATAGAGGATGTTTACTCGAGTAGACCAACACACTGATCAACATGACGGCGTGCAATAAGCAGAGCTGCGTAATCGCGAGTAGCTGTGTTAGTTGCTCGAACTCATTGAGTTCAACCTGCTTCAGTTTCGGAGCTGCGTCAATGAGAAGAAGTTCTGGAGATCGCTCTCACAGTTAGAATAGCTGCTTGGCAAGAAGATTAGCAAGTCAAGTGATCCACCGTACCTCCATTCGCTGGCAACTGCAGATTATGCTGCTTCGTACAACTTGCGGCATGTACTCAACCGGTTGAGAGTCTGGAATGATGAAATTGAAGGAAGGCTGCTCAAGTTACGGGCTGACGAAATCCACCGATACAGCAGTTTCATTCAAAAACGAGAATCCGAAAATAGTGCAAGTACGCTCACCAGCAATCTTCTTATCGGGGAGTTTCCCAGAATACGGCGGACGACCCTTGGAGAGTATCTTCTGCTCTACGGTCAACAGCTTTGATATTGAATTGACATCTCCCCTTTAAATAGTTCATAACGAGGTTTAAGGGTGCTTTTGCCGCCACCTTGACATTAAAAAATTAATCGGATGGCTGATCTGAGATCCCTGCAGAGCATCTTCGATCTCAATGAGACCGATCGCAAGCAACAATCCACACTTGCACTGATCGTTGACGTGACGGCTGCGCACAAGAAAGACGTGAAGAAGGATTACATCCTTCGAATGAAGGTAATGGATGAAAGTCGACCCACCGACTTCTGCAGTGTGTTCATCTATAGCTCGGAGCTTGAGAGACTTCGCTGCAGCATTGAGTTCGGTGATGTGTTGCTCCTGCGCGGGTATAAACTAAGCTAATCGCAGATTCTCATTCGATGTTTGGAACGGCACGTTCCAGGCGAAGTCCAATAAGAAAAGCTCGTGGTACGTGTTCAGCGGGAACCCTCAGTCTACTGATTTCGAGCTGCGAAACGAAACCGATGAAGCATCCACGAACCGTGACTTCTCCAACTACTACGACCGAATCAACCAGCTTCGAAAGTTTTCTGAAAAGCACTTCAAGAGCAATCCCGTTCCACTCGTGACACGCAATAGCAACAAAAGCTCAGATTTCGATATGATCCTCCGAGTGACCGAATCGCAGCCAGTCAATGGAAGTTACAAGCTGACCCTCACAGATAGCGTCAATGTCTACGAGTTAGTGCATCGATAGCATGTGGAGAAGGGAGTTTATAAGGTCAGGAGCATTGCTCACATCACTTGGGATGGCTAACGGGCGATACTATCTGGAAACGACTACACCAACTTCTTGCTTGTACCACACTGGATGAAGTCGTACAAGGAGAAGGAGTGGGAGAAGGAAAAACCTAAAAAAGCTCGAAAAGCTAGCCAGGGAAACAAGTAGGGGCGACTCGTCACTAAGCTGAACGTCGACATCGCACCAAAGCTCACAACCTTGAGAGAGCTCTCCTTGAAAGGTAATTTGCAAGTCTAGTACAGAAAGTCCGGAGCCTGTGACTCGTGTCAGATGCCAAATCCTCGATATGGCTCCGAATTCCTTCGAGAAGTGTCTGAAAAAGTTCGATGCAGAAAACTTGACGGAAAAGGACTACGAATCTACGGAAGGGAAGTTCATCTACAACATTGAACTGCTTGCTACTGATGGGAGCATGTAAGGCGACATTTTCAGCATTTTCCTCTACACATTCGACGATCGAGGAAAGGAGTTCTTGCCCGGCATGCAACCAGAGGGAATCTTCGGTAGAAATACCCTTCACTTCCGTCAGCTGTTCGATAACGTTCGCAACCGTTTGCTGGAAGAGACTGACAACCATAATGGTATCGAGTTATTGCTGAGCCCACTTTCCAGTAAAACCGAGACTATCTACCGTATCGTGGACACCGAGCTGGTCGCTTGATAGAGCCTCTGAACACAAATTATTAATTGAGTTGTTCGTTGGTAGTTATAACATATGACCAACCGCTTCCATAGCTCTGTGAGGGATGAACTCGATGAGAAAGAACTGCAGCTCGCCAAGGAGATCGATCAACTCGACCAGCAATGCTGGAACTCTAGGAACAAATTGAAGACGGAGCCGGTAGATTAACCTGAACGCCGAGTGCTGCAAATCAAGCCTTCCACAAATTGTAACAACGGCTATAGTAGTCGAGGGTTCAAAGTGAGCTAATTAAAAGTACAGCATCACGTTAGCAACCAGCCTCAACCTTTTCCAACTAAAAAGCCTATTCGGCATCAATTCTCCAGTCTCATTATGGGTCGAACCACAGCAGTAGCTCCAGCGGTAGCCGACAAGGAAAACCGACCTTTCAATACAGCAGCCACTAAGCCAGGTGGAAGCAAGAAAGCGCCAGGGATGGAGCAACCACAAAAGAAGCAAATGCCATCACCAACGCCCCCTCGCCCACCAGTGAGCAGACCCCCTGCTAAACAATAATCGCATCCCCATCCTTCCCTGTGCCGCAACCTAATGAAGGACTTTGAACCAGAACATCTCTTTGACCCACAGCAGGATCCAGAATCAAACCGCCTCTTCCAAGATGATTCCCTTCTGCTGGACTACGATTCACTTGAATTCGACATCAAAGAAGAACCCGAACAGAATTCTGAACAAAGCGGGGAGCTAACAAAATAGCTTCGTAAGCAAACGCAATCCACCAACGGGAAATTCACCAAACGAGGCCATTCAACTCTTGGCCAGGAGTTAGAGTGTACTTTCAAACCTGCAATACTCCATAAAAGCAAGCAAATAGCAGAAAAGCTACGCCCGTCATTCGACCGGCTAACCACCCGATAGAAAAAACCTCAACAAGACAAACCTGGCTATAGAGAAACAAGCGACACTGGAAAACGTTATTCCCGGGAACGGATTAATACCCTCAGTCGGCCCAAACAGCTACCTTGCCAAACCCAACGGGAGGAAGAAAGTTGTTCCTTCAAGCCAGTGCTCTCCAAGAAGTCACTGAAACAGTTCAATCAATGCGACTTAAACGTAATCGACAGAAACTAGCTCTGGCTCCAGCAAAAGGAAGATAAAATCACCAAGCTCAGAGAGGAAGAGGAAAGAGTGAGAATTACCCGCGAGGAAGCTAATTCCCAGAGGTTAAGTGTATTTGTTTCCAAGAAAACTCCGACCGAAATGGAACTCTCCAAATTTGAGAAGGAAGGGTTGGCTAGCTACTTCGAACGGCTTCAACAAGCCAGCGAAATGAAACGTAGGGCATAGGAATTCGAGCTTAAGTATTCAGGACGTGGTTGGAACGGCAATATCACAAAAACCCAAGAATTTAGGTTGAGTGGACTTGAAAAGTAAAAGGTTCGTCCAAAGACTCCGAATAAAAGCGGTGAAAAGGAGTACTAACGGGCGATAAAAGAGCTTCATGAGAAGATCCAGAAGCTGCAGCTGTGATGATGATATTCTCTGCCGTATATTTAAATAAAGGAAGTTGCACAATCAATATGAGCACACCCAGTAACCTCACGCAGCCAGTCTCACTTGTCAAGTATGGCAATGCTGTGATGGTATCCACCAGCGGCAAGAAGAATGTCAAGGAGGGAAAGGGTCTTCCACAGAACATCTCTGCTGCATATACCGAGGACATCCTCAATTCTATTCTGCCGCCCAGGGAGTATACCATGGATAAACAACAGCTCTGGTAAGGCAAAGCTTATGAAGGATTCAATCCGTTTCGGCAACCCCCGCCACCAAGCAAGACGTGCTTGATCTTCAAGAGAAACTCGATAAAAGACTCCAGCAGCGACAGGCTCGCTAGACTGGTATCTGTCCCATCCGTGAATAACTCTACTCACAGTGTTTTGATGAACTGATTCGCCAGATCACCATAAACTGTGCCGAAAGAGGACTACTACTTGTACGAGTTCGTGACTAAATTCGAACGGTAATTGCAAATGCTAACTTCAGACCATCCAAGCCTATCAAACACTTTACGAATCTTCAATCGCCTATGGAATGCGGAAAGCACTACAATCAGAGCAGAAGAAAAAGGAAATGGAGAACCGTATAAACACATTGAAGACTGAGAGCAGCGAACTTGAGCGTCAAGTGACGGAGCTGGAGAAGAAGATCAATCAAATCGAGTTGGAGGATCGAGAACAGCAGGAGCTCGATCGAAATACACATAAAAACAACGTGGAAACGCAGAAGAAAACCAATCAAATTCTGAAAGATTAACTTGAAAAGCTGCTCCAAGGACCTCAACAGCCAGGCAAGAAGTGATTACATCAACGAACAATAGATCAGGGCTAAGTGGGTCGGTGGGCTATCACAGCGCTGAATTTCTCGCGCGTTAATCGGCAGACAGGGCCGTTATTCCCCGTAATGCTGCTTAGCATTTTCGTGGCCTATTACTCCGTCAGTTGTTCCTCGCCTGATTCCATCATTATCCTCCGAAACCTCTCTAAAGAAAGCTATCCTTCTGCATCTTCGTCCAGCAGATGAAACAGTATGTCGTTTCGCTATGGGGTGGGTTTGTCGTTGAAGAACTGCTCAATTTCCTGAAGGTATGCTTGGAAGTTAAGCTTGCTATCTTTCAGTATGAGCTCACTGACGAATTCAGTCAGGAACTTGTCTTTGTGTGAATTCGCTGTGGCCAGCAATTGCCTTGGATTGCACAATAGAGTACTTCAAATCAACAGTCTAACCGAACAGTGTGAATTCCATCTCGAACTCAGCATGCTCCTCGCTGGAAAGATAGGGAGGTTTCAGTCTGTCCCGGTTGCTCTTTCCGAAGGCTGTCGCAGGCTTTCTTTTCATTTACAAAATTTAATATTCCAAACTATTCCAATCGACGATCCTGAGGAAAGCAGATATACGCGATCGATCATCCCAAATAGTGCCGAAGTTCGCCAATTTCATTCGACTCCACCAACCGCACGAAGCGGTCGTTGTTGAATAGACCAAGGACTCGGATATCACCACGGTCTAGCTTTCCTATTCCATTCATGCGTTCGTGACTCCACTGACCTTTGTAAGTTCCGCCATCTTTCCACCGATACAAGCCTGTACCCTAACGCTTGTCATTGATAAATGTTCCCGTGTAGGTGTCACCGTTCGCCCATCTGTACATACCTTCACCTTCCTTCTTACCATTGAGGAACTGCCCCTAATAATATTCTCCGTTATTCAAGAACAGCTTCCCGTATCCATGCTTGACATCGTGACGCCATTGCCCTTCGTACACATCGCCATTCTTATACACATACCGACCGTCTGAACGTTCGTTGCTGACGAAGTCGCCTTCGAAGACGTCTCCGTTGAACAAACTCAGCTTTCCACGGACTTTGTTTTCTCGTTCCCATGTTCCAACATAAACAGAGCCCTATGTAAACCGATACGTTCCCTGCCCGTGTTTCATCCCTTCAAAAAACTCGCCATCATAGACGTCTTTATTTGTAAATTCTAGACGCCCTTTCCCATGAGGTAAGTCCTTTTGGTACTGGCCAGTATGATAACCTCCGTCAGCATAGAATGTTTCACCTTGACCTTCTTTTCGGTTGTTAACTATCGAGCCGAGATACATATCGCCATGCACATTTGTTAGTCGGCCTCGACCCTGTTTTACTCCTCCTCTCCATTAACCATCGAATCGCTATTGTTTTACTGGATCTTCGTAAAGACCCTGACCTTCTTTGGTGTCAGCCGCCCATCCTCCAGAGTAGTAGGAGCCTGTTACATAGTAGTAAGTGCCCTTTCCTTCTTTCAAACCTTTCTTCAGCTCCCCCTCATATCGTTCGCCGGACCCGAAGAAGTAGATACCGTACCCATTGAAAGTGTCATTTTCCCACTCGCCCATGTAGATATCGTCTTTGGGATACCAAAATATCCCCTTGCCGTGACGATAGAGTGTATCAGGGATGACCTCACCTATATAGCTACCCCCATCGGGATATGCAAGATCAACGAATCCAGATAGTAACTTTCCGGTGCGTTGATCCTTCATCTCGCCGACGAAGCTAGCTATTAGATGTTCGCGTTCCTCAAGCAGTCGTTTTTGAATAGAGATGTTCACTGCTGGTGCCGTCATAAATTTATTTAATAGTTTGCTTAAGACTCCATAAGCCAGTCACTATGCATGCCTTTGGTTGTGAGTCGGGAATTTCATTATATGAGGAAAGGCAAACTCGTGGGATTAAAAACCCTGCCGCAGCTTACTCTGTTGGACGATAACGGAAAGATCAAGGTTGTTGAGCTGTAGGCACTCGTACTCGATCGCTGGGACGGCTTCACAGGTGAGCTAGCGCTTTACCATACCCTCAAAGCACAACTAAACCAGCCAGTGGAGTATCTTCCATCGAAGAGTTCACAGCATCGCTGCAAGCTTGTAGATGCCAACGGAACTGATATCGGACTTGGATTGGTAGCGGCTGGCTTGGCGACAATTGATGAAGAGTAACTCGCAAAATCTTTGTTGTACAGTCCCGAAGAAATGGAGAAGCTGAAACAAGCACAGCAGAAAGCCAAAGATCAGCCATTAATAAGCATCACAAACTGTGTACGATCAAATGAATTGCTGGCCGACCTGGCGAATTTCGTAGCAGTCAGCAGAGAGTTCACTATCGAGAGTATTCGTGGGCAGGTGATTGTGAGTAGTGGGAGTACCTACCTTCCGGTAACACTCACTCATCTCAATCTCAGTCTCGACGGCATTGAGTAGAAAGAACTCGAAGAATTCATCAGAAGCTTTCAAACAGTGACACTCAATCTTAGCAGACCTGTGTTTGTGTTGGCTGCGCAAAGTTACATTGTCCAAGCTGTGCCTCCGTTAGCTCTTCAAGAAGAACTGCTGCGAAGAGGTTGGGCGGACTTGTCCACTACAGCCGAAATAGAACTAGAGGATCCCACTTACCAAATTCTTCACTCTGCGCGCCAACAAGCAATCAAGACTTTCCGTGGACTTTGGAGCAATCCCGTCGATATTTTTTAGTCTGCCTACACTAAGGATAACTTCTTAGCGATCCCTGTGCAGGTGGATGAGGGCAATGTGTTTCTTATGAAGAATATCGAGACGGGGCAGTATCAATCAGTCGAGGTCTACGGAGTTGTATGCCCTCAAAACGATGAGGTCGGTGCTTACGAGGCTCGGGAGTTTTCTCGAAAGGAGGCTCTAGGCCAAGAATTTAATGTCTACGTGAGAAAAGATCTCGGTTTTCGGCAGATGGCTTCATTAGTGCGTCTTAGTGACAGCCAGCGTTATAGCAAACTGTTAGTCAGCAACGGTTGGGCAACCGTTCGGGATGAAAAGGAAACCAATGTTGACCCATAGTTCAGCAGATTACTCGAGCTACAACGGAAATGTTTATCGGAGAGAATAGGGCTGTTCTCAAGCAAATTAGGCAAGGTCCGTTTTGAAGATCTCACTAAAACTCCTTCGCATGAACTTCGAGAGCACCTTCGATCGCTTTACAATCGGCTCACAAACAGCCTCCACCAGGAACGTAAGCTCGTACCCGCAGTAGTTATCGGAAGCAAGAAGAACAATGTTCTCTCACTATTGTTGAAGGAGTACCGTTTCATTGTAAATGTCCAGCTGGAAGGAGTATCAGTTCTGGACTTCAAGCTTGTGCTCAAGGAGTATACAGACTTCAAAACAGAATCCGTTTCGTTCCTGCGTGATCACATTGTTCAGCGGGACGTCGAACTCGAAGTTGTCGATCTGAGGGAGGCTGGCTGCCAACTTGTCGGGTACGTGTACATCGCTGGAAGGGATATCTGCGAAACGCTTCTTGAAAATGGGTTGGTGTACTGCTCAGGAAGCTTTTCAGAACTTGAGAACCGGCAGTACAGTCGGTTATAGGAACAAGCAAAACAGCAGCAGAAGGGGATGTGGACTCCCGTTTTGAGTCGGCTGAAAAGCTCAAGAGAAGGCAACCCTCCAGAAAATCCGTTCCGTGCAACTATCAGTGAGGTTGTGGATGGTAGCACCGTCTACTACCAAACAGCAGAGTCGTTGGAAAGATTGGAGCGTTAGGTATCACCATTGTTGGAAAATGGACTGGAGGAAAGACTCCATAAGCAACATATCAAGGTCGGCAACCTCTGTGCAGCTCCATTCGAAGACGGAAAACTCTATCGCGCACGTATCCTATCACGTACGTATCCACATAACATAGAACGAAAGAAGGGCAACAAGATATTCCTGATTTACGTCGATTATGGAAATCGGTTGGCAATCGATCAAGACCAGCTGCGGCAACTACCCGAATAGTTGATGAAGGTTGAGGAACTCGCCCAAAAAACCCGGCTTTTCCTGGTGAAGAAGCTTAATGTGAACAACGAAAGTAAATTGGCCTGTAAAGAGGAGATCGAGAACATCATCCTCAATAAGGAATTCACTGCTGTTCCAGTTACTGACGGTAACGACACGTTTTTACTCAGAAGCAGTAATGCTCTATGACTGCAAGGAAGGACAACAACCACCGGAGGATATTTTCCAATCAATCAATATTGAGCTGATCTCAGAGGGTCTAGCGAAGCCAGATCCAGATGACCTCCAGCTCCTACCAGAGGAGCAACAGCAGTATACGCGAGACCTTGTGACTGTCGCCCGCAATGACAAGACCCACCCGCGAGTGTGGCTGTAGAACTCCGACGAAGAGGACATAAAGAAGTAGCTGGGCGACTTGTGACCCTCCAAAGAAATCACATACACGACGGTTGTTGGATGCTCACTTGATGGAGGATTGTCTTCTTGTTGGTGGCTTGTCATGTTGCTGCCTTCGCTATTCGTCCGCCGTCTTTTTGCGCTGTTGGCGAATACGAGTATTTGCCTGCTTCAGCAACTCCAGTTTCAGACTGTGGGCAATCTACGCGATGTCCCCGGGCTCCTCAGATTCAGGAATAGGAGTGTCCGTGCATGGTGCATTATTGCTACGAACTAAGTCGGTTGAGATAGTACTCGACGGAATTGCGCCATCTAAGACGAGCTGCTAATCGTTCTAAGGTTATGCGTCAACTTCATCCTTTTTCTAACGTCCCTCAGTGTTGAATCCACCAATAAACGGACGGGTGGACCGTGGTTGGTGCTAGCTGCGGCATTACCCTTCGGTCACACCGTTTTCCTATTCTTCAATTTGGAAGACTGCATGTGCTTGCTGCAAATACTACCCGATTGACTTCTCCAATATCTTGAACTTGTTATCTATGTGCTGCTCATAGTCGTTGATCTCCTGAAGCAGATGATCCACCCGGTCAAACAAGTACTCATGGTTGGGATGATGAAACAACTGCTGCAGAAACCGGTTGAGCAGCACTGCCAGCTGACTTTCGAGCCCAACTGTCATCTCGACTCGCTTCTCAATGAGCTGGCAGAAGGTATTCCGTTCCTCACTTTTTTCAAGAAATTGTTCGATGAAGTTAACATTATCGCGCATCTTCAGCTATTCCTCTGGGTCGTTCTTCTCGTTACGAATTTCGAGTGAATCCCACATCGACTTCTTAAATTCAGGACTGAAGTTGAGCTCGATGAGCTTTGCTTGCAACAACTCATTGACACGGTTCATATCAGCCACCACTTCACGTGTCTATAGATCGTTGAGCAGTTGGTCGCACAGGCGGCTCATCTGTCGTACGAATGTCTTCAGTTCACGAGTAAGCCGATGATACTCGGGTTCCCGCTCAGATGGTTACTCATTGTCCATCTCCTCGATGGGCTGTGTATTCGAATTCTTCTTCTCGAGACGACGCGCCAGCAGTTTCACTAGTTTCTCTTCGAGATCATTTTTCTGCTGAGCGAGTAAAGTTGCCTCACTGTACAGCTTTTCGTTGGTATCTTTGAGTGTCTCAAGGGACACGTTGAATTGCTAACATGTTCTCTGTAGATCCGCCCGATAGTTTTCGGAAGCAACGAGATCGTTGTTGAGGTTACTTGTTAGAGCTTCGAGCTCTGCGATGCGATTCAGATGCTGTTGCTCGAGGACAAATGTTGTTTGAAGTTCAGTTGCCTTCTGCTACTATTGGTTGATTAGGCGAAGCTCCAACTGCTGGCAGTGAATCCTCAATCTGTCGAATTCATCTCGAAGACTATCAGTTCCCCGCTCATTCTTGCGGGGTCGGTATTGTGCAAGTTCTCGCTACTTGGAAAGCAAGTCTTTCTCCAACTCGTTTATACAACCGCACATCTCTTCAATTTCCTCCTCCTGTTCGCTCACCCGCACTTTCAGTGCAACTACTTCGTTTGCTTATGCCGGGTTGGATGGAGCAGCCCCGACAAGTTCCTATTGCAGAGAAGAAACTGCATTCTCTGACTCCAATTATAGACAGTGAATAATGCTGCTTTGGTATTGATGTTAATAGGTGCGCCTTGCTTCTTCGTGCTGGACATCTCCTAGCTCTAATAATCTAGTTTCAAGTTTCGCCCTTTCCTGTTCATTTTCGATCGCCACTATTTCCATCTTTTCTAAAATGTTATAGAGATTCGAGATTTTCTTCTCCAATGAGAGTTTCTCCTCTCCCAGTTGGCGCTCCAAATTACGGCAAATCTC
>Ga0209480_10002243_pt1 | contig 13431 bp, 10 predicted proteins | sample JI61114C2DNA_FD_187501 | JGI IMG/M metagenome (GOLD analysis project Ga0209480, IMG submission 187501) | Wastewater effluent complex algal communities from Wisconsin, to seasonally profile nutrient transformation and Carbon sequestration -... | ecosystem: Engineered > WWTP > Effluent > Algae...
GCACCGATAGCACCCCCCCCCCGCTCGGGCTGTCAAGACGAGGTGTTCAGTCGGGCGCGAAGACGTGCCCGGCACGGTGCCCTACACCCGCTCCGGCTGCTAGCTCCGTCACAGGTGGTGGTGGATCGAGCCCCCGGTGTCCTGCAGCCGTTGCCCGCCGCCGCCCCACTGGAGCGCCACGATCTCGGCGGCGATCGACACGGCCGTCTCCTCCGGGGTGCGCGCCCCGAGGTCGAGCCCGATCGGCGAGGACAGCCGCGACAGCTCTGCCTCGGTCACTCCGACCTCGCGCAGCCGCGCCAGCCGGTCCTCGTGGGTGCGCCGCGACCCCATCGCCCCGACGTAGGCGACCTCGGGCAGCCGCAGCGCCACCTCGAGCACGGGCACGTCGAACTTCGGGTCGTGGGTGAGCACGCAGACCACGGTTCTGGGGTCGATCCGCCCCGCCTCGAGCTCTGCGGTGAGGTAGCGGTGCGGCCAGTCGACGACCACCTCGTCGGCGGCCGGGAATCGGGATGCCGTGGCGAACACCGGCCGCGCGTCGCAGACCGTCACCCGGTAGCCGAGGAAGGCGCCCACGTGCGCCACCGCGGCGGCGAAGTCGATCGCGCCGAACACGAGCATCCGCGGCCGGGGCGCGTAGGCCGCGACGAACACCCGCATGCCCTCGCCCCGACGCTCGCCGTCGGGGCCGTAGGTCAACGTCTCGGTGCGACCGAGCGCCAGGAGCCCGCGGGCATCGTCGGTGACGGCGCTGTCTGCCCGCTCACTCCCCAGTGAACCGATCACGGCAGCGGATGCCGTGCCACCGGCATCCGAACCAACCTCACCTTCGTGCCCCTCACCCGCCACCTCGCCAGCGGCACCCTCCGGGCGCACGACGAGGCGGCGGCCCACGAAGGCAGGGTACTGGTGGTCGATGACGGTCGCGACGGCCACCGGGCGGCCGGCCTCGACGTCGGCGGCGACGGAGCCGAGCTCGGGAAAGGTCTCCTGCGACACCGTCTCCACGAACACGTCGAGGATGCCGCCGCAGGTCAGCCCGACCGCGAAGGCGTCGTCGTCGGAGACCCCGTACCGCTGGAGCACCGGCGCGCCCGAGGCCATGACCTCCTGGCCGAGCTCGTAGACGGCACCCTCGACGCACCCGCCGGACACCGACCCCACGGCCTCGCCACCGGGCCCGACGAGCATCGACGCACCCGCCGGGCGTGGTGCGGAGCGGAAGGTCGCGACGACGGTGCCGACGCCCACGGCATCCCCGGCGTGCCACCACGCCATCAGCTCGTTCAGCACGTCACGCACGCGCCACCACCTCCGTCAACTCCTGGAACGCCGCCATCGAGTGCCCCGCGACGAAGTCGTCGACATGGGGCAGGACCGCCATGATGCCGCCCTGCACCGGCTCGTACCCGGCCCGCCCCCGGTGCGGGTTGACCCAGACGACCCGGTGCGCCACCGCCCGCAGCCGGCGCACCTGCTCCCCGAGGGCCTCGGGCTGGTCGCGCTCCCACCCATCGCTGAAGACGACGACGACCGCGCCGCGTGCCATGCCGCGCCGCCCCCACCGGTCGAGGAAGACCTTGACCCCCTCGGCCAGGCGGGTACCGCCCGACCAGTCGGGGATGGCCCGGCCGGCCGCGACGATCGCCCGGTCGGGGTCACGCTGGTGCAGCGGGCGGGTGACGTGGGTGAGCCGGGTGCCGAGGGTGAAGACCTCGGTGGGCACGCCCGCCGCGCAGTAGGTGTGCGCGAGGCGGATGAGGGCGTCGGCGTAGGCACTCATCGAGCCCGACACGTCGATGAGCAGCACGACGCGCCGGGGCCGGTCGGCGCGGCGGCGCCAGTTGACCTCGCCGGGCTCGCCCATGCGGCGCAGGATGGAGCGCAGCGTGCGGCGGGCATCGACCTGGCCGCGGCGGGCCCTGGTGTGCCGGTGGGCGCGGCGCCGGGGGGCGCGAGGGCGCAGGGCGGCGAACATCCGCACGAGCTCCTCGCGGTCCCGGCGGTCTAGCGTGGCGACGTCGCGGTGGCGCAGGATCTCGGTCGAACTGGCCTGGGCGGCGACGGTGTCCGGGTCGTCCTGGGCTGCGTTGGACGCGCCGGCCGTGTCGTTCAGCCCGGCCTGGCTGGTCACCTGCTGCAGCGCCGGCCGGTTCTTCATGCCCGCACGCTGCCCGCTGAACCACGCGTGGAAGACGAGGTCGTAGCGCTCGAGGTCGGCCGGTGACCCGCACAGGGTCGCCCGCCCTGCGTGGTAGACGCCGACCTGGTCCTCGAGCCCCAGCGCGGCCACGGCCTCGAGGAAGGTTCGCTCGCGGTCGGCCGTCACCGCGACCCCGGCAGCTCGAAGCGCCCGGGCGAAGCCGAGCAGGATCTCCTCCGGCGGGCGGGTGGGCGCCGCGGACGGTGCTGCGTCATGCGCGTCGGTGCGGACGGCATCCGAACCCGGGCGGACGGCATCCGACGTCATGTCGTGAGCATGATGTCGAGGGCGCGGCGAACGCGTTCGGCATCCTCGCGGTACTTCACGGCAACGCCCAGGGTCGCGGCCGCCGTCGCGGTGTCGAGCTCGCGGGTACCGAGTTCGTTCAGGGCGCGGGCCCAGTCGAGGGTCTCGGCGACGCCGGGGGGCTTCAGCAGCTCGCGATCGGTGCGGATGCCGTGGACGAGTCGCACGACCTGGTCGGCGAGCGCCTCGGGCACCTCGGGGGCGCGGCTGCGCACGATCGCGAGCTCACGCGCGATGCCGGGGTGCTCGAGCCAGTGGTAGAGGCAGCGACGCTTGAGGGCGTCGTGCAGCTCGCGGGTGCGGTTGGAGGTGAGGATGACGACCGGCGGGACGGATGCCGTGACCGTGCCGAGTTCGGGGATGGTCACCTGCCACGTCGAGAGCACCTCGAGCAGGAACGCCTCGAACTCGTCGTCGGCCCGGTCGATCTCGTCGATGAGCAGCACCGCCGGCGACTCGCGCAGGGCGCGCAGGACGGGGCGGGCGAGCAGGAAGCGCTCGTCGAACAGGCCTTCCTCGACCTCGCGGACGTCTCTGGGGCCTTCCTCGACGGCCTCGAGCGCGCGCACGTGGAGGATCTGGCGGGGGAAGTCCCAGTCGTATAGGGCCTGCGTGGCGTCGATGCCCTCGTAGCACTGGAGGCGGATGAGGGGCAGGTCCATGGCCTGCGCCAGGGCCTCGGCCAGGGCGGTCTTGCCGGTGCCGGGCTCGCCCTCCATGAGCAGCGGCCGGCCGAGGCGCAGCGCCAGCCAGGTGACGGTGGCCAGGGCCTCGTCGGTGAGGTACCCCGTCGCGCCGAGCGCGCCCTCGAGGTCGGCTGCCGAGTCGAACGTCGTGCGGGGGTCCATGGCGCCAGCATCCCTGACGCGCCGCCCGATCGGAAGCACTCCCCTCCCCGACGGATGCCGTGTGGTCGGCTTGCGCTGCCGCAGGGCAGGTGGTCAGAGCAGGTGGGCCACAGCGGCGAGCAGTTCGCCGACGGCCAGTGCCCCGACGAGGGCCGCGACGACGGCGGGCAGGCGGCCGTCGGCGAGCACCGAGAAACCGGGCTCGCCGGGGTGGGCTCGGGCCAGCCGGCGGGTGCGCAGCGCCGCGATGATCACCCAGCCCGCGAGGGCAGCAGCCAGCGCTGTGGGGACGACGACGGCCGGGCCGAGGGCGTCGAGGGTGAGGCGGCCGATCGTCAGGGCTCCGATGAGCAGCGCCAGCCCGGTGCGGCGCCACGCCAGGGTGGTGCGCTCCTGTGGGGCAGCCGGATCACCCACGGGCCGGCTCACCACCCGGAGCCCACCACCACTGGGACAGCTCTGACTTGTTGGTCAGATCCGTCTCAGGCACCGGTCACGCTCGTGATGCCGAGGACCACGGCAGTGACCGCCACGGCCACGAGCACGACGACCATCGCCGGGTTCGACGGCAGTGACTTGCCCTGGCGCATCGCCCGCTCGGTCCCTGCCCACCCGCGCCAGGCGGCGAAGGCGGTGAGCAGGGCGGCGAGGGCCAGCCCGGCAGCGAGGGCGCGCTGGACGGCATCCGGCATGGGGAGCGGGAGGGCATCGACGGCCGCGGCTCCGGCGACGAGCGCCAGCGCCGTGCGGATCCAGGCGAGGAAGGTGCGCTCGTTCGCCAGCGAGAAGCGGGGATCGGGGTCGCTGCCGTGGTCGTAGACGCTGCCGGGCCAGCGGTGCTCTGGTGCGCTCACGGCCCCATCATGTCGCGCCACCGGTGGGGCCCGGGGAGGTCGGCGACGGTGTCGACGTCGCGGCCGCTGGCGAGGTCGCCGCACTCGACGAGGTCGTGCTCGGTGGTGCGCAGGTGGTCGCGGGCGCCGCGGTCACCTCGGGCGGTGGTGCGCACGGCTTCCCAGTGATCACGCCCGATGGCGACCGGGTGGCCGGGCACGCCGCCGTATGCCGCCCGCACCAGGGCCGCTGCCCCCTGCGGTTGCGCGGCGGCGAGGACCCGGGCCATGACCTCGGCCGTGACGTCGGGCAGGTCGACGAGGGTCACGAGGGCGATGTCGGCTGCCACCTCCTGGGGTGCCACCGAGCTGAGGTCTGCGAGCCCGGCACGCAGCGATGCGCCCATGCCCTCGGCCCAGTCGGGCACGGTGACGACGTCGACGCGAAGGTGCGCCACGGCATCCGACGCCTGCGACGCCCCGGCACCCAGGACGACGACGACCCGGTCGCAGCCGGCCTGCCACAGGCGCTCGACGGCCGTCTCGATGAGGGTCGGGCCCGTTGGGGTCAGGCGCAGCAGGGCCTTGGGTCCGCCCATCCGGCGGCCGGCCCCAGCGGCGAGCAGCAGCCCCACGGTGGTCACCCGCCCCACCCTCTCCGACTTCGTGCGACTTGGGTACCGGTTTGGGCCGATTTGTGGCCCAGAGCCGCACTCAAGTCGCACGAAGTCGGGAAAGGGGGGTCAGGCGGGGGTGGCCTCGATGGCGGCGATGATCCTCGGGCGGATCTCCGACGCCGAGATGACCGCGTCGACCGACCCGACCTGCACGGCCCGGTGGATGTCGTGCACCCGGTCGAACTCCGACGCCACCTGCCCGAGCTTCTCGGCGCGAACCGCGGTGCGCACCGCGATCAGCTCGGTCGCGAGCGCAGCCCGTTCGGCCCCGCTGGCGGCGGCGACCCGCGCCTCGAGGTCGGCGACCCGCGGGTCAGCTGCCGTGCGCTTGTCGACGTCGCGCGCGAAGACCACCGCGGCGGCCGGGGCCCCACCGATGACCGACGCGAACGAGCCCTCCACCGCGAGCACCGTCATCCGGGGGTTGAGCGCTTTGGAGAACACGACGAACGCGCCACCGTGGTAGCGCGACACCACGACGAAGACGATCGGGCCGTCGAAGTTCACGACCGCCCGGCCGATCTCGGCGCCGTACTCGAGCTGCAGGGCGCGCATCGAGTCGGGTGAGCCGTCGAAGCCCGACAGGTTGGCCAGCACGACGAGGGGCCGGTTGCCGCTCGCCGCGTTGATCGCCCGGGCCGCCTTCTTCGACGAGCGCGGGAAGAGCGTGCCGGCCGTGTAGACGTCCGGCCCGTCGGTCGGCGGCACCCCGCGCCGGGCCACCGTCTTGGACTCGATCCCGAGCAGCAGCACCGGGATGCCGCCGATGCGGGCGTCGAGCACCACCGCGGTCTCGGCGTCGGCCATGCCGGCCCAGCGCTCGAGGGTGCCGTGGTCCTGGTCCGCGACCGCCTTCATCAGGGTGCGGATGTCGAACGGCTTCTTGCGGTCGGGGTTGGTCGCCGACGAGAAGATGTCGCCGACGGTCGTGAAGTCGCTGCCCGCGAGGGTGTGCGGGTGCGTCGTGACGTCACGGTCGTGCGGGTCGCTCGTCGGGGCCCGGCGCGGGCCGCTCTCGCCCGGCGCGACCCAGGTGTTCTCGTAGTGCGCGAGGAGGATGCCGTAGGCGTCGACGAGGTCCTTGGCCCAGTACTGTGCCTGGCCGTTGGGGCCCATGACCCGGTCGTAGCCACCGATGCCGAAGTTGTCCTCGGCCGAGACGCCACCGGAGAAGTCGAGCGACTGCTTTCCGGTGAGCACCATCGCCGAGTCGGGCGTCATGACGAGGATGCCCTTGGTGTGCATGAGCATCGTCGCCTCGGCGTTCCAGTACGGCTGCGCCCCGACGTTGATGCCGGCGACGACGACGTTGATCTCGTGCCCGGCCTGGGTGAACTCGATGATCCGCTTGAGCGCCTTGGCGACCCAGTCCATGTTCTCGGTGCCCGAGTCCATGGAGATGCGGGCACCGGCGGACAGGGCGAACCACTCGACCGGCAGGCCCCACTCCTCCGCGAGGTCCAGGGCCGCGATGACCCGGGCGCACTCCGGCTCGGCCACCGCACCAAGGGCCCGCAGCGGGTCGCCGCAGAGCAGCACCCGGCTGACCCCCTCGGGGTGCAGGGGGGTCGGGGTCGTGACCAGGCCGCAGATCAGGCCCGCGGTGTTCTCGCCGTAGGGCCGCTCGACCGGCACGAGCCGACCGCTCTCGTCGAGGTCGAGCTCCTGCACCGAACCACCGGAGCCGGCCACCATCGAGACCAGCTCGTAGGGGTAGACCAACCCGCGGCGCCGGGCCCGCACGACCTTCTCGGCGTACTCGTCCAGCGGTGCGACGCGGGTGGTCGGGGGCTGGTCGACGGTGAAGGTCACCCCTGACCCGGGCTGGTACGCGAAGCGGGCACAGATCGGCACGGTGGTGCCGTCCTCGCCGGGGATGGCACCCTCGACGCGCACCTCCTCGATGCCCGCACCTGCGGTCATCGGCGCGACCTTGCCCTGGAGCGCCGTCAGCTGGTCGAGGTCGGCCTCGACGGGCGGCCAGACGTGCAGCCACACGTGGTTGGTGTCCAGCCGCGCCCCGGCGCCCAAGGTGGCCCGGGCCCGACGGATCGCCTCGAGGCAGTTCGCGAGCGCCCGCTCGATGTGCGGCAGGCCGGTGACCTTGCCGGCAGCGTCGCGCACGACGACGAGCTGGCGCACCTGGGCCAGGGCCACGAGCCGCTGGTCCTGCGGGTTGCCCGTCGCGACCGCGTGCAGGAGCAGGACGTCCTCGGGGGCGTCGATGCGGGTGAGGTCGAAGTCGCGCAGCCGCCACAGGTTGAGCCGACGCCCCACCATGGGGTGCACGTCACGCACCGGCCGGTCCTCGACCAGGGATCCGTCGCCCTGCGGCCGGAACGTGAAGTAGCCGACCTCGCGCTCGTCGTCGGGGACCACGCCCACGGCGACGCGCCGCACCTGGGCCGCGAACGGCATCCGGGCGATCTTCTCGGCCAGCGCTGCGGAGGCGGCCTCCTTGTCGGCGGGCAGGTCGCCCCAGTGGACGTAGAGGTCGACGACGCCCTGGTGACCGACCGGGCGCTGGGCGACCAGGCCACTCAGCAGCGTCGACAGCGGGCTGCCGTCGGTGAGCTCGTCGACGGTGCCGGTCGTGGTGATGAGGTGCGAGACGCGGTTGTCGAGAACGTAGTTCGCGCTGGCGACGCCGCGACCGTCGATGGTCTCCTCGCGCAGGTCGACGAGGTCGTACTCGCGGTAGTGCCGCTTGACGAGGACGGCGAGCATCGGCTCACGAGCTTGGATGCCGGTGCGCAGCCGCTCGGCGAGGAACCGCACGATCCGCTCGGGGATCGCGGCGAGGGTGTCGATGCGGGCGGTGCGCTCGGGCCCGTCCGGGAGGGCGTCGATCTCGGCGAGCTCGTCGCCGACGGAGCCGAGCACGGACGCCCGGTCGGCGTCGACGAGGGGCTGGTCGAACCAGCGAAAGCGCACACTGCGGGCGAGGTCTCCGACGATCGGAAACCGCAGCTGGGTGGCGCTCACGAGGCGGTCGAGCAGCTCACGGGCGGCGACGTCGGCCGGCGGCTCGGGTGCCGGCTCACCCAGCCAGCGCTGCAGGATCGCGGTGGCCATCGCGACCTCGGGAGCAGAGCGCTGCTGGGCCAGGAACACCCGGAACACCGCACCCTCGAGGGCGTCGGCGGCAGCCGCGTCACCGGCGTCGTCACGCGAGGCGGAGGTGACCCCGTAGTGGCTGAGCACACGCTCGAGACGACCGACGAAGTCGGCAGGCAGTGCGCCTCGCTCGGGATCCAGCGTCTGCAGGTAGGTGTGGAAGTGCTCGCGCGGGCTGTGCACCCGGTTCTCCAGGTGCGCCTCCTCCCCGACGGGTCGGTTGCGGCTCAGCTCGGCGAAGTCGGCGAAGACCCCGAGCAGGACGACCTCGTCGTTGATCGGCGATGCGCCCGACGCCTCGATCTCGTCGCGGGCCTCGAGGTAGCCGGTGAGCGTGCGCTGCTCCTGGCTGGGGTCGAGGTCGTAGCCCAGGAGCATGGCCGCGAGGTCGGCGCGGCCCCGGGCAGCCCGCTCGGTGGGCTCGCGGTCGGTGACCTCGTCGGGCAGGTCGAGGTCGGGGGCGTCGACGTCGGCGGCAGCCCCGGCGTCTGCCGGGTCACCCGTCGGCTCGAGCCGCACCAGGGCGGCGCCGGTCTCGACCTGGCTGCCCGCGGCGACGAGCAGCTCCTTGACCCGGCCCGCGAACGGCGCCGGCAGCACGGTCTCCATCTTCATCGACTCGAGGACGAGCACCGGGGCACCCGCGGCCACCTCGTCGCCGACGGCGACCGGGGTGGCGACGACCAGAGCCGGTGCGGGGGAACGCATCACGCCACCCTCGTCACGGCTGACCCGGTGGGTGACCCCGTCGACCTCGACGAGCTGCACCGCACCGTGGGCGGCGGTGACGAGTCGGTGGGAACGGCCGCCCACGACGATGCGGCTCGCGTAGGGGCCGCCGCGCTCGAAGTCGGCGTCGACGGTGACGGTGTGTCCGGTGGGGTCGGTCACCGCGACCCGGAACCGGGCAGGCCCGGTGCGGAAGACGGTGACCTTGTAGGCGGTGCCGCGCAGCTTGAGGTCGACGGCGCGCCCGACGTCGTGCTGCACCTGGGGGCGACCGCCGCGCGAGGTGTGCAGCAGTCGGGTGCGCTCGACCGACTCGGCCTCCTCGTAGGCCTCGATGCCGGCGACCACGAGCGCCACACCCGAGTGCTCGCTCGCGACCAGCCGACCCTGCGAGCGGACGCGGTCGATCCACCCGGTGTCGGCCGAGCCGTCGATGACCTCGGGCTGGTCGAGCAGGTCGAGGATGAACGACTTGTTCGTCGCCCCACCCTCGATGACGACGGTCGTCTCGCGCATGGCACGACGCAGCCGGGCCAGCGCCTCGTCCCGGTCACGACCGTGGGCGATGATCTTCGCAATCATCGAGTCGAAGTCTGCGGGGATCGAATCGCCCTCGGCCACACCGGTGTCGACCCGGATGCCGGGGCCTGCGGGCAGTTCGATGTGGGCGATGCGCCCCGGTGCCGGGGCGAAGTCGCGGTCGGGGTCCTCGGCGTTGAGCCGGGCCTCGACGGCGTGCCCGACCTCGCTCGGGCGCTCACCCTCGAGGCGGCCGCCCGACGCCACGTGGATCTGGAGCCGCACGAGGTCGGTGCTCGTCACGACCTCGGTGATCGGGTGCTCGACCTGCAGGCGGGTGTTGACCTCGAGGAACGCGAAGAAGCGCTCACCCGGATGGTAGAGGAACTCCACCGTGCCAGCCCCCGCGTAGTCCACGGCGATCGCGAGCCGCTCCGCGGCATCCTTGAGTTCGCGCATCTGCTCGGCATCGAGCACGGGCGAGGCGGACTCCTCGATCACCTTCTGGTTGCGGCGCTGCACCGAGCAGTCGCGCACCCCGATCGCCCACGCCGTGCCCTGGCCGTCGGCGATGACCTGGACCTCGACGTGGCGTGCGCCGGTGACGAGCTTCTCCAGGAACACCACTCCCGAGCCGAAGGCCCGCTGCGCCTCGTCGCGGGTGCGCTCGTAGGCGTCGGCGAGATCGGCGTCGGTCGCCACCATGCGGATGCCGCGGCCCCCACCGCCCGCGGTCGCCTTGAGCATGAGCGGGTAGCCGATCCGGCCGGCCGCGGCGATGGCGTCCTCGAGGGTGTCGACCCCGCCGCGACTCCACGGAGCGACCGGGACCCCGACCTCCTCCGCGATCAGCTTGGAGCCGATCTTGTCGCCGAGGCGTCGCATCGCCTCGGGGCTCGGGCCGATGAACGCCACCCCGGCACGGGCGCAGACCTCGGCGAAGGCAGGGTCCTCGGCGACGAAGCCCCAGCCCACCCAGGCCGCGTCGGCACCGGTCTCACGCAGCGCCCGCTCGAGCACCTCGTGGTTGAGGTAGGGACGCTCGGATGCCGGGCCGAGGTCGTAGGCCGCGTCGGCCTCGCGCACGAACATCGCCGACCGCTCGGCGGTGGTGTGCAGGGCCACGGTCTCGATGCGGTGGCCGCCCGGGCCGGACTGCGCGTTGAGGTCGCGTACCGCGTGGATGAGCCGCATCGCGGCCTCTCCGCGATTGACGATGGCGATCCGCTGAAACATCGGTGGTCCTCCCGGGGGTCCGGTGTGCGCGTCGTCTCGGCGGGGCGATCCCGCTGTTCGTCCGAGCCTGTCACTTGTGCGCCGTGACGCGCGAGTAATGAACAGACTGCGCGCGCCATGGCTGCGATCGAGCTCGCCAGTCGTCGGTGCGCGACCTTCACACCGGGAGGTTCATCTCAGCACCAGAAAGGAAGGGTTCCAAGGTGAATGATGTGGCATCGGGCTGGAAATTTGAGCCGTATCGTGGCCGGATGCGCATCGCTGCCGTTGCCGCCGCGCTCGTGGCACTTTTCGCCCCCGTGGTGCGCCTCGTGGAACAGGTGAGTAAGTGCGGGCCCGGTGAGCCGTTCACCAGGCCGACGACGTGCACCCGGGTCGCGACCGAGCCGGGCCGCGAGGGTCTGGCGCTGCAGTACTGGCTGTACCACCCGTTCACCGACGTCAACAACAAGCACGAGAGCGACTGGGAGATGATCCGGCTCGAGTTCGCGGCGTCAGACGCCGCGAACGCGCTCGAGCAGGACCCGACCTGCCTCGGGTACGGCCATCACGAGGGTGTGGAAGTCGCCGAGTGGAGCTCGGTCAAGCTCGAGCGCCTACCTGCTGAGGTCACCCTGTCGTGAAGACCCCGAACCCGAACCCGCAGCCGTCCACCGACCGACCCTCCGACACCGGCCCCACCGCCGAGACCGCCGCGCCCAGCACCGCTGCCGCCCGGACCGCTGCCCGGCTGGCCCCGCTCGTCGCCTGGGCCGACCGCAACCCCGTCCCGGGCACCACCTTGCGCATCGTGCGCCAGCTGCTCGCGGTGGACGTGCGCGACCGCGTCTTCGGCATGGCGGGGCAGTCGTTCCTGGCCGTCATCCCGCTGCTCATCATCAGCTCGAGCTGGCTCTCGCAGAGCGACGGGCGGGCACTCGCCACGGCCCTCAACACCCGGCTGGGGCTCACGGGCGTCACCGCCGACACCGTGACGCTGTTGTTCTCGAGACCGGAGGGCAGCGCGGAGGTCAGCACGGCATCCGGTCTCAGCCTGGCGCTGTTGTTCTTCTCGGTGAACAGCTTCACCCGCACCCTGCGCCGCAGCATAGAAGGGCCCTGGGAGCTGCCGAAGGTCGGGTGGAAGGGCCAGCTGAGCGGCCTGCTCGGCGTGGTGCTGCTCATCGTGATGCAGGTGACCCTGGCGGTGATCGCGGTGGAGTGGGTCAGCACGTCGGCCGCTCAAGGGTTCCTCGAAGGGCTGGTCCGCACGGTGGTGGCGACCGCGTTCTGGATCGCGATCGGGCGGGCCCTGACCCACGGGCGCCTGTCGGTCGCACGGCTGTGGCCGGGCGCGCTCGTCGGCGGTGTCGGCAGCACCGCCATCGCCATCTGGACGGTCACCGTGCTGCCCGGCATCTTCGAACGGGATGCCGCGCGCTACGGCGTCATCGGCGTGGCCCTCGCACTCGTCACCTGGCTGCTGGCCTTCAGTGGCCTCATCGTCCTGGTGGGCGTGGCCGGCGCCCAGATCGCCCGGGCCGCCGGGTGGTTCACGCCGCGTGAGGACCCGCTCGTTCAGCCGCTGTTCGAGCAACCCGACCCGCAGGCCTGACCTTTCCTGCCGCTGGCCTGGCCTGGCCTCTCAGGAAGCTGGCGTGGGGGTGAGTCGGCGCCGGGCCGCGACGTAGGACGCAGCGGCGAGCGCGATGACGAGCAGGAGCCCGACGACGGTCGCGTTGCGGACGAGGGTGGTCGTCAGGGTGGCCACGATGACCCGGGCCGCATCGGCCGCCAACGGGTCTGCGATGTCGGAGGTCGCTGAGCCCACGGCTGCGCGCACACCGACCGTGACGGCGACCAGGGCCAGGAAGCCGGACCCGGCAAACCACAGGGCTGACACGGCGGCGTCGCGCAACAGCCACGCTCCGGCGGCGAGCAGCACGACGACGAGCAGCGGCCCGAGCCACACCATGACCTTGAGCAGGTGGTAGTAGCCCTGCCACTTCTCGAGCTGGTCGACGGTGGCGATCGGCACGGTGGCCTCCAGCTGCGGGAGGCGGTCGACGAAGGTGTACCCGGAGTTCACGAGCTCGGCCCGCACCGCTCCGGCGATCGTGGCCAGGCTGATGCTCACCGTGGTGCCCTCGGTGATGACGGTGCCCTGCGGCTCATCCCCCTCGAGGGTCGCCACCAGCTCGGCATGGGCCTCGTCGAGCGCGGTGTCGAACGCCGACTGGAACTCCGGCGACGTGACGATCTTGTCGGCGACGTTCTGCACCCGTGCCTCGACGGCACCGCCGAGCGAGGCCGCGACGTCACGCAGCAGGCCCTTGACGAGTTCTGGCGCCGCCAGCTCGTCGATGGCCTCCCCCACCCTCGGTGCCACCCGGTCATCGATCACGGCACCCGTCACCTGGTCGGCGAGCTGCGTGGAGACCAACGCCTGCACCTCGGGCTGCGAGGCCACCGGCCCGACCCGGGACACGAACGACTCGGTGTCGGTCACCGTGCGGGCCGTCCAGGTGGCGACCACGGCCACGGGCACGAGCAACCCAGCGAGGACGAGCAGGGTGATGGCGAGGATGCGGCGGGAACGAGAGCCCATGGCGCGATCTTCTCAGTCGGTGCGGATTTCGTCCGGCGGATGGGAAACCTCGGCCGCGACGGGGGGTGCCAGGCCCGCGAGAGGCGGGGGGACGGCATCCACGTCGCCGTTCTCACTGCCTTCTCCCCCGGCATCGCGCTGCGTGGCGCGTGGCGCGACGAGTTCGGCGACGAGCTCCTCGGTCTGAGGGCTGAGCTCGTAGCGGCGCTGGTAGATCTCGAGCATCGCCATGACGGTGGCGGCGACGGGCACCCCGAGCAGCGCGCCCGACAGCCCGAACAGCTGGGCACCGAGCAGGGCCGAGCCGAACGACACGGCCGGATGGAGGTTGACGGCGCGCGAGGAGATGCGCGGCTCGATGGCGAGGTTCTCA
>Ga0209480_10002245_pt1 | contig 13424 bp, 11 predicted proteins | sample JI61114C2DNA_FD_187501 | JGI IMG/M metagenome (GOLD analysis project Ga0209480, IMG submission 187501) | Wastewater effluent complex algal communities from Wisconsin, to seasonally profile nutrient transformation and Carbon sequestration -... | ecosystem: Engineered > WWTP > Effluent > Algae...
CCGGGAATAAAATCATCTTTAACAACAGCCCCAAACAATCCTATACTGCTTAAGCTGTATTTTGATGATAGGTAAGGTTTGTTTTTGGTGAGTGTTTCTTTTATCTCCTCGAGTACGTTCATAAAGCAAAGGTAACCGATATTATAGAACTCAGCTTAAAAATAACTTTGATGCATTTATTGCGTCTTTGATTTTTACCTAAAACGCAGATAATGGGCGTTTTGTGCGATAAATCCGCCATAACCCGCTATCTTTGCAGCTTCAATTTATTTTTTTCATGATCAATTTAATACTTTTTGGCCCTCCGGGAAGCGGCAAGGGCACTCAGGCTGAAAAACTCAAAGCACATTTTAATCTATTGCATATATCTACCGGTGATTTGCTGAGGGCAGAAATTGCCGGCGGCACACAGCTGGGCTTAGCAGCAAAACAATTTATGGATGAAGGCAAATTGGTGCCCGATGAAGTGGTAATTGGTATGTTGGGTGGTGCAGTTGAAGAAGCAAAAAGTAAAGGAAAGCAGGGAATTATTTTTGATGGTTTCCCAAGAACTTCAGCCCAGGCGCAGGCTTTAGACAATATGTTATTAGAAAAAGGCACATCGGTAAGTTGTGTGTTGAGCCTGGTAGTTGATGAAGAAGAACTAACACAGCGTATTCTGAAACGCGGTTTAACAAGTGGAAGAAGCGATGATAATGATGTGGAAACTATCAGAAAACGCGTGCAGGAATATCGCACCAAAACAGAACCGGTTGCGGGCTACTATAAAAATCAGGATTTGCTGATTGAAATTGAAGGTGTAGGCACTATCGATACAATATTTGACGCGCTGATGCAAGCAGTTAACAGCGTTTCGTCAAATCATAGCGATAACTGACATCTACCCGTTGGCAGGTTTATAATATCAGGTATACAATGGAGAAGCAGAATTTTGTTGATTACGTAAAAATCCACTGCAAAAGCGGTAAGGGTGGTGCAGGAAGCGTGCATTTCCATAGGGACAAAAATACTATGAAAGGTGGGCCCGACGGCGGTGATGGCGGTCGTGGCGGACATGTTATATTAAGAGGTAATGCTCAGCTATGGACCTTACTCCATCTGAAATACCGCAAACACGTTATAGCTGAAAATGGACAGGGCGGAACCGAAAGGCTCAGAACCGGTTCGGAAGGTGAAGATGTAATTTTAGAAGTGCCATTAGGAACAGTTGCCAAAGATTTCGAGACCGATGAGGTGGAATTTGAAATTGTTGAGGACGGACAAGAAGTAATTTGGGTGCCGGGCGGAAGAGGCGGTCTTGGGAATAACCATTTTAAATCGCCAACCAATCAGACTCCCCGACATGCGCAACCAGGTGAACCCGGACAAGAAGCATGGAAACTACTCGAGTTAAAAGTGCTTGCAGATGTGGGTTTGGTAGGTTTTCCAAATGCCGGTAAATCGACTTTACTTTCTGTTTTATCTGCAGCAAAACCTGAAATTGCCGATTATCCTTTTACTACATTGGTTCCTAACCTGGGTATTGTGGCCTATCGCGGACATAAATCGTTTATTATGGCCGATATCCCTGGAATTATTGAAGGTGCCAGCGATGGCAAAGGTTTGGGGATACGCTTTTTGAAACATATTGAACGCAATTCGCTCTTACTTTTTATGGTGAGCTGTGAGGACAAGGATATTAAAACAACCTTTAAAATTTTGTTGAATGAACTCAAAACATTTAACAAAGAATTATTGAGCAAACAACGCATTTTGGCTATTACCAAATCAGATTTAATTGATGATGAATTAGAAAAAATGCTGAAAAAAGAATTGCCCAAAAATATCCAAACTATTTTTATTTCGTCGCATACGCAAAAAAATCTGGACAAATTAAAAGATATGATTTGGACAGAATTAAATAAGCCTGTATAGTATTTTTTTATTTTATGCAGAAGTATTCAACAGCCAACTGGTTACTATTAATTATATTGAGTTTAATCTGGGGTTTTTCATTTATTTTTATGAAATACGGATTAAAAACCTTCAGTTGGGATGAGGTTGCTGCCATCCGAATTTCATTTTCTTTTATTGCCACTTTACCTATTTTAATTTTCTATTTCAAACAAATAAAAAAATCGGAAATTAAATATTATTGTATGGTAGGTTTTTTTGGCAGTGGCTTACCAGCTTTTTGTTTCACCTTTTCTCAAACCCATATAGAATCAGGCATTGCGGGAGTATTAAATTCGTTAACTCCGGTATTTACTTTCGTTTTAGGTGTACTTTTTTTCACCATGAAATTCGAAAAAAATAAATTATACGGATTAATTGTAGCATTAACGGGTGCCATTATTTTGGTGTATTTTGATAAAGCCCCCGGCGGTGAAAGTAATTTATTATATGCCTTACCACTTTTTGTTGCTACCATGAGTTATGCCACTTCAGCTAATTTAGTGAAAAGGTATTTACAAACTGCACATCCATTAACATTAGGTGCCGTAGGATTTTCATTTATTGGTATACCGGCAATTATTTATCTATTTACAACCGACTTTTTACAACATAGCCACGATGAATATTTTACAATTAGTTTGAGCAGTATTTTGGCGTTAAGTTTTTTTGGAACCGTAATAGCATCCATAGGATATTATACACTTATTCAGCGTACCGATGCCATATTTGGTAGTCTGGTAACTTACCTCATTCCGATAGTCGCTATTTTAATTGGATTTATTGATGGAGAAAAACTCTTTTTCTACCACCTGATAGGTATGCTGTTTATTCTGGCCGGCATTTACATTATTAATGCTAAACCGAAAGTCCAGGCTTCAGAAAATGCCACTAAGTAAGGAAATCCGAGATTAACGCTTAACTACAACTGCACTAATTTCCACCCTTACATTTTTGGGTAGTCCCACTACGGCAACCGTTTCACGAGCAGGTGCATATTCAGGGAAATACTCCCCGTATACGGTGTTCACCTGAGCAAAATTATTCATGTCGGTCAAAAATATGGTGCATTTCACTACATCCTTCATACTGCAACCAGCCTGAGTGATAATAGCCTTCATATTCTCCATAACCACGCGGGTTTCAGCTTGAATATCATCACCTGAATAAAGATTTCCCGTAACCGGGTCGATGGCAATTTGACCCGAAACGAATACAAATCCTCCCGCTTCAATAGCTTGAGAATAAGGCCCAATAGGAGCCGGAGCCGAAGGGGTAAACACTACATTTTTCATAATAACTTGTTTTGGTGAACAGGCTTCAAAGGTAAGCACAATGGCACAAATGCTAAAAAAAGTGTGCAAACCGCTTAAGTGTTTGTATTTGTTCATGTTATCCGATTTGGATTTGGTTATATTGTTTGTAAATTTATACCTCTTTTAGCGTAATCATCAACCAAAATCAAGCACACAATTGGTATGCGCCGTTATTTTAATCTCATATTAACTCTATTGGTAGTTGGAATTTCCAACCAAGCCATTGCGCAAATTACCTGGACTACCGGATATACTGCAACTGAAATAGTGGAAACCCTTGCCGGCAATGGTGTAGAAGTAGATAATGCAACTATCGACTGCCATAATTTGGCTTTCGGACAATTTGATTGTGTAGATTGTAATGTGGGTATTGACAGTGGAATTATTTTAACATCCGGCCGAGTTTCTAATATTGCCGGTCCCAATAATTTAGGTAGTACCGGCACAAGTAATGCATGGGCCGGCGACCCAGACCTGAATGCATTACCGGGAATTACCGTTACTCATGATGCATGTGTATTAGAATTCGATGTGTATTCGCCTGGCGATAGTTTAAAATTTGAATATGTATTTGGTTCAGAAGAATATCCTGAATATGCCAACAGCTCAATTAACGACTGCTTTGCATTTTGGATAAGCGGTCCCGGATATGCTACACCAACAAATATTGCATTAATACCCGGCACAATCGAACCCGTTACCATTGCCAATGTAAATAATGTTGACCACCCGGAATATTATATTGCCAACGGAACCGGCGGCGGTGGCGTTTTTGGAGCTGACCCGTATTATATCGAATATGATGGTTTTACAGTTGTGTTAACTGCTGAAGCATCAGTTTCTCCTTGTAATTGGTACCACTTAAAAATAGCGCTTGCCGATGAGGAAGATTATTCTTGGGACTCCGGTGTATTCTTAAAAGCTGAAAGTTTAACCACAACTTATCTCGCAGATTTTACTTTCCCGGGATATGACTTTGGTGAAGATGCAATTTTTTGCACTACAGAACCTGACCCAGACCCTGTGTTAGCTGCTGGCGCAGAAACTGGAACATTTACCTGCGCTCCGGTCGGTTTAGATTTTAACCCTGGAACCGGTGAATTAGATTTAAGTAATAGCGAACCCGGAGATTATATTTTAACCAATACATTAATTACAGGTTTTTGCGACTTAGATACGTTTGTTTATACAATGAATATTACAATTGAAGAACCCGGTGTTGCTGGATTTTTATTCCCTGGTTCTCCATATTGCAATAATGAAGCAGACCCATCTCCTGTTTTAGTTGCAGGTGGTATGTTAGGCACATTTACTTCAGCCCCGGCTGGTCTTGTAATTAATCCTGCGACAGGTGTTGTTGATTTAGATGCATCTTCACCTGGACTATATACTGTTACAAACACGGTTGCTGCCGGTGTAGTTTGCCCTGGCGCTTCTGCTACGGCTTCAATAACCATTCATCCCACATATGATATTATAATTGATGCCGAAATTTGCCTCGGTGATTCATATACCTTACCTGATGGCGTAATTGTATTCACCGGTGGAACATATGTTGCTGATTTAAACACAACAAAAGGTTGTGATTCGGTAATAACTACCAACCTTATTGTAAATCCAGTTTATAATTATACTTTAACACCAAACATTTGTGATGGCTCTAGTTATACGCTGCCAGATGGAACTGCAGTTACAGATGCCGGAACTTATATTAACGCATTTACTACAGCTGCCGGTTGCGATTCCATTTACACCGTAACATTAACCGTTAATCCTGTTCCTACTACTAATCATACTGTTCACCTTTGTGATGGTGAAACTTTTACTTTGCCTGATGGAACAGCTGTTGGTGTTACAGGCTTATATCCTGTTACATTAGTTACTGCTGACGGATGTGATTCAACAATCAATACCACTGTATTTGTTCATCCTGTTTACGACATAACATTTAATCCAATTATTTGTGATGACGAAACTTACACACTACCGGATGGTACTGTTGTAAATACACCTGGTGTATACGTAAATAATTTCTTAACTATAAAAGATTGCGACTCTATTATAACAACAAACTTAGTGGTTAATCCAACCTACGATTTGATTTACAATCCTGAAATTTGTATTGGCGAAACTTACACATTACCTGATGGCACAACAACAGGTGCTAGCGGTACATTCAATTATTTTTTAACTACTGGCGAAGGTTGTGATTCGAACATCACAGTTAATTTAACAGTACATCCACTTCCCGTTTTAACTTGGGTAATAGATGATATTATTTGTTTGGAAGAAGGTTCTGTATTAATGGAAGCAAGCCCTACAGGCGGAACTTACAGCGGCCCCGGAATATTGGGTGATAATTTTGTTACAGCTACCGCAGGTGTTGGCGGACCATATACACTTACTTATGAATATACAGATGCAAATGGTTGTTATAATAGTATAACTGCAGCAACTTCTGTTGATGATAATTATGCAACTGCCTGGGGAGATACTAGTATTTATTACGGCGAAGATGCTGTTTTATATAGCGAATCAGGTGGTGATTATACTTGGTCTCCTGCAGACGGAATTGAGTGTATTACCTGTCCGGAAACAATTGTAATTCCGCCATTTACAAATAATTACATCATGACCTCCATTGACGAAAATGGTTGTATTGGTACTGACAATGTATTGGTAACAATTTTACCGGATCCATTAAATGAAATTTATGTCCCAAATACTTTTACACCAAATGGTGACAATGTAAATGATATGTTTTTTGCGTTTGGATGGAATATTGCAAATATTACTTCTATGCAAGTTTTCGATCGTTGGGGCGAATTAGTATTTTTTGTAGAAAACGTAATGCCTGGCGATATTAGCAAAGGCTGGGATGGAAAAATTAACGGTGTGGATGCTAATAATGGCGTTTATGTATTTATCGTTCAGGCTGAGTTTGAAACAGGTCAATACATGACAAAATCAGGTAACGTTACACTTTTACGTTAATAAAATAATTTTAATAAACTCGTGATTGTATTTTGAAAAATATATCACGAGTTTTTTATTGCTGTTTACTTAGCAAATCCATTTTACGTTTATGCCATATTGTAGCAACCAAAAACACTGGCATAGTTAAAATTCTACGAGTGAACGTTTTGTTCGGCTTCATTTTCCCGTTCAATAGTGAACGAAAATATTTTTTTCCTTGCGCCAATCTGAATTTTTTATGAATGTAACGATGTAATTGTTTGTAATAAGCTGGCGAATAAGTGCTTTTATACATTAACAATAATTCATCACTATCTGACCAGTTTTGTTTGATTTGTAATTGGGACTTCACTTTTTCATAAAATTGAGTTCCCGGCAATGGGTAAGAAACTGAAACACCAATATCATAAGGCATCAAGTCAAATACCATTTTTATAGTGAGGTCAATATCCGTTTGTAACTCATCAAGGTACCCAAATTGTAAAAATAAACAAGGTTTAATTCCATGCTTTTGCATTAATCGTGTAGCTGTGTAAATCTGTTTAACCGTTGTTCCCTTGTCCATAGCATCGAGTATTTTTTGGGAACCACTTTCTGCACCAATCCAAATTTCATCACAACCAGCATTGGCAAGATGTTGAATGTTTTCATCATCAAGCAATAGGTCCGCACGACATTGTATCTTAAATTTAAATTGTAAATTTTTACCTGCAACAAGTTCACTAAAACGTTTTATCCAGCCCGGTTTTAATCCAAAAATATCATCGCAAAACCATATATGTTCAACCTGGTAATTGCTTATTAAAAAATCAATTTCTTCGACAACCTTTTCAGGTGAGCGACTATTATACCTGTTACCATAAATTGGTTTAGCACACCAGTTGCATTTAAACGGACACCCTCTTGTAGTAGTCATGTTTAGGGAGAAATAACCACTTTTTTGCAACCAAGCCCTTTGGTAATCTTTCATTTGTATAAATTTCCATGCTGGAAATGGGAGACTGTCCAAATCGGTTAATACAGGTCTTGAAATTGTTTTAATCAATTTATTTTCTTGCAAATACGCAATTCCATTTATAGATTCAAAATAAGTGGATTCAGTTTGTAAGGTATTGATTAATTGTTGCAATGTAACTTCTACCTCACCAATTATGATAAAATCAGCACCTTGTTGTAGATAATCCAAACTGTGGTCTGTAGCATCACTACTGGAAACTATTACTGTGTAATTATTTTGTTTAGCATAAGCTATCATGTCGTAACAGGCATTACGCATATTTACCAAACACATTTTTGTGAGGTAATTAAAACCATCATCACAAACAAAAAATATGTTGCCTGAAAATTGTTGAATTCTTGGAAAGACATTTTCTGCTGAAGGTTCGAAGATAGTGTCAATAAACTCCACATGATGCCCGTCACGTTCCAATACGGCAGCAGCATACAAGGCACCCAATGGTGGATAGGGCTGCATATTATCTTGCTGCTTAGGATCTAAAGCCAAAAAATAGGTATTGCTTATGAGCACATTTGCCATTACAGCAAAATTACAGAATGTTTTTCCTCCATTGCGTTGCAAATTGTATCAAATTCATTCAGCACCTTAAACTGAAATCCTTGTGGGTGATGTTTAGATACCGACTTATGCGTACGCAAATTCACTTCAGCATGTTCGGGACTAATATGATTATATTTCTTGCGGATAAATTTGCGTGTCAGGCTTTGCGCACGTGTATCTAAGAAACTTCCAAAGTTCCCGCCTAAGAACAATTCCACAGCTTTTTTTACCATACCATCTTTTGCTGCTAATGCAGAAGGAAAATTCTCGACGTGATTAGGGAAATAATTGTTAACCCATGTATTCGCAGTTATAAATTGCCTATAATAAGCAGCCCCACTCATGTTGCGCAAGGTTACAATTTCGGTTGCTGAAAATAAATTTTGATCGGGAATTTCAAGGTGGTCGGTATCAACATAATAATTAATACAAAAATATTTTCTTGAATTAAATAAAAATACCTTTTTATAAAGCGTTAAAAGCAATCTGCACAACCAAAGTCTTCCAGGTTTAGTCATAACAAAAAAGTCGATATCTGTACTCTCATCATAATAATTTTTAGAAAGGGAGCCGGAAATATTGACACTTCTTACAAATGGAAATTGATGTATGAGAGCCGCTCTTTTTTGCGCTTTTTTATAAATATTAAAAGCCGCTAAATTGCCTGAAGTGCGCCTGGTAATTAAACAAAATTCATTACGCAAGGAATAAAATTCGCCAAATTGAAAAATGATAAGTCGTTCTTTTAAAAAGCCTAACGCCTCCTCCACTTCACTTAGTTGGTGAAAACGAAATGTGGCATATTTTTCAATTTCTGGTAAGGTTAACGGATATTTAAATACATCATAATAGGCCAATACTTTAAATACAGCAGAAGTTGCCGGAGATAATTGCATTTTTTCAGTTGTTGGCCGATGTAATACTTTCATATTAAATTACATTATGCTAAGATACCGTTTTTTTGCTTGGCAAATAATAACAGTGGTTATATTCTATTATTGTATTCGAAAAATAAATTCTTTTTCCCACCATATTTTCTGTTGGTGAAACAGCGTAAACGATAATCCGTTTGTTTTTGCTATAGATGTAATTTTAGGTATATCGCAGCCATCAGACAACACCATTAGCACCAATGAGGAAGTATCCATATAATCCTTGATCTGACTGAATAAAGCTTGAAAATATTCGAAATTAACACCGCAATACCAGGCCATTTCCAAATCGTTACGTGCTTGTTTTGGATAATACGGCGGGTTAATGGCAATTATATCAAAAGTTTGTTTAGGAATTTGATTAAATAAATCACTTTTTATTATTTGAATGGATACATTGTTATCCAGTGCATTTTGTTTTAATGTTTTTACTACCAGTTCACTAATATCTGAAGCGGTTACTTGAGCTCCATGTTTTGCGGCAGATATACTAATAAGCCCGTTGCCAGCACCTAATTCCAAAAATGTTTGATCCTGTAATGGCAATGCTGTTAATTGCTTTAATAAATACTTTGTACTAAAAAAATATTTTGGATGAAACACACCCGCCGGTATGTGCAAAGTAATTCCGTGGTAAACATATTCAGATGCACGTGAAATTCGGCGACTGATAATTGGTTGTAAAAACCATTGTGTAAATTTTTTGCTGATATTTTGCATCAAAATCCCTCCGTTTCCGGCTGACGGTATTGCAGCCAATACTTTTGCAAAAATTTAATCTCATAAGGTAAGGCATAAAAACCCACCTTATACCTAAAAGCGGAGATAGCCGAAATTATTTTTCTTTTTCCCGGTGTTAATCTAATATCGCTGACAGTTGGGAAATAGCCATTTAATACAGTTTCAAAGTTTTTTATTTTATCTATCATTGACGGGCTCAACCAAGGTGTCAACGGATTTTTTCTCAAATCGAAATTTTCCCATTGGGGCGAAATCCAATCTTCTAGTTTTTGGGGGAAATGAAAACCAGACTGTTGTACCGCTAAATATAAATCACTACCTTCTGTTGGCACTGGCGAATAAACATAAATAATAATTTCAGTATCCGGATTAATGGATTTTATCGTTTTTATAAATTGAATATCCTCATCAATTTGTTTATCAGTTGCCTCTGCGCTTTCTCCGGGTGTCCCCAACACAAACGAATATTCCGGAACAATACCAATACGATGTAATCGCGCAGCAAACCGTTTTATTTGTTCTCCGGTTTGCGTACCACCTTTATCCATCATTTTTAATATTTTATCGTTGCCGGTTTCGGCGCCGAAAAATATCATTTTACATCCCGCTTTGTGCATTAATTGTAAACTTTCATCTGAATATTTATCGAGTGTATCAATGCGGCCTTCGCCCCACCATTGCATGTTATCATGCATTATCAATTTCGAAAACTCCACACAACGTTTTTCCGAAACGAAAAAATTATTGTCATGAAATTCAATTGCATTACCACCATAATTTTTTTTCAGATATTGAATATCCTGATATATGAGCGACGCCGATTTCCCTTTCCATCTGGCATTGTATATTGGGACAATTCCACAAAATGCACAAGTAAACGGGCAACCAATACTACTATGATAGGCGATGGTTTTTGTGCCTAAATACGTTTTACCCAGATACCTTGAAATTGGATAAAAGCTATTGAGTTTTTCATAAGGCAAAGATGGCAGCTCGTCCTGCTCATATAATTCATCTTTATGGTTTTTGATGATATTATTGTCCTCCTTCCAAATTAAATTCGGAATTAAATGTAAGGGAGCGTTTTTTTCTATTGAGGATAACAATTGCGGAAAAGCCTTATCACCGGGCCCATAAATAATATAATCTACGCAGCCCGATTCCATTACCACTTTGTGCTGATTACTCGCAAAATATCCTCCCCAAATAATAGTGATGTGAGGAAATGCGGATTTTACTTTTTTAGAAAACGGTATTGCCTGTTTCAACTGCGGCCCTGGCATAACAGTTAATGCAAAATATTTGAAATTTCCGGTTAAAATATATTGTTCAATTATTTGAAGCGGGTCATTTTCTAAATTCCCATCTACAATTACATAAGGAAACAAATTATCAATGGATGCAGCCACCGATAAAATTGAATTCGGTATTCTCGGCTTATAATTAGCAGCACGTGGGTTAAATAATATGACACCATTTTTATTAAGCATTGTTTTCTCCTCCCTTATATAACTTCAAATATGCTTCTACAATATGGTCTGTATTTATTACTTTTTCCTCTTGGAAACTAAGTGATTGCGATAATAATTGTTGAACCCTTTCTGTAAGTTCTTCTACCGATTTTCCGGTAATATGTTTTTCAGAGGAATCGAACCAACCAACAGGATAACTCACCACATTCATACCTTGCGATAAAGCTTCGGCATACACAAGACATTGTCCTTCAAATTTTGAAGTATGTAATAATATTTTCGCTTTTGTCATTGTATCAAACACAACATCTTGCGAAACTTGCCCTAATAACCTGATGTTGTTATCCAATTGTAATTTTGATATCTCCATTTTAACTTCTTCCATTAAATTACCCTCTCCAATCATAACTGCATTAATAGTCGGGTAATTATTTTTCAGCTTAGCAATAATTTCAACAAATTGTAAGGGTTGTTTCACCGCAATAAAAGAACCGACAAACAAAATATCAATTGTTCGTTCATTTGTAATTTGATACTTATGGTCCTTAATTGGCATTGGAATTATTGCGTCTGCCTGATGGCCATAATTGGCAAAAAAAGTTTCATCGTGGAACCGACATAATGTAACAATACAAGTTTTTGAATAATCAATAAAGCGCATTACGCGATTGCCCTGATTAACATCCTGCCCCATAAATGTTACAACAAACCGGGATATATATTTTTTAGTTATATACCTGCCCAAAAATGCTGCCTCTCCCATCCAAAATGCATGCACACAAAAATGCGCCGTTTTATATAACTGTGATATACGCTTTCTGGTTCTGCGCAAATTTAAATAATACGCAAAGGGTGATTTGTTATTTTTCCCCCCTGATGGGAATACCTGAATACCATTCCAAGTATATGGAGTTCTGGTAAACGGATATTGCAGACTTACTACCACAACATTTTCATTCCCTATTTTTTTAGCTAATGCAATAACATAATGCTGAATATACGGCACACAGGTACTGTCCTGTTCATTTTCAGGAAAACCCGGTGTTAATATGAGTATTTTGTCATTCATGATAAAAATGTGCGGCACATCCACATACCTGATTTTGCAAGTGATGATTTTACTTTATCCTGCAAACGTTTATGTTTAAAATAATTCACTTCGTTTACTACACGCCTTACTGCAAACTTATAATATTGTTCGGGATAAGTACGTTTAAATACAATTTCACGATCACTGGAAGTTGCCCAGTCTTGTTGATTGATAAAATCACTTTCAACTTCTGTATATAATGCTGTTCCTTTTATTGGGTAAGCAACAGTAATAGTAAAATAATCAGGATTGGCTGCTTTTAAATGATATATTGTTTCTTCAATATCACTTTCATCTTCTCCCGGATATCCAAGCATAATAAATGTGCCGGTTTCGATATGATATTTTTTAGCCAATTGAATCATATTACGCACCTGTTCAACATCAACACGTCTATCCATTGCGTCAATTATTTTTTGTGAACCACTTTCTGCTCCAATCCAAACTCTGATGCATCCACTTTGATGCAATAATTGTAAAACTTCTTCATTCAACCTGTCTGCTCTAGTAATACATTCGTAAGGAATTTTACAATTTCTTAATTGCACTTCATTAGCAAAGTCTTGCATCCAATTGTGACTTACTGTAAATACATCATCTACAAACCAAAGCGTATCGGGTTGATACGTTGATTTTAATTGTTCCATTTCATCAACTACATTGGCAGCGCTGCGACGGCGATAACTTAACCCATACACTGCTCTGCTACACCATTTACAAGTATAAGGGCAGCCCCGCATGGTAGAAATTGAAATGGCATTTTTTCCATGGTGCTTTTTCCATGCGTCCAGGTATAATTGTAGATTTACTTTTTTGCGGTTCGGGAACGGAAGTGTATCTAAATCCTTTATTTTTTCTCTTTCAGCGGTATGAATTATTTCATTCATACTGTTTTTATAACATACCCCTTTTACCGTCAATAAATCTTTCTTTTGTTGTAACGTATTAATTACTTCATGAAACGTAATTTCTCCTTCCCCTAATACAATTACATCTGCTCCATGTTTCAAAAAATTGTCGACATGATTTCTCACTTCAGGTCCGCCTAAAATAATTTTACAGTGTTGTAATTCAGGTGATTTTTTAACCGCTGTTATTATTTTCAGCACATTAACTTTAGTCATTAAATTGACATAAATACCAATAAAATCAGGTTGATATTTTTCAATAAATGCCAATTGCGATTCCTGTGTTTGAAAAGTGCTGTCGAAAACCTCATGTTCAACACCCTTTTTTTCCAGAAATCCGGATATATATAAAATCCCCAAAGGCACATACGGGCGCATGATAACCTGCTCCTTAGGGTCATCTGCAATAAAATAGCCGTGGGTTAATAATACCTTCATATGCCTGATAAGCACAAATTTAATCACAAGCTACTGTAAAAGTGCATTTCTATATAATTTT
>Ga0209480_10002246_pt1 | contig 13421 bp, 11 predicted proteins | sample JI61114C2DNA_FD_187501 | JGI IMG/M metagenome (GOLD analysis project Ga0209480, IMG submission 187501) | Wastewater effluent complex algal communities from Wisconsin, to seasonally profile nutrient transformation and Carbon sequestration -... | ecosystem: Engineered > WWTP > Effluent > Algae...
GATCAGAAAGGCTTCAAGCGACATGAGAATATCGGATTTGGCAACATCTTTGGTCCGCAAGCCAAAGGCTGCACCGACCAGTCGTAGCGTGTCATCAGCATCTAGTTGGGTGCTGACCAAGTGAGCGGCAACAACCTTCTCTTGATCCAGACTATCGAGCAGGCCGCGAACGATCGTTGTCTTTCCGGCTCCGACTTCGCCGGTGATAACAATGAAGCCCTCGTTCTGATGCATACCATATTCAAGATAGGCAGTTGCTCTACGGTGTTGCTTGCTGCCGAAATAGAACGATGGGTCTGGGTTGAGTTGGAAAGGCTTGCTGTTCAAGCCGTAATAAGCTTCGTACATAGGCTTAGAACACTAGGGAAACAGTCCCGAGAAGGGCGTTTTCCGTATAAGGGTTGATGGTGCTATCGAATTCTGAGCGGCGGGCACTAAGAGAACCAGTGGTCTTGGCGCCCAATTTGGTCGATGCGTTGATTAGGTAAGTTGTGGTGGTTGTCTTCAGGTTACTGTTTCCTGTAACACTGCTGCTACCTTGGCTTTCTTGGCGAGAGACGACTGCATTCAGATTCGATAGTTCACTTAGGCGGTGAGAAAGATTAATACTAAGGCCTTGTTGGCGAACCAATGTACTCTGTGAGAAGTCATCATTACTTGCTGTTGCTGCCAGAACTGATTGATTTTCCGTGCGGTTCGCTACAAACGTAATGGAATTGCGAACACCTGTTAGTACCAGAGTTAAATCCTGACGGCGCTGAATAGAAGCGCGCGAAGTGAGGAAGCTACTAGTGACTTGTGTATTTGGGGATATACCACCTTGGGCCAGCAACGTATTTACGGCATTGGCTACAGCGGCATCTTTCAAGGCACCCGGAGTCATGCTGGCATAAGGTGCTATGTTCGAATAAATTTGAAAATATAGATCGTAAACCGTACCTAAACCTATCGATGTATTTTGGTTCGGTAAAACAGAGACATCCCGCGTATCAGTAAAGCGGATGCTGCTTCTCGGAAAGCGATGACTAAGGCTTATGTTGTGGCCATCTCCAAAAAACCTGCGCTCTTTGAAAGCAGAGATCTGTGTTCGCTCGGTTGGATTCCAGTCGAAACCATAACCGTAATTAACATGGCTTTCCTGGCCTAGCGAAACATAGTTGTTGGATTCCTGACCGCCGCTAGCTGAGATTTTGAATTGAGGCAAGACAGCATAAGTTAGCATTAACCGAATGCGTGTAGCATCTGTGTCTCGTCCACGGCTGTAATCGGTGCTTTGTTGACTACCATCTATGGTCCATTTGAGACTCTGAAATGGCGTACCACCTCGTAACTGGCCGGTCCATTCAGAAATGTTGGTATCGGAAACGATTGCAGCGTCAGAACGTGTGGTCGATAGGTTGTAACGCAGTAAATATTCAACGAGTCCACCTATTTGACCGCGAATGTAAGGCGACAATCGATAGGTTGCGGTTTCTGTGCTGTTGTTATTAATTGTGCTGTTACTCGGCGATTGCGCTCCAAACGCAGAAATGGCTTGTTGGGAAATAAAACCACTGAAGTCTATGAAAAGCCACTTATCAACAGCTTCAAAGGTACCGAAAGCGTTAAGAGCGTTCTGTGTTTGATTATGATCACTGTTTTTTGCATACATCTGACCACGCAAGGAATAATCAAGGTATGCCTTAAGGCGAGCAGTTCGGGCTTCAACGTGTATGCCTGGCGCTATTTCGGTAATCAGATCGCTTTGCTTACCATTGTTTACCCGATTAACACTGACGTTATCAGTCAGCGTTTCTGTCAAGCTAACGCGTGGTTTGATGAACCAGTCTCGTCCCTGATTGGCTGTCTCGCTAGCCGACGATAGTGGTGATTGTGGCGCACTTGCCGAGGTGGCAGCAAAGCCGCTACTGCCGCCTGCGGCACCTGAAGTCGCTTGTTGGGCAAAGGCTATGGAACTCAGACAGTACAGAATTGCCCCTGAAACTGGCCTGCTGATCTTGGCTTTAAAGATCATTGCCATATCCATAGCCGTAACCATATCCGTATCCGTCACCTGCCGGTTGGCGGGATTGATTAAGGACCATCATTTTTACCGGGCAAGCTTCAATTGTCGAAACCGCTTGAATTACGGCAGACTGTAACGTCTGGCCGGCATTTACAACCACGACAATCTGACCCATGTGAGTTGCAATGGCGCGCGATTCGGTAGTCAAAAGGAGAGGAGGGGAGTCAAATACAATAATGCGGTCGCTGTAACGGTTGGCCATGTCATCAAGAAGCCGAACCATCGCATCACTGGCCAAAAGCTCAGTTGCGCGCGGATGTTGGGTGCCACTGGGGAGAATTGAAAGCTTCTCGATATTCGTTCGCATCAGGACGCCAGAAATATCGACAGAGTTTTTATCGAGCACATCCAGAAGGCCAGGGGCTGGAGGTAGTCCAAGCATATTCAAAACTGAAGGACGGGCGACATCGGCATCGACCAGCATGACCGTGTTGTCTAATTCCATGGCGATACTGATCGCGAGATTAATAGCTGTAAAGCTCTTCCCTTCTCCCGGCAATGCACTGGTAATCATGATTAGATTGCCATTTGCAATCTGTATTCCACCTTTACCCATCGCGTTGGCGATCAATGGGCGTTTGATAACGCGAAACTCATCAGCAAGCTGGCTCCGTGTTGCATGTGGTACGAGCAAGCCGGAGGCGGCTATAGCTTCCAGATTGATGTCAACTCGTTTTACTGGCGTTGGAGGTAGGGGAGATGAAGAGGCTGGCGCTTCCTTTTGAGATGGTGGAGTTTCCAGTGCTTTGACGGAAATTTCCTCACTTTGAATGGGGGCTTGTGTTGTCCTTGGCAAGGAATTTAACGGTGTGTCATCAGGTAGTTCAACACCCGCCTGACGAAGTTGCTCGAGGCGCTTGGCTGCTTGTTCAATCAGACTCATCGATTAAACTCCTGCCGCGCGTTGAGATAGAAAAGTGAGCATCGCAATTCCGAGTCCGTAGGCAATTACAAGGCCGGCTGTCGCAATCAGGAAGCGACGAAGGCTTGCCTTTTCTTTTAAGCGGCGGGTTTCGTTTGGAATAAGAGAAACCGTGCCGAGTAAAGCCAAGCCGGTTGCATCACGTAGGGCTTTGCCATCGAAAAACACGGGTCGAATTTGGCTGGCGACGAAGGCAACAAACAGACCGGCGGCAAGCGCGATAAGGAGACCGCCTGGTAACAGCAATATACGATTTGGTGCGACTGGGGTTGGCGATGCTCTTGGCGGGTCGATAAGGCGAAAATCAGCTATCGAGCCAGCTGACTCAAGGTCACCCGAGAGTTCAGCAGATTCACGACGGGTAACCAACTGCTCGTAATTTTTTTTATTTATTTCATAATCACGATTGAGTTGTGAATATTCGGCTTCAATTTGCGGCATTGTTTTCAACTGATTCACTGAGCGTTTGTAACGTTCTTCGTATTCTGAAACACGGGCACGAAGCGAAGCTACATTGGCCTCTGACTCTGCTAAAGAAACTTTGAGTTGCTGATAAACAGGATTATTGCTGACTGCGGAACCTGGGTTGGCCACAGCAAATTTTTTCCTAGCAACGAGTTCCTGACGCTTTTGGTCTTCCAAGTCCTTGATAAGCCGGCGCGTCCCAACGACATCCGGATGCTGCTCAGTGTACCGTTGCAGAAGCGTATCCAAGTTTCGTTTTTGGGTATCGATTCGTCCGTCGATTTCTGGAAGTGAAACACCCGAGTCGGCGCCGGGTGCTTCGGGTAGTAATACGGGTTCTTCACCAATAATTTGCCTGCGCAATGCATCCCGTGAGTTTTCTGCTTCACGCAAGGCAAGACGTGAGCTGTTCAGCACTGTACTTAGTTCAGAGAGTCGATCAACACCGCTTTTCCCTTCTCCAGTTTGCAAATCAACATTGCGCAGTTTGAAATCTTTCAGACGATTCTCAGCTTCTTGAAGCTTTTTCTCATAGCCACGAATTTGTTCTTCAATAAATTTTCTAGCTGAGTCAGAGTCTTGTCGTTTATCACCAAGGCTGGATTCTACAAAAATAGAAACCAATGCCTGAACTACCCGTTGCGCTTTTGCAGGTTCTTCTGCCCGGTAAGAAAGGATATAAATGTTGTCACGCCCGATGCTCGAAATTTTCAGCGTTTGGGTAAGAGTATCGACAAGCGCTTCCTTCTCGGTTTTACCATTAAGCTTGAGATCAAGATCAGCCATTCGCACGAGTTTTTCAACATTTGGTCGGCTGATCAGAGTGCGGCTAAGCATCATGACTTGTTGTTCAACGTTGGGTTGAACGGCAAGTCCTGACATCAAAGGCTTTAATATCGATTGCGTATCAACAAAAATACGCGCGGAAGCCTCGTACTTATCGGGAATGCGCAGTATTACACCAGCAGCAATAGCACCAACGACCCAAGCAACTAACATCCCTAGTCGGCGATGTTTCCAGGTTGCGCGCAAGATAGCCAGTACCTGGCGGAGAATTTCTTCCATCTATGAACCCAAGCTAATGACCGCTCCAAGAATCTGGAGCGGTATTTGTTGATTGCGGATTATCAGAACCAGCTTTGCGGAATGATTAACACATCACCCGGCTTCATTTCGACGTTTGCAGAAACGTCACCACGCTTCACCAGGTCCTTCAGGCGAACGTTGTACTGAGTATTGTTTTCGGCGGTGCGCAGGATGGTGGCACGATTACCATCAGCAAAGTCAGTAATGCCACCTACGGCGATCATTACGTCAAGAACGGTCATTTTTTGCTTGTAAGCAAGAATTTGCGGTTTCGCAGCTTCACCAATGACGCGAATTTGTTCACTGTAAGGACCAACAAATCCGGTGACAATTACCGTGACAACTGGATCACGAATGAATTTTCCAAGTTCCTTTTCAATGTCGCGCGCCAAACTTGTTGGATCCTTGCCCATAGCAGCCAAATCGTCAATCAGCGGGGAGGAAATTTTTCCGTCAGGGCGTACAGGAACAACCATCGACAGTTCAGGATTGCGCCAAACGACAATATTTACATTGTCACCGGGGCCAATTATGTAGCTATAGTCGGCAGATGCTGCTGAGGATGGTGCAGGCGGATGGCTGGAGCAGGCAAGCATGGCCAAACCTGCACCGGTTACAAGTAAATATTTGACAATGGAAGCCAAAACAGAGCAATTTTTGAACATTTGTGTATTCCTCAATCAGGTTGCAGGCTAAACCTGCCCGAGTAAATCAATAGGGCAACATCATAGCGGAAACTAAGTGACTATAACGCTAGAAGTGTGCGGACATCAGGAACTATTTCACAGATGAATGACTTATACACCGTGTCTGAGTGCATCAACGATTTCTAAATTTGCTGCTCGGTGGGCAGGTAAAATAGAAGCCAGAAATGCAGCGAGAAATCCTATGACACCTGCCGTTAGAACGGTAACTAGTTCCAGTCGGATCAGGGCGGTATAGCCGAGATTTGAGTTAGGTGGCGGAGGCATTTCTATCCCAATGGCTGAAATCGCCAATGCGGCGACGCAACCGATAGCTATGCCAGATAGAGCGCCGAATAATCCCAGTAAGGAACTTTCAGTCAAGATCAAGCCGAAAACTCGGCTTGGTTCGTCTCCTAATGCGAGTAGCGTCCCAAATTCCCTAGTCCGTTCGAAAATGGTCATATTGATACTATTCGCTACGCTAAGAAGTACCATCAAAAAGATGATAAGACGCAATACGCCAAATTGCGCGTCATAAAGCTGTACCGTTTTTTCATAAAAATCGGAGAGTTCTCGCCAAGTTTGTGCTTCCAGACCCTTGCTGGTGACTTCCGCTCGAACTGAGCTAACAATACGATCGGTATCTTCGGTGTGCGCGAGCGAGATGACCAAAAGATGTGCCTCCTGAGTATCAAGCAACTCACGCGTCGCTGCGAGAGGAATGCGTACTGCACGTGCATCAAATTCTTTGGAGAAGCTCTGAAAAATACCAACTAGCTGGAAGTCGAGAGTATTCACTGCCCCTTGTGCCAAGCTAATTACAAGAGTCACTCGGTCACCGATCTTCAGATTCAATGTGCGTGCCACGCCTTGGCCAACAACAACGCCATCAACATCTTGGTTGGTTAATGGCCGTCCTTCAATATAACGCATGAAACTACCAATTTTTGCTTCACCATCCGGTTCAATTCCATCACCCATGACTCCTAGGTCGCGTTTTCCGTTGTTCAGCATGCCGGAAAAATTGATGCGGGCGACAACCTGCTCGACCCCGGATTGTTTAGCCAGAGATGCTTTTATCTCATCCGGTTTAGCAATCATATGAGTTTCCGGAGATCTGGTGCGCATGGCCCAAAATCCTTGGCGCGCCAGTTGAATATGTCCGGTTTGTGAGTGAATCGTTGCTTCGCCAAGTTGTATGAATATATCTTTCACAAAACCGCCAGCCAGAATCATGCTGGCAACACCGAGACTGATTGCAGCTAAAGTGGCGGCGGTACGCGCTCTATGGCGAAGTAAATTGCGTATGGCGAGAGAGAAATGTCCCATTGTTCTCATTGGTTGCACCGTAATGCATCAACTACATTCATGCGACTGGCTTTCCATGCAGGCATGATGCTGGCAATTAAAGTGGTGACAAAGGCTAGAGCTAGCGCGTCAATAACAAGCGGGAAGGTAACATTGATTTGAGCCGTGAAGCCGGTGTCCATGCCTGGTGGTGGCGGCATGGGGATTCCGACATATGACAATATTTCAGCGATTCCGTAGCCAATAACGACTCCGACGATACCTCCAAAAATTCCGATGAGTATGCCTTCGATAATAAACATGCGCAGGACCTCAGAACGTCGTAAGCCGATCGCCATGATGGTTCCGATTTCGGTTGTACGCTCTAGGACGCTCATGGTTTGAGTGTTGGATATTGTCAGAATAATGATGAGGGCAATAATCGACTTCATCAAATTGATCTGCTTCCCAAACAAAACTACTGTTTTGTTGTAAAAGTCTGCTAAGTCGGTCCAAGGAATTACTTCAAACGTCGTTGCTGGCAATGTCAAACGCAATTTCTTAACTATTTCCCCTGTTTTTTTTGTGTCGTCGAGCAGAAGCACCCAAGAGGTGGCGCTTGAGACACGCATTAGTTTGCGAGCGAGATCAATAGAGATACGGAGCGCACTGTCGTCAAACTCTTTGGCTGATGTGAAGAAAGTCCCCGCAACTTTGAGTTCTATTGCGTTTGGAGTGCCATTCGCTGCTGTGACTAGTAACACAATGGTATCTCCGGGAGTGACCCCCAGATTTTTTGCCAACCCCTCTCCCAGTAGTGCGGCTTTTTCACTGGCGCTACTTAAATTTTTACCGGAGCGAATACGAATCTGATCGCTGACCACAGCTTCGGGTTCTGGCTCAATGCCTTCGCCAATGAAGCTGACAGTATTGTCGCCATGGCTGCTAAGTCCGCTAAATGCAAGACGCTGCGCCACACTTACAACTTCCGGCAACTGTTTGATTGATTCAAGTTCGGTTGATTTGGCGGGTAGCAAAAAGCTGTAGGGATCAGCTATCCCTTTGACGAAATATTCGGGTTTTACAATCTGAACATGACCTAACTGCGAACGAATTGTTGATTCGCGCATGTTTTCGAAAATCCACTCAATAAAGCCGCCCGCGAGGAGGTAAGCAATGAGTCCACTGGCAACTGTCAGCAGGGCAACCAAGGTTCGATTTCGGTTGCGCCTCAGGTTGCGGACGGCAACCCGCACTTCCGTAGTCAAATTGATCATTGGCGCGGATTCAAGCTTCGGGTAATGTGTCTAGGTTGATTGTAATACCAAACTGACATGATCCAGGTGAATGATGGCAACCTTTAATTACGATGAAGCCTTTTCCAGAAATATTGGTTGGGTAACAGAAGCGGAGCAGCAAAAGCTACGAAATAAGCGAGTTGCAATTGGTGGATTGGGAGGCGTGGGGGGAGTCCATCTGCTGACCTTGGCGCGCTTGGGAATTGGGCGGTTTACGATCGCCGATTTCGATGTGTTTGACATCGTTAATTTTAATCGGCAAGTGGGTGCCACAATGAGCAGCCTGCAGCAGTCAAAGATTGATGTTTTGGCTCAAATGACGCGCGACATCAATCCTGAGGTCGATCTACGGCTGTTTCCCAAAGGGGTGCAGCCTGATTCTCTGGAAGCGTTTCTTGAGGGGGTCGATGTATACGTTGATGGCCTGGATTTTTTTGCTTTTTCTGCTCGCCGCCTCACTTTTGCCGCCTGTGAGCGTAAAGGCATTCCAGTGGTGACGGCGGCTCCTTTGGGTTTGGGAACGGCTTTGCTTGTGTTTGGGCCAGGTGGAATGTCGTACGAAGATTACTTTGGCTTTGAAGGTTGCGACGAAATGGAGATGGCCATCCGGTTTCTAGTTGGACTCTCGCCAGCGATGCTCCAGCGCGGCTATATCGCTGATATGAGTCGAGTCAACCTGGCTGAACGGCGTGGCCCATCGAGTATTGCCGCCTGCCAGCTCTGTGCGGGGGTCGCGGCTGTAGAGACTTTGAAGCTTGCGCTTGGGCGAGGTGGTGTCAGACTGGCGCCGTGGGGAAGCCAGTTCGATGCCTACCGTATGCGCTATAGCCGTACCTGGCGCCCTGGTGGGTACAGAAACCCCTTGCAACGCCTGATGTGCCGCCTGGTCAAGTTGCAACTATCGGTAAAATCGAAAGGTTGAATGCGATGAACCGCGATACCTTGATGCAGATACTAAACTTGGCTCGTTGGGCGCCTAGCGGGGACAATACACAGCCTTGGCGCTTTGAAATTGTTACCGACAACCATATTGCAATTCACGGCTTTGATACACGTGACCATGTGATCTATGATTTCGACGGCCGTCCTAGCCAGATGGCTCATGGTGCTCTTCTTGAAACTTTACGTGTAGCTGCAAGTGGTTTTCAGCTTGCAAGCGAGTGGGAGATTCGGCAGGGTTGCCCTGAGAATGCTCCGGTCTACGATGTTTTTCTGTCGAAAAAATTTGATTTAGTCGTCGATTCTTTGTTTCCAGTCATTGAAAAACGTGTCGTTCAGCGGCGTCCGATGCGAACTACGCCGCTCAGTGATGTGCAGCGTGAAAATCTAGCGAATGCTTCCGGGCCAAACTATACAGTTCAGTTTTTTGAGCGGCCACGTGACCGATTGCGAGTAGCGAAGTTGCTTTGGGATAACGCCTATATTCGACTGACTTGCCCGGAAGCGTTTCCTGTGCATCGAGAGATCATTGAGTGGGGTGTGCGTTTTAGCGAAGATCGGCTTCCAGAAGAGGCCATAGGTGTTGATCCGCTCACGGCAAAGCTTATGAAGTGGGTCATGGGAAGCTGGGGAAGGGTGGATTTCTTCAATCGCTACCTCCTAGGGACAATTGCACCACGCATTCAACTTGATTTTATTCCGGCCATGGCGTGCGCTGCGCATCTATTGCTTAAGCCAAAAAAGGCGCCTGAAAGTCTGCGAGACTACGTTGAGGCTGGTGTTGCAATGCAGCGGCTTTGGCTAACCACCACTGCGCTTGGTTTATATCTACAACCCGAGATGACGCCTGTCATATTTCGCTGGTACGCCAGAGCTGGCAGGGGGATTTCTGCCAAGAACGAGATTAATCAAAAGGTTGGATTGTTGGCTTCAAGCTTTGAGGCATTGGTTAAAGCCTCGAACGATCAGGATTTTTCTTTTTTTTGCAGGGTTGGGCAATCAATGCCGCCGCAATCCCGGTCACTTCGAAAAGGGTTGAATCAACTGATGCTGGAGAAGTAGCCGTTCCTCAGATTCTTGATCAGTTTTCCGCAATAAAAAAGCCGCCCGAAGGCGGCTTTTCTTACGCGAACAATTATTATTTGGCAGTACGACGGCGGCGGAGTGCGCCGGCGCCGAGCAGGCCTAAGCCAATCAGTGCCAGAGAGGTAGGTTCCGGCACGGTGGTAACGTTACCTAGGGTCAGGTCGACTGCGGTGCTGCCACCGAGCGGGTCAATCACAGCTTGCAATGCACCGAGGTTTGCAAAATCAACTGCGCCGCCACTGCCGCAACTAACTTGTACAAATCCGTTGTTGAAACCGCACATACCGAACGCGCCAAATGAAATGACTGAATCAACAGGGGTGGCGTGCGCGTTAGAAAGCAGTTGAATCTTCGACCAATGGGTGTTGTCGGTGTATGCTTCGAGGTCGAAGCGGAAACCGGCATCCGAGAAAATGATTGACAAGTTAAAGGCTGAACCGGCTAGTTGCAAGCCACCGAGGCCTGTCGTGTTGATGGCGGCTGCACTGTTTGCGCCGTCCCAACGTACAAAGCCCGAACCTTTGGTCGAAGGGCTGTTGGTGAAGTCCATGACGCCGCCAGCAATATCCAACGACGTGGAGCGTGAACCATTCGAAAGTAGCCCATTGGAAATCATATTGACGCCGATGTCACGGTAGCCACCGAGGATGGAGGTATCGCCGGCGCTACCAACTTGTGCCGGCATTACGTAAGTCCCGCCGATGGTGTTGTCCGTCACCGATTGAGCGGTGGTGAAGAGGTCAATCGTTGAAACAAAAGCTGCATTGGCTGCAGAGCTGAGCGACAGAGCAACAACAGCTGCCGCGATCAGGGTTTTTTTCATGAGAATTCTCCGATGTGGCTGGGTGATAGAGGTGTAAATCAACTTACGCAGTGATAATAAGCGATAACTGTGCCATGTATTTTTTATCCCTTATTAATCATGGTTTTGTTCTGATTTCGTGGTTTATTCGACTCGCTATTTATTGTCGTGTGTAAAATATTCCGACAGTCTTTTCTCGGGTGCAGTTTCAGCCTGGGTTGCAAAGAACTTGATGTGTCGGGAAATTATGGCGTGGTTGGGGCACTTTGCAGTGCATTTCCAATCTGTTTGGCGGGGACGCCCCCCCAAATTTCACCCGCTCCAATATTGCTTCCTTTTGTAACCACGGCACCGGTTGAAACGATGGCGCCATCGCCAATCGTCACTCCAGACAAGACAGTTGCGCCGGCCCCGATGGTTACATTGTTTCCCATGATTATGGGGTGGTGCGCCAGTTTTTTCCCTTCGATGACATGTGGAACGAGTAAGGCGTACTGTCCTACAATGCTGTTGCTGCCAATTTCAACGAATTGAGCATCCAGTATGATGCCTGAGCTATAGGTGTTGTCGCCCAGTTTCGCTCCCAGTGCCAAATACACCAATCGCATTATCGGGACAGGGACGAAGCCGCTGCGGAGGATCGGGTAGAAAAGGATCAAGTAGAACAGCAGGTAGACATGGTAAACAAATTCCTGCTGTGAGTTTTCAGGAATCTCACCCGCTCTCAACGGAAATATGGCCAAGAATAGCCGGAATACTAGCAAGGCAAACAGGTAGATCAGTAGTAGTGCATTAAAAACGACAACGATTTCGTGATATCCCCCGAGTGGCATTAGGGAGGCCAAGGTCAGGGAGGAAACAATTCCCGTGACTATCGAGAGTGTTAGCAGAAGTGCGAATACTGCTATCTGCCAAATGGTAATTTTTCGCATCGGTTGCTCCTTTTGATCAAAGGGGTTTTGAAAGCTATTTGGACTAGCTAGTAAATTTTCGCTTTGTGTATTGATCTAGTATGTGTCCTGACAAGGTCGATGGACGGCTTTCCAAGCCTTGATTGCGAGCTAGATGCTGGGCGCGGTTCGTGTATTTTCGATCTGTTACGAGCGATTCGATGGCTTGCCTAAGCGTTGCTCGTGCGAGACGGTCGGCACGGATTACGATTCCTGCGCCGTAGTTCGCGATTGCTTCCATATTGAGAAGCTGATCCATGTTCTGGGCAATTCCCAAAACAGGCACGCCGCAGCATAAGGCCTGATTCGTTGTTGGGCTGCCACCATTGCAGATTACGAGGCTTGCTTTCTGGCAAACCGCTGATCCAGGCAGGTAATCAAATATTCGGGTTGTTGGTAGTTTGGGTATAAATGACAAGGGTTTGCCAGCTGTTGTGATGACGATTCGACTTCCCAAGCTTTCCAGTATCGGAACAAGTTTTTCGATTACCTTCGGGTTGCCCGAACTGCCCATGGTGATATAGGTCAATGGACCTTCGCCGGCGAGAAAACTCAAGTCGCCCGTAAACTCGGGAGACCATGCGATAGGGCCAATGAAGTCAGCTCCTGCGTGCGTATTAACCTCTGGAAACAGTGCCGGGAAATTGGCAAAAAGCCTCAAGTCTGCATCGGTATAGCAGCGCCGAAGGTCGTAGCCTAGGGAGGGAAGGCCAAACTTTGCCCGCAGTTTTTCAAGAGGCTGGGCATGCAGGCGAAAAGCAAAAGGGGCGATGCGGCGAAACAGGAATTGACTGAGAGCGATTGGCGCATAGCGAGTAAAGCCCATGACTGGTAGCGGTGGCTTGAGTGCTCTTTCCTGACTCCAGTAGGCATCGCAGATGGATATATAGGGAATTGAGCGCAGACGTGCACTGACCGAGAGCGAAAGGCGAAAATCTCCAACGATGACGTCAGGTTTCTCTTTGTCGATTATCGCCAGATCGGCGTCGACATAGTGGCACAGGGTTTGAAAGTCATAGAGCGGTGAGCCATGGTCAAGGCGTTGCGCAAAAATACTTCCGTCCTGGCAGTCGAGATCAAGAACCTGAAATGGCAGATCGTGCGTCAGTTTGGAAAAGCTTATAGGGCGGCAAAGAGTTGGCTCGAAAAGCGTTGAGTCCAGTTCTTTGGCCAACATCAGTGGCCGAACCACATGGGCAAGGGTGGCGCCCTCGGCAAAAAATAAAACCTTGAGCTTTCCCAACTTTCCCTCCTCGTTTCTGGATCGTTCTATCCTTGCATAGAGTTGAGCAACAGGCGTCTAAAAACTATAGCGAACCTCGGAGTACACGCGATCCTGTTGGTCATAACGCCCGAAAAGGCCGGTTGGCGAGCCTTTAAAAACATCTGCACCCAGCATCAGGCGCCAGTTGCGTTCGAAATTCCAGGTCACCCGAGGACGGAATAACCAGTCAGTGCGATTAGCGCTTGAAATGAAAGTTGCCTGTGCTTCCCAGTTGTTGAAAACCTTGGTGTTGAGTAAGAGGCTATAACCGTTTTCACGCTTGTCAGAGATAAGGTCCGGGTTGTAGTTGAAGTATTGGCGCTGAAAGACCTGAACATTGAGTCTAGTCTCGGCCGGGAGCGTGAAATCCAATCCGGTTGCCCAGTCGACGGTGTTCTGGGCGACCACACCGTCTGCATCCATTGCATTGAGTACGTTAAAGCTTCTACCTTTGGTGTAGACGGCTTCTCCCTTCAATACAACGTCACCGAAGTCTTTGGCCAGCGTGCCACCAAATTGGCTAATCCTCTCATGGCGCGACTGGAATATAACTGTGGGTGTGGGGGCCAAG
>Ga0209480_10002249_pt1 | contig 13414 bp, 14 predicted proteins | sample JI61114C2DNA_FD_187501 | JGI IMG/M metagenome (GOLD analysis project Ga0209480, IMG submission 187501) | Wastewater effluent complex algal communities from Wisconsin, to seasonally profile nutrient transformation and Carbon sequestration -... | ecosystem: Engineered > WWTP > Effluent > Algae...
AGTCTTTTATTATGATGGTAAATGTAAAAAAGAATATGATATCTTTTCGTTATTTTGTTATATTATTAACATTTAGTTGTTTCTTTTCGTGTAAAACTAATGAATATTATAATTATAAAGTTGAAGGTAAGAAAATTGGAGTAACTGCTGAAAAAGGTGAAAACAAACAAATTGAAAGCTATATTGCTCCGTATAGGGAACACATCAAGAAAGATTTAGATAATATTTTAGCATATTCTCCTGAAACGTTAGATAAAAGTAAAGGTAAATGGCAAACCACTATAGGTAATTTATTAGCGCAAGTAGTTTTTAATTTTGGTAACTCAATTTTTCAAAAAAGAGAAAATAAATCCATAGATATATGCCTTTTAAATCACGGTGGAATTCGTTCTATTATTCCGCAAGGAAATGTAACTACTCGAACCGCTTTTGAAGTAATGCCTTTTGAAAACAGACTATTTGTTGTAGCTTTAAAAGGTAGTAAAGTTAAAGAAATGGCTACATATTTAATGACCGAAAAAAAGCCACATCCGCTTTATGGAATTAATATTTTTGTAAACAAAGATAATTTGAATGTTAACCGAATCGAAATCAACGGAAAACCTGTAGAAAACGATAAAATATATTATGTTGCAACATCTGATTATCTTTCAAATGGCGGTGACAATATGACTTTTTTAAAAGAAAGTGAACTGAAATTTGACATGGATTACAAGTTGCGAAATATGCTGATCGACTATTTCCAAAAAGTAGATACATTACCTGTAATTACTGATGAAAAAATTATTTTAGAATAACTTAACCTAAAATTATGAAAAGAAGAGATTTTATCCAAAAAACAGCTGCAAGTTCTGTAGTATTAGGATTAAGTAACATAGGAATTAGTACTATTATTTCGCCTGAAACTAAAAAAATTACAATTCTTCATACCAATGATGTGCATAGTCATATTGATCCTTTTCCAACAGATCATCCTCGAAATGCAAATATGGGTGGCGCTGCACGAAGAGCTGCTTTAATTGAAAATATTAGAAAAGAAGAAGAAAATGTATTGTTGTTAGATGCTGGCGATATTTTTCAAGGAACACCTTACTTTAATTACTATGGTGGCGAATTGGAATTCAAATTAATGAGTATGATGCAATATGATTTAGCAACTATGGGAAACCATGATTTTGATAATGGAATTGACGGATTTTATGCGCAATTACCACATGCTAAATTTGAGTTTGTATCCGCAAATTACGATTTTAAAAACACTGTTTTAAACGAAATTGTAAAACGTTATAAAATTTTCAATAAAGACGGAATCAAAATTGGAATTTTTGGTTTAGGTGTTGAACTTAATGGCTTAGTTGATAAAAAACTATACAAAGAAACCGTTTACAACAACCCTATTGAAATCGCACAAGACATGACAAGAATTCTAAAAGAAGAACAAAAATGCGATTTGGTTATTTGTCTTTCGCACTTAGGATTTTCTTATAAAAATGAACCTTACAAAGTTTCCGATTTGGGATTAGCAAGGAAAACAAAAAATATTGATTTAATTATTGGCGGTCATACACATACTTTTTTAGAGAGACCTGTAGTTGAAAAAAATAGTGAAGGAAAAGATGTTTTAATTAACCAAGTGGGTTGTTATGGTATTAATTTAGGTAAAATTGATTTTTATTTTTCTAATGATAAAACATTAAAAAGTAGTGGTAAAAATATTGTAGTGTAATTTTTAATTAATTTTGAGAAATCACTTTTTTGAATCAATTTCAAATCGAGTTCTGTTTATAAAATAACAAACAAATAAAAGGTAAGATGATTGTTGTGAAATTACGTTAATTAATTTTAATGCAATAACATCTTTCATTTTTTCTGAAAAAATAAAAAACAAATCTGAAACAATAAAACTTGATACCATTAAAATCATAAATAAAATAGTTCTGTTATTAAAATTAAACAGAATTAAAGAAGCTATCATTCCCATTACTAACAATAAAATTCCGTAAATTATATAAATACTGAATTCTATTTTTGATGCTTCATTATTAAACAATAAACCATTGTAAAATAGATAAAATAAAAGTAGTAAAACAATATAAAACGAAAAACTTTTTAGACTGTACTTTTTATTTTTAAAGTAATATAAAAAATCTTGACATAAAAAGTAAGTCACAATAAAATAGGGAATTACAAAGAAAATCAAACCTAGAACCATCAAATCTGAAGCACTTATTAAATAGAGGATTTCGCCAATAAAAAAAGATAAAATTGAAATCGAAAATAATAAATTAACTTTCCCTTTAACCGAAATAAAATAAAAGCAATAAATTGAAGGAATGATAATTGGCCTTGAAAATAATTCTAAATTAAGGCTATCGAAAAATATTGAAACAAGATATAAAATAAGTGCCCCAAAATACAAAACTAATGCCGAATTTAGATTAACCATATATTATATTTTTAAAATCTATTTCCGAAATTATAGTAATTTTTAACTGATTTGCCTTTTGTAATTTTGATGGTCCCATATTGTCTCCAGCAATTACATAATCTGTTTTTGATGAAATAGAACTTCCTACTCTTCCACCATTATCCTCAATAGCTTTTTTTAGTTCATCTCGTGAATAGATTTGAAAAACACCAGAAACCACAAAAATTTTACCTTTTAACTTCTCAGAATGTAAAACATCATCAGCTTCAAATTCTAATTGAACACCATATCTCTTTAATCGCTCAATGATGGTTATATTTTCTTGATTTTCAAAAAATTGAACCACACTTTGCGCAATTTTATCTCCAATCTCATCTACCAAAATCAAATCCGTTATACTGGCTTGTGCAATCGCATCAATTGATTTATAGTGTTTGGCTAGTTTTTTTGCAACAGTCTCACCCACATATCGAATTCCCAACGCATATAAAACACGTTCAAAAGAAATCGTTTTTGATTTTTCAATTCCGTTGATTAAATTTTCAGCAGATTTATCAGCCATTCGTTCTAAAGGAATGATTTGCTCTTTTTTAAGTTCATACAAATCCGCATAATTAGTAATCAAACCAGCATGAAATAATAAAGCAACCGTTTCACCGCCTAAACCATCAATATTCATTGCTTTTCGAGTAATAAAATGCTGAATTTTTCCAATAATCTGAGGTGGACAACCATAATAATTTGGACAAAAATGATTCGCTTCGCCTTCGCTTCTAACTAATTCTGTTTGACATTCTGGACAATGTGTAATATATTTTATTGGCTCAGTTTGATTTCCTCTTTGCGCAACTGCAATAATTTTGGGAATAATTTCACCTCCTTTTTCAACAAAAACTTCATCGCTAATTCTAATATTTAACTTCTCGATTTGGTCAGCATTGTGTAATGACGCGCGCTTTACAATTGTACCAGCCAATTGCACGGGTTCTAAATTCGCAACTGGAGTAATCGCACCAGTTCGACCAACTTGATACGAAATCGAATTTAATTTTGTAATTACTTGTTCGGATTTAAATTTATACGCCATCGCCCAACGTGGTGATTTTGCAGTATAGCCTAACTCATCTTGATGTTGTAAATTATTGACTTTGATTACCACTCCATCCGTTTCATAAGGTAAATCGTGACGATGTTTGTCCCAATAACTAATATATTCGAAAACTTCGTTTAGATTTTTAGCTAATTTAGATTGTAATGGTACTTTAAATCCCCAATCTCTAGCTTTTTGTAAGCCTTCAAACTGTGTTTTAAATGGTAAATTATTCCCAATTACGAAGTACAACAAACAATCTAAAGGACGTTTTGCTACTTCTGCACTATCTTGTAACTTTAAACTTCCAGAAGCGGTGTTTCTTGGATTTGAATAAGGAGTTTCTCCAATTTCTATAAGTTCTTGATTCATTTTTTCAAATCCAGCAAACGGAAGAATAATTTCGCCACGAATGTCAAATTTTTCAGGAAAATTACCTTTTAAATGAATAGGAACTGCTTTAATGGTTTTGATATTATTTGTTACATCATCGCCTTGAAAACCATCGCCACGCGTTACCGCACGAACTAAGCGACCATTTTCATACGAAATACTAATTGATGCTCCATCATATTTTAATTCGCAAGTATATTCCAATGGAACATCGCCTAAAACCTTTTGAATTCGATTTTCCCAATCTTGTAAATCTTCAATTGAATAGGAATTATCCAACGAATACATGCGATATTCGTGTTTTATGGTTTCGAAATTCTTAGTAATCATTCCTCCTACTCGTTGAGTTGGCGAATTTTCATCAAAAAAATCAGGATGTTGCGTTTCTAAATCTTGTAATTGTTTTAGTTTTTGGTCAAATTCAAAATCAGAAATTATAGGTTTATCCAATACATAATAGTTATAATTATGTTGATTTAATTCATCTCTTAAATTCTTAATCGTATCTAAAAAGCTCATATTTACTGATTGATTAAGCTGTCTAATTTTGTAAATAATTCTCCTTTGCTAATAATTCCACCTTGCTTGATAATTTCAAACAACGATTCATTTCTGTTTTCTGACAAATCTTTTTTACCTCTTGTAATTTCGACATCATTGGAAAATAAATTTTCAGATAGCCAATGGATTCCATCGGCAGAAACGAAGTCAATTTGCGGATTATTGGTTTTAATTACGAAAGAAAAAACCGAATTTTGAATACATTTAAAAAGAAAAATGTAATTTTTAGAAAAATGATCAATGTGCTTTACATTCGTTAGTGCTTTTTCCCAAATCATATCGGAAAAAACATCAATTTCTTGTTCGGCAATGTGGGGTTTATTTTGTTTAATTTCATCCCATTCCTTTTTGTCTATTGATTGTGTGGCTAAAAAAGTAATAAATTCAGGATATAATTCTTCTAATTGCTCTTTTGTTAATCTTGTGTATTTCACATTTAGTACTTTTATGAAGTAAAGATAAAAAAAAAGCCCCGAAAAACTCGGAGCTAATTTATATTTTTAGAAAAATCATGCTTTTTCACCTACGATTTCGTAAGGTAATTCAACGACAACATCTCTGTGTAATCTTATGTTTGCAGTATATTTACCCACACGTTTTACTACTCCACTTGTGACGAATTTTCTATCAATTGAATGACCGTTAGTTTCTAATGCTTCAACAATGTTAGCGTTAGTAACTGAACCAAACAATTTATCACCACCTGCTTTAGCAGTAATTTTAATGTCTAAAGCTTTTAAAGCATCAGCTAATTTTTTTGCATCTGCAACAATTTTAGCTTCTTTGTGCGCTTTTTGCTTTAAGTTTTCAGCTAAAACTTTTTTAGCAGAAGGAGTAGCTAAAATAGCTGCACCTTGAGGAATTAAGAAGTTACGTCCGTATCCATTTTTTACAGTTACTACATCATCTTTAAATCCTAAATTTTGAACGTCTTGTTTTAAGATAAGTTCCATGTTGTTGTCCTTATTAATTAGAAGTTAGGTTCCTTAATGGAAACCAACAACTTAGTTGATATTATTTTAATAAATCGGCCACGTATGGCATCAAAGCTAAATGACGAGCTCTTTTAACAGCTACAGAAACTTTTCTTTGGTATTTTAATGAGGTACCTGTTAAACGTCTTGGTAAAATTTTACCCTGCTCGTTAACAAATTTTAATAAAAAGTCTGCATCTTTGTAATCGATATATTTAATACCTGATTTTTTGAAACGACAGTACTTTTTAGTTTTGTTAGTATCTATGTTTAAAGGCGTAAGATATCTAATATCTCCGTCTTTTTTACCTTTTGCAGATTGCTCTAATGTAGACATAATTAGTTTGTTTTAGATTTTAATTTTGCTCTTCTTCTTTCTGCCCAAGAAACTGCATGCTTGTCTAAAGACACAGTTAAGAAACGCATAACACGCTCGTCACGACGGAATTCAGTTTCAAATGCAATAATAATTGCAGCTGGTGCTTTAAATTCGAATAAATGATAAAATCCACTTTTTTTGTGTTGAATTTCGTAAGCTAATTTTTTTAAGCCCCAATCTTCTTTCGATACCATCTCAGCCCCTTTAGAAGTAAGAAAATCTTCAAACTTGCTTACTGTTTCCTTTACCTGTTGTTCAGATAAAACGGGATTCAAGATGAAAACAGTTTCATAATGATTCATAATCTTTATATTTAATGTTAAAAAATAAGGTGCAAAAATAGTGATTATTATTCAAATAATCAAGTATAAACAAAATAAAAAATGCTATCTTAATTATTACAAAATTTAGTATTGTATTTTGTTCTAAAATTAATAAGTACGAAATTTAATTTTTATTTGAGTTTTTCAAATGATTTCTAAACATCAAAATCTAACTATTGATACTTTATTCATATTCGTGGCTTATAATCTGATTAATTTACTTATTTTAAATATTTTATAATGAAGTCGTTTAAACTTTTATTTTGCTAAATTTTTTTAGTGCAATTATTATGAAAGCTAGATAATTAAAGCCTAACCAGCTATCTATTGTTGTGTCAAATCTATTTAGTAACAACCTAAAGCTGTCCATCCACGCATTTGTTCTTTCAATTTTATATCGTTCATTATAAAGTAATTAGTCAAAATATTCATCTCTATCTGTATCTCCATTCCTTTTATTGAAACAAACGTTAACATTTATTTTCTTTTTCTCACAACATAATCTAAACTCTTTAGAATCAAAACCTGCATCAGCATTTAAAAAAAGTTCTTCAACTGGAATGTTTGCTTGCTCTAGAGTTCCTGTTACAATTTCAAACTGAACTTCTATATCATAAAGATCGTTATGGTTGCCAGCTACTGGGTTTGAAATCGCTAAAGGCAATCCTTGTCTGTCGCTCAAATACAACGCATTAGTTGTCTTACGTTTCTTTCTGCTTTGATATTTTGCCTCTTCACCACCTCTGATTGCCGAGGTATGGCTACCGTCAAAATCAACATTAGAAAGATCTAATTTTGATTTATTATTCTCTAAAAACTATCCATCTTTTCTTCAAAACCTCTGTCTTACACCATTTACGATAATTATAATAATATGATTTACAGCTCAATAAAGCATCATCAAATAATGATTTTATTGAAAGTTGATGCCATTGAACACCAGTTTTTAACTTATAAGGAACAGCATTTACTATTTCTTCTAGTGGAACTGTTGCTTGAAAACCTCTTTTTGCTAAAGGTAAATAAGGAACAATTTCATTTTTTATTATATATTTGTCAAGTACACTGTACATAGGAGTTGATTTTGAAATAATTATGTTTTACAATACAAATTTCGGCAACCCTTTTATATTTACAAAATAAGTTTAAATCACTTCTATATTTTAATCACTTGAACAATATTTTTTTAAATACACAACAATTTTTTTAATTATAAATCTTTAGGTATGGAATGTATATCCGTTTTTGATATGTTAAAAATTGGTGTTGGACCTTCGAGTTCACACACGCTTGGTCCTTGGCGTGCTGCTGAACAATTTTTAAAGGAATTGCGAGAACGTAATCTAATTGATAACGTAATTTGTGTTAAAGTAGATTTATATGGTTCTTTATCATTAACTGGAAAAGGCCATGCAACAGATTTAGCCGTTATGTTAGGTTTAAGCGGTGCTAATCCAGAATATATTCCTGTTGAAAGCATCGATATGATTATCTCGACCATTAAAAACAAGAAAGAAATTTTATTGGGAAATAAAATCTTAATTTCGTTTTGTTTTGAAAATGATATTGTTTTTAATAAAAAATTTTTACCTTTTCACGCCAACGGCTTAACTTTTACTGCCAAAACCGATACCGAGAGTTTTTCAGAAACTTATTATTCTATTGGTGGTGGCTTTATTGTAAAAGAAAAAGAAGACCTTCGTAAGGAAAAAATTTTACATACTTTTCCTTTTCAAGTTGAAAAAGCAGATGAACTATTAGCTTTTTGTTTAGCAGAAAATAAAAAAGTATCGGAAATCGTATACGAAAACGAGAAAACTATGCGTAGTGAAGAAGAAATTCACAATGAATTACTCCGTATTTGGGATACGATGTTGGAATGTATGTACATTGGTTGTCATTCTGAAGGAATTCTTCCAGGTGGACTAAATGTGAGACGAAGAGCATATGACATACACAAAAACTTAATTGGGGTTTTACCTTATGAAGATCCATATTCGTGGTTGCAAATTATTAGACAAACCGAAGTTAAATTTCGTCAGATTTTAAAATGGGTAAGCTGTTTTGCTTTGGCAGTAAATGAAGTAAATGCTTCGTTAGGTCGTGTAGTTACAGCTCCAACAAACGGAAGTGCTGGAGTTATTCCTGCAGTTTTGATGTATTATTTGGTAATCGAAAATCATAACGCTGGAGAAAAGGATATCAAACAATTTTTAATGGTAGCTGGCGAAATTGGTTCTATTTTCAAAAAAGGAGCTACTATTTCAGCGGCTATGGGCGGTTGTCAGGCAGAAATTGGTGTTTCTAGCGCTATGGCGGCAGCGGCTTTATGTGAGTTAATGGGAGGAACTCCAGCTCAAGTTACGATGGCTGCCGAAATTGCTATGGAGCATCATTTAGGCTTAACTTGTGATCCCATTGGAGGTTTGGTTCAAATTCCGTGTATTGAAAGAAATACTATGGGCGCAATTAAAGCCATTAATGCAGCTGAATTAGCCTTAGAAACAGACGCTTTAAATGCAAAAGTATCATTAGACAAAGTAATTCATACGATGTGGCAAACCGCAAAAGATATGAATTCAAAATATAAAGAAACTTCCGAAGGTGGTTTAGCTGTTGCCGTAAATATGTCGGATTGTTAATGAAAAGAGAGAGAAAAATTTATTTACAAAAAAAATCCTGATTATTATTCAGGATTTACATATCTAAAATCAAATTATTTGATAATTTCAATTTTTAAAGCAGCTTCTTGGTTTACTGAATCAAAAAAACCTTGTTCTCCCATCCATTCATCACTAAATACTTTACTCATATATCTTGAACCATGATCTGGAAAAATAATAACTACTTTACTATTGTTATCAAACTCTCCTTCTTCAGCATATTGTTTCACCGCCTGAAAAGCTGCTCCAGAGGTGTATCCAACGAATAAACCTTCTTTTATAGCTAATTCTCTTGTAGTGTGAGCACTTTCTTCATCAGATACTTTGATAAATTTATCTATAATATCAAAATCTGTTGCGGTTGGAATTAGGTTTTTTCCTAAACCTTCTATGCGGTATGGATAAATTTCTTCGTTATCGAACTCTTTAGTTTCGTGATATTTTTTCAAAACCGAACCAAAAGCATCAACTCCTAAAACTTTAATGTTTGGATTTCTTTCTTTTAAAAAACGTGCGGTTCCCGATATTGTTCCTCCAGTTCCACTACACGCTACTAAATGTGTAATTTGACCTAAGGTTTGTTCCCAAATTTCTGGACCGGTAGATTTATAATGTGCATCTACATTTAATTCATTAAAATATTGATTAATGTAAACAGAACCTTTTGTCTCTTCATGTAATCGTTTAGCAACATTGTAATAAGAACGGTCGTCATCTGCTGATACATGTGCTGGACAAACGTATACTTTTGCTCCCATGGAACGTAACATATCAATTTTATCTCTTGATGATTTTGAACTTACAGCTAAAATACAATCATAACCTTTGATAATGCTTACCATTGCTAAACTAAATCCTGTGTTTCCAGAAGTGGTTTCAATAATGGTATCACCGGGTTTTAGAATTCCTCTTTTTTCAGCTTCTTCAATAATGTATAATGCGATGCGGTCTTTCGTAGAATGCCCTGGATTAAAAGCTTCAACTTTAGCATAAAAATCACCAAACATATCTGCTGTAACCTTATTTAATTTAATTAATGGCGTGTTTCCAATTAATTCTAAAACATTATTATAGGCTTTTATTTCATCTTTCATAGAAGATAATATTTTTTTTTAAATTGAATATGAATCAGTTAGATCAATTTGAATAAATTATTCATAAAAATTAGGCTGTGTAAGAAGGCTTGTTTTGATAAACCTAAAACCCTGCAAATTTAACAAAAAAAGTTTAACTAGTTCTTAATTTTTTCTAAATCTAATAAAAATGTAAATTCCTTAGCTAATTCTTTAAGTGCTTCAAATCGTCCTGAAGCTCCTCCGTGACCAGCATTCATATTTGTATCAAGGAATAATTGCTTGTCATTTGTTTTCATAACACGCAATTTTGCTACCCATTTTGCAGGTTCAAAATATTGTACTTGCGAATCATGAAATCCTGTAGATATGTACATATTTGGATAACCTTGCTCTTTAACTTGATCGTATGGTGAATACGAAAACATGTAATCATAATAGACTTTGTCATTCGGGTTGCCCCATTCGTCATATTCTCCTGTTGTTAATGGAATGGTGTCGTCGAGCATAGTTGTAATCACATCTACAAAAGGAACCTGTGCTATAACTCCATTATATAATTCGGGTGCCATGTTAACAATTGCTCCCATTAGTAAACCGCCAGCTGATCCTCCTTCTGCATACAGATGTAATACCGAAGTATATTTTTCTGCTATCACAAATTTCGAACAGTCAATAAAATCAGTGAAAGTATTAATTTTTTTCAAAAGTTTTCCGTTTTCATACCACTCTCTTCCTAAATCCTCACCTCCTCTAATATGTGCAATCGCATAGATAAAACCTCTATCCAATAAACTTAAACGAGTTGATGAAAAATATGGATCCATCGTGGCGCCATAAGAACCGTAAGCATATAACAACAAGGGATTTTTGCCGTCTTTTTCTATCCCTTTTCTATACACCATTGAGATTGGCACTTTAGTTCCGTCAGTTGCTGTTGCCCAAACTCTCTCTTCGATGTAGTTGTTCTTATCGAATTTTCCACCTAGTACTTCTTGCTCTTTCAATACTTTTCTCTCCTGAGTTCTCATATTGAAATCAATTATAGAAGATGGAGTTGCCATAGATTGGTATCCATAACGAAGAATTTCGGTATCAAAATCTACATTTGTAGTTGTGTAAGCGGTATATGTTTCACTAAAAAACGGTAAATAGTATTCGCCTTTTCCATTCCAAGGGCGAATTTGAATTTTGTTCAAACCATTTGAACGTTCTTCAACTACTAAATAATCTTTAAAAATTTCGATCCCTTCTAACAAAACATCTTTTCTGTGTCCAATTAAGTCTTTCCAATTTTCAACCGAAGTTGCTATTTCTGAGGTTTTCATTAATTTGAAATTTGTTGCATTGTCTTTATTAGTAACAATATAAAAACTATCAGCATAATGTGAAATCGAATATTCTAAACCTCGAATTCTTTTTTGGAAAATTCTAAATTCGCCATTAGGATTTTTAGATTCTAAAATCTGATATTCAGAAGTCAATGTACTCGATGAACCAATAACTAAATATTTTTTAGATTTTTCTTTGTAAACAAACGTACCAAAAGTGTCATCTTTTTCATAAAAAACCATAACATCAGCAGTAGCTTTAGTTCCTAAAGTATGTTTATAAATTTTATCAGAACGTAACGTTTGCGGATCTTTACGTGTATAAAACAAGGTTTTATTATCACCAGCCCAAGTAGAACCTCCTGTCGTGTTTTCTAATTTTATTGGAAGAATTTCTCCTGTTTCTAAGTTTTTAATTTGAATAGTATATTGTCTTCTAGAAACCAAATCTACTCCAAAAGCCGCCCATTTATTGTCTTCACTTATATTTAGACCGCCTAAATTAAAATAAGAATGTCCTTTTGCCATTTCGTTGCAATCAAACAAAATTTCTTCTTTAGCTTCTAAACTTCCTTTTTTACGCGAATAAATAGGATAATCTTTACCTATTTCATAACTTGTAATATAGTAGTATCCGTTGTAAAAATAAGGAACCGAACTATCGTCTTCTTTAATTCTTCCTTTCATTTCTAAAAACAAATCGTCTTGCAATTGTTTGGTATGAGCTGTAGATTTTTGGTAATATTCGTTTTCTTTATTTAAGTAATCAATAACCTCTGGATTTTCTCTTTCGTTTAACCAATAATAGTTGTCAATTCTTTTATTACCATGTTTTTCTAATGTTTTAGGAACAATTTTAGCAATTGGAGGCTGTAATTTATCAGACATTTTATTTGTTTTATTTTGACTTTGAACTGGAGCAAAAATAACACAACCCAAAATGAAATACGTGATTTTTTTCATGAAGTTTTACAATAATTATTAACTGCTAATTTAGTATTTTTGTCGAAATTTTAAAATTAAAATTATGCCTGGAAATATGATGGGTATGATGAGTAAACTAAAAGAAACCCAACAAAAAGTAAAGGAAACAAAAAAAAGATTAGACTTTGTTTTAATTGATGAAAAAAGCATGATGACTTACTTGAAGTAACTCTTACCGCTAATATAAAAATTAAAAACATAACAGTAAGTGATACTTTAATTAATGATAAAGAAATGCTTGAAGATTATTTAGTTAATATTTTTATTGATTATCCGTTTTTTGTCATAACCCTGTAATTCCAGCAATTACTAATCTGTCGAAGAGTTTTTCTTCAAAATACCTTCTATTTAGCTTGTAAACAAACTCATTTAGATATAATTGAAGATATTTCCCTTTTATTTTGTGATAATTTCCTAAGAAATTGCGTTTAGCATTGCTTATTGCGATATGAACCCTTTTTAAAGTTTCTGTTGTTGTTTCTTTATTAGACTTCTCTGTTATGTGTATTTCAACAAAGTCAGCAATGTCAATATATGATGTGCTTTTGTCTGAAAAAAGAATACTTTTATCTGAAATAGATTCTTTAATGGCTTCATTTACCTGCTCAGCGGTATGATCTGTTAAAACTTTTGCTTTAAAATATCTGCATTGATTTGATTTCTTCCCTGTTTCAATATCTTCTAAAATGGTTGACTCACCCATAATTGCAGTATTCATTTTTCCTACTGCACCACGACCACGAATCCCTTTTTGTTGTTCTATTTCTGATGATTCAACTGTAAAATAGCCTTCATCAAATTCAATCATTCCTTCCAAAGTATAGCGTGCATCTCTATTGCCCATAGCTTTTCGCAGTTTATGAACCATTGCCCAAACGGGTTCATATCTTTTTAATCCAAGTTGCTTTTGGATTTCTTTACTTGAGAATCCTTTTTTAGTAGCAGTCATTAAAAACATAGTTTTATACCAAACCAAAAATGATAAATTTGAACTTTGCATTATTGTTCCACTTCGTAATGAAGTCCGACTTCTGCATTTTTTACATTCATAACTCCAAACACTTTTTATCCAAAAATGTTCTTTGTTACCACATTTACATTGAACTCCTATTTTGTCTCTTTCTTCTTTAAAATGCAATCTACAAGATTCTTCGCTCCCAAAATTTGCTGTAAAACTGAATAAATTCATCTCTTTTTTTATAAAAATAACACTTT
>Ga0209480_10002250_pt1 | contig 13410 bp, 14 predicted proteins | sample JI61114C2DNA_FD_187501 | JGI IMG/M metagenome (GOLD analysis project Ga0209480, IMG submission 187501) | Wastewater effluent complex algal communities from Wisconsin, to seasonally profile nutrient transformation and Carbon sequestration -... | ecosystem: Engineered > WWTP > Effluent > Algae...
ACGAACTCGGTTTTGGCGAATCAACCGCGCTTTTGGTTCAAGGTTTGACTGCGCTCGGACTTTTGAACGGCACGAAAGCCGGCGATTCGATCTTGATTCACGCGGCGGCGGGCGGCGTTGGAACTTTGCTTGTTCAGCTTGCGAAACACAAAGGTTTGACGGTCATCGGCACGGCTTCAAACGAGCAAAAATTACAGATGGTTGCCGATCTCGGCGCGGATTTTGCGATAAATTATTCGGAAGATGATTGGACGGACGAAGTTTTACACGCGACCGAAGGCAAAGGCGTTGATTGGATCATCGAAATGGTCGGCGGTTCGATCGTCGGAAAAAATCTGAAAGTTCTCGCAAAACACGGCACGATGTGGGTTTACGGTTCGGCAAGCAACGAAGATTTCAAAGTTTCGGTGTTGAGTTTGATGGCGAAAAATCACACGATTCGCGGTTATTGGCTGATGAACGAATCCGTTCCGAACCGTATCGCTTTTACGAAAGAATTGCTCGAACATCTCGGCGCGGGACGTTTGAAAATTCAAGTTACGGAATTTCCACTCGAAAACGCACGAGAAGCGCACGAAGCGATTGAAAATAGAAAGACGACCGGAAAAGTCGTTTTGACGGTAAATTTATAAGTATGAAAAAACCGCCACCTAAAATTGATGGTGCAAATGTTTTACTTTTCACAGAAATTGACGATCGGCAAAAACATACTGGAAAAACGAGACATTTTATTGATGGCGAACTTATGGGCGCATTTCCAAGACTAGCAATCTGCCAATATGAAGGTGATGTAGGCTGTTATCTATTTTATTGTGATGAAAATTGGGAAACAATCACTGATACTTTGCACGATAATTTAGAAGAAGCAAAAATGCACGCTGAATTTGAATATGAAGGCATAACAGAAACTTGGCAGAAATTATGAAAATTGCAGACAAAATAATTCTCGTAACGGGCGGCGCGAACGGCATCGGAAAGGCTTTGTGCGAAAGATTTTTTCAAGACGGCGCAGAGAAAATTTACGTTGCGGATATTGATTTGGTGAATGCCGAAAAGGTTGCTGAATCGGTAAATGGCAAGGCTTTTCGGCTTGATGTGGCGGACGAGGCGAATTGTAAATCGGTTGTCGCGGAAATCTTGAAGGAATCTGGAAGACTTGATTTTATTGCTTCGAATGCGGGAATCGGCGGTGCGGAAGGAAGTTTGGAAGTTGCGAATGATGTCTGGCAAAAGATCTATGAAATCAATGTTTTATCGCACGTTTATCTGGCGCGGGCGGCGTTTCCTTCGATGATCGAAAATGGTTCGGGCGCGTTTATGATAACTTCTTCTGCCGCGGGACTTTTGACGCATCCGACTGCTGCGCCGTATGTCGTTTCAAAACACGGCGCGGTTGCGTTGGCGGAAAGTTTTGCGATCGAATTCGGCGATAAAATTTACGTTTCGTGTCTGTGTCCGCAAGGCGTGAAAACCGATTTGATAATGGGCAAAGATAATCCGAATAATTTTCTGCAACACGATGCAATTACAGCAGAAGAATGTGCGGACGCGGTTGTGAACGCGTTTGAAAAAGAAACTTTTTTAATTTTGCCGCATATCGAAGTTGCCGATTATATTGTGAAAAAAGCCGAAAATCGCGACCGATGGCTGCACAGTTTGCGAAAAATGCGGACGGCGGTTTTGAGTGCAAAGAAACTTTGAACTTTGCTCTTGACAAATATATAGACATCTGTCAATATATCTAACTGTTGAGGTTATTTATGGACGACAGACGATTTCAAAAAGTAGCGAAAGCATTGGCAGATCCGCGAAGATTCGGGATTTTGCAAACAATTGCGGCGAGCGAAGGCGGGAAAATCTGTTCGGGACAGGTTTGCGAAACGGTAACGGTTGCACAAGCGACGGTTTCGCATCACTTAAAAGAATTGACGGAAGCCGATTTGATCATTCCGAACAGCGAAGGGCAATTCAAATATTTTACGGTTAATTACGAAACGATCAATAATTATTTGAGCGAAGTGAAAATTCGTCTGAAATTGAATTAAAAGGTAAAATTTTTTCGCATAATATATAGATAAATATAAATATGCAGAGATATACCAAAGTAAAAACATTGCGGCGAAAGCTGTTTCAAAAAAGCGAAATAAGGATTTGGAGGGAAAAAGATGAGTTGTGCAGTTGAGATGGTAAAACAACCGAATTTTTCGACAATAAGCGAAAGATTCAGATTGATGTTGGGATTGGTGATGGTATTTGCAGGTTTGTATTTCGGATTATTTTCCGTAGGAATTGGCGAAGGCTTAGGAATTTTGTCGGTTATGGCATCGCCTTTTGTGATAGTTGCCGACAAGTGAAAATTTAGAGTAGATATATAAAACGAGTCAGAACCGTTTGCGGCAGCAGGCGAGTTAAAACTAACATTTCGTATGGTTTAGCTTTACCCATCCGCTACCGCAGATGGTTCTGACCAGTAAAAAACAAGGAAGGAAAAAATAAAATGAGTGAACAAAAAATTGCATTAATTACAGGCGCAAATCGCGGAATCGGTTTTGAAACCGCACGACAATTGGGACAACAGGGAATTAAAGTTTTGTTGGGAGCAAGAAACGAAGAAAACGGCAAAGAAGCGGCGGAAACTTTGAAAAATGAAGGTTTAGATGTCGAATTTATTTTGCTCGATGTCGATAACGCGGAAACGCACGAAACGGCGGCAAAAAATATCGAAGAAAAATTCGGCAAATTGGATATTTTGGTCAATAACGCTGGAGTTTTTCTTAGTGAGTTTGCCGACGGCGGGGCGATGATTCCTGCCAGTCAAACTTCGCAAGATGTTTTTCGGAAAACTTTCGACACGAATTTTTTCAACACGATTGCCGTAACACAGCGGTTTATTCCGTTGATCAAAAAATCGGACGCGGGCAGAATCGTCTTTTTATCGAGCGGTTTGGGTTCTTTGAATTTGCACAGCGACCCGAATTCGCCGATTTATAATTACAAAGTTCCGGCATACAACATTTCAAAAACCGCGCTAAATGGTTACGCGGTGCATTTGGCGTATGAATTGAAGGACACGCCCATCAAAGTCAATGCGGCGCATCCGGGTTCGGTCGTTACGGATATGAACGCGAACGGCGAAATTTCGGTCGAAGAAGGCGCGAAAACTTCGGTTTCGTTGGCGACGCTTCCGGCGGACGGTTACACGGGCAAATTTATTTATCTCGGTGAAGAATTGCCTTGGTAATTTTGAATTGAGACCAGAAAAACTTAGCGAACTTTGTGCCTTTGCGGGAAATACTGTGAATCAAAAGATCTTTTCCCGCAAAGGCGCAGAGTTCGCTAAGAAAAAGAATTTTTACATTGATTGCATTTTGAAATTGCAGTTAGAAATTCGTTTGAAACGAATGTAAAATCTAATTGATGAAAATATTTTTGACGGGCGCAAGCGGTTATGTCGGTTCAGCCGTTGCGGAAAGATTAAAAGGTCGCGGTTATAAAATCGTCGGTTTAGCGCGAAATGAAGCGGCGGAAGCGAAATTGACCGAGAAAAAGATCGAAGCGATTCGCGGCAATTTGAGCGATCTTGATGTTTTGAAAAAGGCGGCAAGCGAAGCCGACGCGGTTATTCATTTGGCGTTCAGCCATAATTTCGACGATTACAACGACGCTGTAAATCTTGACCGCGAAGTAATTAAAGTTTTCGGCGAAACTTTGGCGCGGACGAATAAACCTTTTATCGTCACGTCGAGTTCGGCAGTTTTGGGCGACACGCGCTCGAACGAAGCGGACGAAGATTATCCGTTCGGCGAAAATTCTTCGCGCAAACTTCGCGGTGAAGCCGAGCTTGATGTTCTGCAACTTTCTTCAAAAGGAATTCGCGCCATAGTTTTGCGTCTGCCGCTTTTTGTTCACGGTCGCGCCGGAAGTTCGTTCGTGCCGTTTTTGATAAATCAAGCGAAAGCGGCGGGAACGGCAAATTATGTCGAATCGGGCGAACACAAAGTTTCGGCGGTTCATATCAGCGATGTTGCCGATCTGTATTTTCTCGCGCTCGACACAAGCACGGCGAAAGGCTTGTATAACGTCGCGGCGGAAAGTGTTTCAATGAAAGCACTTAACGAATCGGTCGGACGGCTTTTGAATGTCAAAGCGAAAAGTATTTCAACGGAAAAAGCGCGTGAGCAATTCGGAAAGATGTTTGAATTTTTATCGATAAATAATCAGATGGACGCTTCAAAAGCGAAACGCGATTTGAAATGGCAGCCGCAAGATTTTCATTTGATTACTGAAGAGATTGAAAACGGTTCGTATCGAAATTACGGCGAATAAATTGAAATTATGCAGGAATATTTACAGCCGACCGAATTTTTAGATTTTGACGACGAATCCGTGCATGAATTTGCTGAAAAAAACACGCTCGGCGCAGTTGGCGAACGCGAAAAAGCGGTCAAACTTTACTATGCCGTGCGCGATGGTTTTCAGTATAATCCGTATGTTTTGGACTTGCGCGAAGACGGCTTGAAAGCGAGCAATTTGTTGACTCGAAAGCGCGGATATTGCGTCGAAAAAGCGATTTTGCTGGCGGCAACGGCGCGTTCGGTCGGCATTCCGTCGCGTTTGAGTTTTTATATTGTCCGCAACCATATTGCGACCGAAAGATTAGAACAGGTTTTGGAGAAAAATTATCTGGTTTTTCACGGCGCGGCGGAAATGTTTTTGGATAACAAATGGCTGAAAACGACTCCGGCGTTCAATAAAAATCTGTGCAAATATCTTAATGTCGAGCCGCTCGAATTTGACGGCTCGACCGATTCGATCTTTCAAGAATACGACAAATCGGGCAATGTTTTTATGGAATATTTGCACGACTACGGATTTTTCGCCGATTTGCCGTATAATCTTTATTTAGACGAATTAAAGAAACATTATCCGCATATTTTCGAAAACGACAAATATACGAGCGGAAATTTGGTTTACGATTTTACGAAGTGAAAAATTATGAGTGATGAAAAAATTGTGTTGGTGGCGCGTTTGAAGGTGAGAAACGATAAAGTTGAAGAAGCAAAACAAGCGGCTTTGGCGATCGTGGCGGATTCGCGGGCGGAAGAAGGTTGTGTAAATTATGACGTTCATCAGGCGATCGATGATGAAACCGTTTTTATTTGGCACGAAACGTGGAAAAATAAAGCCGCGATCGACGAGCATTTTGAAACGGAATTTTTCAAGAATTTCTCGGCAACAGTCGGCGAATTTGCCGTCGAACCGCCGCAGATTACTTTGACGAAAATGATTTCGTAAGTTTTGGTTGATGTCTTTGCGAACTTTGCGGGAGAAGCAATTATTTCCCGCAAAGGCGCAAAGTTCGCAAAGTGAAATACAAAAATATTAAACAAGGAAGGTAAAAATTATGGCAATTAAAAGAACATCGGAAGCGGAATGGACAGGCAGCGTAAAGGACGGAAGCGGTAAAATTAAGCTCGGAAGCGGTGCGTTTGAAGGCGCGTATTCGTTTAATTCGCGGTTTGGCGAAGAAGTTGCGACAAATCCCGAAGAATTGATCGCGGCGGCACACGCCGGATGTTTTACGATGGCTTTGTCGGGAGCTTTGGGACGCGCCGGTTTTACGCCGACGAAAATTGAAACGAAAGCGAGCGTCAAACTCGAAAAGGAAGGCGAAGGTTTTGTGATTCCGAACATCGATCTGGAAACTTCGGCGGAAGTGCCGGACATTACCGACGAAGAATTTCAAAAAATCGCAAAAGGCGCGAAGGAAAATTGTCCTGTTTCAAAAGTTTTGGCAGGCGCGGAAATTAGTTTGAAAGCAGAATTAAAGTAAAAAAGTGAAAAGGTGAAAACGTGAAAAAGTTTGGTTGATTTTTGCAATTAACTTTTCCACCTTTTCACTTTTTCACCATTTCATTTTAAGATATTTATAGGAGATTTTTAATTTATGAGTGCATTTGTAAAAGAAGCAACGGATAATAATTTTGAAGCGGATATTTTAAATTCCGACAAGCCCGTTCTGGTAGATTTTTGGGCAGAATGGTGCGGACCTTGCCGTATGATCGCGCCGTCGGTTGAACAAGTCGCGGCGGATTATGAAGGCAAAGCGAACATTTATAAAATGAATGTGGACGAAAATATGAACGTTCCGCAACGCTTCGGAATTCGCGGAATTCCGACGTTGATATTGTTCAAAAACGGACAAGAACAAGAACGCATCGTCGGCGCAGTTTCGCGTGAAGCGATCGCGAAAGTTGTCGAAAAATACGTCTAAAGTAGAAAAGTAAAAAGGTGAGAAAGTGAAAAAGCGGGTTGAATTAATTCAGCCTAACTTTTTCACCTTTTCGCCTTTTTACTTTTTCAAATTAAAAATTATGATTGCCGAAGCTACAAGTTATCTCGAGACAGTTCAACATTTACCGAAAAACGGAACATTACTCTTGCACGATATTTCGTGGGACGAATATGAACGAATTTTGGATGAATTTGCTGAAAACTCCGCCTATCGAATTTACTATAATAACGGCGTTTTGAAAATTATGAGTCCGAGAGCAAATCACGAGTATCCAAAAGATTTAGTTACAAAATTAGTTACAATTTATGCCGACGAGTTTAATATTCCGCTCGATAGTTACGGTTCGACGACTTGGCGGCAAGCGAAAAAATTGAAAGGTGCGGAAGCCGACACTTCTTTTTATATCAAAAACGCGGCAAAGGTTCGCGGAGTAAAAGATTTTGATGTGAATTTAACGATTCCGCCGGAAGTTGTTGTAGAAATTGACACTTCAAACGAATCTTGGGACAAATTCGATATTTATGCGGCGTTAAATATCGAAGAAATTTGGCGTTGCGACGGCACGGATTTTCAGATTTACAGACTTGTCGAAGGCAAATACGAAGCCGTTGAAAAGAGCGTTTCCTTGCCGCTTATTTCAGGAGAATTGTTGACGGAATTTTTGCAAATTTCTTACGAAAAAGACCAAACTTCAATGTTGAAAGAATTTAGAGAAAGACTTCGAGAAATAAAATGAAAGCAATAATTGTCAGGGAATTCGGCGCGGCGGATGTTTTGAAGTTTGAAGAAATCGAAACGCCTGTGCCGAATGAGAATCAAATTTTAGTGAAAATCAAAGCCGCCGGAGTGAATCCTGTGGACACATACGTTCGTTCGGGAGTTTACGCGCAAAAACCGAATTTGCCTTATACGCCGGGAAAAGACGGCGCAGGAATTGTGGAAGCGGTCGGCGAAAAAGTTACGAAATTTGCAGTTGGCGACAGAGTTTTGACGGCTGATTCGGTGAGCGGGACTTACGCCGAATTTTGTTTGTGCGAGGCGAAACATCTGATCAAACTTCCCGAAAATATTTCATTTGAACAAGGCGCAGGCGTTTTTGTGCCTTACGCGACTTCGTTTCGTGCGCTTTTTCAAAAGGCGAAAGCTCAAGCAGGCGAAACAATTTTGATTCACGGCGCGTCTGGCGGAGTCGGCACGGCGGCGATTCAATGGGCGAAAAATGCCGGATTAAAAGTTGTCGGCACGGCGAGTTCGGCGGAAGGTCAAAAACTTATCAAAGAGCAAGGCGCGGATTTTGTTTTCAATCATTCGTCAGAACCGTCTGCGGTAGCGGATGGGTTGATAATTGAAAATAATGATTCGAACAAAGCAAACGATAACCCGTCCGCTACCGCAGACGGTTCTGACAAATCGTATTTGCAAAAAATTCTCGAAGCAACGGGCGGCGTTGACGTGATTTTGGAAATGCTGGCGAATGTTAATCTCGTCAAAGATTTCGATGTATTGAAAATGTTCGGACGAATCGTGGTTATCGGCAATCGCGGAAGTTTGGATTTTAATCCGCGTTTGATTATGGGCAAAGATGCGAGCGTTTTCGGAGTGTCGCTTTTCAATGCGCCCGAAGCGGAAATGGCGGAAATTCACGAAGCGATCTTTCAAGGTTTAAGTGAAGGTTACTTGAATCCGATCGTCGGCAAAACTTTTGAATTAAAAGACGCGGCAGAAGCGCATCGTGCCGTAATTGAAAATAAAGCATTCGGTAAAATTATCTTAAAACCTTAATTTGAAATCTGAAATTTCAAATTTGAAATTATTACGGCATAGCGGTTGCACTTTCCTTTTCTGAGAAAAAAGAATGTATCAAATTCATTCAAATATAAGAGAGGAAAAAATATATGAACGCAATCGAATTATTAAAAGAAGATCATAAAAAAGTAAATGCGCTTTTCGGAAAAGTAAAAGCAACGGATGACGCAAACGAAAAGAAAGAACTTTTCGAGCAAATCAAATATGAACTCGATGTTCATACACATATCGAAGAAACGATTTTTTATCCCGCAATTAAAGAAGAACCGGAACTCGAAGACATCGTTCTCGAAGGAATCGAAGAACATCATCAAGCAAAAGTATTTTTACGCGAATTATCAAATCTTTCCGAAGACAGCGAAAAATTCGAGCCGAAATTAAAAGTTTTGATGGAAGATGTGATTCATCACGTTCAAGAAGAAGAAGGCAAAATGTTTCCGCAGGTCGAAGAATTTTTTGATGAAGAAACCTTAATGGAACTCGGCGCGGAAATGGAAGAAGAAAAAGAATCTTTTCAAAATACACAAACCGCCAGCGCAGGGAAATGAGAAAGGGAGATATAAATAATCTCCCTTTTTCCTCTTCTCCTGTTTCCTTCGAAGATACAAAAAAACAAATCGCGTAAACTGAATTATTTTTTCTAAAACATTCGTTTGTTTAAAATTCCCTTGCTATTGGACGGCGATTAAATTAAATTTAGATAATAAATTCCCCAACCGTTAATCGTAGTAAAAATCTTTAAGTGAAATTAGGAGTTAGAATATGAAAAGAATTGTCATTGTTGGCATCGTGTTTTTGTTTTTAAGTGGCATCGGCTTTGGTTTGTATCTTAATCCCAATGTAGTGGCAGAGATTAGTGAGCGTATTTTCGCTGACGACCCTGACATACCTGATTTCGCTAAAGATAAAATAAATAAAGAAGAGTTTAGGCAAAAACGGTCGGATAATCTTGCGCTTATACGCGGTATTGATATAACCAAGCCGTTTGATCCGCAACACAGAATAGACGGAATTAGGCAGATGGAGCGGCAGGAAGAGAATTTGGCAAGAAACTCATTTGCTCCGCAAGCGGCTTGGACGGAAATCGGTCCCGCGCCGATTCCGAACGGACAGACTAATACAATTACAACACCGGTTTCGGGGCGCGTTACGGCGATTGACGTTCATCCGACAAACGCCGACATCGTTTATGTCGGCACAGCACAGGGCGGCGTTTATCGTTCGCTCGACGCGGGCGCGACGTGGACTGCCATTTTAGAAAACGGCTTGAGTTTGGCAATCGGCGCGGTGCGAATTGCGCCTTCGCAACCCGAAACGGTTTACGTCGGCACCGGCGAAGCTAATTTTTCATCCGACAGTTATTTCGGCGTCGGCATTTATCGCATTGACAACGCCGGCACGACAGCAACCGTCAGCGGACCTTTCGGCACGACGACACCGTTTCAGGGACGCTCCATCGGCGAAATTATCGTTCATCCGTCAAATCCGGCGATGATCTGGGTCGCTTCGGCAAGTGCGGTAGCGGCAATCAACGGCGGCGCGGGCGTGCCGACTTTATCAAATCGCGGTATTTACCGCTCGGATAATGCAACAGGAGCAACTCCGACTTTCGCGCAGCTTCCGACTCCGTTCGTCAATCAAAACTTGAGCGTCCGCGATATTGAGATCGATCCGCTCAATCCCGATTTGCTGGTGGCGAACGTGATCGCCAACGGCGGCGGCATTGTCGTTTATAATAATGCGATGGTTTCACCGGCAACCTCTGCCGTCGGCGTTCAGCGTCAAACGTGGTCAAGCACTTCGACCAGCGAATTGACAGCGGAGATTGCCATTCAACGCTCGGTCGGCGCACCGCAGCCGACAATTTATGTGGGAACCGGAAACGGCGGCGGAAGAGTTTTAATCTCGACCGACGGCGGCGTTAATTATACACAGCAGATTGACAACAATTTCTGCACACCGCAGTGTTTCTACGATATTGCCATTGATACCGACCCGAACGACCCGACACGCGTCTATATCGGCGGCGCACCAGCAGTTCCTTTTGCTTCTTCAATTAACAGCGGCACGACATTTGTAAACAGTTCTGTCGGACTGCACGTTGACTCTCACGCTATTACCGTCGCACCGTCTAATCCGAACCGCATCTATTTCGGCAGTGACGGCGGGATTTATCGTTCGGATAATTTGGGCGTAACGTGGAACGTGCTGAACAACGCCACTTTTTCGGCAACGCAGTTTATGAGTTTGGATGTGCATCCGTCCGATCCGAATATTACCATCGGCGGAACACAGGACAACGGCACGAACCGTTATACATCTGCCGCAACTTGGACGCGCACCGATTTTGGCGACGGCGGTTATTCCGTAATTGACCAAAGTTCGACAAACACCACGACTTTCAATCAATATCACACTTATTTCAACGCCAGTAATTTAACCGGCTACGCCTTCTCGAACAGTAGCACGGCATTTGAAAATTGGACTTTTCGCGGTTGTAACGGTGTTACTGCCAACGGCATCTCTTGCACCGCAACGATCAATTTCTACGCGCCGCTCGAACGCGGTCCTGGAACGCCGAACTCGATTTATTACGGTTCTGACCGACTTTATCGATCAGTTGATACCGGCTCGACTCATACGACGGTGAGTCAAACTTTCACATCGCCGCTCAGTGCTATCGGAATTTCGCCGCAGAACGATAATGTGCGCCTTATCGGCAGAAACGACGGCGGCATTTTCGGAACGACGACCGGCGTGAGTCCTCTGGTTGATTTCGATCCGACCAATGTGATTCCGAATAACTACGTTACGCGCACCATCATTGACCCGCTAAACGTGAACACGGCTTATGTTACGCTCGCGCTTTTCAACGGAACGCAGGTTTGGAAAACGACGACTTTAAACAGTTTTGCCGAAACCGGACTCGTGCCGACGTGGACTGCCGCCAACAACGGCTTGCCGCTCGTTCCGGTGAACGCTTTTCTGGTTGATCCGATTGATTCGAACCGTTTGTATGCCGGAACGGACATCGGGATGTATACGTCGGGCGACGGCGGAGCGAATTGGATACCGTTCGGAACGGGATTGCCGCGCATTGCCGTTTTTGATATAGCGATTACACCCGGAACGCCCGCGACCAGACAAATCAGAATCGCCACACACGGACGCGGAATGTGGCAAACTCCCGCGCTTGCTCCGTCCGCCGCAAATGTTTCGGTTTCGGGGCGCGTGGTTGCCGCAAACGGCAGAGCTATCAGTCGGGCGCGTGTGACCTTGATTAACGAACAAGGCAACACCCGCACCATTCAAACAAATGCGTTCGGATATTTCAGCTTTGAAGAAGTCGAATCAGGTCAAACTTACACGCTTCAAACAACTGCCAAGGCTTATCAATTCCAGCCGCAAGTTATCTCGATTAACGAGGAAATCAGCGGTTTAGTAATTACGGCAGAATAGAAAAATAAAAATGTAAAGTGCAAAAATCAGAAGTTCGTTTGCGGGCTTCTGATTTTTTGTTCGATCAATTAGAGTGATTTTGTTTAATAATTATGCATACATTTGCCGAATACGCCCATATTGTTTTCCTGAACTAATGACGCAATGTAAAAGTTGCAAAAAATAAAATTCTCTCCCTTCCTTGAACTTGAAATTTTTTATTAAATTTCTCGTTTTTTCGTCTTTCAATCTACAAAATTCTTGTTCTTTACGGAATAATAGTTTAATTTTAAAAGCTAAGAATCATTTTCTACAAAAAATCAATTCCCCAACTTCCAAAACTATTTAGATAGAAAAACTAATCGATTCGGGAGATAGTAAATATGAAATCAAAGAAACTGAAACACAAAACAATAGGTGTTTTCTTGATTGGTCTGGCGATATTATTGGCTGTGAACGAGAACGTTTTTGCTCAACGCGCTCCGGTCGGAAAATCGAAGAATACAAAAAAGAAAGTAAAAGAAACGAAAAAAGAACAGGAAAAGAACAAAAAGACAATTGACTGGGCAGCCAATAAATTACGGCAAAAAGGCGACACGATGAAGCCGCAGATGCAGTATTACGGCGTTTCGGAAAAGCTCAGCGAGCTTGCGAAAAGAAAATTACCCGAAGTCAGCAAAGAAAACGGGCATCTCAATGAAAGCAATGAATCAGAGGTTTATGAAGAACCGACCGAGTTGCTGAAAAATCTTTTGCCCGACCCGATTCAGTCATTTGGCAGTTCATCATTTACGGGAGTTGTCGGCGCAAATTTTGATTCGGTCGTTGCCGGAGGTTCTGCGCCGCCGGATACGACAATGGCAGTCGGTCCGAATCATATTATCGTTTGGGTTAATTCGAGATACACGATTCACAACAAAACCGGCACAGTTCTGCTCGGTCCGGTCAATGGAAATACGCTTTTTACAGGTGTCGGCGGCGTTTGCGAAACGACGAATCGCGGCGACCCGATCTTGCAATACGACAGATTGGCAGATCGTTGGATTTTGAGTCAGTTCGCTTTTAATGTGTCCGGCGGTAATCCGGTTTCACCGTATCTGCAATGTTTTGCTATTTCGCAAACGAATGATCCGACGGGCGCATATTATCGTTACACGGTTACATTCAGTCCAACTGCGCCGAGTGGTTTGAACGATTACGGAAAACTCGGTGTTTGGACGGACGCTTATTACACTTCATACAATATGTTTCAGGGTTCTCCGGCAGGTTCAAACAGCGGCGTTGCGCTTTGTGCGTCAGACCGCACGAAAATGTTAGCGGGTGATCCGTCAGCGACAACTCTTTGCTCTCCGATCGCTTTTTACGGCGGCGGCGCGTCATTTCTTCCTGCAGATCTAGACGGCACGACTTTGCCGACCGATACTTCGCAGGGCGGACTTTTTATCAGGCAAAATCCTACGCCTTCGCTTAATTTAATCAAATTGAAACCGGATTTTACTGCCGGAACTGTAACAATTAATAACGGTTTTGGCGGCGCGGCGGGAAGTTTTATAAGCGTTACGATTCCGGCAACGCTTCGTTCTTGCAACGGAACGGGCGGAACTTGCATTACGCAACCCGGAACAGCCAATACGCTCGACACGCTCGGCAGTCGTTTAATGTATCGTGCGGCATATCGAAATCGCGGCGGAACGGACAGTTTAGTTGTCGCACAATCGGTCGATCCTGACGGTGCAGGAGCGCGCGGCGCGGCGATGCGTTGGTATGAAATCCGCAGTCCTTTTGCCGCTACGCCGACGCTTCATCAAGTTTCGACATTTGACGAAGGCGGCGCGGGCGACCGTTGGATGGGTTCGATCGCAATGAATAAA
>Ga0209480_10002251_pt1 | contig 13402 bp, 10 predicted proteins | sample JI61114C2DNA_FD_187501 | JGI IMG/M metagenome (GOLD analysis project Ga0209480, IMG submission 187501) | Wastewater effluent complex algal communities from Wisconsin, to seasonally profile nutrient transformation and Carbon sequestration -... | ecosystem: Engineered > WWTP > Effluent > Algae...
TGGCGATGCGGCCGGCGTCCTTGGTCGCCTGGCGCTGGGCGTCATTGAAGTACGCGGGGACGGTGATGACCGCCTCGGTGACCGTCTCGTTGAGGTAGTCCTCGGCGGCCTTCTTCAGCTTCATCAGCACGCGGGCGCTGATCTCCGGCGGCGGATACATCTTGCCGCGGATGCTGATCTGGGCGTCACCGTTGGGCGCGCGCACGACCTTGTAGGGGACGCGGGCGATCTCTTCCTTCAGGGCGTCGTGGCTCATGCCCATGAAGCGCTTCACCGAAAATACGGTGTTCTCGGGGTTTGTGATCGCCTGGCGTCGCGCCTGCTGGCCGACGAGGACGTTCCCGTTCTGCTCGAAGGCCACGACCGAGGGTGTGGTCCGACCGCCCTCTTCGTTGGCGATAACCTTCGGTTCGTTGCTTTCCATCACGCAGACGACGGAGTTCGTCGTGCCGAGGTCGATTCCAATGATCTTTCCCATGAGTTTGTGGATGTTCCTTTCCGAGAATTGGCGGGCAAGGTAAGGCGCGGGCCCGGGCTGTCAATCGGCGTTCTCGCGGCCAAATGCAGCCCCGTGGGTCACGCCGGATCCCACCCAGAGGTACGAACGGCAAACCCCGCCGGAGGGCGGGGTTTCAGTGAGCACAGGGCCGGCGCCTCAGACGGGGGCGAGGACTTCGGGCGCAGCGGCCTGGTCGGGCGCAGCCTCCGCGGGCGCGGCCTCCTCCTCGACCGGGTGGATGAAGACGTGCTCGGCGGCCTCATTGACGTTCTTGACGTAGATGATCTCGATCTCCTGCCGGATCTCCTCCGGCACATCGACCACGTCCTTCTTGTTGCGCTCGGGCAGGACGATGCGCTTGATGCCGGCGCGGTGGGCCGCGAGCATCTTCTCCTTGATGCCGCCGACCGGCAACACCAGGCCGCGCAGCGTGATCTCGCCGGTCATGGCGACATCGGGGCGCACGCAGGTGCCGGTCAGCAGCGAGGTGATGGCCGAGAACATCGCCACACCCGCCGAGGGGCCGTCCTTCGGGATCCCGCCCGCCGGCACGTGGACGTGGATGTCGTTGGTCTCGATGACGGACTTCTCGATGCCGAGCGCCTTGAGGTGGCTCTTGACGTAGCTCATCGCCGCCTGGGCCGACTCTTTCATGACATCGCCGAGCTGGCCGGTGAGCATGAGGCCGCCCTTGCCGGGCATCTGGGTCGCCTCGATGAACATGATCTCGCCGCCGACGGGGGTCCAGGCCAGGCCGGTCGCCACGCCGGGCTCCGCGGTGCGCTCGGCGACCTCGGGGAGGAACTTCTGCGGGCCGAGGTAGTCCGGGACGACGTCCTTATCGATGGTGATCTCGTCCTTGATCTCGCCCTCGACGACCTTGACGGCGATGCCGCGGATGATCGAGCTGATCTCGCGCTCGAGGTTACGAACGCCGGCCTCGTGCGTGTAGCTGTCGATCATCTCGAGCAGCGCGTCGTCGGTGAAGCTGACCTTGAGGTCCCCCTTGTCGAGGCCGTGCTCGCCGATCTGCTTGGGCAGCAGGAAGCGCCGGGCGATCGCCAGCGACTCCTGGCGGGTGTAACCAGGCAGGCGCAGGATCTCGAGCCGGTCCTTCAGGGCCGGCGGGATCGGGTCCATGTAGTTGGCCGTGGCGATGAACATCACCTTCGACAGGTCGAAGGGGACCTCGAGGTAGTGGTCGCTGAACGACCAGTTCTGCTCCGGGTCGAGGACCTCGAGCAGGGCCGAGCCGGGATCGCCGCGGAAGTCGTGGCCGAGCTTGTCGATCTCGTCGAGCACGATCACCGGGTTGTTGGTGCCGGCGCGCTTGAGGCCCTGGATGATGCGGCCTGGCAGCGAGCCGACGTAGGTGCGCCGGTGGCCGCGGATCTCGGCCTCGTCGCGCACGCCGCCGAGGCTGATGCGCACGAACTTGCGGCCGATCGCGCGGGCGATGCTCTTGCCGAGCGAGGTCTTGCCGACGCCGGGCGGGCCCAGGAGGCACAGGATCGGCCCTTTCTTGCTGGCGTTCAGCTTGAGCACCGCCATGTACTCGAGGATGCGCTTCTTGACCTTCTCGAGGTCGTAGTGGTCCTCGTTGAGCACGTCGCGGACGAGGCCGATGTCCAGCAGGTCCTCGGTGGTGATCGACCACGGGAGATCCGTGAGCCACTCGAGGTAGGTGCGGGTGACCGTGTACTCGGCGCTCGAGGGCTGCATCGACTTGAGGCGGTCGAGCTGCTTGCGGGCGACCTTCTCGGCCTCCTCGGGCATCTTCGCCTCGGTGATCTTCTTCTGGAACTCCTCGACGTCGCCGCTCTCGTCGTCCATCTCGCCGAGCTCGCCCTTGATAGCCTTGAGCTGCTGGCGCAGGACGTACTCGCGCTGCGAATGGCCCATCTCCTCCTGGACCTGGGAGTTGATGCGCTCGCGGACCTTCAAGATCTCGAGCTGGCGGGTCAGCAGCATCAGCACCTTGCGCAGGCGCTCGCGGACGTTGTTGGCGGCGAGGACCTCCTGCTTCTCGCCGGCCTCGATGTCGAGGTTGCTGATCACGAGGTCGGCGACCTGCGAGGGGTCGCTGACGCTGTCGAGCAGGGCGGCGGCCTCGCGCGGGAGCTCGGGCACGAGGGCGATCAGCCGCTTGGCGGTCTCCTTGATGCTCTGGACCAGCGCCGCGGCCTCGACGTCGTCGGCGTCCTGATCGGGCAGCTCGACGGCGCGGGCGCGCAGGAACGGCTCGGTGGCGACGATCTTCTCGATCTCGATGCGCATCACGCCCTGAAGGATGACGCTGTAGTTGTCCTTCGCGAGCTTGATGACCTTCAAGATCCGCGCGGCGCAGCCGACCGTGTGCAGGTCGGCCTCGGCCGGCTCCTCGACCCGGGCCTCGCGCTGGGTGACGATGCCGATGATCGGCCGCTCGTTGGCGATCGCCTCCTCGATGAGCTTCACCGACTTTGGACGGCCCACATCGATGGGGATGATCGAGCCGGGAAACAGCACCGAGTTGCGCAAGGGCAGCAGCGAGACGACCTCGGGGAGCTCCGGGGGGTCTTCTTGCTTGCCAGAGGGCGGAATTGAGGTGTTCTCGGTCACAGAAGTGCGGGAAACGTAACACTCACCCCCTAGCTGTCAACCACACGGCCGACCGTCAGGTTGGACCCGCCGGCGAACTGAACTGGGCGTGATCGCCGGGCCGCTCGGCGCGCGAGCCAGTCAGGGTCGGAGTGAATTCCATGGTACGGCGAGCAAGTGCGGGGCTCGCGTGCGCACCGCCTGGGCTTCCGGCGGGGTGTACACTGTGACGCTCGTGGGTCCGCCGCTTCTGACCGTAAAATCCGGCCCAGATATGGGCCGCAGGATCCAGACCCGGCTTCCCCCGCTCCGCGAGCGCCGTGACGACATCCCGCTGCTGATCCAACCCTTCCTGCGGGCGCTCGGCGAGCGCCTCGGCCGGCGCGTCGAGCAGTCTCCCAGGGCGCAATCGAGGTGCTGTGCCGCTATCGCTGGCCCGGCAACGTCCGCGAGCTCCGCAACGTGATCGAACGAGCGCTGGTGCTCGGAGACAGCGCCCAGCTCGAGCTCGACGACCTCCCGCCGGAGCTCCTGCACGCCGCGCCGTTCGCAGCGCCGTCACCCGCCGCGAGCGCCGCCGTCCACCCGCTCATCGAGATCGAGCGCGATGCGATCGCCCCGGCGTTGACGGCCGCGGGCGGCAACAAGGCCCGGGCTGCGGCGCTGCTCGGCATCGATCAAAGCACGCTGTAGCGTAGGCTCAAGGATCACGCGCTCGCCTGATCTGCCTCAGGTATCACTCCGCGGTATCATCGTAACCATTTGCGAACATAGAATTTATTACACGACTGGCAGTCGCGCCCTGAGGCCGTCGCCCCCGCAGTCCCCGTCGCCGCGTTCGGCATGATCGCAGGCCGCGCCCGGCCGACGGAGAAATCTGCGCGCGCCCTGCAACGGCCGCGAGCCCCGGAGCGACCTCCGCGGTCATGCGATTCGCGCTCATCCTCACCCTTCCGCTGACCATGGCCGCCTGCACGACCTGGGATCCGCCGGCCCAGGCCCTCTCCACCGCCTCGGGGATCTTCGAGGACGACTGGGCGGGCAGCAGCACCGGCTGGCAGGTCCCCGCCCGCACTCGCGACGACCGCCCGGGCGCGACGACGACCGGCCTCACCAGCTCGGCCGACCCGACCGCGCCGGGTCCCGAGACCGGGAGCGAAGGGACGCCGACCGCGATCGACCTCGGCGCCCTGCAGATCGTCGAGGTCCACCCCGACCCCGCCGGCAAGGACGGCGGCCTCGAGAGCCCGGAATACGTGGAGATCCTGCACATCGGTGACCAGCCGCTGGCCCTCGCCGGCCTCGAGATCGTCGCCCGCGCCTGGCCGCTCCTCGACGCCGACGACCTGGGCCTGGCCGACGCCGAGCTCGCGCCCGGTCAGCGACTGGTGATCCGCCGCCACGCCAGCGCCGCCGAGCTGCCAGCGATGAGCCCGGAGGGCGACGCCCTGCAGGTCACCTTCGTCGCCGACGGCGGTCTGCGCAACAGCGACGGCGGCGTGCTGCTGCGCTCGCGCGAGCAGATCGGCGACCTGATCATCTACGGCGCCGCGCAACCTGCCCCCTGGGACAGCTCCGGGGCCTGGCTCGGCCCGCCCGTCCCGACGCCGGGTAGCGGCGTCTCGCTGTGTCGCCTCGCCGCGGTCGATCACGACGACGCCAGCGACTGGACCGCGTGTCCGCCGACCCCGGGCCTCGCGCCGGTCGCCGACGAGGCCGAGAGCACGGGCACCTCCACGGGGGAGCCAGGCACGACCGGCGAGGTCTTGCCGGCGGAGGTAGCGATCGTCGAGGTCCTCAGCAACCCACCCGGCCCTGGCAACACGGAGAAGTACGCCGAGTTCGTCGAGCTCATCAACCTCGGTCCGGGCAGCATCGACCTCGCCGACTGGACCATCGCCGACAGCCTCGCCCCGGACGCCCCCGGCATCGACCCGCTCCTGTACCGCTCGGGGGAAGGCGGCTGCGTCCCGAACACCTGCCTCGCCGCCGGGCAGCGGGCGCTGATCGTGGGCAACCTCTATGCTGGTGACACGGGCAGCGCGCTGGTCCTGATGACCGACGACACCACGATCGCCAATGGGGGCCTCGGCGTCGTCGAGACGGTGGCTATCCGCGACGGCGCTGCGCTGCTGCGCTCGACTTACCGCGCGTGGCCGGACCCGCTGGCAGAACCCAACCCATCGCTCACCGAGCAGGCGCTGCTGCGGGCCGATCCTTCTGCGGCCGACGCCCCCGAGGCCTGGACCTTCGCCGCGCCCAGCCCCGGAAGCTGATGCGGGGCGCCGCGCGGCATCGCTCAGTCGAGGTCGTAGCTCGGCCGACGGCCCTTCGGCGGACGCCGGTGGAAGTTGTCGCGCAACTCGACCTCACGGATCAGCTCGATCTCTTCTTTGCCAAGATCATCAAGATCTTGCAGCGCCTCGCGCTTGAACTCCTCGAAGCTTGCGAACTCATTCCGGTAGTAGCTCATGTCTGGCTTCGTAATCTATGTTCTTACATGTAGGCAAGAAAACTACTCCGTGTTCAGGAGGGCGGCGCGAAACGAGCGGCGCGGCGTCGCCGGTGGTAAGGAGTGGGCCTCGTGTCCAAGGACCCCGCAGCGAAGACCGCCGGCCAGAGCCCTGCCCCGTCCGCGAGGATCATTGCGATCAGCAACCAGAAGGGCGGCGAGGGCAAGACGACGACCGCGGTCAATCTGGCGGCCAGCCTCGCGGCGGCCGAGCGGCGGGTGCTGCTGGTCGACCTCGACCCGCAGGGCAACGCCAGCTCGGCGGTCGGCTACTCGCGCGGCGAGATCAAGATCGGCACCTACGAACTGCTGCTCGGGGGCGCCGGGCTGCCGGCGGTGGTCCAGCCGACCGAATTGCCGACCCTGCAGGTCATACCCGCCTCGGAGGACCTCGCCGGAGCGGAGATCGAGCTGGTCAGCGCCCTCAGCCGCGAGACCGTGCTGGCGCGGGCGTTCAAGAAGGCCGCGCCGCTGCCCTGGGACTTCGTGATCCTCGACTGCCCGCCCTCGCTCGGCCTGTTGACCCTCAACGCCCTGGTCGCGGCCGACTCGGTGCTGATCCCGATGCAGGCCAAGTACTTCTCGCTCGAGGGTCTCGGCGCGCTGATGGGCACGATCGGCATGGTCCGCGACTCCCTGAACCCGCGGCTCGCGGTCGAGGGCATCGTGTTCTGCATGCTCGACAAGCGCACCAACCTCGCCCAACAGGTGGTCGCGGAGGTCAAGCAGCACTTCGCGGAGCACGTCTTCGAGACCGTGATCCCCCCCAACGTGCGCCTGAGCGAGAGCCCGAGCCACGGCAAGCCGGTCCTGCTCTACGACATCGAGAGCAAGGGCGCGAAGGCTTACCTCGAGCTCGCCCAGGAGCTACTGTCCCGCGCCGAAGCGAGGTCTCGCCCGTGAATTTGCCCAAGCGTCCCGTCCTCGGCCGCGGCCTCGGGGCCCTGATCCCCCAGCGCCCCAGCGAAGCCGCCCCCGTCAGCACCAGCACCAGCACCAGCGCCAGCGCCAGCGGTGAAGCTGCGCCCGGCGGCCCGGTGCTCCGCATCCTGCCGATCGAGAGTCTGGTCCCCAACCGCGATCAGCCGCGCAAGCACTTCGAGGCCGCGCTGCTGCGCGAGCTGGCGGACAGCATCCGCGTGCACGGGATCCTGCAGCCGATCGTGTGTAGCCCGCACAACGACCCGCCCGGCAGCTTCATGATCGTCGCGGGCGAGCGCCGCTGGCGGGCCGCCCAGCTCGCCGGCCTGCACGACGTCCCGGTCGTGATCCGCGACACCCCGGAGAGTGACCGCCTCGAGCTCGCGGTGCTCGAGAACCTGCAGCGCCTCGACCTGAGCCCGATCGAGGAGGCCCAGGCCTACCGCCAGTTGATGGACGTCCGCGAGTACACCCAGGAGATGCTCGCCGAGCGCCTCGGTAAGGACCGCAGCACCGTCGCCAACGCCCTGCGCCTGCTGAAGCTCCCGCCGCGGGTCCAGGCCCTGGTCCAGGAGGGTCGCCTCAGCATGGGTCACGCGCGGGCTCTGCTCGCCCTCGAGTCCCCCGCCGACATGATCGAGCTCGCCCTCGAGGCGATGCAGAAGGGCTACACCGTGCGCGCCGTGGAGCGCGCCGTCCGGGCCCGGCTGCACCCCGAGCCCGCCGCCCTGGCGCCCAGCGAGGAGCAGCGCGCCCGCGAGGTGATCGTCCGCGACCTCGAGGATCGGCTGCGCCGCGGCCTCGGGGTCAAGGTCGCCGTCAAGACCAGCGGACAGCGGCAGGGCAGCGGCACGATCGAGCTGCCCTACGGCAGCCTCGACGAGCTCGACCGTCTCCTGCACATGCTGCTGCCGGCGGACACCCGCGACGAGCACGAGACCTAGGCGACCGGGCACAGCCCGGCGATCGCCGCGGCGAAGCGCCCGGCGGCCCCTTCGGCGTGGTCGAGGAACACGGAGGGCTCGCAGAGCTCGAGCTCGAGCAAGCGCGGCGCGCCGCGCTCGTCCGGGATCAGGTCGACGCGGGCGTACAGCAGCGGGCTGCGTCCCGGCACGACCGCGAGCGCGGCATGGGCGACGGCCAGCTGGGCCGCGCTCGCGGTGGTCGGGCGGATCTGCTCGGCCGCGTGGAGCCCGTCGACCATGCGCAGCCCCGGGACCAGGATCGCAGCCTTGCGGACCGCGTGGCTGAACACCCCCGCGAAGAACACCAGCGCCGTCTCGCCAGCGTCCTCGACCGCGGCCAGGTAGGGCTGGATCAGCGCCACGTGGCCGGCGGCATGCAGGCCGGCGACATGGGCCACGGCGGCGGCGTGCTCATCGGCGGTGAAGCGAGCCGCGCCGACCGAGCCGGCTCCGATCGATGGCTTGACCACGAAGGGCCCCTCCGGAAGCTCGGGCCGCTCCCCCGGCGGACACCAGCGCGAGGGTACGATCGCCACCCCGGCCGCCTCGAGATCGGCGAGGTAGCGCTTGTCCGTGGTCCAGCGCAGCACCGCCAGCGGGTTGTCCAGCGGGGCTGCGGCCGCGGCCCGTTCAGCCCAGGCCAGGAAGGCCTCGCGGCGGCGCGCGTAGTCCCAGGTCGAGCGCACGACGATGCGACGAAAGCGGCGCCAGTCGATGGTCGGGTCGTCCCAGACGACCACCTCGTGGGTGATGCCCACCCGCGCGAGCGCCGCCGCCAGCGGCGCGAGATCCTGATCGAGGGTGCGCGCCTGCTTGGCGGTCACGAGGGCCACGGGAGCGTTCATGCGCGCACGAGGAGAGCCCGCCCACGACGCCGCGTCAACCCCGGTGCTCGGGGTCCGGGCGGGCCATGCGAGCCGCCGAGGCCGCGGACGCCTCGAGCGGTTCCGACCTGGCGTTTTCGCACCTGGTGCTCGATCTCGGCTAAGGTGTCGATATGAGCGCCCACGGTGGTGTGCCGCCGCTCGCTAACCCTTGAAGTCCTGACAGGAGCACCTCGCTTATGCATCGCGTTCCCCTCTTCACGATCCTGGGCCTCGGGCTGACCCTCGGCGGCTGTAACGGCGCCAACACGAGCGAATCTGCCTCCGAATCGGCGGGCGCGACCGACAGCAGCAGCAGCGGCGGCGCGGCGGCGACGAATGACCCGTCCAACGGCACCTCGCAGTCGGCGAGCGACCCGACGACGGGGGTCTCCGGCAATTCCGAGTCGGCCACCATGGGCACGACCGCGGATGTCGGCGGCACCGCGGGTCCGACCACCGAGGACAGCACCACGGCCCCGGACGGCGACACGACCGCCGCGATCGACACGACGACCGACGAGGGCACCACCGCGGCCAGCGACGGCACGACCGGAGGATCGAGCACCGGCGGGCCGCCCGACGAGGTGTGCCTGGCGCCGGCGATGATGGTCCCCTGCGACAGCGGCGACGACGTGTTCAAGGCCATCGGCCTCAACTGTTCGGACGACCCCACCGTGGCGATCCCGATCAAGAACCCCGTGATCACGGCGCCCGACAAGACCAGCTATCGCGTGGCCACCCGCTTCGGCACCGCGCAGGACCCGATGGACCCCAAGCGCCCGGCCTGGGGGCCCATGGAGGGCAAGCGCTTCCTGGTCCTGACCACCGGCAAGTTCCCGGCGCTGAAGCCCGACGGCGCGCTCGTCGAGAACGACGACGAGGACAGCGAGTCCAACAACAACCCGGACGAGCTGACCCAGCTGCCCGGCGTGATGAAGTACGAGATGGGCAGCAACAGCGGGCAGGGCGGCACGCCGTTCATGGACTGCGACGGGACGCACGACTGCTCGGACACCCTCGAGGGGCAGTGGAACCTCGAGCCCAACAACGTCGCCAACGACGTGTTCTACATGTCCTTCAACGTGACGACGCCGCCCGGCACCCACGGCTACCTGTTCGACTTCGTGTTCTTCTCCGAGGAGTACCCGGTCTACGTCGACACGACCTTCAACGACATGTTCGTGGTCTGGTCGACGAGCGAGACCTTCACCGGCAACGTGACCTTCATCGAGGGCCAGCCGCTGACCGTCACTGCCCTGGCCGACTACATGACGATCGAGCCCGGCAACCCGCGCCTCGCGGGCACCGGCTTCCCGGGCGACGAGGAGGGCGCGGCGACCGAGTGGTTCACCGCGAAGGCCTCCGCCGAGCCCGGTGAGACCTTCACGATCGCGATCTCGCTCTTCGACATGGGCGACACGGTGTGGGACAGCGTCGGCATCCTCGACAACTTCCGCTGGGACTGCCAGGGCTGCGTCCCCAGCGAGGTCGACGACTGCGGCGTCATGCCCCAGTGAAGCCAGCGGGCCGGCTCACCGGCCTCGCGCGGGTCACAGCTCCGCGCCGCTCGCGTCCGAGCCGCTCGCAGTCGACGCCGCTGCCTCGAAACGAGGCAGCGGCGTCGACTGCTCCGAAATGATACACAGCGGATCATGAGCAGCGCCGCCCCCCGCAAGCACGGGCGCGCCCGCGTCCTCGCGGGCCCCCGGGTCGACCGTGACAGCGTGCTGATCGCCGTCGGCGAGCTGGTCCGCCGCGAGGTCGACCTCGACGCCCTGCTGCGCCAGGTGATCGACACCGTGACGCGGGCGATGGACGCGGACCGCGGGACCTTCTACCTGGTCGACCGGGCGCGCGGCGAGCTGTTCAGCAAGGCGGCCCACCTGCCGGAGCTGCGCGAGATCCGGCTCGCGCTCGGCCAGGGGGTCGCCGGCCACGTCGCGCGCAGCGGCGAGGCCGTCAACCTCCCGAGCTCGACCCGCGACCCGCGCTTCCACGGCGCCGTCGACCGCACGACCGGCTACGCGACCCGCTCGATGCTCTGCGTGCCGGTCTTCGACCGCGGCGGGGAGATCCTTGGCGTGCTGCAGCTGCTCAACAAGCGCGGCGCGGCCTTCAGCGCCGACGACGAGGCGCTGCTGCGCGCGCTCGCCAGCCAGGTGGCGATGATCGTCGAGAGCACCAGCCTCTACCCGCAGCTGCGCGCGCCCTCCCCTGCCCCGCTGCACTACCGCTTCAACGGCATCGTCGGCCAGGGCGAGCGCATGCGCCGGGTCTACGACGTGGTCGGCCGCGCCGCCGCCACCGACGCCACGGTGCTCGTCACCGGCGAGACCGGCACCGGCAAGGGCCTGATCGCCCGGGCGATCCACTTCAACAGCAAGCGCGCCGCGGCGCCCTTCGTCGCCGTCGACTGCGCCTCGCTGCCGGCGACGCTGATCGAGAACGAGCTGTTCGGCCACGAGCGCGGCGCCTACACCGGCGCCGACCAGCGCGCCCTCGGCAAGTTCGAGGCCGCCGACGGCGGCACCGTCTTCCTCGACGAGATCGGCGAGGTCCCGCTGCCGCTGCAGAGCAAGCTGCTGCGCGTGATCCAGGACCGCGAGTTCGAGCGCGTCGGCGGCCGGCGCAGCGTCAAGGTCGACGTCCGCATCGTCGCCGCCACCAACCGCAACCTCGAGGACATGGTCGCCCGCCAGCGCTTCCGCGAGGACCTCTATTACCGGCTGCGCGTGCTCTCGCTGCCGATGCCCGCGCTGCGCGAGCGCGGCCCCGCCGACCTCGACCAGCTCGCCGGCCACTTCCTCAGCGGCTTCGCCCAGCGCCACGGCAAGCCGATCCAGCGCTTCAGCCCGGCCGCCCGCGCCCGCCTGCACGCGCACGCCTGGCCCGGCAACATCCGCGAGCTCGAGAATTGCATCGAGGGCGCCGTGGTCCTCTGCACCGGCGACATCATCGACCTGCCCGACCTGCCGCTGCCCGCCGAGGGCGGCCCCGCGGCGGCGACCCGCGGCAAGGCCTCCGGTCGGCCCGCGGTGGAGCTCGGGCGCCTGACCTGGGGCGAGATGGAGCGGCTCTACATCGAGGCGGTGCTCGCCGAGCACGCCGGCAACCGCAGCGCGGCGGCCCGGGCGATGGGCATCGGCCGGAGCACCTTGCTGCGCAAGATCCAGCAGCTGGCGATCGCCGGCTGACTCATTTCGAAGCAGCTGCTTCGTTTTGGGGCAGGTGTGCCCGTCCCGGCCGCGAAGCCGCCGCGCCCCGTCACGACAACCGCGGACAGGTCGCGCTGGCACGGCGGATGCTTCAGGGGGGGCATGTCCAGCAAGCCCGCCGTCCCCGCCGCCCAGTCCCCCCTCGATCCGCTCGACGCCGCCTGGCGCGCCGGCAGGCCCGCGGAGGACCCGGAGAAGATGAAGCGCTGGGGCTTCATCACCGCCAAGCCCTCCGAGTACCTGATCCACATGCGCCGCGGCAAGATCCGCCGGCGCAGCACCGGCCAGGGCGCGAGCTGCTTCAAGATGCCCTGGGACTCGGTGGCGATCATCCCGACCTCGATCAACCGCGTCCAGTTCACCGCCGACCAGGTGACGCTCGAGAAGGTCGGCGTGCAGATCACCGGCCTCGCGGTCTACCGCATCGTCGAGCCCGAGCTGACCTTTCGCATGCTCAACTTCTCGTACTCCGAGCGGGCCTCGGAGAAGCTCTCCGACATCCTCGAGGAGATGTTCGTCGGCGCGACCCGTCGCCTGGTCGCCAACCTCTCGATCGAGGCGGTGATGACCCACCGCAAGGAGGCCATCGCCAGCGAGCTGCTGACCGAGCTCGCGCCGGTCGTCGAGGGCCGCGGCCGCGGAGACGACACGACCTCGACCGGCTGGGGCGTCGTGCTCGACACCGTCGAGGTCCAGAACGTCCGCGTGCTCAGCGAGACCGTGTTCAGCGACATGCAGGCCCGCTTCCGGGCCGAGCTGACCCTGCGCGCCCGCCAGGCCGAGCTCGACGCCACCCGCGAGACCGCCACCCGCGAGGCCGCCGCGACCCGCCAGATCGAGGAGGCGAAGATCACCAGCGAGACCGCCACCCGCGAGCTGCGGGCCCAGGCCGAGAGCCGCGCGACCCAGGCCGAGCTCACCGAGGGCGCCAAGCGCGAGCAGCTGCGGGCCCGCGCCGCCGAGGAGAAGGGCCTGCGCGAGCAGGCCCGCCAGCTCGCCGAGCAGCGTGACCTCGCCGAGCTGGCCGGCGATCGCGGCGCCCGGGAGCAGGCCCGCCAGCTCGCCGAGCTGCGCGCCCGCACCGAGCTCGAGCTCGAGAAGGCCCAGCAGGCCGAGGCCGCCAAGCTGGCCCAGCTCGCCCGCGATCGCAAGCTCGCCGAGGCCGAGCGCGTGGTGATCGAGGCGAGGCACCAGAACGCCGTGCGCGAGGCCGAGATGGCCGCGCTGCTGCACACCCAGAAGGCCCGCGCCGTGGCCGACTTGAAGGAGATCGAGAGCAGCGCCGCGGCGAAGGTGCAGCAGCGCGAGCTCGAGATGAAGCGCCTCGCCGGCGAGGTCGCCGCGGCCGTCGCCCGCGCGCAGAAGGAGATCGAGAACCTGGTCTCCGACGACAAGATCCGGCTCGCGCTGATCGAGACCGGCCTGCCCGCGGTCGCCTCCGCGTTCGCGCAGAAGTTCGGCGAGGTCAAGTTCACCTCGTTCGGCGGCGAGGCGAGCGACCCCTCGGCGATGATCGGCCGCGGCATCGCCCAGGTGATGACGCTGGTGAAGCAGGTCGGCGCCGAGGTGCTCGCCGACCGCCCCGCGAGCCCGGCCCCCTGAGACCGGCCTCAGCCCTGACGCACGCCGACGACCGCCTCGACGGGCACGCCCTGGTACCAGGGCAGCCCGGCCTCCTCGCTGTGCTGGATCTCCGAGATGACCTGCGCGCCGAACAAGATGATCAGCGCCGCGAACTCGAGGGTCAGCAGCACGATGATCACCGTCGCCAGCGAGCCGTAGACCACGCTGACCATCGAGATCTTGGCGAAGTAGACCATCAGCACGCGGCGCAGGCTGTCCCA
>Ga0209480_10002254_pt1 | contig 13385 bp, 11 predicted proteins | sample JI61114C2DNA_FD_187501 | JGI IMG/M metagenome (GOLD analysis project Ga0209480, IMG submission 187501) | Wastewater effluent complex algal communities from Wisconsin, to seasonally profile nutrient transformation and Carbon sequestration -... | ecosystem: Engineered > WWTP > Effluent > Algae...
ATCAGTTATGATGACAGCAATCAGCCCGACAAGGCGTTGGAGTATCATTTTAAGAATCTCAATAATGTTGGTGAGGATAAAGATAACCTTGCTACAACAAACAATAACATTGGTAACACCTACCGGAAGAAAAAACTATTTGCCAAAGCTGAACCTTATTTTATAAAAGCACTTGAAACGCATATTACACAACGGGGAGAATTTAAGAATGAGTATGATCTGGCAACGGTCTACAATAATCTGAGCGGAGTTAACTGGGATCTTGACCGTCCCGAAAAAGCAAAAATGTATCGTGATTCGGCTATTCATTATTCTATTCTCAGCGGAAAAACAGAGAAACTCATGGATACCTATTATGAGGCGTATCAGATGAGCGAGAAAAATGAGGATTATAAGGACGCTGTCGGCTATCTGAAGCAGTATGTAACGGTGAAGGACTCCGCCATTAATTCTGAACGGGAAAAAATTGTTTACAATCTCGAAGTTCAGTACGAGTCGGAGCGGAAGCAACAACAGATTGCGCTTCTTGAATCGGAATCAAAAGTTAAAGACCTTGAACTTCAACGATCAAGGACACTCATTTTTGCAATTTTGGGTGCCTTTATTTTTCTGGCCGGAACTGTTTATTTAATTTATAAACGTTCACGCGATAGGCAACGCCTGCTGCACGCTAACGAGCGCGAGGAATCACAACGAATGAGGTTTGCAGCTGTGCTGGAGGCAGAAGAAAATGAACGGACCCGGGTAGCAAAAGATCTTCACGATGGAATCGGACAGCTACTCTCAACAGCAAAGCTTACGCTTTCGGCTATTGATCAGCCACCTTCTGCTGAAACCAGTAAGATGTTGAGCAACTCCATGCAGATTCTCGATGAAGCTACCCGCGAGGTAAGAACCATTTCTCATAACCTCATGCCGGCTACGTTAACGCAGATCGGGTTGGGTGCTGCATTGCACGATCTTTTTATAAAGATCAACGAGTCAAATCTGCTGCGCATCAACCTCAACGTATCCGGTTTGGAGAACCGCCTTCCGCCTTCGACTGAAATTGCGGTCTACCGGGTGGTGCAGGAAATCATTAATAACATGATCAAGCATTCAAAAGCGGATACCATTACCGTAAAGATTGTAAGGAGCGAATTTTCCATGCATCTTTCTATTTCAGACAATGGGATTGGGTTTGCCAAGGAATTAATCGCAAAAAGTACCGGGCTAGGCTGGAAGAACATCTTTTCAAGAATTTCTATGCTTAACGGTGAAATTGATGTAGAAACTGAATCAGGTTCGGGTACCAGTATTAGTATTCAATTTGCTGTTTGATGGAACAACTCGTAAACATATTGCTTGCCGATGACCACCGGATTTTTGCAGAGGGCTTATTAGGTATCCTTCAAAAAAATTTTAAGCATGCATCCTTTACCACGGTTGATTCAGGCGAGGCAGCCTGGGCAACCTTGAGTGATAAACCCGATGCATGGCAGCTATTGATCACTGATATTTCCATGGCTGCTATGAACGGAATTGAGCTAACCCGAAAAGTGAAGGCACAGTTTCCTAAAATAAAAGTGCTCGTGCTTTCCATGCATGATGAACGTGAAATTATAAGTGCCATACTGGAAGCAGAAGCGGAAGGATATGTGCTCAAGAATTCGACTGCACAGGATATTGTAACGGCAGTATCAGATATTTTAAACGATAAAACACACTATGGCCGTGAGGTGTTGAATGTGATGCTGCAAAAAATGCAGACTGACAAAAAAAAGGAAGAGGTCAAAAAAGTACTTTCTGCTCGTGAGCTGGAGATTTTACAGCTTATCATAGAAGAATATTCAAGCGAAGAAATTGGCGAGAAGCTGTTCATCAGCAAACGAACCGTTGAAACACATCGCGCTAACATTCTGGAAAAAACAGGCTGCCACAACATTATTGGCCTGATCAAATATGCGGTCAGGAGCAAGCTTGTCACGCTATAGTGTCATTTTATTTTTCTTCTACTAGTTTTTTTATCTGAACGAGTATTGGATTCCATCCTTCTCCGTTATTATACGATTCTTTATACCTCCGCTCGCCTTCAGCAACTTTTGAATAATCACCCTGAGTAACCGTGAATGTTGTTTTGCCATTCTTTTCGGAAACCTCGTAGGTTACGGTAAGATAGTTATCAGCGGTATCGTCAATATTGGAATTTGGATCAATGGTCGTATAGGCAAGATACTTTCCAGGCTGGATATCAAGGATCGTACCTTTAACAAAAGTCATTTCTTTCCCTTCGTATTCACCTCTCCATAAAAGCTCGCTTCCTTTTTTCCAGTTGGAAACAGTTCCACAGCCAAACATGTATTTTTTGGTTTGAACAGGATTTACCAGTGCATCCCAGACAGCTGAAGCAGGTGCAAGGATTTCTATTGTGTTTTTAATAATCAGCGGATTGTTCATAATTAAGTAGTTGTAGTTATTTGTAAAGAAAAGATCTGTTGTGACACCATTATGTCAGCAGCTACTTCCATTTTCTAACGGAAATGTATATAATTAAAATTATTTTCAAATTCCGGTGTTTTTCAGAGTGTTTTTTATCCTACTTATTTTTGCGGTGAACCAGCATTCTGTCCTGGCGCAGAACCAGCTATCCGATAGCAGCTTTCTCGCTCAGGCAATGCGTTACCGCAGGATGATTTATCAAAACACGCTGGCCGATAAAGTCAGACTCTATAATGGAACGGACTATAAAGAAATCCTGCTGCGAGATTATGATAGAGGACAGCCATATTTTATATCACCGGAGTGGAGAAAGGGCACTATTGAGTATGAAGGGCAGCGTTTCGAGAACGTGGATTTGCTATACGATCTCGTTACTGATAAGGTTCTGACGCATCAGTATTACACCTTATCAAAAATCGATCTTATCAAGGAAAAGATTGCCTCCTTTGAAATTGCGGGTCATATGTTTATTCATGTTTCAGCAGGCGATTCTTTGTCAGGATTGTTAAAGGCGGGCATTTATGACCGACTCGAACACGGTGATGTTACACTATTTGCGCAGCAGAGAAAAGAACTTTTCGAAGACCTTTCTTCAGGAAGAATTGTTCAGGAGTTCAGGGATAAAAATTCCTACTTTATCATCAAAGGTGGTCAGGCATTTGAAATAAGGAGGAGAAAAGATCTCTTTACGGTATTGAGTGATAAAAAGAGCCTGATTAAAAGTGAACTTTCAGAAAACAGGATTCGCTTCGGAAAGCAAAAAGAAAAAGCGCTGATCGTAGCCGCGAAACTTTATAACAGTTCTAAATGAAGATGAGAATTGTTATTACTGTTTACCTGATTCTCCTGACATGCTCTGCTGCGCTTTGTCGTCAGGATGATGAGATTCTGATTTCCGGAAATTTTGAAAACCTGAGCTTCTCAGCATTTAGCGAAAAAATTTCGACTGAAACCGGCTTTCGTTTTTATTTTGAGCCGGGCACACTGGATTCCCTTGTCATCAACCTGCAGGTTCAACACGAGAGCATTCACCGTGTGCTTCACCGGATTTTTGAAAACACCGATTTCAATTTTGCCATTGATAAACAAAAGCATGTATTCATTGTAAAAGGAAACGAGTTGCAGACGCAATTGCCACCTGGATTTTTCGAGAACGAATCACCCGCAAACCCCAACTACAAAATCCCGAATTACTATTTGGAGAACGAGATGGCGCAAAATTCGAATTTACTGGCGGAGGCAAAACAGTATGATGTTGGCAAGCGAACAAATCCGATTGGCACAGGTAAAGCAACAGTTGCAGGACATATAAAGTCAGCCGCAACAGGAGAACCCATAGTGGGGGCTTCAGTTTATGTAGAAAATCCGTTTACTGGCGTTTCGTCCGATCAATTTGGATACTTCACCCTGACCATACCAAAAGGAAAGCATGAAATCATTGTGAAGAGTATGGGTATGAAAAACACCCGGAGGAAAATCACACTTTATTCGGATGGTAAGCTTGATATTGAAATGATTGATGAGGTTACTTCGTTAAAGGAAGTTGTGATTGAGTCTGAAAAAGATAAAAATGTTTCAAGCATGCAAATGGGGCTTGATAAAATCGATATAAAGACCATGAAGAAAATTCCAGTGGCACTGGGCGAGGTAGATATTCTTAAAGTAATGTTAACGCTGCCGGGCGTACAATCGGTGGGTGAAGCGACTACAGGTTTAAATGTCAGGGGCGGAGCAACAAGTCAGAATTTGATTTTATTAAACGATGCTACAATTTTTAACCCGGCACATCTTTTTGGATTCTTTTCTGCGTTTAATCCTGACCTGATAAAAAGTGCGGAGCTTTACAAGAGCAGCATGCCGGCCGGGTATGGAGGACGTATTTCCTCCGTGCTGGAAGTTAACTCAAGAGAAGGAAACAAAAAGAAAATAACCGGTGTGGGCGGTATTGGACCTCTTACCGGCAGGCTCGTGGTGGAGGGGCCCATTATAAAGGACAAAACTTCCTTTCTTATAGGCGGCCGATCAACTTATTCGGATTGGTTACTTAAACAAATTCCCAATGATGCGATTAAACACAGTAAAGCTTCATTCTATGACCTTAACCTGGTTTTAAGCCATGAAATCGATGACAGGAACACGGTTTATGCGACAGGCTATTACAGCAAGGATAAGTTTACGCTTAACAGCGACACCCTGTATTCGTATCAAAACAAAGCTGCCACACTTAAATGGAAGCATATTTTTGGTAACAAGCTATACGGTGTAGTAACAGGCTCGTATACAGGGTATAACTTCCGGATGGAAAGTGACGAAATTCCGGTAAACGCATTTGCACTTGGCTATGCCATAAACCAGTTGACAGCGAAGGTTGATTTCAATTATTTTCCGATTCAGAACCATGCGATAGATTTTGGAATAAGTGCAATCCGGTACAATGTGGAGCCCGGTTCTTATCTGCCAAATCATGCAGCTTCGGAAGTTACCCGTGATGTACTAGCCGATGAAACGGGAGTGGAGAGTGCGCTCTACCTCAGTGATCAATACGATATTTCAAAAAATCTTTCGGTGTATGCGGGCTTGCGGTATTCATTTTATAACTATTTAGGTCCGCATGATACCTACCGATATGCCGAAGGTCAACCAAAAAGTTTAGAGAGCATTTTGGATACGCTTTCACATGCAAAAGGAAAATCGATCGCCCGATACTATGGACCGGAATACCGGGTTTCCGTTAAGTACGCAATCAACCAGAGCGCATCTGTTAAAGTAAGCTACAACAGAACTCGTCAGTATATTCAAATGCTGTCAAATACAACCGCTATTACGCCCACCGATGTCTGGAAACTCACAGACACATATATTAAACCTCAGGTAGGTGATCAAATCTCACTTGGACTTTACAAAAACTTTAGAGCCAATACAATCGAAGTTTCGTTGGAGGGATATTACAAAACCATGCAAAATTCACTCGACTATAAAGGCGGGGCAGAAGTAATCATGAATCATGCAATAGAAGCCGATGTCATAAATGCCCGGGGTAAGGCCTATGGCATTGAGTTTATGGCTAAAAAGCTAAGCGGGAAGGTAAACGGATGGGTTAGCTACACGTATTCCAGATCTTTACTGAGAACAGAAAGCAATTTTGAGTCAGAGACGGTTAACAATGGGAAATACTATCCGAGTAATTATGATAAGCCGCATGCCGTGAACATAGTTGGCAATTATAAATTCAGCCACCGGGTTAGCTCATCCTTCAACGCAACCTATAGTACCGGCAGGCCTATAACCTTACCCCTTGCAAAGTACTATTCCGATGGCGCGTACCGGGTGCTTTATGGTCCAAGAAACGAATCGAGAATTCCCGATTATTTCCGTATAGACGTATCCCTTAATATTGAAGGAAACCATAAAATCAAAAAACTGACGCACAGTTCGTGGACGATTGGTGTATACAATCTAACGGGCAGAAGAAACGCTTATTCAATTTTCTTTGATACACAGGGTGAAGCGATCAAGGGATACAAACTTTCTATTTTTGGCAGTCCGATTCCAACCGTAACCTATAATTTCAAATTTTGATATGCGTAGGGAAAATGTGATGACGAAAATTTTTATCGTGGGTGTCGTAACACTCTGTTGCTGCATTGACCCCTACAACCCATCTACTATTTCCGGGAATGTGAATTTTTTAGTGGTTGAAGCATTCCTGAACGCAACTGAAAATACATGTTCTGTAAAACTGAGTCGTACCATTCCACTAGAAGGTTCGGGAATTCAACATGAACCTGGCGCTACGATAATTCTTCAGGATGAAACGGGCGCTCAATTTCCGCTGATTGAAGAGACAGCCGGAGCGTATGTGATTGAGAATTTAACCTTATCTGAAAATGGTAAGTATACCTTAAAAATCGCTACACAAGACGGTGAACAGTATGAGTCGGACGCGGTAGCAATTTATAAAGCAGCCGTTATCGACAGCATTACCTGGCATGAAACCCGGAATGGAGTGGCAATCGATGTTAACGCGCACGGTAATGCCTCCAATACAGGTTATTATTATTGGAAGTTTTCTGAAACCTGGGCTTACAATTCAGCATTTAACAGCGTGCTGGTTCCGATTGGCGACACCGTGAAGCTTCGGGATTTTGATGATCCGAATGAGGCAATTTATCGCTGCTACATGTCCGAGAACTCCAGTTCAATTTTAGTTGGCTCTTCTGATAAGCTTGAGGAAGATATTATTCAGCAGTTTAATCTGATAACCGTTCCCTGGACTTCCCCGAAGACTTTGCTTAAGTACAGCATTTTGGTTGAGCAGCGTACCATCGATTTGAAAGCATATGAGTACTGGCAACAATTGAAGAAAAATACGGAGAAGCTGGGTACTATATTTGATCCGTTACCTTTTTTGCCCCTAAGCAACATGCGCTGTGTATCTTCTCCCAATAAAATTACGTTGGGTTACTTTAATGCAAGTGAAACTTCGCAGGAACGGATCTTTATAAGCCCGGCTGACATTGATGTGCCTGATGGCACATTTCCGGTTACCGGATATGAAAACTGTTTAACTATTGTTAAACTTTTTGGAGAGGGCTTTGATTCGTACATACCCGTTCAATTTGAAGTTACCAATGTTGGCGGATTTGCGGTGCCTATCGGGTATCAGGTGTCCATACCCCGCTGTGTTGATTGTAGAATCCTGGGCGGAACATCCGTAAAACCTGATTTTTGGGAATGATGCTGACAAAAGCCAGGAGTATAAGAAGTTTTCTTTTTGTGTGCATTTCAACATTCGGAGTGATGAATGTTGGCGCGCAAGACTCAGGCATTGATTCGTTACGATCGCGATTTGATGCATTCCGAAGCAAAAATTTCACAGAAAAGATTTTTCTCCATACGGACAGATCATCGTATTTCACGGGGGAAGCCATGTGGTTTACTATGTACCACGTTGATGCTTCATTTCATAGACCCCTTGCGTGGAGTAAAGTGTTATATGTTGAACTGATCGGCAGGGATGGTAAATCTGTTCTTCAGGGTAAATTTCCCCTGGGCGATACAACTACTACTGGTTCATTATTTCTGCCTGCTTCAGTAAGCTCCGGAAACTACGAACTGATTGCCTATACAAGTTGGATGAAAAATGTTGACTCGGAATATTTTTTTAAGCAACCGATCAGAGTTATTAACCCCTTCATGGAGTTGACAAAGGAGGTTCCTCAAGGCCCTGAGTACGATATTCAATTTTTCCCGGAAGGAGGAGGCCTGGTTTATGGATTAGAAAGTGTTGTTGGTGTGAGAGCTGTAGGACGTGATGGACTGGGAATAAATTTTCGAGGTGCTATTCTTAATCAGCAAAACGATACCGTAGCCAGCTTTCGTCCATTCAAGTTCGGCTTGGGTAAGTTTACCTTTACCCCGGAGGCTAACCAGGTTTACAAAGCCATAATCACGGATCATAATAAAAAGAACGTTACTGTTCCGCTTCCACGCATTGCTGAAAGCGGATTTGTTATGAAGGTTTCTGAGCTTATGACTAAAATAAAAATTACCGTAAGCAAGAATACTGAAAATCCTGGCCCCGTGTACCTGCTTACCCATACCCGTCAAAAGCATGTTACGGCTGAGTTGCAAACCTTCAACAATGGAGAGGCTGTTTTTATACTCGATAAGAAACAATTGGGTGATGGCGTTTCGCATTTCACAATATTTGATGAACATCTTGCTCCGGTTTGCGAACGATTGTGGTTCAAGAAGCCGCAACACACATTAAATATTGACGCTAAGGTTAGTGACACTATTTTTTCCACCCGGCAAAAGGCAACGATAGAAATACGTTCTCAGGCCAATGATCTTCCAGCTTCAATTTCGAACTTGTCGGTTGTTGTTTGTAAAACCGATTCTCTTGATCTGCCCATCGATAATCTGGTGAGTTACCTGATGCTCACGTCAGATTTAGCCGGAAACGTGGAGCAAGCTGCGTATTATTTTGGAGCTGAATCGGCCGAGCTTTCAGAGGCTACCAATAACCTGATGCTCACGCATGGCTGGAGAAGATTCAATTGGAACGATATCGTAGCAGGAAAGAGCGAGCTGCGATATCTTCCGGAACTGAATGGACATATTATTTCAGGCAGTCTTGCAGACAAAGCAACGAAGCAACCGATTGATCGCAGCGCGACTTATCTAACGTTTACTGGGATACCGGTTAACCTATACATATCCAGGAGTGATAGCCTGGGAAAGATTTTGTTTGAAACGCATCCCGGCAGGGGAAAGAAAAACCTTATCGTTCAAACAGAAAGTATAAGTAATGATTATCAACTTTCACTGGATAATCCATTCTATGTTGAGCATTCACCTCGGCATATTCCAACATTTTTTCTTGACCGGAATCTGAAAACAAGTGTTGAGCAAAGAAGTATTCACATGCAGGTGAATTCTTTATTCAATCCCGCCCGATTTAATAACACGACAGCAAAAAATGAATCGCCATTTTATGGGAAAGCTGACGAAATGTATCGACTGGATGATTACACACGCTTTCCCACCATGGAGGAAGTTCTGCGTGAATATGTTCCTGGCGTTCGGGTAAATAAAGTGCAGGGCCATTTTCAGCTTTATAATTTGGATATAGTTAACAAGCAGCCCTTTCGTAAAGTCCCGTTGGTGTTGGTAGACGGTGTGCCCGTGTTTGATATGGATATGGTGATGGCCATAGATCCGTTAAAGATTAAAAACCTTGATGTTCTGACAAAGCGCTACTATCTGCAAGTCGCAAGCTTTGAAGGAATTGTTAGCCTCACGAGTTATAAAAATGACCTTGGCGGATTTCAACCACCTGCAAACGCATTGTTAACAACCTATCCAGGATTTGAAGAGTATCGTGAGTTTTTTACACCTGTATACGAAACAGAAAAGCAAATCAGTAGCCACATTCCGGATGTACGATATGTACTATACCGCTCACCGGATAAGCTTGCTGCTTCGGGGAATAAAATTAATCTTAACTTCTTTACCTCTGATATCGCGGGTGAGTACATTGTGATTGTCCAGGGCATAACGACAGACGGCTTACCTGGATATTTCTCAACAACGTTTCAGGTTCGATAACTAACAGGACAAGGAGAAACTGTTTTCAACAGGTAATAATTCCGCGTAACGGAAAATATGGGGCGCTATCGGTCGTTAATAGGGACGAAACTAAGTAGCTCAATTTCCCTAGCCTCAAACCCCCAACCCTTTGAATGTCAGGATTTGCTGCATCGGCATTGCCGTTTGTGTCTCGTTAACACTTCACGCGCAACGGAAAAATTCCGATCTGCGCTCTTTTCAATTTTCTATTGTGCCTGGCCTCGGAACGAATGGTCTTCATCCGGGTGGATTCAGGAATATTGTTTCAATGAATCTAACGTCCGGCTATTCAAAAGCAACGTTACTGTTTGAGCTTGCCGGGATTTCGAATTTGAATACTGATGCAACCCGGGGCGTGCAGATCGCAGGATTGGCAAACCTGACAGGAGCCAATGCTTTTTCCGGATTGACCGCAAAAGAGTCTGACAAAAAAGTCAAAACCGGTTTTGAGGCTAATCTTACCGGCATGCAGATTTCAGGATTGACTAATGTTGTGATCACCAATGTTTTTGGTGGTCAGCTGACAGGAGGTGTTAATATTTCGAAAGGAGCGTTGATGGGTGTGCAACTGGCGGGCGTTTCAAACATTGTTGCTAAATATTCATTCGGATTGCAGCTCGCAGGATTGTGGAACTCTTCCGTTCAATCGGTAGATGGTACACAGATTGCCGGGCTCATGAATTATACCTCGGGTGAGCTTCATGGCGTTCAGATCAGCGCGTTTAACAAGGCGGGTTACATAGAAGGGAAACATTCTACCGGTGAATCGAAGGAGACTGCGTTGCAGCTTGGCATTATTAATTCAGCAAAAAGAATGAACGGCCTTCAGGTAGGCTTACTAAACTATGCAAAGCGATCTCAGGGGACTCAAATAGGATTGATTAACATTTATCGGGGCGGGAAAGATGTTGGTACAAAAGACGGAACAGCTATCGGGTTAATTAATGCCGGAGATGTCGGGCATGTCGCGGTTTACGCAGATGAAATGTTTTTCACTAACTATGAAATAGCAACCGGTAACGCAAAGAACAGACGAATTCAGAACGCTTCGGTCACGCGCTATAACCTGAACTCACTGATATTTTCAAACAGTTCAACCGGGTTCCTTCCTGAGCAAAAGAGCTGGGCGCTTGGGTATGCATTCAAGCAATACATGTATAACCGATCGGCTACACCGGGTATGGGTGAGTTCAGGTTCTTAGCATTTGGAATAGAAGTGCTGCATGTTAACCATGAAGCAAAATCAATTACGCGTGAGCTTAGCGTACTGATGCGTCCGAAAATACAGGTGGGTACACGCCTTCACCCTAAACTCCATACGGTGTATGTGTTTGCTGCGGTGACGTATAACTTTTATGTATCGGAATCAGCTGAAGGAATTAGTCCTTCGTTCCTTGGATCACAAAGCATGACTAACGGAAAATTATTGGAGATGTGGCCGGGATTTTCTGCAGGCATTCACTTGCATGATTAATTATCTAACTTTGAAGCATGAGCGAGAATCAGGAACGTACATCGTGGAAGGAGTATTCTAAAGATCCTGTTATACTCTGGGTTGGAATATCTTTTTCAGGAGTGATAATTTCATATGCCTGGCAATACTTCGATCCTGAGTTCTTTATGTTATATGAGATACGTTTTTTATCCTGGCTCTCTTCTCTTTTGGCCGTTGGATATTTAAGTACTCCTTCCGGATCATGGCAAGGCAAGGTTGCATTTGCGGGAGTTTGTTTTGTGGTTTCCGGTATTGCGATGAAAATACTTCATTTGCCTGCAGCAAATGTTTTGATTGTTGCCGGACTTGCAATAATTGTGCTTGCATATTCGCTGCTGTGGATAAAGAAATAATAGAATACTGTATGGCAGTATGATTAACGCACTTTTGCCTTCCGAACAATCTTCGAGAAGATTTTTGGAAAGAACCGCTTCATGCGGATGGCCATCACTTCTTTAGATCCGCCAATATAAATCTCTTCTTTTCTGGCCTCGATGGCTTTGATCATTTTCTTTGCAAAAACGTGCCTGTCCATGCCAGCACCGGTTGTTTCGTCCATGGTTTTGTTTTGCGAGCCATCGCCTACGAGCGCATTAACCGAGATGTTCGTGTGGATCCAACCCGGACACACCAGCGTTACGTGAATGTTCTTGCTTTCCCTCCAGAGCTCCGCCCGTAACGAATCAAAAAAACCGTGCAACGCATGCTTGGCTGCTGCATATCCTGTTCGATACGCAGTGCCGATGATTCCCATTACACTGGTGATCGTTACATAATGGCCAGCCTTACGTTTTATAAAATGCGGAAGTAAGTGTTTTGTTAAGGCTATCGTTCCGAAATAATCGATCTCCATGATTTTGCGGTCAACCTCCAGCGCGGTGTCTTTTGCGAGGCTGCGCTGACTGATGCCGCCATTGTTAATTAAGATATCCACATGACCGAAAAATTGGATGGCTGCTTCGGCACTCAATTTAAGCGTGGAGGGTTCAGAAAGATCGAGCGGAAGCACCCGAATGTTGGGTTGTGCCTGCGGGATGCAATTACCTTTTACACGTTCAAGCTCTTCTTTTCTGCGGGAAGAAATAATCAGCTTTACATTTTTTTTAGCAAGTTCATGCACAAGCGCCTCGCCAATTCCTGACGAAGCCCCGGTAACCCAAATAACTTTGTTGGTAAGCTTTGCCATTATACTGCAGCGCGTTTTGCTTTATTTTCTTCGATATAAACCCAGATGGTATATCCACATAAGGCTGTACCTAGTGGAAAACTAAACACGCCAAGGCATCCCCAGATCAACGCCATCATTAGCGCCCATGATTTTTTATTAAGTAGGCCGATGCCTGCAATAAGACGAGGTACGGAGAAGAAAAGGATAAATATCCAGATGATTAACTGAAAAGAACTTTGAATCAAGTCGACAACCCAAGCTTCATCCGATGACACTTCTTGCAGAATTAAGGGAAATATGAAAGAAAAAAGAGCCATACAGATCAATGCTCCGAAAATTCTCAGAATTCCTGATATCGTGAATAGAATTCCTAAAATGCGTTTGTGTGATTCCATAAGCTTGAAAGTTACAAATAAGATTTACTTTTTTTCGTAGACCACAAAATCAAAAGCATACGTATGCCTTGCATCTGCCGAATGATGTTTGCGTGAAACTTCATTCCATTCATGCTTGCTAAAACCGGGAAAGAAGGCATCACCTTCCAACGAGGTTTGAATTTCCGTCAGGTACAACCGGTTTGCGAATGCTAGACTTTGCGCATAGATCTCGGCTCCGCCTATAATAAATATCTCAGCCTCGCGATTATCAATCGCAATGTCTATTCCCGCAGGGATTGAATTTACAACCATGCAGCCTGGCGCATCAAACTCTTCCTGTCGGGTAACAACTATGTTTGTTCGATTAGCGAGCGGTCTGAATTTCTCCGGGATGGATTCATAATTTTTTCGCCCCATGATCACGTGATGCCCAACCGTTGTTTGCATGAAATACTTCATGTCATCGGGGAGATGCCACGGTAGGTCATTGCTTTTGCCGATAACCCGGTTCTCCGTAAGCGCTGCAATCAGGGATATGATCATACGCGAAAGTTACAATTTATTACCTCTGAAAAACTCTTCGATCGTCATTCGTTTCTTTCCTTCAGGCTGAAGTTCAAGGACGGCCACCCACCCATCTGAGGTTTTTATATCCAGGTGCGTTTTATTGTCGGTGCGGAGCGGTCCGCGGTCCACGGTCAACTGTCGACTGTCGACTGTGGACAACTGTGCC